>Ga0172363_10001703_pt1 | contig 17789 bp, 12 predicted proteins | sample LakKivs2_kivu2a2_FD_114541 | JGI IMG/M metagenome (GOLD analysis project Ga0172363, IMG submission 114541) | Sediment microbial communities from Lake Kivu, Rwanda - Sediment s2_kivu2a2 | ecosystem: Environmental > Aquatic > Freshwater > Lake > Sediment | place: Rwanda: Western Province, Lake... | reverse complement strand
TTATGAGTTTTTCAGTGGGAATAATCGGCCTTCCTAATACTGGGAAATCAACTCTGTTTAAAGCCCTGACTAAAAAACAGGTGGCTATTGCTGATTATCCTTTTACCACCATTGAACCAAATGTCGGAACAGTTGCTGTGCCTGACGAAAGATTGGAAAAGATTGCTCAAATTGTGAAACCGGAAAAAGTCACTAAAACAGTTATTGAGTTCATAGATATCGCTGGTTTAGTGAAAGGCGCTCATAAGGGCGAGGGATTGGGAAACCAATTCTTATCCTATATTAGGCCGTGCGACGGAGTAATAGAGGTTGTCAGATGTTTTGATAAAAATAATAATCCCGAAGAAGATATTAAAATTATAGATAATGAGCTTAAAATGAAAGACCAAGAGCTGAATGATAATGTTCTAAACTCTAAACCAAAAATCTATCTTTTTAATGTCAAAGCTGACAGAGACTCGGTCTCTGCCAGCTGGCAGAGACCGGGTCTCTGTATTAACTTGAAAGACGAAGCGGATATGACGGATTTATCAGAGGTTGAAACAAAGGAACTGGGAATAAAATCTCAACTTGACCAATTAATCCTCGCTTGCTACAATATCCTTGACTTGATTACTTTTTACACAATAGCCGGAGGTAAAGAAGCCAAAGCCTGGACCCTGAAAAAATACTCCAGTATCTTAGAAGCCGCTACTAAGGTTCACACTGATTTCGCTGAAAAATTTATTAAAGCGAAGGTAATTACTTGGCAAGAATTCTTAAAATCTGGCTCCTGGAAAATCGTGGGAAAAGAATATATTGTTCGAGATGGCGATATAATAGAATTTAAAATATAGTATGCGAAACTACGAATTAACCCTTATTATTTCATCAGAGATTCCTGAACAAGACCTTAAAAATCTTATTGAGAAAATAAGCGGTTTTATCATCAAAGAAGGAGGTAAAATAGAAAAAACGATAGAGCCTTTAAGAAAAAAACTTGGCTATCCCATTAAGAAAAAGGTGGATGGTTTTATAACGGTCTTAATTTTTTCTTTAGTGCCGGAAAAATTAGAGATTCTGGAAAAAGAACTAAAAAAAGAAAACCAGATTCTCCGTTATTTAATCTCAATAGCAAAGAAAAAAGAGGAGCTTCCGATAAAAAAAATAAAAATTACACCTCAAAAAACGACTGAACCAAAAAAGGTCGAGTTAAAAGAAATTGACAAAAAAATAGAAGAAATATTAAAAGAATAATATGAATCTTAACAAAGTTTTTCTTATCGGCCGACTTACTCAGAATCCAGAAACGAGAACTACTCCTTCTGGCCAATTAGTTTGCAGTTTCGGATTGGCCACCAATCGCGTCTGGACAAATCAGGAAACAAGTCAAAAAGAAGAAAAAACCGAATTCCATAATATTGTTCTCTGGCGGAGATTGGCAGAAATTGCTTCTCAATATTTGACTAAGGGAAGTTTGCTTTTAGTAGAAGGAAGAATCCAAACGAGATCCTGGCAGGATAATAGTGGAGGCAAGAGATATAAAACGGAAATTGTGGCGGAAAATATTCAATTAGCGCCGAAAAGTTTATCGCCAAAAGACCAAAATCAAAATCAGGTAACCCAGTCCCAAACCGCAACAACTCAAGAAGATATTCCAATTATTGAGGAAGATAAACCAGAAGAAATTGACGTAAAAGATATTCCATTTTAACTATGGACTGTTATTTTTGCCAGAGAAATAGGGGCGAAATTGATTTTAGAAACCCGGAACTTCTTTCGAGGTTTATTTCTGGTTTGGGAAAAATTAGGGCCAGAAAAAAAACCGGCCTTTGTTCAAGGCACCAGAGAAAATTAGCTAAATCAATAAAGAGAGCCCGAAATCTCGGACTTTTATCCGCTACTGGAAAATAGCTTTTTTTATTTTTTCTGCTGTCTCAGGATTCTCTTTCAAAAACGTTTTGGCTCCTTCCATGCCTTGGCCTATTTTCTGGTCTTCGTATTGGTACCAGCTGCCTGACTTTTTAATAATCCCGAGTTTTAAACCAGTATTAATGATATCAGCTAAATAAGAAATCCCTTCGTTATAGTAAATATCAAACTCAGTGGTTTTGAAGGGAGCAGCCACTTTATTTTTGACTATTTTTGCCCTAATCCGGCTACCGATAATCTCGTCGCCTGCCTTTATCTGGGCAATTCTTTTTAGATTGATTCTAACTGAAGAATAAAATTTTAAAGCTAAACCGCCAGGCGTTGTTTCGGGATTGCCGAACATTACTCCTATTTTCATCCTGGTCTGATTTAAGAAAATTATGGCGGTTTTTGTTTTGGCCACGATCGCCGATAATTTTCTAAGAGCTGAGGACATTAATCTGGCCTGAAGACCGATTTGGAATTCGCCCATCTCTCCGGCAATTTCTGCTTTAGGAGCTAAAGCAGCCACTGAGTCAACCACAATTGCATCAACTTCTCCTGACCTGACTAAAGTTTCCACGATTTGAAGAGCTTGTTCGCCAGAATCTGGTTGAGAGATCAAAAGATCATCAACATTTACTCCTAGTTTCCTGGCGTAATCAGGATCTAAGGCGTGCTCAACATCAATAAAAGCAGCGACGCCTCCTTTTTTTTGGGCTTCAGAACAAATATGTAAAGCCAAGGTGCTTTTCCCGGTTGACTCTGTCCCAAAAATCTCAATTACTCTGCCCCGCGGAATTCCGCGCACTCCCAAAGCCAAGTCCAACGAAATAGAGCCGGTAGGAATGACATCAACATCAACCGCTCTGGCTTCTTTAAGCTTCATAATTGCTCCCTCACCAAACCTCTGCTTTATCTCCTCCACCGCCTCTTCTAAATTTTTTTGCTCTTCTTTTTTCTTCGTCATATTTTTTCGTTAGTTATCCATATTTCTATATTTTCCCCCAAAAATCTCTCTCATCTACTTCAGCTAAATCCAAAACTCCCTTTAAGGTGCCGGGAGACAGTTCTTTATGAAGGGGAACAATAGTAATAATTTCTCTGCCAGTAATTTTTTTCTTTAATTTAACATGGCTTCCTTTTTGAGAAACAAAATAAAAACCGAAATCTCGGCATAAAATTTTAATAACTCGCCTCGCTGAAAGAATTCTAGACATGTTGTAATTCAAGAGTGGTAACTAGGGGCGCGTATTTAGGAAGCTGTTTTTTGGCCTTGGGTAAATCTTCCAAATAAAGCTCAACTGCTTCTTTAAGATTTTCCTGAGCTTCCTCAATAGTCCTACCTTGACTCACCACTCCCAACTCAACACAACGAGCAACATACCACTTATCTTCTTTGTTTATAACTGTGGTAAATTTATAGGTCATATTCCAAAATACTATTTTTACAAAATAAAGTCAACTTTAAACTTTTTCCCAGGTTTCTTGGTCTTCCGGGAGGTCGGGTTGTTCTGGTTGGCCGGTTACTATCTCCCCCTCGCCATAAACCTCTCTTGGTTTGGCGCCGTCAGCTGGCCCCACTACGCCTTTTTCTTCTAAAATATCAATTAACCTGGCTGCTCGGGCATAACCAATTCTCAGCCGTCTCTGCAACAAGGAAGCCGAAGCTCTTTTCGCCTCAACTACCACTCTTTTTGCCTCTTCGTAAAAGGGGTCTGCTTCATCAAAACTTGCCCCAATTCCTTTTTCTGGTTCTTCTGGGCTTCTTTCTAATTCTTCCAACAACCCCTCGCCAACTTCGGTGGCAAATAAGGTTCCTTTTGTTTCTGTTTCTATATATTTGACTACTTTCTTAACTTCTGTCTCTGAAACATAGGCAGCCTGAATTCTTTTTGGCTTAGCTATCTCGGCTGAAACATAAAGCATATCTCCTAATCCTAAAAGCTTCTCAGCTCCAGCTGCGTCCAAAACAGTTCTGGAATCAACCTGAGAAGCAACCTGAAAAGTAATTCTGGAAGTAATATTCGCTTTAATCAAGCCAGTAATTACTTCTACTGAAGGTCTCTGGGTCGCTACTATCAAATGGATGCCTACTGCTCTGGCCATTTGAGCCAAGCGGACAATCCCCGCCTCTACTTCTCTGCCTTTGGCTGCCATTAAATCTGCCAGCTCATCAATTATAAGAATAATATAAGGTAAGGGGCTTGTTCCTTGCCCTAAAGCCACTTCGTTAAAACTGCTAATATTTCTGGTTTTGGCTACTGATAATACATCAAATCTTCTTTCCATTTCCTTAGTCAGCCATCTTAAGATGATTACTGCTTTTCCGGCATCGCAAATAACCGGACACAAAAGATGAGGAAGATTGTTATACGCCGGAAACTCAACTCTTTTCGGGTCAATTAAAATAAATCTTAGAATTTCTGGGCTGGCGCTTTTGAAAGAAGTATTCGGCTGATAAAGCAAACTGGAAATTAGGGAATTCAAAAAAATAGTTTTCCCCGTGCCGGTAGCTCCGGCTACCAAAAGATGAGGCATTCTAGTTAAATCAGCGTAAATCGGCAAACCAGAAACATCTCTACCTAGAGCAATTACCAAACCAGAAGGAAATTTTTGGAAATCAGGATTCTCAATTAAGCTTCTTAACCGAACTTCGGCTCGGACCTTATTAGGAACCTCAACCCCCACTAAAGATCTCCCGGGAATTGGTGCTTCAATTCTGATGGGGTGGCTCGCTAGGGCGAGTGATAAATCGTTGGAAAGAGAGGTTATTTTTGATAATTTTATCCCTTCAGCTGGTTTTAAAGTGTATTGGGTAACAGTCGGCCCAATATTCACTTCTGACATTACTACCTCAATACCAAAGTTCTGCAAGGTTTTTTTAATAATTGCTGAGTTTATCCTGGTATCACCGCTGGTTGGCGCTCCGCGGTCCGGCTCCAATAATTCAAAGGGTGGGACTTTGTAAGAGAAAATCTTAGCGCCAGCCATTGGTTTTGTCTGCAAGGAACCGAGTTCTTTTTTCCGAAGGAGCTCGATTCCTTCAGTTTTTTCTTTATCCGGAACCTCTCTTACTTGAAATCTCGGAGCGAAAATCTTCTTAATAATTGAGGGTTTATCTTCTTTTTTCTCTGTTTCTGGTAGAAAGGATGGTTCTTTCTGGATAGGCCAATGTAAGAACTGCCAGAAAATCAATCCGCCAATAGCGATAAAGGCCAAACAAATAAGTTGAGCTGCCCAGAAACCAAAATATCTTAAAAGGGGCCAAGAGATGAAATATCCTACTAAACCGCCTCGCCTTAAAGTCGTATTAAAAGCCCCTAAAATCCCTGTTGCGCCTAAAAGTAAAATTATTACTGCTAAAAAAACTGGCCAGAAAATTAATCCTTTCTTTTTAAAAAAATAGTTATCGCCTCTTTTTGTTAAAAAAATCAAGCCAGCTAAAATAAGAATCAAAGGGACAACGAAGACCGTATCGCCAATCAAAAAGCGGCTTGCTTTCATAAAAATACTGCCTGCCCTGCCCGATTTCTCAAAAAAAGCCAGGGCAATAAGCACTGCCGCTAAAATCAGCAAAACGCCCAAAATAATCTGCTTTGTCTCTTGAGGTAGAGAAAACTTGATAGTTCTTCTTTCTCTAAATTTCTTGGGTCTTTTCTTAGCCATATTTAAATTGTAGCATCTTTTATTTCCTAAAACCAGTGCCGGCTGGTATCAACTTTCCTATTATAACATTCTCTTTCAGACCGCGCAGTTTATCTTCTTTTCCTTCCAGCGAGGCTTTGATCAAAACGCGGGAGGTTTCCTGAAAAGAAGCGGATGACAAGAAAGAATCAGTAGTCAGGGCAACACGGGAAATCCCAAGTAAGATTGCTACTGCTTTAGCCATTTCTTTTTTCTCTTTCTTTAATCGCTGATTCTCAATAATAAATTTTGACCGTTCAATAATCTCGCCGGCTGTAAAATTACTATCCCCCGCTTCTTTAATTCTAACCCGAGAAAACATCTGACGGACTATTATTTCAACGTGTTTATCGTGGATAAGGGCGCCCTGAGAAACATAGATTCTCTGAATTTCTCTTAAAATATAGCGTTGGACATCCTCTTTGTTTTTTAATCTCAAAAGTTCCTTCAAATCTAAATTCCCTTCGCAAAGCTGATCTCCTTTTTTGACCTCCTTGCCTTTCTCTACCAAAATCGCTGTTTTTGCCGGAATTTTATATTCTACAATTTCTGATTTCTTACCCCCTGTTTCTATCTTTATTACTCTCTCTGCAGTTATATCCACTACTTTTCCATCAACTTTAGAAATCTCTGCCCTGCCGCCCGGCACTCTCGCCTCAAAAATCTCCTGAACCCGCGGCAAACCAAAAGTTATATCTCCGCCACCAGCCACTCCGCCAGTATGAAAAGTTCTCATAGTAAGCTGAGTACCGGGCTCCCCAATCGCCTGAGCAGCGACAATCCCGACAGCTGACCCCAAAGAAACCAGTTCATTTAAGCCTAAATCCCAGCCATAACATTTTTGACAGATACCTCTGTCTGACTTGCAAGAAATTGGCGAGCGGATTTTTACCTTCTCAATCCCTAATTCAGTAATTTCTCTAGCTGTCTTCCAATCAATTACTTCTCCTTTTTTCACTAAAATTTTCCCCTTCTCTGTTTTAACATCTTCTAAAGATACCCTGCCGACAATTTTGAAAGAAAAATCCTGCCCTATCCCGACTGCTTCTTTTTTAAATACCTCAAAACCAGTTTTATCTCCACAATCTTCTTCCCAGATAACCACTTCGTGAGAGACATCAATAAGACGACGAGTGAGGTAGCCGGCAGTGGAAGTTCTGAGAGCGGTATCAGCTGTTCCTTTTCTTGCTCCGTGAGTAGAAATAAAATACTCCAATACGTCAAACCCTTCTTTGAAAGAACTTCTAACCGGTAACTCAATAATCTGGCCGGCCGGGTTAATAACCAGACCTTTCATTCCAGCCATTTGAACGGGCTGACTCCAGGAACCCCGGGAACCTGACTCAATGATGGAAACTATAGGTCCCATTTCCGGCAAAGTTTTTGGTACTAATTTTTCAATTTCTGATTTTGCCCTAGTCCAAACCTCAATAACTTTATTGCTTTTTTCTTCTTTGGAAAGTAGCCCCCGCTTGAAATGATTTTCAATTTGTTCAACTTCTTTTTCCGCCGTCTCCATAATGCCCTCTTTTTCCGGCGGGACAATCAAATCGTCCATGCCCCAAGTAATGCCAGAGATTGTTGCTGCTTCAAATCCCCGGTCTTTAATTTTATCTAAAGTATCTTCAATTATATCTTGTTTATAATTTTCAATAATATCGCTGACAATTCTTTCTAATTTCTTGGAATTTATGACATCGTTGACAAATGGGTAATCTTTGGGCAGGGTCTCGTTGAACAAAATTCTGCCTAATGAGGTTTCTATAATCTCTTTCCCGAACATCCTTACTTTTATCTTAGCCCTCAAATCAAGAGTGTCGTATTCATAAGCTAAAATTGCTTCTTCTAAATTAGAAAATGTTTTCCCCTCGCCCTTAGCTCCTTGTTTAATTTTGGTTAACCAATAACAGCCGAGGTTTATATCTTGGCTAGGAGCAACCACGGGCATACCGGTCGCCGGTTTTAACAAATTTAAAGTGGATAACATTATCTCTTTTGCTTCTTTCTGGGCTTCATCGCTTAAAGGAAGGTGGACAGCCATCTGGTCGCCGTCAAAATCAGCGTTAAAGGCCTTACAAACCATTGGATGGATATGAATTGACTCTCCTTCAATTAAAACTGGCTGGAATGTTTGAATTCCCAAACGGTGGAGAGTGGGCGCCCGGTTTAAAAGAACTAATTTATCTTTAACCACTTCCTCCAAAATTGCCCAAACTTCATCAGTCTCCTGCTCAATCAACCTGGAAGCGCCTCTTACGTTATAAGCTAATTCTTTGTCTAAAATCTTTTTGATAACAAACGGCTTGAACAACTCCAGAGCCATTTTCTTTGGTAAGCCGCACTGATGAAGTTTTAATTCCGGGCCAACAACAATAACTGACCGACCAGAATAATCAACTCTTTTACCTAAAAGGTTTTGGCGAAATCTTCCTTGCTTGCCTTTAAGTATATCAGCTAATGATTTCAAAAGCCGTTTACCGCCAGTGGTAGCAGTGGTCAAAATTCCTTTTCTCATACTATTGTCAACCAAAGCATCAACTGCTTCCTGGAGCATTCTTTTTTCGTTTCTAATAATAACCTCGGGAGCAGAAATTTCCAGCAGATATTTCAAACGGTTATTCCTATTAATTACTCTTCGGTAAAGGTCGTTCAGGTCCGAAGAGGCGTATCGGCCGCCGTCCAACTGAACCATTGGTCTTAAATCAGGCGGCAGAACTGGCAAAACAGTTACAAACATCCACTCTGGTTTAATCCCAGCTTTAAGCATTCCCTGCAAAAACCTTAATCTTCTAAGAATTTTTCTCCTAATCATTGGACTTGCTTTTAGGGATTCTTCTCTCAAATCCTTTATTTCTTTTTTTAAATCAACTTTCTCAAAAATTTTTCGCAAGGTCTCAGCCCCGGTTCCAGCTTCAAATACTTCTCCATATTTCAAAGACAAATCATAATATTCAATCTCCGAAAGCGCTCTTAGGGGCTTTATCGCCAACACCTCTTCTCTCGCCTTATCTCTGGCAGCTTTTAACTCCTCTTTGACTTTTGACTTTTGACTTTTGACTTTTGACTTATATTCCCTTTCAATCTCCTCTAAGATTTTTTTCTTTGCTTCTTCTGAAACCTTGGTAATAATATAAGCAGCGAAATAAATCACTTTTTCCAACTGAATCATCGGAATATCTAAAACCATCCCTATTCTAGAAGGGACCCCCCGCAGAAACCAAATATGAGAAACCGGACAAGCAAGTTTTATATGGCCCATTCTTTCTCGCCTGACCGATGATTTAGTTACTTCCACTCCGCAACGGTCGCAGATAACTCCTTTGTAGCGGACTCGGCGGTATTTGCCGCAATAACATTCATAATCTTTTTCCGGTCCAAAAATTCTCTCGCAGAAAAGGCCATCTTTTTCTGCTTTCTGAGTCCGGTAATTGATTGTTTCCGGCTTAGTTACTTCGCCATGGGACCAAGACAAAATCTCCTCAGGCGAGGCGAGTTTAATTCTAATTGCTTGTAAATCTTGCACCCTCATATTTTTTCTTCTTTTGGTTTTTCTTTGACTTCCACGCTTAGACCCAAAGATTTTAGCTCGGCGACCAGTAGATTAAATGAAGCAGGAATATTGGGGTTTCTGATTGGCTCTCCTTTTAAGATTGATTCATAGGTTGCTGCTCTTCCCAAGACATCGTCTGATTTTATTGTAAGCATCTCCTGCAAAGTATTGGCCGCGCCATATCCCTCTAACGCCCAAACCTCCATTTCTCCGAATCGCTGGCCTCCAAACTGAGCTTTGCCGCCCAAGGGTTGCTGAGTAATTAAAGAATATGGTCCAATTGACCTCATATGAATTTTGTCTTCAACCATATGAATCAGTTTCATCATATATATATAGCCGACTGTAATTTTTTCTGGAAAAGGCAATCCGGTTCTTCCATCGTATAAAACTAATTTACCGTCTTCAGAAAGACCAGCCTTCTTAAGTTCTTCTTTAATATCTGTTTCCACTGCTCCGGCCATAGCCGGAGAAACAGCGGCATATCCCAATTTTTTAGCACATAATCCCAAATGAGTTTCCAGAACCTGACCAATATTCATTCTTGAGGCAACGCTTAAGGGATTTAAGATGATATCTATTGGAGTTCCATCCTCCAAAAATGGCATTTCTTCTACTGGCACCACTTTGGAAATAATCCCTTTGTTTCCATGACGGCCAGATAGCTTGTCTCCTGCCTGAATCTTTCTAACTGCCGCCACCTCAACCTCAATTCTTTTAATAATACCCGGTTCAAGCTTAAAACCCTCGTCTCGGGAAAAAACTTTTACACCGATCACTCTTCCTCTTTTTCCGTGCTCCATCAGCAGAGAACTGTCTTTAACATCCCTGGCTTTCTCGCCAAAAATCGCTCTTAATAATCTTTCCTCGGCTGTTAAACCGGTCTCTCCTTTTGGCGAAATCTTCCCAACCAAAATATCGTTCGGGCCAACCTCGGCCCCAATCCGAATAATCCCTTCTTCATCTAAATCCTTAAGTTTTTCTTCTGAAACATTAGGAATATCGCAAGTAGTAATCTCTGGGCCAAGCTTAGTTTCCCTGACATCACAAGTAAAGTCCTCAATGTGGACTGAAGCATAATAATCGTCTTCAACTAATCTTTCCGAAATAACAATCGCATCTTCAAAGTTCATACCCTGCCAGGAAAGAAAGGCAACTAAGACATTTTGGCCCAAAGCCAGATGTCCTTGAGAAATCGCACCGCCATCTGCCAAAATATCTCCCTTCTTAACTCTCTGTCCTTTTTGAACTATCGGTCTTTGATGAAAACAAGTATATTGATTAGTCCTGATAAAAGTTTTCAAAGGATAACTTTTGACTTTTGACTTTTGACTTTTAACTTCTACATGTTCGGCATCAGCCTCTATCACCTTGCCCTCTTCTTCTGTCAGAACCTCCTGACCAGAATCTCGGGCAACTCGTCCTTCAATACCAGTCATAACCAAGGGCATTTCCGGCTTTATTAAAGGAGCTGCCTGACGTTGCATATTGGAACCCATCAGGGCCCGGTTAGCATCATCGTTTTGCAAAAAGGGAATTAAAGATGTACCGACAGAAATACATTGTTCAGTAGAAACATCTATAAAATCAATCTTATCCCGGTCAATTTCGCCTGGTTTGCCTTTAAGACGGGCCTCTACTTTCTTCGGTAAAATTCTTCCCTCTTTATCAAGGGGCACGCCGCCATGAGCGATATTAAATCTTTCTTCCTCAAAAGCAGAAAGGTATTGAATTTTTGAAGTTACCCTTCCTTTTTCAACTTTGAAATAGGGGGTCTCAATAAAACCATAAGGATTAACTTTGGCAAAAGAGGCTAAATGATTAACTAAACCAATATTTGGTCCTTCTGGGGTTTGAATCGGACAAATCCTGCCATAATGAGAGGGTTGAACATCTCTTACTTCAAACCCAGCCCGCTCTCTAGTTAAACCGCCGGGCCCAGTAGCTGACAATCTTCTTTTATGTTCTAACTCGGCTAAGGGATTCTCATTGTCCATAAACTGACACATCTGAGAAGAAGTGAAAAATTCTTTAATGACTGCCATTACTGGCCTAGGGTTAACCACTTGGGCTGGCGTAATCATACTGACATCCAAAGTTGACATCCTGTCCTTGACAATTCTTTCCATTCTCATTAAACCGACCCTCAAGCGGTTCAATAAAAACTCGGAAATAGTTCTTACCCTTCTGTTGCCTAAGTGATCAATTTCATCTGGTTTTGACTCTGGATTATTATTTAACCGAATAATCTCCTTTAGCACCTCTACAACATCTTCTGGTCTCAAAACCCGGTCTTTCGGCATTATTTCGTCGTCAATTTTTGACTTTTGGCTTTTGACTTTTGACTTCAGCGCTGGTAAGCGCTGGCCCATCCTCCATCTGCCAACTTTTGATAGATCGTATCTGCTGAAATTAAAGAAAGTATTTTCAATTAATTCTTTGGCTGTATCAGGAGTTACTAAATCTCCCGGTCTTAATCTTCTATAAATTTCCACAAGCGCCTCTCCTTGATTGTGAGACAGGTCTCTTTTTAAGGTTGTCTCAATGTAATCAATTTCCGAACCTTTTAAAACGTCTTGGAAAAGTTCTTTGATTTGTTTTTCGTCCCAGCCGCCGAAAGCTCTTAGTAAGGTGGTGGCAGCCACTTTTCTTTTTCTATCTATTTTGACGCCGATAAAACCCGAGGAATCGGTTTCAAATTCCAGCCAGGCGCCTCTATTAGGAATAATCTTTGCTCCAAAGCAGTTCTTCCCCTGAAGCTGTTGAGCAGTGAAGAAAGCGCCGGGAGAACGGATAAGTTGGGCGATCGCCACCCTCTCAATTCCGTTAACAATAAAAGTTCCCCGTTCTGTCAATAAGGGGAAATCAGCCAAAAATATTTCTTGTTCTTTAATCTCTTTTGTTTTTAGATTTACCAATTTTGTCCTAACCCGCAAAGAAGCTTCAAAAGAATCATTGTTTTTCTTTGCTTCTAAATCCGTCTTGTATTTTGGCTCATCAAGTTTATAATCCAAAAACCAAATCTCCCATTCCTTGCCAGTATAGTCCTTAATAGGAAAAACCTCAGAAAAAAGCTCTTTTAGCCCTTCTCGCCAAAACCATTGCCAGCTCTCTTTTTGAAGAGCCAACAGATAAGGCAGAACCAAAGAAACCTTTGACTTTGAGAATTTTTTTATTTTCATTTTAGAAAAAAAACTAAAAAATTACCCTAACTTTTAGGGCAACAGGTTTTTATTCAATTATTTATAAAAAAAGAGGTGAAATAGTATTAAAACACGCACTAATAATTATCTTAATAATTATTAAAAAAATGTCAATAGTTATTTTATTTCTCTATTTCCGGGTGCTTTTCCTCAATAGGAACCTCTGGCGGCACTTCCTCAACTATCCCGCTTAAAGCTTTCTTGCCAGCTTTTAAATTTTCTAAAATTTTCTTTACCTCGGCATTATCGGGATTTAAATCAGAAACTTTCTGAAATTTCTCAATTGCTTTATTTTTATCACCTAACTGGTCATAAGTCAAGCCCAAGAAATAAAGAGCGTTGGCATAATTTGAGTCAAGCGAGATTGCTCTTTCAAGCTCTAACTTGGCTTTCTGATAATCTTTACCCTGGTAATAAACCAAGCCGAGCTGAAAAGCTAAGCCGATATCAAAAGGCGCTGAATTCTTGGCCTTCTCTAATTCTCCAATTGCCTCTGAGTTTTCACCCTGCATCTGATAAATCATTGCCAATTGAAAATGGGCTGGAGCATAATCATTTTTTAGCTCAAGTGACTTGTTAAAATATTCCTGAGCTTCGGAAAAAAGTTGTTGTTTTTCCTCCTTCTGACTATCTGACAAAGAGCTGGCTTTTTTTAGAAGAGAAATGCCTGCCTGACTCGGGAAATAAGGGTTTGCTGGTTCAAGCAAAATAGCTTGTTCATAAGATTTTACTGCCCATTCAGTTGTTCCGTCAACTATACCAATTAAATTTTGATAGACAAAACCCTGAACCGAAAAATTGGCAACATTTTTAGGATTAATATCGCTGGCTTTTTTAGCGGCGTTTATCGCAGCGCTAACAAATAGCTGAAGTTGCCTGGTAAGCTCTTCCCGCGATAAGTCGGTTTTTTTAATTGTTGTATTTATCTCCTGAAGATAAACCTGAGATAGTTCTCTCCAATATAAATCCATTTTTGGATCTAACTTTACCGCTCTTTCTAAATCAATTAATGTCTCCTCAAAATTCCCTTCCTGCCAAGCTTTCAAGCCATTAAGATAATTGGTCTCAGCCAGATATTTTTGGGCCCCAAGGATTAAAATTCCTAATCCAAAAATAAAGATTATGGTAAAAGCAAAGGTGGTGCCAAGAGTGACGAAAGAAGAAGTTCTTAACAAAAACTCTTTTTTATTAGACGGCACCAAACTAATGAAGCCGGCGATTAAGAAAAAGAAAAGAAAGTCCAAAGATAAATTTGACTGATACAAAAAATAACCAATGCTTAAGGTGATAAAACTAATAAAAATCCCGACCGCTAACTGCAAAAATGGACCCTCTTCTTTTAAAAGAATTTTAGGGAAAGAAAAAATTGACTTTATTCCCAAAAAGGCAGCAACCCCAATTAGGGCTAAAAATGAAATAACTCCTAAAATCCCTACTGTTCCCAAAAGAGAAAGAATTCTGGAAGCACCTCCCTGAAACCTAATACTCCAAAAAGGGCTCTGATTAAAATTAACGTCCTTATATTTTGAGAAGTTATAGACGAAAGTCCCAGGACCAGAACCAAAAATTGGCTTTTCTTTTAGCGCCTTCAAAGAAATATCAAAACTTACTTTCTGGTCCAAAGTAACGCTGGGGGTTAGAGAAGGAATCCCGGTGGGTCTAAATCCAAACAAAGAGAAAAAGAGGGCACAAGCCAAAAAAAGCATTGGTAGAATTAAAAACCTGCTGTCAGAAAGCTCTTTCTTTTGAATACCTAAGCTTATCTCTAAGGCAGAACCTATTATGACCAGCCACCAAGCAATTTGGAAATTTATCAAAAACAACAAGAAAATTCCTATAACAATGCTAAACAAGAATAATATCTTTAAAAATATCTTTTTAGTAATAACAAAAAGAGTGGTAAATAAGGGCAATAAAATAGCAATGAAAACAGCCAAACCATTAACCGTGCCAATAGTATTAAAACCATTAATCTTGGCGAAATCAAAAGGAACTAGAAATTTAGAAAAAATCTGAAGAATTCCATAAAGCATTGCTAAAAAACAAGAAGAAATAAACAAAACCATCAAATAAAAAATTTCTTTTTTCTCAAAGATATTAATTACCAAAAAGTAAAATAGAGTTAAACCTAATAAAGTAAGCAAACTTTCTGATATAATCTGGGGCCAGCCCCAAAAACTTCCATATCGCCATAAAGAAAAAATTGTTGAAAGAAGAAAAATGAAAAAGAGAGCAATTACTGGCAGGGAAATCCGGTTTAAATTAAGGGCTAACCTCCTAACCGTAACAGCTTTAAACAACCAGCAGAAAAGAGAAATAAAAACCAGGACAATTAATAATGCTTGCTTGTTAAAATCAAGGACATCGGTTGTCCAGGGCAAAAAGAAAATCGGAAATAGAAAAACCAGAAGATAAAGGGAAATTTTAGAAATTTTCTCAGAAATTTTTATTGCTAAAAGAGATTTTGTTTTGGCGCTCATATAATATTTTCGTAATGATTTAGACGCTTTAATTTTTTACTATCGTCAACCACGATGCAAATAGCGTCAATCCTATATTTTACCATATTATATTTTCTCTTTACAATATAGGCTTGAGCATTTTGAACTAACCTATGGATTTTATTTTTATTTAGGGCATCCTCTGGGGTACCGAACCGCTCGCCTATCCTTGTTTTTACTTCTACAAAAACTAAATCTCCTTTATTTTTTGCCACCAAATCAATCTCTCCATATCTATTCCGGCAATTCTGCTCAATAATTTTATATCCTTTATCCTCCAAAAATTTTTTGGCAATAGATTCTCCCAAAGCGCCTAATTTTAAATTATTCATAATGCACTTTCATCCTGTATTGTAAGGCCTCAGCCATATGGGGCACGGCTATTTCTTCTGCGCCTTCCAAATCAGCGATTGTTCTGGCTATTTTTATCATTTTAAAAAAAGAGCGAGCGGAAAGATGAAAACTCAGGGCGGCCCGATTAAGCAACTGTCTTACCTCTTTTTTTAAAAGAGGGCAATACTTTTTAAGGTGACTGTTTTTCATTTCCGCGTTGGTGAAAATTTTCTCAGTCAAAAACCTTTTTCTCTGAACTTCTCTGGCCCTGACTACCCTTTCTCTAATTTTTTCTGAGGACTCTGTTTCCAGGCCAGAAAGTTCTTTGACGTCAACCACTGGCACTTCAATATGCAAATCAATTCTGTCTAAAATCGGCCCAGAAATTCTTTTCCGATATTTTCTTATTTCTCGCTGGCTGCAAATGCAGGCCTTTTGGGGATGATAAAGATAACCGCAAGGGCAAGGATTAGAAGAAGCGATCAAAATAAATCTGGCTGGATAACAAGCCCTTGCTTTACTTCGGGAAATAGTCAAATGTCCATCTTCCAAGGGCTGACGCAGAGCTTCCATCACTGAACGGGGAAATTCCGTAAATTCGTCTAAGAATAGCACTCCCCGGTGCGCCAAGCTTATTTCCCCTGGTTGAGGAGTGGAGCCGCCACCAATTAATCCGGCCTGAGAAATGGTATGGTGAGGCGTTCTAAAAGGACATTCGCTAATCAAGGAGCCGTCTGGTGGAATATTGCCAGCTGCCGAATAAATTTTAGTAACCTCCAGCGACTCTTCTTCATTCAAAAGGGGCAAAATTCCTGGCAAGGCCCTGGCTAACATTGTTTTCCCTGAGCCGGGAGAGCCAACCATAAAAAGATTGTGACCACCAGCTGCTGCTATTTCGGCTGCTCTTTTGGCTTGCTCTTGACCCAAAACCTCTTTCATATCAAATTCCGCTCTTTCTTCTTTATTTTTTTCTTTTGCCTGATATTTGGTTGGTTCTATCTGAATTTTGCCTAAAAAATAAGCCATCAACTGGTCCAAACTTTCTATGGGAAAAACTTTTATTCCGGAAACTATGGCTGCTTCATTGGCTGACGCTTTGGGCACAAAAATATTTTCCAATCCCTGCTCTTTAGCAAACAATGCTAAAAGTAGACAACCTCTGGTGTGCCGCAGTTTCCCTTCCAAAGAAAGCTCGCCAAAAAACAAACTCTTTTTTGGCAACTGGTTTTTCAAAACGAGCGCCAAAATGCCGGCCGCGATGGGCAAATCATAAAAAGAACCTTCTTTTGGTACGTCAGCTGGCGCCAAATTGACAATAATTCGCCTAGCCGGAAACTCAATATTGGAATTTATAATCGCTGTCCTGACTCTTTCTTTGCTTTCATCCACTGCTTTTGAAGGCAAGCCAACAATTTCAAAAGTCGGCAAACCATGACTGGCAATATTAATCTCCACATCTACCCCCAATGTTTCCAACCCTAAATTTGTCGCTGAAGAAACCTTAATGAACATAGTATTTCCCGTTTTCGCCTTGGATTAATCCCTTAATTTCCATCACAGAAATTATTCTCCCGATTTCGCTGGCGGAAATTCCCAAATTCCTGGCTAAAAAATCAATCTCCATCGGCTCTTTCTGAAGTTCAGCGATAATCCGTTGCTCCATCGAGCTGTCAGAGACCCGGTCTCTGTCAGCTGACAGAGACCGGGTCTCTGTTGTTCTTATTAACTCTCTCCCGAAAAATTCCAGCACATCCTTGGCGCTCGTTACCACTTCCGCACCCTCCTTAATCAACTGGCTAATCCCCACTGCCAAAGAACTGGTCAACGGCCCTGGCACAACAAAAATCTTTCTTTTTAATTTTTTAGCAAAATTGGCAGTAATTAAAGACCCGCTTTTCTCGCCGGCCTCAACCACCATTACTGCTTTTGACAACCCAGCTACAATCCGATTTCTTCTGGGGTAAGTCCAAAGGGTTGGCAAAAATTTCCCTTCGTATTCGGAAACGACCAGGCCGTTATTTTTTAATATCTCCTGATATAACTCGCTTTGATAATCAGGGTGAATTAAATCAATACCGCAGGGCATTACGGCAATTGTCCGGCCGCCTGCCTCCAAAGCTGCTTTATGGGCTTGAGCATCAATGCCGTACATAAAACCAGAAACAATAGTAATACCAGCCCCAGCTATTTCGGAAACCAATTTCTCGGTAATCTGCTTGCCATAACTGCTCATTCTTCTGGAACCAACCACTGCCAAACAATTTTCCAAAATATTCTCATCCCAATTCCCCCTATAATACAACTGTTTCGGCGCATCCCTACCCAATTCCTTTAATAATTTTGGGTAGCGAGAATCGCTGATTTCAATTTTTAATTTTGAATTTTGATTCAATGATATCAATTATTTTATTGGAGAATTAAGTCCAAATAATTATTTCTATTTAAAATCTCTACTTGGCTGCCGGGATATGTTTTAAGAAATAGCTGCGGTATTTTTGATTTTCTTAGCGCCGAAATACATTGATTCGTTGCCAGGAGAACCCCAGCCAGTAGCAGAGACCTGGGTCTCTGGGTCCTGATTGAGGACTCTCTGTAAATAGATTACTTCCTGAGATGAGGTGCTAT
>Ga0172363_10001702_pt1 | contig 17791 bp, 19 predicted proteins | sample LakKivs2_kivu2a2_FD_114541 | JGI IMG/M metagenome (GOLD analysis project Ga0172363, IMG submission 114541) | Sediment microbial communities from Lake Kivu, Rwanda - Sediment s2_kivu2a2 | ecosystem: Environmental > Aquatic > Freshwater > Lake > Sediment | place: Rwanda: Western Province, Lake... | reverse complement strand
TGAGCAGCTCGATGGCCGAACGCCCCGTCTCCCTGACGATAAAGATGTTGCTGCCGGCGTCCAGTTCGTAGGTCAGGTTGTTGGCGGCCATGATCTTCTTTAAGGCGTCGTTTAAGGGCACCTGGTCCAGGTAGAGCGTCACCATGCGGTCCTGGACGGACTGGGCGGCGATGAAGTTCAGCCCCGACTGCTCGGAGAAGATCTTCAAAATGTCCTTGAGGCTCGCGTCGCGGAAGTCCATGGAGATCTTCCGGTACGACTCCTGGGCGATCAGGTCCGTCGCGTAAAAATCGAAGTCCTGCGCCAGGGTGGACGACGCCAGGCACCCCCCGGCCGCCACGACGAGCAGCACGGCGATGCGCCCGGCCGCGCGCTTCATCTTCCGATATCCTTTCATGATCCGGCCCTCCGATCTTTGAAAATCCGTCAAGGGTTTCTCTTCAGCAAATACTCGCGTCCGTAATAACCGAAAAGGATGCCGTCGCGGTCAATGCGCAGAATTTTGCCCCCCCCTATCGTATCCCCGACCGCCAGGATCTCTCCGTTGATAATGGCCCGTGCCTCCTCGATGCCCCAGACGAGGCCCGTGACGCTGAAGTCTGAGACATCCAGGATCTCTTCCCGAGGGATCTGCTCTTCCTGCCCCTTTTGCCACTCCGGTTCCTCCATCTGTTCACGCTCCTTGATGTCGGAGGGCAGGAACGACTGGAACGGGTCGCGGAAGTTGAGGTCCACCTCCAATGCCTCCTTCTGGTTCTTCTCGGCCTGGGGAGAAGCCGCCGCAGGAGGGGTCGCAGGGGCCGCCGCAGGAGGGGTCAAAGGACCTTTCTGGGCCGGCGCCGCCCCCTGAAGTGCCAGCACGCCGACCATCAACCCGCACAACATCTTCAGAACCGTCTTACTTGAAATAGTACACCTCACCCCTAAAGTCCACCCTCAGCACCACCTCATAGCCCGCCGCATCCAGCGACGGTTCGGGAGCGAGCGTCACCTCATACAATCGCACGATCTGGGGCAGCGCACGAACCGCCGCCAGGAATTTCGCAACCTGCCGGTACGTTCCATTGGCAGTGACATAGAAGGGAATGGTGAACATGTACGTCCCGTCCTCCCTCTGCTGCGGCGCGACATCCAGCACGCTCACGCCTGTCTCTTCCCCGAGCCCTGTCAGTATCTCGACGACGGAGGCGAAGTCCGTGGAGGACCAGCCGACCTTCTTGAGATCCTCGACCCCCTCGCTCAGGAGGATGATGCGGTCCAGGGTCAGAGCCTTCTGCTCCTCCTTGCGGATGTTCTCCTTAACTCGCGAGGCCCTGCCCAACTGAAAGTCGTAGGCCTTCTTGGCCAAAAAGAGGCTTGCGAGAACCACGCAGACGACGACCAGCTGCTCCCTGTGTTTTCTAATAAGTGCCTTGTCCATAGTCGTCTTTCAGCGTCTTTGTGCTGCACACGATCTTGAACGTCAGGTAGCTCTTCCCCTCCCCCATATCTTTCTCGCGGTACGAGAGCAGCTCGATATGGGCATACTCCTTGCAGAAGGCCTCATCGGCCTTCAGGCGTCTCAGGAACTCGTTCATGAGCTCTAGGCGCTGGCGCCGCTCTTCATGGTAGGAGGCGCACTCCAGTTCCAGGTACTTGTTCTGCGAGGAAAAATAGATGCGCACCGCCCAGACCCCTTTCGGGAAAAGATGCGGGAGCTGGATCAGGATGTCCTGGGGCTTGGTGGCGTCGATCGCGTCCGTCCAGGCCTTCTTTTTCGAGATCAGGTCGCGCTCGCTCTGCTCGATCGTCTCCAAGGACGTCAGGTCCAGACCCGGCATAAAGGGCGGCTGCACGACGGTCTTGGTCTGGAGCTCCTTCTCGAGCGGATAGAGCTTCGAAAAACCGATCCCGTAGCCGATCGCCACCAGGACCGCGCCGATGATGGCGCCCCTGATCAGCGACTCCCGGGACTCCGAAATGAAGTTCCTCAACATCTGATCGGCGCTCTGTCCCGAGAGGCCTGACGAGAGGCCGGAGACGACCGCCTGCACCGCGTCGAACTTCTCGGGCTTCGCCAGGTTCAGGGTGATCAACGAAGAACGCAGGTGGCGGCAAGAGGCGCCGCAGGCCTTGAAGACGTCGAAGATCATGTCCTCGGGCACGTCCTTGCCCTTGAAGAACTCTTTCGCCGGGACGATCTGGGTCTTCAGGCCCAGCTCGCGGTGGAAGTGCTCGCCCCATTCGGGCGTGCCCTGGCGCGAGAGGATGAGCATCTCGTCGACATCCTTCTTCATGAACTGGCGGCGGAAGTAGTCCATCGAGACGCGCACCTCGTTGACGAGGCGGTAGAGCATCCCCTCTGTGTCGCGCTCAGTCCCGGGGCCCTTGCCGAACCCCAACAACCGGATGTCGCGCGTGAAGTAGGGAAAGCCTTTGTCGACGATCAAGATGTCGGCCTCGTCCTCGTCCACCTCGAGGATGACGTATGACTTGTTGCCGGCGATCTTGCCGCGCACGGCCAGAAACCTGAAGAGACTGAAGAGGCTCGGCTCACAGGCGACGACGTCGAGGTTCAGCTGCTTGAAGAGGCTCTGGTAACGGTTGAGTCCCTCGCGCCGCATACCGCACAAAATGACCTCCAGGATGTTCGCCCGCGGCCGCACCCGGTACTGAAAGTCATACGAGAGGTCCTCGACCTTGAAGGGAACGTACTTCTTCATCTCGAAATTGATCCCCGCCACGACCTCGGACCTGGGGATCTGGGGCATCTCGAAGAAGCGGATGATGAGGTCCTTGGAGGGCAGCGCCACGACGACGCTGTTCGTCTCCACGCGGCTGTCGCGCAGCGCCTTCTGCATGAAGGCGACGAGCTCGACCATGTTGTTCTGGAAGACCTGGAAGATGTCCTCCGTGCCGGTGACGTGTGACAGCAGGGCCGGCGGATAGGGAAAGCACGAGAAGTCCTGCAGCTTGCCCCCGTGCTGCTGCACGATGACAAAGCCGCGCGAGCTGAAATAGACCCCCGAGGATTCTCTTCGGAAGATGTCAAGCATGGACCCGTTCCCCTATCGCTTCGCCTTGGCCGACCGGTAGTGCGCCTTGAGCCAGAGGTCGATCTCTTTCTTGTCAAAACGCCAGACGCCGCCGACCTTGATGCCCGCGATCTTGTTTTCGTGCAGCCAGTTATAGATGGTCTGGCGCTTCAGACGCAGATAATTCGCGAGTTCGTCGACGTCCATCAACGTATACATGCGCGGCCTTGGGCTAAACGGTATACTTTTCCTTAGAGTTCATTAAAGCATAATAATCTTACTTCGTCAAATAAAATTTTACCTAGATTTACTTGGATTTACTTGGGGTGGATCGGGAGGGGTTACCAGACTGAAGAGGTGTAGTTGCTCGTGGTGTTCAGGAAGACGACGCCTGCCCAGAAAGGGTCGATCAGGCTCACGTTGTTCGTGGTCACGACAACGCCCTTCGTGCCGACGACAGCCCCGCTCCCCTCATCGATGGACCAGGGCGCGATCTCGGCGGCGTTCACAGGCGCGTTCAGGCGCATTTTGTGCATCGCGAGGACGTTGATAGCCTCGGCCGCATACCAGCCGCGGATGCGGCGCACGTCGGCCTCCACCTGGCGCGTGCTCGAAGACATCAGGCCCAGCATCGTCGCCGCCAGGAGGGAGAAGACGACGACGAAGATGAGCATGTTGACGATAGCCAGCCCCCTTCTCATGGTCAGCTCCCCTTCCTGAGGGTGATCCTGTAGTCCTTGTCTTCGTTGATCAGGATGACGTGCCCTTCGCGGGCGAGCCAACCGACGCTCATGAGGATGAGCTCCTTGGGCCGGTCCAGGTCGCGGACCAGGCGCGAGAGTGTCACGGCCCCGTGGGCATCAAGATAGTGCCATATGTCGCCGGCGACGATACCGATCTCAGTGATCATATGTCCCCTTCCTCTTTGAGTTCCCTCTTGTTCAGCGTCCCGCAGACCGGACACGCGCTGATCCGCGAGGGCTTGGGGTCAAAGTAGGTGTGAAGGCAGACCGCGCACTGCCACACCTGGCGTGACAGCCCCCGGACCCGGTCCCACTGGGGAACGCCAGACACGCACGCACCCACAACGTAGAACAACAAGGCTCCCATAAAATAATAACAGAATAAAAACAAAAAATCAATTCTTAACATGGCGCGCGCTCCGCAAAATCATTTGAGGCGGATGAGCAACCGCACCGGCTGTGCCGTGTTCAGGTCGTCGGTCCGAAAGACGGCCCGCTGCAGCTTAAAGACGATGAAGCTGTCCAGGATAGGATTGCCGCTGCCCGTGATACGCCGCACAGCGGCCACTTTGCCGTCAGCTGTCAGCGTGAGCTCACACTCCATCTGCGCGCTGACCTCTTCGCGGCCGACCATCTTGCCCAGGTCCGAAAAGTCGACGTTGAGGAGAACCGCCGGTGGCTCAAAAAGATAAAAAGAGATGCGCGACGGCCCGGCCGGGACCCCCGGGCCGCACGAAGGCGCCGGCAGAACCGGAGGAACGCCCTCGACCAACGCCTCTGTGAGGGCCGGCAGCGGCTTGAGAGGGGCCTGCGGGTCCTTGACGCGATACGCCGTTGGGCCGCCGGCCTGCGGCCGCAGGACGGCGTCCGGCGCCCTGCCGGCCCCCTGCCGCGATGTCCCGAAGGCACTGACATCATCGCGCTGCAGGACCGCGCCGAGAAAGACGGCCTGAGGCTCAGAGGGCGCGTACACCGGCGCGTCCAGGCGGGGCGTCAGGAGACCGAAGAAAAAAAGGTGCAGCCCAAGGGACGCAGCCGCCGCGCCGAAGAAAAACGAAGAGGGGCGCGTCATGGCGCCTGCGTCAGCGTGGCGATGTGAACCTGCCGCACCCCGGCCTCCCGGCACAGCCGCCAGACGCGCGCCGCCTCCCGGAAGGCAACCCGGGGTTCGACGACAAAAAGGACATTGCGGTGCTGCGGCTCGATCTGCTGGATCTGACGGCTCAGAGCGTCGAGCGCGACCTCTTCGCCGTTCAGCGCCAGGCGGCCGTCCTCCGCGAGCAGGAGCGTCTGCCACGTTCCACCCTCAGGGACCTGCGCGAAGACAACGGGCAGTGCCGCCGAAAGGGGCGGCTGCGACGCCACGCAGCAGACCAAAAAGACCCCTCCCATGACGAGGATCATTGCATAGACAAGGGCCCACAGATACGGATAGGAACGTATGTCGTTCAGGGGCGCGCCCTGCGAGAACCTCACGTGCCGGTCCTCCTCTCGATAAGGTCTTCAAGAAAGACGGTGGCTGTCTGCTCCAGCATGGCCTTCTCCTGTCGGATGCGCGCGGCGAGGAGCCGATACGCCAAAAAGAGAGGCAAGGCGAAGAGCAAAGCCACAAAACCGCACAGCACCACCTCCCACCCGCCTGCCAACAGGTCCGCAAGACCCGCAGCCACCTGGTTTGCCGCCTTCGCCTCCAAGGCCGTCAGGACCTTGAGCATCCCTGCCAGGCCTCCCAAAAACCCCAGCAGCGGCAAGACCTGGATCAACGTTTCCAGGGAGTGCATGTTGCTTTCCAGGACAGGCAGCTCACGCAGGAACGCATCGTCCAGGGCTTCGCGAATTTCTTCCTTGCGGCGGTCGTATTTCAGGATGCCGGCGCGCAAGATGTGGGCGGCAGGGGTCGGGCTCTTCTGCGTGGCCTCCAAGGCCTCCTTGATGCGCTGGCGTTCGATGTCGTCGAAGACGTTTTTGAGCAGCAGGGTCACGTCCTGGCGCCACGACGCCATCTGAAAAAACTTCGCGAAGACGAGCCCCCATGCGAGCAACGAACACACGAAGACCGGCATCAGCATCGGCCCGCCGCGCTCGAAGAACGGCGTCCGCGTCGCCAGGACGAACGAAACAAAGAGAGCCGCCGCACACCACGCACCTGCGCCCAATATCTTTTTTATCATGACGTCACTCCGTTCCCTCTGTGGTCTTCATCGTGGTCAGTTTCTCCCGGGCGTACGCCGCCTCAGGCACGTCCAAGGACGCGATCTGCTCAAGGATCTTCCTGAGTTCGCCGTACTGCGAGCGGTTCTCGTAAATCTGAGCCACCCGCAGGAGGGCCTTGACAGCAACCCTCTTGTCCGACGAGAGATAGTGGACCTGCATGTACGCCTCCACCGCCTCTTGCCAGCGGCCGGCCTCCTCGTAGACCTCCCCTATCTCCAGGAGGGCGGCTGTGTCTTGGATACTGGCCATCGCCGCCCGCGCCTCGTCCAGCGCCTCAACCGCTGCGCCGCTGTCCTCCTCCTGCACCAGCAGACGGGCCATCTTCACGTAAGCGGTCTTAACCCACGGCCCAGGAAGGCCGACGGCCTGACGCAAATACGACAAGGCCTGCTGCACCTCTTTCTGCGAGAGATAGGCATCGGCTATCGCCATCAACGTCATCGCACGGGTCGCCTCGCCCGCCTGCGCGCTCTGAAGGGCGCTCTCATAGCTGCGCAAAGCCATGGCCTGGTCGCCCTCGGCCGCGTACGCGCGGCCTATGCCCAGGTAGGCGTCCGCGACGCCTTCATGATGGGGATAGTTTCGAATCATCCGCTCGAAGGCGCGCCGGGCACCGGCGTGGTCGCCCTGGGCGGCCAGAGACTGGCCCAGCCAAAAGAGGACGTTCGGGGAAAAGGGGGAGTCCGGATAACGGGTCACAAAATCTGAAAAGAGGCGCTGCGCCTCGGCCATCTGTCCCATCTCGAAAGTGGCGTGCGCGATCTCGTAGTCCGCCTTTTGCTGCAGCGCCGCCTCTTCGGGGAACTGCTGACGCATGGCCTGGTAGTGTTCGATGGCCTTCTGGTAGGCTCCCTCGTTCATCCAGCACTCGGCCAGGAGGAAAAGCGCCTGGGGGCGGAACGGCGAGTCCTTGCAGTTCTTCGCGAAGGCCTCGAGCTCCTCGCGGGCCCTCGCGAACAGGCCCTTCTGAAAGTACGTCACGCTCAGGAAGTAGCGCGCGTCGTCCACGAGGTTGGATGAAGGGTAATCAGCCAGGAGCTTGCGGAAGGCGAGGATGGCCGCGTCGGTGTCGTCCGAACGCAGCCACGCCACCCCGAGTTGGAACTGGATGTAATCGTTGTACACGCTGTCGGGGTAGATCTCGAGGAAGCTCTTGTAGCCGGCGATGGCCTTGTCGTACTCGCCGGCGTCAAGATAGGTGTCGGCCAGCTGGCACATGGCGCTCAGCTTGAAGATCTTGTCCTTGGTCAGTGTCACCACCTTCTGAAAGGCCTCTTGCGCAGAGGGGAAGTCGCCGACCTTCAGGTACGACCAGGCGAGGCCATAATGGATCTTGTCGCGCAGCTCGCGGTAGTCGGCCAGGCCGCGGAAGACGCTCTTGAGCTTGTCCAGGGAGACCCTGTAGGAGACGATCGCGTCCTGAAAGCGGGAAAGATGATACAGGGCCTCGGCCCGGCCGAAATAGGCGAGCGGCAGAAACTCGCCCTCCCTGTCAGCCGCGATGACCTTGTCATATAGGTAAAGGGCCTCGGCCGCAGACCCTTCCTCGAGGAAGATGACCGCCCGGCCCAGCACAACCGGCAAGGGTGCATCCTCGGGATAGGCTGCAAAGGCCTCCCGGGCCTTATCGTAATCCTTCTCCTTCAAATAAGACCAGCCCAGGCCGATGCGCGAGAACTCGCGCAGCTCGTCGGCGGACGTCTGGTCCAGGCACGCCTTGTAGGCCTTCACGGCGCCAGCAAAGTCGCCGAGATAGAAGCTGGCCTCTGCCAAGTAAAAGAGGGCGCGGTCGAGTTCTCCGGCTTCGGGGTAGCTTTCCAGAAAACGCGCCAGTTCCTCCTTGAGCGCCGGGAAATCTTCCTTGCGGTACAGAACCTCGCAGATGCCGAACGCGGCCTGCTCGCCCGCCGAGGTCTTGGCATAACCCTTGAGAACGTCGCGGTAGACGGCCATAGCTTCCTCATACTTCTTCCCCGTCAGGTATGCCCGCGCCAGGGAGAAGTGGGCGGAGAGAAAATAGGAGGAATCCTTGTGTTTTTCAATCAGCTCGCGGTAGAGCTCGGCGGCGCGGCGGTGGTCGCGGCCTTTACTGTACACCTCCCCGAGCCAGAAGAGGACCCGGTCGCGGACGGGCTCTGCGCCCTCCATCCCAAGGAGCATCTCGAACTGGTCCAGCGCCTTCAAGTACTTCTCCTGAGCAAAGTAGCATTGGCCGATGTAGACGAGCGCCTCCAACTTCTTCTGAGTGTCGTCGTAGGTCTTGATGAAGCGGTCGAAGAGGGTGATGGCCACGTCGTAGAAGCCATCCTGGTAGGATTTGACAGCGACGTAAAACGCGTCTTCCTCCTTGCGGTCGAGCTGCTGCGCCTGCGCCCGCCCCGCCAGGAGCGCGACCATGAGCGCCGCTGTCGCTAGGATAAGTCCTGTTGATCTTGCCAAATGGAAGGTTCCTTTTCCGAGCAGACAATCAGAAGTTTTTCGGCAGATGTCGGCAAGGATTTGCATTTTTGCCGTAGCGACACGGGTCAATGGAGCGTAACGGCGAAAATGCAAACCGTAGCCGACGGCGAAAAACTTCGTCTGCCGGAAAAGGAACTTCCATTTGGCAACCATGAACTACCCCAGTAGACGCTTCAGGTACTGACCAGTGTAAGAGCGCTTGTGGCGCGCCACCTCTTCGGGGCTGCCGCAGGCGACGACCGTGCCGCCGTCGTCCCCGCCCTCGGGCCCGAGGTCGATGATGTAGTCCGCGCACTTGACCACGTCCAGGTTGTGCTCTACGACCAGGACGGTGTTGCCCATGTCCACGAGGCGCTGCAGGACGTCGAGCAGCTTCTGGACGTCGGCGAAGTGCAAGCCTGTCGTGGGCTCGTCCAAAATATAAAAGGTCCTCCCTGTCGCGCGCTTGCACAGCTCGCTGGCGAGCTTCACGCGCTGGGCCTCTCCGCCCGATAAGGTCGTCGCGGACTGGCCGAGCTGGATGTAGCCCAGACCCACGTCCGACAGCGTCTGCAGGATGGTCTTGATGGGGGGGATGTTCTCGAAGAGGCCCAGCGCCTCGCCCACGGACATGTCCAGGACATCGGCAATGGACTTGCCTTTAAAGGTCACCTGCAGGGTCGCCTCGTTGTAGCGCTCTCCCTTGCAGACCTCGCAGCGCACGTAGACGTCGGGCAGGAAGTGCATTTCGATCTTCTTCACCCCGTCTCCGGCGCACGCCTCGCAACGGCCGCCCTTGACATTGAAGCTGAAGCGGCCGGGCTTGTAGCCCCGGCTGCGGGCCTCGGGTAGGCGCGCGAAGATGCTGCGGATGTGCGTGAAGACGCCCGCATATGTGGCGGGGTTGGAACGGGGCGTGCGGCCGATGGGCGCCTGATCGACATCGATCACCTTGTCAATGTGTTGCGTGCCCGTGATGTCCTTGATTAAAAGGCGGCGCCGGGAGGTGCGGCTGAGGCGATGGCGCAGGGCCGGGAACAATGTCTCATTGACCAGCGTCGACTTGCCTGACCCCGAGACCCCGGTGACGCACGTGAAGATCCCCAGCGGAAAACGCACGTCAATGCCCTTGAGATTGTGCGTGCGCGCCTCCAAGATCACGACGTCTTTCTTCGGACGATAATCCCGCCGGGCTTCGGGCATGCGGATCGTCTGTTTGCGATTCAAGTATTGCGCGGTCAGGGAACGGCCGCACGTCAAGAGCCCCTTAGCGGGGCCGGCGTAGAGGACCTCGCCGCCGTGCCGGCCCGCGCCCGGTCCGAGGTCCACGACAAAGTCTGCCGCGCGGATCGTCGCCTCGTCGTGCTCCACGACCAAGAGCGTGTTGCCCATGTCGCGCAGGGCCGCCAGGGTCGCCAAAAGCTTTGCGTTGTCGCGCGCATGCAGGCCGATGCTGGGTTCATCCAGGCAATACAGGACGCCGACGAGGCCGGAGCCCACCTGCGTGGCCAGGCGGATGCGCTGGTACTCGCCGCCCGATAGCGTTTGACTCTTGCGGTCGAGCGTGAGATACCCGAGCCCCACGTCCAGGCAGAACTTGAGTTTCTCGCGCACGTCCTTTAAGGCCTGGGCGGCGATGAGACGCTCGGCAGCGCTCAGCGGCAGGTCGCCAAAGAAACGGTGGGCCTCCGTGATGCTCATGCGCACCACGTCCCAGATGTTGCGGCCGTGGATCGTGACGGCGAGACTCTCTTTTTTCAGGCGCGACCCGCCGCACGCCGGGCACGGCAGCTGGGACATGAAGCGAGCGATCTCCTCTTTCAAAAACATGCTGTCCGTCTGATGGAAGAGACGACCGAGGTGCGGGACGAGCCCCTCGAAGCGCCGGCCCCAGATGACCTCGTCGCAACCGTAGAGGATGGCCCGGCGGTGCTCCTTCGTCAATTGATAAAAGGGCGTCTGAAGGTCAAAGCCGATTCGGCCGGCAAGCTCACGCAACAGGCTGCGGTAATACAAAAGGTAGCCCTTGCCTCCCTTCTTCCACGGCTCCAGGGCCCCTTCGAGGATGCTCTTCTTCTTGTCGGGCACGATGAGGTCGACGTCGAACTCCATCTTCATCCCCAAGCCGTTGCAGGCCGGGCACGCCCCGTAGGGGGAGTTGAAAGAAAAGATCCGGGGCTCGACCTCCGGGATATTGATGCCGCACGTCCCGCAGGCGTAGCGCTCGCTGAAGACCTTGTCCTGGGGGCGAGCGTCCTTTTGCAGCCGGGCGGCGATGACCGTGCCCTTGCCGGTCTTGAGCGCCGTCTCGACGGAATCGGTCAGCCGCTGCTTGACGCCTTCAGACAAGAGGAGCCGGTCAACGACCGCCTCAATGTGGTGGACCTTGTAGCGCTCCAGGTGCACCTCTCCGTCGAGCTCGACGACCTTGCCGTCGACGCGGGCGCGCACGAAGCCCTGCTTCTTCAAATCCCCGAAGGCCCGGCGGTACTCGCCCTTGCGGCCCCGGATGTAGGGCGCCAGGACCTCCACGCGCGTCCCTGCCGGCCAGGCAAGGATCTGGCCGACGATCTCTTGAGCGCTCTGACACCGGACCGGCCGGCCGCAGCGCGGGCAGTGCGGCACGCCGATGCGCGCAAAGAGCAGCCTCAGGTAGTCGTAGATCTCCGTCTGGGTGCCGACGGTCGAACGGGGGTTGCCGCCCGCCGAGCGCTGCTCGATGGCGATCGTCGGGGAGAGCCCCTCGATCGCGTCGACGTGGGGCTTCTGCAGCTGCTCCAAGAATTGGCGGACGTAGCTCGAGAGGCTCTCCACGTAGCGGCGCTGCCCCTCGGCGTACACGGTGTCAAAGACGAGCGACGACTTGCCCGACCCGGAGAGGCCCGTCACCACCACGAACTGCCGGTGGGGGATCTCCAGGTGGATGTCTTTCAAGTTGTGCTCTTTGGCACCACGGATGATGAGTCGGTCTTTTTCCATGGCGAGACCCCCGCCGCTTGGCCTCTACTCCAAGCGAAGCGGCGGGGGCGATGTGCTCGGGGTTATCTCTTTCTCTTCTTCTTTCTCCCGCCGCGGACAAGCTTGGCGCAGGAGATGTCACCCTTCTTGTCGAGGAAGTACAGGTATCCTGCCTTCTTCTTGATGCCCACCTTGGCAACCATCTTGGGCTTGCCGCCCTTCTTGTTGCCGCGGGCCATCTTCGCGCAGGAGACGTTCCCGCGCTTGTCGATGAAGTAAAGATACCCTTTCTGTCTCTTCACCCCGACCTTCACGAGCTTCTGTGCCATCTGTACTCACCCCCTTTCGTCACTGGATTTTCTTCCACCTTCTCATCAATTGCCTATCGCAAGCGGCTTGACCAGGCGCTGCACGACGGCCAGCGCCGAGAGGACCGCCAGCCGGCTCGTCTTGGGGTTTGCGGCGCTGGGCACGTTCTCGCAGGTGACGGTGATGCGGCCGCCCTCGGACTCGGCCAGGATCGCGTGGACGTTTTTCTTGAGGCGCGGGTCGGCCACGATTTCGACGCGCGGCACGACGCGGCCCTCGGCGGCCAGGGCCAGCGCCGCCACGACGTTGATGTTCTGCGGGAACGCCCGGACCGCCTGCGGGGCCGTGCCGCGAAAGACCGTGCGCGGACCGCGCAGGCCCTTTAAGCAGATGCGGCGCCGGACCAGATAATCCGCGCCCTCCAGGGCCTGCGGCGGTTTTTGCGTGCGCAGGAGGAGCCGTTTCCAGCGGACAAAGCTCAAGGCGCGCACGCCGTCCAGGCCCGCGATGGCGCCGCTGGGCACGTAAAGGCGGCCGCCCTTTTTGCCGGCGAGACGGCTTAAAGCGGACACGTGTCCCAACAGCCCCCCAACGCTCATCACCAAGACATCCCTGCCCTTGCCCAGTGCCTTGCGCGCGACGGCCGCGCTCACCTTGGCCGAAGCCGCCTCGAAGACCAGGTCGCTGGCGGCGATGAGCCGCTCGAGCGTCATGACGCGGCTGCCGCGGACCTTCCTCGCGAGCAGCGCGGCCTTCGCCGGGTCTATGTCATTGACGGCGACGACGCGCACGCGGCCCCTGAAACGCCGGCCGCACGCCACGGCCACCGCCGTGCCGATCGTCCCGCACCCCACGATCCCTATCCGCAATCTCTGCATAGCCATGGTATCCGGCCGGGCAGGCTCCCTCCGCTGCCGGGGGTCATTCTTGCCCCCCGCTCCCCCTTTGGGAACCCTCCCGTGGTTCCCCCCGGCCTCGCAAGAGCCGGGGGCCCCCCTCCGCTACGGGGGTCTTCGAACGACCCCCGGCACCGGAGGGAACGTGAGACAAAAAAATCTGACCTTTATCTCACCTTGCGCGCAAAAACGTGTTGTCAATAAGACGCGTGCCGCCGACGTAGAGTGCCAGGGCGAGCAGGGCCCGGCCTTTGATCATGGGAACCGGCTCCAGCGTCTTTGGGTCGACGATCTCGATGTAATCGATGTGCGTCTCCGGCACGCGGTGGACGAGGTCCTGCAGGGCCTGGATAATTTTCGCGGACTCCCGCACGCCCCTGGCCGCCATGCGCTCGGCGGACTTGAGCGCCTGATACAGGACGACGGCGCGGCGCCGCTCCTCGGGGGTGAGGTAGGCGTTGCGCGAGCTCATCGCGAGGCCGTCCTTCTCCCTCACGATGGGGCACACCAGCACGTCCACGGGAAAGTTCAAATCCTGGACCATCCTTTTCAAGACAACGGCCTGCTGCGCGTCCTTCTGACCCAGGTACAGACGGTCCGGCTGGACGGCCAGCAATAATTTGGCGACGATCGTGGCCACGCCTGTGAAGTGGCCCGGCCGCGAGGCGCCGCACAGCGGCGCGCTGACGTCCTTAACCGCCACGCTCGTCTTCAGATCTTTGGGGATGAATCCGCGGCCCGGCTGGAAGAGGACGTCGCAGAGCCCCTTCAAGAGGCGCGTGTCTTTTTTTATGTCACGGGGGTACTTATCGAAATCTTCGGCAGGTCCGAACTGGAGGGGGTTCACGAAGACGCTGACGACGACAACGTCGTTCTCGCGACGGGCGCGGCGCACGAGGGAAAGGTGCCCTTCATGCAGGGCGCCCATCGTGGGCACGAACCCGATGCGGCGGCCCTGCCGGCGCAGCCGACGCACGGCGTTTCGAAGCGGGCGTATTTGCGTGATGGTCTTCACAAAAAGTCGGCGATCTTCTGGTCTCTCGCGTTGCCGCTGGCCTGGACGCAGCGCAAAAGTTCGGCCACGGTCCTTCCCGCCACGGGATGCCGCAGGCGCGGGGCCAGGTCTGCCAGCGGCCGCAGCACGAACGCCCGTTGCGCCATGCGCGGGTGAGGAATGCGCAGGCCCTTCTTTCTGAGGACTTGGCTGCCGCGCACCAGGATATCCAGGTCCACTTCCCTGGCAGCCCAGCGGTCCGCGGGCCTGCGGCCGACCCGCGCCTCCACCTTCTTCAGGATGCCGAGGAGCCGCTCACTCGTCAACGCTGTCCGGATCCGGACGACACCATTCCAGTAATTCCTTTGTCCGGCCGGCCCGCCCTCGGGCCGGGTCTCGTAAAACGGCGAGGCCGCTTCGAGACGGATGCCCGCCTGCTCTTCCAAGAGGCGCAGGGCCGTGCCAATGTTGCGCCTCCTGTTACCTTTATTGGAGCCCACGGCCACATAGACGGTGGACGCGGACAAACGTTTTTTCACCGTGGAGCTACAGGACATCGACCAGATAGACCTTCATGCGCTCAATCGCCTCCTTGAGCCTATCCTTGTCGACCGTCATGGCGAAGCGCATGTATCCTTCCCCGTGCTTGCCGAACCCCACGCCCGGCGTGGCAATGATGTTCGCGCGCTCGAGAAGCAGCTTGGCCAGCTCCAACGATGACTTGGCCTTGCGCGGGTTCTTGACCCAGACGTAGAACGTCGCCTTGGGCCTGGCGACCTTCCAGCCAATGGCGTTCAAGCCCTCCACGAAGATGCGGCCGCGCTCTTCGTAGACCTTGTTGTTCTCTGCGATCGTCTCCTCCCCCCGCTCCAGCGCGGCCACGGCCGCCAGCTGGACCGCCTGGAAGATGCCCGAGTCGATGTTCGTCTTGACGCGCGCCAGGGCGCCGACCACCTCGGCGCATCCTGCCACCCACCCCACGCGCCAGCCCGTCATGTTGTAGGCCTTGGAGACCGAGTGGAACTCCACGCCGACCTCTTTGGCGGCCGGGACCTGCAAAAAACTCGGGGGCCGGAAACCGTCAAAGGCGATCTCGGAGTACGCGGCGTCGTGGCAGATGATGACGTTGTTCTTCTGCGCGAAGGCGACGGCCTTCTCGAAAAAGGCGGGCTCGGCGACAGCCGCCGTCGGGTTGTTCGGATAGTTCAGGAACATGAGCTTCGCCTTCTGGGCCACGGCCTCGGAGACAGCGTCGAGGTCCGGCAGAAAACCGTTGCTCTGGCGCAGGGGCATAAGTTGTGGTTTGGCGTCCGCGAGGATCGTGGCGTTGCGGTAAGGCGGATAGCAGGGGTCCGGCACCAGCGCGATGTCGCCCTTGTTGAGAAAGGCCAGGGGGATGTGCGCGATGCCCTCTTTCGAGCCGATGAGCGGCAGGATCTCTTTCTCGGGGTCCAGCACGATGTTGAACCGCTTCTGGTACCACTGCGCGATGGCGCAGCGCAACTCCGGCATGCCTTGGTCAAGGCCGTAACGGTGGTTCCTCGGGTCCTGCGCCGCCTCATACAGGGCGTCGATGATGAAGCGCGGGGTCGGAATGTCCGGGTCGCCGACGCCCAAGTCAATAATGGGCCGGCCCTCCTGCCGGGCCTTGCGCTTGGCCGCGTCGATCTCGGCAAAGAGATACGGCGGCAGGGACTCCAACCTCTTAGAGATCGCTATCTGCATCCTGACTCCTTCGTGAGACAAATAGGTGAGACTAAAAGGTCCGACCTTTCTGTCTCATTTTCGTAAGCAAACAGGCGCGACCTTTGTCTCATTTTCGCATGCTGAGGACGTCGGCCATGTCGTAGAGGCCGTTCTTTTTCGTGACGCAGAACTTCATCGCCTGCAGGGCGCCGAGGGCGAAGATGTCGCGCGTCTTGGCGCTGTGGCTGAGTGTGACCATGTCCCACGGACTCTCGAAGACGACGGCGTGGTCGCCGACCACCTCGCCCTCGCGCCGGGAGTCAATCGGGACCTCGGCCGAGGGCCTGCGGGCCTTGATGAGCTCGGCCAGCTTCTTGGCAGTGCCGGAGGGCGCGTCCTTCTTCTGGACGTGGTGGGTCTCTGCCAGACGCACGGCATATCCCTCGGGCAACTGCCCGGCGGCCTGCGCCGCAAGCGCAAAGAGCACGTTGACGCCGACCGACATGTTGGGCGAAAAAACGATGGGGATCTTCTTGGCCGCGTCGCGGATCGCTTTCTGGTCTTCAGGGCTCAACCCCGTCGTTCCGATGACCAGGGGCTTGCCGGCCTTGGCGCAGGCGGCGGCGTGCCCCGCCGCCGCAGAGACCGAGGAAAAGTCGATGAGGCCGTCGACCCCGGCGACGGCCTTGAGGTCGCTGCCGACGCGCAGGCCAAAGGTCTCGCAACCCAACTGAGGATGGTCCGGCCGCTCCAGCGCCAGGACGAGGACAAAAGACCTGTCCTCGCCGGCCAGCGCCAAGATCCTCTGGCCCATCTTGCCGAGGGCGCCGCTGACACCAAGCTTGATCTTTTTTTTAGCCCTCACTTTATCAACCCGTAATCCTTAAGGGCGTTCTTGAGCGCCCCGAGGTTCGCCTCGCCGAGGCCGCACATCGGCAGGCGCAGCCCCGGTTCGCACAACCCCATCAGCCCCATCGCCGTCTTGACCGGCATGGGGTTGGTCTCGATGAACATCGCCTTGACGAGGGGCAGCATCTTGTAATGCAGCCGCCGCGCCTCCTTGAGGTCGCCTTGAGCGAAGGCGGTCACCATCGCCTTGACATCCTTCGGAATGATGTTGGCGACGACCGAGATGACGCCCTCCCCCCCGATGGCCAACAGGGGCAGGGTCAGGGAGTCATCTCCGGACAAAAGCGTCAGCTTCTCCCCGCACAGAAACTTGGTGCGCGCCATCTGGTCGAGCGACCCGCTCGCCTCCTTCATGCCGACGATGTTCTTGCAGTCCTTGACAAGCCGCGCGGTCGTCTCCGGCTCGATGTTGACGCCGGTGCGCGAGGCGATGTTGTACAGGACGATGGGCAGGCCCACCGATTCGGCGACCGCCTTAAAGTGCAGGTAAAGTCCTTGCTGCGTCGGCCGGTTGTAATAGGGCGCCACCAGCAGGAGGCCGTCAGCGCCGTTCTTCTCGGCGTGCCGGCTCATCACGATGGCCTCCTGCGTCGAGTTCGACCCTGTGCCCGCGATGACCGGGATCCTCTTGCGGCTGGCCCGCACGCACACGGCGATCGCGCGGTCGTGCTCCTCGTAATCGAGGGTGGCGGACTCGCCCGTGGTGCCGCACGGCACGATGCCGTCCGTGCCGTTCGCGACGTGGAACTCGACGAGCCTCTCCAACGCCGCCTCGTCCACCTTGCCGTCCCTGGCGAACGGCGTCACCAAGGCCACACTTGAACCTTTAAACATGATACACCCCTTCATATACGATTTTGGCCCGTCCCTCCAACCACACGTCCGACACATCGTGTTTGGTGACGGCGAAGGCGACTGTCAGCTCCTCGCCGCCCTTTGTCCTGACCTGGATCCGATGGCGCATGGCGGCGCGGGTGCCCGAAACCTGGAGCCCCTCGCGGGTATGGTTGAGGGCGCTGGCAATGGCGCCGGCCACAGATCCCGTGCCGCAGGCCAGCGTCTCCGCCTCCACGCCGCGCTCGTAGGTCCGGATGTCGATGCGCCGGCTGTCGCGCACCCGGACGAAGTCCACGTTCGTGCCCGCCGGTTGGAAAAGCCCGTGGCTGCGGATGGCCCGGCCCAGGCGCATCACCGGGACGCTCTCCAGGTCCGCCACCTCCACCACGGCGTGCGGCACGCCGGTATTGACAAAATCGACCTCGTACGTCTGCTTGCCGACGCGCACCATCACGTCGAGCCGGATGTCGGTCGGGTCCGGCAAGTGCAGGGCCACGGTCGCCGGCCCGACGATGCGCGCCTCGAGGACGCCGGCCCGCGTCTCGATGGCAAAGTCCTTCATCCCGGAACGGCGGGCGTAGACGAGCGCCACGCACCGCGCGCCGTTGCCGCACATCTCGGCCTCGGAGCCGTCGGCGTTGAAGATCTGCATGCGGACGTCGGCCTTCTCGGAGCGACGCATCACCAGCAGGCCGTCCGCGCCCGCGCCGAACTTGCGGTCGCAGATCCGGCGGGCGAAGGCGCCGGCCAGGGCGATATACAGCGGCCGCCGGACGACGACCAGCGCGAAGT
>Ga0172363_10001701_pt1 | contig 17792 bp, 11 predicted proteins | sample LakKivs2_kivu2a2_FD_114541 | JGI IMG/M metagenome (GOLD analysis project Ga0172363, IMG submission 114541) | Sediment microbial communities from Lake Kivu, Rwanda - Sediment s2_kivu2a2 | ecosystem: Environmental > Aquatic > Freshwater > Lake > Sediment | place: Rwanda: Western Province, Lake... | reverse complement strand
GTCGTCTTCAAGTAACAGGGATCCTACTCGCACGCGATTCTCATCCTGCGCGACGGTTGTGACTCCCGGCAGTGCGCTGCCCGGTGGCCGCTCGATGTTGTCAGGGCCGCGGCGCCTGTTGAAGACGAACTGTTCGAGGAAGCCAACTCGCCTCCCTCGTAATCTGCCGGCCGGCTCCGTCTCCAGCTTCGCGGTGGTCAACTCCTTGTGGGCCCTGACCTTGCAGATGCGGCACCGCCTGCTCGCCTCGTCGATGGTCCCGCCCACGGCGGCCTCCGTCATGTTCCGCTGTCGAGAACCCACGCGAGGGCCCCACGGTCGGCGCGCCTCGCGCGCTTCGGACACCTGGTGTGTCGTAGGCATCCCAACGCGCGATGGCAAGCGTGAACGCTCGGTGGCGTTGGGGTCGTCGGACTGGCGCACGTGCATCCTCCGGCGGCGGCGTCGCGGCGGGGACGGGGGGACGATGGCTTCGCCGATCCGGCCGATCAGGCCGGGCCGTGATGCTTGCGGCGGGTGTCGAGGCTCACGCGGGCGGGTCGCAGACGCGGCTTGAGCGGCGGAAGCGACTTGGCCGGCGGGGCCAACGCCGCAACCGGGGACTTCAATAAAGTGAAAGCCGACTTCAACAAAGTGAAAAAGCCGCCGAGCGGCCGGGAAAATCGAAATTTGCGGGGCGATCTCCGGCCGGGGGTGTCCAGGGTCGTCCGAGGCGCCGTTCGAGGCTCCTGCGCCGAAAATCTCGTCGAGCGGCCGGGATTTCCAGCGCCGGCCGGGCCGCGCCGCCCGCAAGGGCGCCGGCTGAGGCACTGCCCGACCGGCCGACCACTCCCAGCCGCTGCGCGGCCGTCGGTGAGCATGGCACCCCGCGCGAGGGAGCTGGCTCGAGAAAACTAGGGACGCACCCTAGTTTTCGCCGGCGTGAGGGTGTCGTCCACGGCAGCCCAGCCCCTGCGAAAACTAGGGTGCGTCCCTAGTTTTCCTAGTTTTCCCGCGTGGCGGCTTGCCTCACGCGCCGCTACAGGAGAGGCCCCTCTGCGCACAAGCCCGCCGCCGCGCATACGATGTGACACGGCCTCGCGGCGTCGCGGCCAGACCAGGCAGCAGGAAGGTGCGGCAATGTCTGACACGGCCTACGGCACGGAACTGAGCGCCCGCGTGCGCGACTTCATCCGGCAGGGCTTCCGGCCGCGGTTCGGCACGCCGCAGTTCCGCGGCCGGACGCATCCGCTGTGGCGGCGGCTGCGCGAGCTGGGCACGGAGCTGTGGCTGGACAGCGGCGACATCGAGGCCATCGAGGATGTCTGGGGGCCGGAGTTCACCGCCCTGACCACCAACAACACGCTGCTGAACCGCGAGGTGCAGAAGGGCACCTACGACGAGCTGGTCGTGCAGGCGGCGGGCCTGCTGGACGACTGGCCGGACCTGACCGACCGGCAGCGGAAGCTGGAGATGGCGTTCATCCTCAACGCCCGCCACGCCCTGAAGCTCGTCGAGCGCTTCGACGCGCACGTCTCGGTCGAGGAGCACACCGACCTGGCCGGCGACGTGGAAGGCTCCGTCCAATACGCCCGGCGGTTCTACGCCGTCTGCCCGGAGCGGTTCTACGTCAAGGTGCCCCTGTCGCCGGCGGGGCTGCTGGCCACCCGGCGCATCTGCCAGATGGGCATTCCCGTCAACCACACGCTGGGCTTCTCGGCCCGCCAGAACCACCTGATCGCCCGCATCGGCAGGCCGGCGTTCGTCAACGTCTTCCTCGGCCGGCTGAACAGCTTCGTGGCCGACAACGGCCTGGGCGACGGGGCGGGCGTGGGCGAGCGAGCCGCGTTGGCCTCGCAGGGCGCCGTGCGAGCCGTGCGGGGCGCCTACGACGTCCCCACGCGCCAGATCGCCGCCAGCATCCGCGCCGGAGCGCAGTTGGCCGACCTGGCCGGCGTGGACGTGATGACCATCCCGCCGAAGGCGGCCGGCGAGTTCCTCCGCCTCGACCTGCGCCCCGAAGACCTGAGCGACCGCACGCGGCAGGAGGCCCCGCGACCGGGCGTCCGCGACGGCGTCGACCAGCGGGCGGTCGGCCTGCACACGCTGTGGGACGTCGACGAGCAGTTCATCGCCTGCGCCGACGCGCTGAGCGAAGAGGACCTGGACACGTTCACGCCGGGCCGGCTGGTGGACTTTTTCGCCGAGCACGGCTGCGGGGACGCCATGGTCCGTTGGAGCGACCGCCAGCGGCGCACCAGCGCCGAGGAGGGCAAGATCCCGCGGTTGGACAACTGGCGGCAGCCGCTGGCGGAAGGGCGCGTCGGCCTGGACAGCCTGATGAACCTGGCCGGATGGAACAGCTTCGACGCCGACCAGAAGGAGATGGACGGGCGCGTGCGCGAGACGCTCTGGCACGCCATGGCGGCCGGGTAGCGGCGGCGATTCTCAGCGAGGCGGCGAACGCGTCCGCGGCCGTGCCGCGAAGGCACAGCTCCCAGTTGCCCACGGCCAGCAGCGACGACCTGGCGTCGTGCGAAAGGCCGGCCAGCTCCGCCTCGTCCACGGTCCGGCCCATTGCCGCTGTCCTCGTCGCGTCATCGTCGCCGCCGGCAACTTGCCGCCGCGCCGAGGCCCCCGTATCATCTCGTCAATGGAACGCGGGTCCTGCCACGGGCCGCCGCCTGCCCGGCCGGCTCCGCGCAGACCGGAAGTTGTGCCTTCGGCAGCCTGGATCGCGGCGGGCAAGGCATGGAGCGGGCGATGAAGACGGGACTGCGAGGCGTTCTGGTTTTCGTCATCATTTCCGGTCAGTCTCTTGCGCCGGCGTTGGCGGGTGGTTCAGGGGCGCACGCCCGCCCCGCCCTGCCGGCCTGGTGCAAGAGCGAACAGGTGATTGCCGGCCGCCAGGAGGACGCGCCTGAGGGCTTCTTCGTCTACTCTTTGGCCTCGCTGAGGGAACGGGGCAGGAAGCTGATCCACGTGAACCTGCCCGGGCTGTACCGGTCGGGTCTGCGGGCGTTTGTCCCTTCGGTCATCAAGGGGACCGAGACGGACCACGAGATCGCCCACGTCGATATCTCCGACGACGGACTCTGGGTCCTCTACTCCGCCACGCTCGCCCCGGCGGAAGACCCCGAACAACCGATGGCGTGCAGGGGCCGCAGGTTGGTGCTCTGCCGCCTCGACGGCCGAGGGCGCTACGAGGTGCCGGCGCAGACGGAGGACGGGCGGTCGCTGCGGCTGTCGGGGTTCTACCGCAGGAGCCCATATGGTGGGGAGGTCTTCTACTCCAGGAACAACGCGACCATCCTGGCGGTCGTCTGCGATTTGTCGAAGGGCGCTCCTCGTTTCGGCGCGACGCGAGTGGTCTGCGCCGGCATCGACTGGGACGGCGACGACTGCATGTCGATCAGCGGCAGCCACATCCACGGGCGGCTGGCCGAACTGTCGCGGTACGTGACCATCCCCGGCGGCGGCAAGGGCACCGCCGGGCCGGACCAGCTCTGGCGCTTCACCGGCCAGTCCAAGTTCGGCTGCGCCGTCACCTTGTCCCACGACGGCGGGCTGGCGGTGTCCAATCCCACCCAGCTTGCCGCCAGGGAAGGCTGCCCTGACCCGTCGCGGTGCTTCCCCATCTGGCACCGCGGCTTCGTGGTGCTTCCCTTCAAGGAGCACACCCAGCCGAGCATGGACATCGCGGACCACTACTTCCGCGAGGCCCTCAGCGCCAACTGGTGCGCGAAGGCGATGCGCCCGGGGAACCACGACTTCAGCCAATGGTACGTCGCCAACGACAGGCGGTACGTGATCGGGCGGCAGATAAGCAGGAAGCCGGGCGCCTACGGCTGCTGGCTGGTGCACTGGCCCGACAACACCTGGACGCGATTGACGCCGGCGGACACGGTGGCGCTGGGCCCGGCGGCGTTCATCGTCGCGGCCGCCGGCGTCGCGCCGGCGAGCCAGCCGGTCCAGTCGGATACGGCCGCGTCTCGGCCCGGCCTGGGCGCCGGGCAGGCCCCTCCCGGGGTCCCTGCCGGCTCGCCGCCGGGGCCGGAACTGCGGCGGCTGGTGGTTCGGGCCCGGTTGATCGGGGCCTCGCCGCTTCCGACGCCGCGGACGATCGCGCCGTACAAGCAGGCGCTGGTCTTCAACACCTACCGGGTCGAGGCGGTGATCGAGGGGGAGTTGGCGGACAGGCGAATTGCCGTCGCCCACTGGGCGATCCGCGAGGGCAAGCTCCTGCCGGGCGCCGGGCGTGACGAGGGGCGATCCTACGTGATGCGACTCGAACGGCTCTCGACCCACGGGGAACTCGAGCGGACGACACGGATCGACGGGCCGGACGACCCTTCTCTTCCGGCCTTCTGCCAGGTGGAGGAGGCGCCGAAGTGATGCGGCCCTCGGCGCCGGGGGGGAGGGCCGCATGTGGCGCTCGCCGCGTGCCTCCGCGGTGCGCTGCCGCGCCGGTCACTTCGGGGGCGCCTCCGCCGGCTCCACGGGCAACTGGAGCGTGAAGGTGGCGCCCTGGCCGGGCGTGCTCTTGAGCGTCAGCCGCCCGCCCAGCAGGCTGGCCAGCTCCTTGGAGATGGCCAGGCCCAGCCCCGTGCCGTAGGTCTCCTTGGTGAGCGTCTGCCCGCCGCCCTGGTAGAACTTCTCGAAGACGTGCTGCTGGTCGGCCTCGGCGATGCCCGGGCCGGTGTCGCTGACGGCCACGGCGATCTCGCGCGGGCCGCCGTTGCCGCCGGCGAGCCCGGCCGACAGGACCACCTGCCCGCCGGCGGGGGTGAACTTGATGGCGTTGGACAGCAGGTTGTAGAGGATCTGCTGGAGCTTGCCGCCGTCGGTGACGACGATGGGCAGGTCGTCGGCCAGCTCGGCGCGGAGCTGGATGCTCTTCTTGTCGGCCAGGGGGGCCATGAGGGCCGACAGCGTGCGGCAGGTGTCGGCCACGGAGACCTTGTCGAATCGCACGTCGGCCTTGCCGGCGTCGATCTTGGCCATGTCCAGCAGGTCGTTGATCATGGCGAGCAGCGCCTTGGCGGCTGCGGAGATGTTCTGCCCGTAGCGGCGGGCGCGCTCGTCGTCGCGTTCGGCCACCAGGTCGGCGAAACCGATGATGCTGTTCAGCGGCGTGCGCAGCTCGTGGGAGACGTTGGCGAGGAACTCGCTTTTGACCTGGTTGGCGCGGAAGAGCGTGACGTTGACCTCGGCCAGCTCGTTGAGCTTCAGGTCCAGCGCGCGGTTGGCGGCCCGCAGCTTCTCGTGCTGACGGTTGATCGCCTCCAGCATCTCGTTGAAGCTTTCGCCCAGCCGCTGCAGCTCGTCGTTGGTGTGCACGGTGGAGCGGACGGACAGGTCGCCCTCGGTCACCTTGTCGGCCACGTTGCGCAGGTGCCGCAGCGGGCGGAGGATCAGCCGGTGGGCGATGACGGCGAACAGCACGACGGCGACCAGGGCCGCCAGGGCCGCGCCCACCAGGAACGCCCCGCGGGTCAGCCAGACCAGCGGACCGCTGGCGGCCTCCGCGGCCAGGGCGACGTCGATGATCGCCACGAGCTGTCCCGGCTGGAAGCGCAGGGCGGGCTTGGCGGAGTTTCCGTGGCAGTTGGCGCACTTCTGGACGGCGCGGACGGCGCGGAAGCAGCGGAAGATCGCCCGGTCGTGCTCGTCGGTGTCGGGGATGGCCACCAGGTCCTGCCGCGAGTGGCGGTGAAACACCGAACGGGCCTTGCGCGCCTCGCTGTCCAGGCGAGGCTCTTCGCCCGAGCCCACCAGCGGGACCAGCGCCGGGCCGGCGCGGATCGTCTCGGCGTCGCCGGCGGCGCAGAACGCCACGATGCGGCTGCGATCGTCGCGCGCGGCGGCCAGGTCCTCGTGGTGCCTGGCCTTCCACTCCTCCAGGCGCAGGCGCGTGACCAGCGAGGCCGGGCGCAGCACGCCCTGCTCCGCCAGCAGGCCCATGAAGTACCACGGCACGACCAGCGCGGCGGCGATGACGACGGCCACCGCCGCACCGAACAGCAGCCGCAGCTTCGCCGCCAGCGACATCCTGACCAGCCGTCGCGCCATCGCGACGGCATTCTACATTGCCCGGCGGCGATTTCGGATTGGAGAAAACCGCCGGACCCGCGGCCGCGCGTGCGGCATCCGGTCTTCCGGTATCCGGTCTTCCGGCCCTCACCTCTTCCGCAGGTACGTTTCCCGGATGGACCGCAGGGTGTAGCCCGACGTGTTGAGCCGGCGGATCAGCCGGATCCGCTTGACGTGCTCGCCCGTGAAGTACCGCCCGGGCTTGCCCTCCGGGCGCACCGGCCGCACCAGGCCCAGAAGGACGTAGTACTCCACGGTCTGGACGCTGACGCCGGCGGCCTTTGCGGCCTGGGAGATCCGCATGAGCGAGCCGGCGGCGGGCTTTCTGGCGGCGGCGGGCATCACTGCAAACGTTTATCGCCACGCGCGGCGGATAAACTTTAGCGCCGCGCGCCCCGCCACACGCTACCGCACTACTGCCTCCGCGAGGGCCTGGAAGAACGCCTCCGGCTGCTCCGCGAACTCGATGGTATGGGCGGCCGCCAACTCCCGCACGACCGCCCGCCCGCCCGTCAGGCGCTGCACCGCACGCCGCGTCGCGGCGCCGTCGATGATCCGGTCGCGCGAGGCCAGCAGCAGCGTCGTGGGAACGTCGATCGCCCCGGCCGCCGCGCGGCGAAGCAGCACGTCGAGGCATCCGCTGGCGAACAGGAACCCCGCCGTCGCCCGGCGAAGGCGGTACGAATCGCCACGCAAGTACTCCCGCATCGCCTCGTTGTCGGTGAACAGCGCCGGGTCGTTCAGCGGTATCCCGAAGCGCAGCAGCGGGCAGAGCACAGCCGCCGCGAGCACCGCCAGCTTCCTGCCGGCCGGCAGGTCCACCAGCGGGGCGATGCCCGGCGCGACGAGCGTGAGGGTCGCCGGCCGCGGGCGGCGGCGCCCGGCGGCATACGCGGCCGCCAGCTTGCCTCCCCAGCTCACCCCGAGCAGGTGGAACGTATCGCCGCCGCTGTGCCGCAGTGCGAGGCGGCAGGCGGCCGCCACGTCGCGCAGGAGCTGGCCGTAGGTGAAGGCGTGCCCGCGCCGGCGGGTGTTGTCGCCGCTGCCGCGACGGACGGGCATGTACACGGCGTGCCCCGCGGCCGCCAGCGCCGACGCGGAGCCCACGAACCACCCCGGATGCGACTGGATGCCATGCAGGTAGACCACCGGGCCGCGCGTGGGCCCTGCCGGGCGGCAGAGGTACGCCGACGTCCGGTAGCCCAGCGGCAGGCGCAGCGGCAGGCGCTCCAGCCGGACGCCCGCGGCGGGCGGGCGCGACAGCGGCAGCGTGATGTCGGCGCCGTCCTTGTACATGACACAGTCGCTGCCCATGGGGCCGCCGCCTCGGCTCGGCGCCGTTCAACCCGCCCCGCGCCGTGCCTCGGCCGCCTGGCGGTACAGCTCCGCCACGCGCAGCACGGCCGCGGTCGGGCTGTGGTGCTCGTGGATGTAGCGCAGCGCGCCGGCGGCCAGGGCGCGGGCCGCCGCACGATCGTCCAGAAGCGAGCCGAGCTTCACCGTCAGCTCGGCCGAGTCGCCCCGCGAAAACAGCAGCGCCGTCTGCCCGTCGTGGAGAAAGTCGTTGGCGCCGTCTCCCGCGGCGGCCAGCACCGGCACGCCCGCGGCGATGGCCAGCAGCGACCGCGCGTCGATCCGCCGCTGCGGGGCGGGCGAGACGTACACGTCGGCCGACTTGAGCACCCCCGTGAGCTGCCCGACGGGGTGCAGGTCGACGAACGTCACCCGCCCGGCCAGGCCGAGCTGCGCCGCCCGCCGGCGCAGCCGCCGTTCCGCCGGGCCGCTGCCCAGGATGAAATACGCGCAGTCGGCCTTCCTGGCCGCCAGCTCGGCGAAGCAGCGGAGCACGGCCTCGAAGGCCGCGGCGTCGTCCAGCCGCCCGCCGGCGACGATGGAGGCGCTGCACCCGGGGTCGCTGAAGCACGTGGGGTGCCGCACGTGGTAGACGCCGGGGCGCACGAGGTGGATCTGCTCCGGGCGGCAGACGCGGCGCTTGGCCAGCACCTCGCGGATCGGCTCCGACGCCGCCAGCACGCCCGCCACGTCGCCTCCCAGCGGCCACAGACGCCGCGCGTCGTCCAGCCCGTAGCCGCTCAGGATGAACTTCAGCCCCGCCTCGCCCGCCAGCCGCGCCGTCAGATGCGCCACGGGGAAGTCCAGGCCGTGCAGCACGTCCACCTTCCGCCGGCGCAGCTCGGCCGCCAGGGCCTCCGACCGCCAGGCCCCCGGGCGCCACCACTTCGGCGGCTCGTACGAAACCACCTCGCGCGGCACGCCCGGAAGCTGCCCCACCGCCGCCGAGCCCGGACAGAGGATCACCACGTCGACGACCTCGTCCATCAGCCCGACCGCCAACGGCTGCAGCGTCCGGCCGTACTCGTCGAACGTGTCGGCCGCGGCCAGCCAGGCCGCACGGATCGGCCGGGGCGGCGGCGAGGAGGCCCGCGGCTCTTCCACAGCCGCTTCGGCGGTTGCGCCCGGCCCGGCCGCTGAATTGTCCGCTTCCGCGCTCACGCCGGCATTTTACGCCGCCGCACCCGGGGGAAACACCCGCGCGTTGGTGCCATGCCTGCCTGCCGTAGGCAGGCTCACGCGGCTGTCTGCGTGAGCATGTCTTGTTCACCGGCGCGGGACATGCTCACACGGCCGCTTCGCATCCGTTGATGAGCATGGCACCGGACCATTGGTGAGCATGGGCGCCGCCGAAGGAAACACGCCCCGCCCGCCTTCAGCCCCCCAGCCGCGGCATCCGGATCGCGTCGTTGCGACGGCTGTGCATGTCCTTCTCGAAGCCGGCCGGGTAGCGGTCGGGCAGGGCCGACACGGCCGTCAGACGCTCCATCACCTCGCCGGGCAGCTCCCACCCGGCCGCGCCGACGCTGTCGCGGAACTGCTCGGCCGTGCGGGCGCCGCAGATGACGGCCGAGACGCCCGGGCGCTGGAGCACCCATCGCAGGGCGACCTGTGCGGGCGACCGGCCGAGCCGGGCGGCCACGTCCAGCAGCGCCTGGAGCGTCTCATCGGCGCCGGGCGCGAAGCTGCCGGCCTGCCAGACCCAGCGCTCCTCGCTTCGCGTGCCGCTCAGCACCCGTTGGCCGGGGGCATACTTGCCCGTCAGGAACCCGCCCGCCAGCGGGCCCCACGGCACGATCCCCAGGCCCTTGTGTAGGCACAGCGGCACCAGCTCCTGCTCGATGTCGCGCACGACCAGACTGTACTGCGGCTGGTAGCAGATGAACCTTTCCCAGCCGCAGGACCGGCTGATCCACCAGCCCTCGCTGAGCCGCCAGGCGGGCCAGTTGCTGCACGCGACGTGGCGGACCTTGCCCGAGCGGACGAGGTCGTTCAGCGCGCCCAGCGTCTCTTCGATGGGCGTCTGCGCGTCCACGTGGTGGACGTAGTAGATGTCGATACGGTCGGTCCGGAGCCGCCGCAGGCTGTCCTCGGCCGCGCGCAGCACGTGCACGCGCGAGCAGCCGGAATCGTTCGGCCCGACGCCGGCGGGGTTGAAGAACTTCGTCGCCACGACGGCCTGGTCGCGCCGGCCCTTCAACGCCGCGCCGAGGTGCTCCTCCGACCTGCCGCCGCCGTAGTTGTCGGCCGTGTCGAAGAACGTCACCCCCGCCTCGAAGGCCAAGTCCACGATGCGCCGCGCCTCGGCCTCGTCGGTGCTGTGCCCGAACGTCATCGTCCCCAGGCAGATTTCCGAGACCTTCAGCCCGCTTGCGCCCACGCGTCGGTATTCCATCGCCGGCTCCCTTCGCGGCGCATCCTATGCGCCCACGCGCCATGCCGCAACGCGCCCCTGTACGGAGCCGCCGCGTATCGCGGCGGATGCCTTTGTCCCTCCGCCGTCTACCGCCCAACCGGAACGTGCCACAGCGCCTCGGCCGGCACGCGCGGCAGCGTGTTGACCGCGTCGGCGAAGACGACCCCCTCGCCCGTCTCCGCCGCGAACCGGGCCTGGACATCGTCGGCTTGGTCGGCCGTGCAGGCGGGCAGCCAGCGCAGGCTGACGACCTCCAGCGGCCCGCGGCGGTACAGCAGCGTCAGGGGGTGCATTCCGGCCGCCAGGTCCAGCCTGGCCAGCCCGTCGCGCCCGGACTCGGCGGCGAGCACCTCGCGCCCGTCAAGCTCGAGCGACGACGGCCCGTCGGCCCGGAGGCACAGCAGATAGACGCCGTCGGCGGGGGCCTTCAGCAGGCCGTCGAATCGCACCCACAGCCCGCTGCCGCGGTGCTCGCGCAGGAACGCCCGCGGCGGGACGGCCTCCGCGACCTGCTCGGCCAGCGGCGCCAACCGCGCGAAGTCCACGCCGCGGAAGCTCCCGGCCGCGGGCTGGTAGACGCCCATGCGGATGCCGGGGCGCAGGTCCTCCGGCGACGGCGCGGGCGGCGGCTGCGATTCGCCCGGCGCCGCGGAAACGGCGGCGTCGAGCGGCGGGGGAAGCTCGCTTTCCGGCAGCAGCCGGGCCAGAAGCTCTCTCGCCCGCCGGGCAGCCTGCCAATAGGCCCCGTCGCGCACCGTCGCCAGCACCGCCAGCAGTACCTCCCGCGCCTCGACGCGGTGCGAGTCGATCAGCCGCTCGGCGATCCGCACGCACGCGGCCCTCGCGGCCGGCAGCAGCCACGTCGCCGCCAGCCGGTCGTCCATGCACGAGGCGACGGCCCGCAGCGCCTCGACGCCGGCCGCCGACTCGCCCGCGGCCGTCACCCACGCCAGCCGATCGCGCGCGTCCGCCGCCAGCGCCATGCCCTCGGCCAGCAGGCCGTCCCGCTCCCCCTCGGACAGCTCGCCGGTCTCGACGGAACGGAGCAGCCATCGCAGGGCCGCCGACCGCAGCGACAGGTCTCGCGCCGTGCGGGCGATGTCCCGCACGCTGTCGAAGGGCCGGTCGGCGCCCGCCTCCGGCCAGCCCACCAGCGCCCAGCAGGCGGCCCGGCGGACCTCCTCGCTGCCGCTCTTCATTGCCATCTCCACCATGCTCACCGTCCGCGGCTCTCCCAGCCGGCCCAGGACGCGCGCAGCCGACGCGGCCACCCGATGGTCGTCGTCCCACAACCTGCCCGCCAGGTCTTTGGCCAGGCGCTCGCTGTCGCTGCGGCGGGGGATAAGGTCAACCAGGGCATCCTCCACGGCCGAGCGCTCGGCGTCGGAGGTCGCCTGTCGCAGGAGGTCCATCAGCATGAAGGCCGACCGCGGCTCGACCACGGGCATCCACCGCTTCAGCTCCTCGTTGGGGCCGGTGTAGACGCCCAGCTCGCCGAGCTGGAAGTCGCAGCCCCTTCCGGGCTTGGCGAGCACGCGCACGTGGCGTGCCCCGCCGGACGCCTCAACCGGCCAGACGCGGAAGAACTCGCCCTTCACGCGCAGCCTGGCGGCGGTGGTCCACGGCCCGGCAGGCGAGCCGGCAAGCTGGATTTCGACGGCCGCGACGCGGCCGACCGTCCGCCCCACCAGCTTGACCGCGCTGACGGGCAGCTCCTCGCCCAGGTCCACGGCCAGCCACTGCGGCCCGTCGTCCCGCGGCTGCCAGAACGTCTCGTTCAAGCCGTCGACGGCCAGTGCGGCCGGGCAGCCCGGCGCGGCGGAGCTGGCCTCGACCGGGCGGTCCATGGCCAGGTTGCGGGACAGGGCCTGTGGGGGTCTGGGCGCCTTGCCGCTGCCGCGAGCCTCGATCTTCACCCGCACGATGCCGTTGTGCTGGATGAACATGTGGCGGCCGCCCCCGCCGGCGTCGCAGAACTGGAGGCACGTGAACCCCTCGTGCCCGTCGATGTCGATTTCCGGTTCGCGGCCGCTCGCGCAGCCGCTGAGGCGCAGCGTGGTCGTGCGTGCCTCGCTCATCACGGGGCGGGTGTCGATCTTGCGCTGGATTTCCAGCCGTGCGGCCCGCGCGAGCTTCTGCGCGTCGTCCTTGCCCATCGCCCCGCGCAGCAGGCCGTCGACGTCGGCAAGATCGTCGCCCATGAGGATCTCGTGGCGCCGGTCCCAGAACTCGTCCTTGTTCCGCCGGAAGTTGCTCAGGAACACGTCCAGCCCGCCGTCGCGCTCCTCGACAATGGCCAGGCAATGCGAGCCGAGCTGCCCCGACAGACTCAGCCCGCCGGAGGCGTACAGCGGCAGGTCGAAGTCCGCCTGCCGGTCGACGTTCTCGCATGGGTTCCAGACGTACCATCGGCTGCCCTGCCGCTCGATGTAGCAGCTTCCGGCGCCCTCGCGCGGGTACAGGGCGTTCAGGAACGGCAGGTGCTCGCGGCGGTAGCCCGTCGGGAAGCACTCGAACCTGCGGCGCTGCTCCGGCGGCGTGAAACGCGGCAGATGCGGTATCAGCCCGTACCGCCCGTCGTTCTGGAGGAACAGCGACGTCGTCGCGTACAGATTGCGGAAGCTGTCCGGCCAGAAGCCGCCCGGGCGATTGCGCCGCGGCCCGGCGGGCTGGCCCGTCCACACGGCCGCCCGCACGCGCTCCATCGCCTCCCGGCGCGAGGGGATCAGCCCGCGCGAGACGATCTCCTCCAGCACCGGCATCACGGCCAGCGTGTCGATGTCGCCGCCAGCGCCGTGCTCGAAGCTGAACACGCAGCAGCCGTGAATCGCCGCGTTCAGCAGCTCCTGGGCCATCAGGTTCTCCGGGTAGCCGCACGGGCCGACGTTGTGGAACGTGGTGTTGTACATGCCGCGGTCGGCCAGCTCGCCGCGGAATCGCGTCCCCGGCAGCGACCAGTCGAACAGGCGCCCGTAGTAGCCCGTCTCGAACCACTGCCAGACCTCCGGGTGGAAGCCCCAGTTGCCCGCCAGGCCCGTCAGCCACGCGCCGAACATGCACTCGGAGTAGTGCACGAACCGCCCGAAGCGCTGGGGGCCGTCCTCGTCGCCCTGCCACCACTCCGGGAAACCGTTGGCCTTGATCTCCAGCACGATCCGCTCGCGGTGCTCGCGGTAGAAGGCGTACTTCGCCTCGTCGCTGTCAAGCAGGCGCTCGAAGTTGAACAGGAACTGCCACAGCACCAGCCCGCCGGATGCCGCCGTCGCCTCCGCCGTGCGCGGGATGCCCGGCCAGCCGAATCGCTCCGGATACTCCGGCCCGCAGTGGCCGATGACGTTGGCGAACAGCTCGAGTGTGCCGGCGTCGGTCCGCCCGTCCACGTCGGCGTGAAGCAGCGCGGGGATGCCGCGCCGCGCCAGGTGCTCCAGCAGCTCCGGCTTGTCGGCCACGAGGTAGGCGAAGCACTTCCTCACCGCCGGGGGGCAGGCGTCCCATCCGCGGTCGAGGAACTCCGTTGCCCGCGGCCCTCGTGCCGGCCAGGCGCTGGTGTAGATCAGCGGGTGGGCGTGGTCGATCGTCCTGCGGACGCTGGGACTGCCGGCCTGGATGTCGCTCATCTTCTCGGTGCTCCGTGGTCTCGTGCGGCGGGGTTCAGAGAGTACCGGCGGCGGGCGCAGTGTGGCAAGTGTGCCCGCGGCGGTATAATGGCGACGGTTCGGCGGCGAATGCGCAGCAGGAGAGCGGAATGGCAGGCAGCACAGCCGTGGCAGAAGAGGCGGACGCGCGAAGCAGCGGCGCCGGCCAGCGCCGGCGGCTGGACCGCCTGCGCGAGCAGATCACCGTCCGCAAGGGCTCCTACGTCGAGGGATTCCATCCCTACGCGCGGGACGTGGCGATCTGGCGGGCGATGCGGGCGGGACGCTCACGCGTGCAGGTCCGGGCGGCGTTCCTCCAGGAGCTGGTCAAGCTGGCCGACCTGGCCGTCTACGCGGACTGGACGCTGGCCGGCGAGCACCTGCTGGCGCCGCGCGACGGGGGCTTCGGGTTCCTCCGCAAGGAGCCGCAGGCCGGCATCGAACGCCTGGGCGAGTTGGGCGTGGCGGGCGACGACATCGCGGCCGTGCGCAGAGCCGTGCTGGCCTGGACGCGCCGCTGCTGCCCGAATGTGCCTCACGACGTGGGTGAAGCCACGGACGAATCCTGCGCGGGGCGGCGCGGGCACTGGGGAGCTGACAGCGGCGTCTACACCGCCAGCGGCTGGATCGAGAACCACTCCGTCCGCGATTACGCCAAGGTGCTGCGGATCGGCTACGCCGGGATCCGCGAGGAGATCGAGGCCCGGCTTGCCGGTGCGGACCTGTCGGACGGCGACTATCCGCGGAAGGAGAACTTCTGGCGCGCGGGGCTGCATGTCTGCGACGCCGGGGTGCTGCTGGGGCGGCGGTACGCGGAGCTGGCGCGGTCACTGGCCGGCCAGGAGACCAATCCGTCCGAGCGCCGCCGGCTGGAGGCCATGGCCGAGGCGTGCGACCGCGTTCCCGCCCGCGGCGCGCAGACGTTTGGCCAGGCCGTCCAGGCGCTGTGGCTGGCCCACGTGCTGACCTGCGGGGAGGACTTCATCAACGCCAATTCCATCGGGCGGCTGGACCAGATCCTGTGGCCGTACTACCGCTCCGACGTGGAGGCGGGGCGGCTGACGTACGAGGCGGCCGTGGCGCTCATGGAGGAGCTGGCCTGCAAGCTGTACCTGGAGTACGACGTGCAGGCGATCGTGCTGGGCGGCTGCGACGCCGGCGGCGCCGACGCCGTCAACGAGCTGAGCTACGCGATCCTGGAAGCGACGCGGAACGTCGGCTTCGTGCGGGACCTGTCGATGCGGCTGGGGCCCCGCACGCCGCGCGACTTCCTGCGACGCGGGGCCGAGCTGATCGCCCGCGGCGGCGGCATACCGTTCGTGTTCAACGACGACAGCTTCGTGCCCGCCCTGGCCGACCGCGGCGTCGCGCTGGCCGACGCCCGCGACTACGCCCCCATCGGCTGCATCGAGCTGACCATCCCGGGCAAGGCCAACCCGCGGGCGGTGTCGGGCTGGTTCAACGCCCTGAAGTGCCTGGAGCTGGCGCTGTTCGACGGCACCGACCCGGCCACGGGGCGGCGCATGGGGCCGGCCACGGGCAGCTTCGAGAAGATGGGCACATTGGAGGAGCTGTACGCGGCCTGGCGCGGCCAGATGGACTTCTTCGCCCGGCGGATGGTGTACCACTGCAACCGCGGCGAGGTGCTCCAGCGCGAGGGCGGGCCGCTGCCCTGCTGGTCGGTCCTCACCGACGACTGCATCGCGCGCGGGCGCGACATCACCGACGGCGGGGCCGTCTACAACTACCACTCCATCGCCTACATGGGCACGGCCAACACCGCCGATTCGCTGATGGCCGTCGGCAGGTGCGTGTTCGACGAGCGGCGCGTGGGGCCGGGCGAGCTGCTGGAGGCGCTCCGGCGGAACTTCGAAGGCTTCGAGCCGCTGCGGAAGCTGCTGCTGACGCGGGCGCCCAAGTACGGCAACGACTGCCAGGAGGTCGACGAGCTGGCCCGCCGCGTCGACGACGAATTCATCGACCTGATGGACACCATGCGCAGCCCCAACGGCGGGCGGTACTTCGTCCACCTGTTCACCTGGCGGCTGAACCTCGACTTCGGAAAGGGCGTCGGCGCCACGCCCGACGGGCGCAAGGCCGGCGAGCCCCTGGCCTACTCGCTGTCGGCCCACCAGGGACGCGACGTGAAGGGCGTGACAGCCGCCCTGCGGTCACTGGCGCGCCTGCCGCACAGCCGCGCCGGCGGCGCGTCGGCGTCCATCATCGACCTGGACTCGGCGCTGGTCGCCGGCGCCGACGGGCCGCAGCGCATCGCCCAGCTCATCGAGTCGGCCTTCGCTTTGGGCGTCGGGCAGCTTCAGTTCAACGTGACGACGGCCGAACGCCTGCGCCAGGCCCAGGCCGACCCCGAGCGCTACGGCAACATCCCCGTGCGCGTGGCGGGCTACTCGCAGATGTTCAAGCTCCTGCCGCACGAGCTCCAGGAGCACATCATCGCCCGCACGAAACACAGGCGTTGACCGGCGCCTGCCGTCGGCGCTATCAGAGTCCTGTGCCGGCAGAGGTACCTGTCCCGGATTCGCTGCGCCGCCTCGGAGGACAGGTATCGCCACAGGGACAGATAGCGCTGCCGAATCTGCTCGGGCGGAAGTCGGCAGTCGAGCAGAAACAGCCGGCGTTCGATGAGGGGGTTTCCCTCGGCATCCGCGGCGATCTCATCCGACGGCAGGTATCGCGGGCTCGGCAGGATGGGCCTGAGGAACCTTCGCGGGATGCCCGCGATGCTGGCCGCCGCTTCGCCCATCACGAAGAACTCGTTGGAACCTGTCGCGATGCCGCGGCGGATGGCGAACAAGTCGGCGAGCTTTGCCCTGTCGCCCGCCGGTCTGCCGGACGACCCGGCAAGCGCAAGACCTGTCCATTTCCCGGCGGCATCCAGTTCCTCTGCCGGCCACGTGCGCCTGTGCCTGGGCCTTTGCAGCGTGCCTCCGAAAGTGAAATCCACCGCCTGGTCACGGCGCGGCGGCGAATTCACGAAGCATACGACCGCCGATGACACCAGTGCGTCACCGAACTGCACGTCCGAAGGGTCGAAGCGATGGATGCGCAGGAGTGTCACCTTGCGCAGCAGGTATTCCTTCAGCGGCCGCCCGTAGTTGACGTCCATGAACTCGCTGGGGACCAGCCACATCGCCAATGCGCCCTTAGCCATCCAGGGCTGGCAGAGGCACACGAAGTGGCAGTACAGCCCCGCGAGGCCGTTGAGGTCCACCCCCGACGCCTGGAGCGATGCCGCCCTGAGGCGCCCCTTGGTCTCGACGTCGAGGTGATGGTGCCGCACATAGGGCGGATTGCAGACGACCAGCGTGGCTTTCTCGCATTCGGCGACGGGCGCTACAGCCTGCGTGAAGTCGCCGAGGACGAGATCCAGGCCCGTGCCCGCCCAAAGCGCCCCGGCGGGCCCGCCGTAGTGCGGATCGACTTCATACCCTTGCGCGGATGTCACCCGGCCGGCCGGAAAGGACGCCAGCAGGGCCGCGTAGAACGCACCTGTCCCGAAGGCTGGGTCGAGGAACCGAACGGGAGCGTTTCTCGGCAGGAGCGCCCCGGCCAGGCGCAGCATCTCTTCCGCCAGCGCCGGCGGGGTGGCGAACTGCCCCAGCCGGTTCCGCTCACCGCCGCTCTTGCCGGCGTCCAGCTCCGCCTGGAGCGCAAGCCTGCGGTTCGTTCTTGCCTTCGTCCGCTCGTCCATGGCTCACAGACCGAACCCGGCCAGGTCGCCATGCGAAGGATCTGCACGACTTCGGGATGCGCGGACAGCACCGCCGGCGAGACATCCCGCAGGTTGCCCGTCCAGCGGAGCGCATCCTCGACCTTCGCGGCGGTCTTCTGCCTTGTCTGGCGATACGCCCTCGGCGCGAAGCGCAGGAACCAGTTATTGAAGAAGTCCACGGACTTGGCGATGTCTTCCTTCCACTCCTGCGGTTTGTCCGCGTTCACAGCCATGGCACCAAGCCCGCCCTTCCTGAGAATCCGGTTCAACGACCATTATGCGTAGCGAACTGCCGGTCCGCAATGGCCATGCGCCGGCGCCTTGCCGCCCGCGCCGGCGGGCGGTATGGTGATCTTTCACGATGGCCGTCTGGGCGGGCGCCGCAACTGGCGGATGTGCGTGGCGATCTGCCTCCCACGCCGCATTGTCCTGCCGGAAACGCCGATTATGTCGTCCGCTGCGCAGGAGAACGACATGCCGATGACGTTTCGCGAGATGAACCTGGCCGTCTTTCGCGGCGAGAAGCTGCCGGGGGTGTTCTTCCAGCCGCGATTCGAGCCGTGGGTGGCGTGGAAGAAGATGT
>Ga0172363_10001699_pt1 | contig 17805 bp, 14 predicted proteins | sample LakKivs2_kivu2a2_FD_114541 | JGI IMG/M metagenome (GOLD analysis project Ga0172363, IMG submission 114541) | Sediment microbial communities from Lake Kivu, Rwanda - Sediment s2_kivu2a2 | ecosystem: Environmental > Aquatic > Freshwater > Lake > Sediment | place: Rwanda: Western Province, Lake... | reverse complement strand
GTTTTGACGTCGTTGACCTCAACGGGCTGAGAAAAGCTATACACGGCGTCCGCGTGGAGGATGGAAGGCTTTATATGCTTGGTCAAGATCACCCCTATCCCCTGGTCCCAAGAACCGCCTCCTGAACCGGCGCCCATCAAATCCGTCCCAAGCTTGGCCGGGTCTTCGTGCTGGTATTTTCCCGTAGGTGCCTTCAATTGGAATAATCCGGCGATGTGCGGCATCCAGCCTCTTTCTTCCTGCAAACAATACCGCAGAAAAAGGTAACTATCCCCCAAGCCGCTTGCACGGGCGCTGTCGCCGCTGACTTTGGCGTAGTTTTCCTGATAGACCGTTTGGCCGTCAATCTCGAGCCTGTCGGTAATGCCGTATTGAACGAACAATTGCTCCTGGTATTGGTATTTCTTGTCGCCTTTCGGCAAAGAATCGTAATGACCTTCCGCGTCAAATCCTCCCCTGGTGCGGTTGTAAAAGAAAAACGGCTGGACCACGAACCCGCCCTTGCCGCACAACGGCGCCGTCCACGTCGTCACAGGGCCTGCGGACGGCGGATTCCATTCCTCATCGCCCTCCTGGTCTTGCGCATAATTTGAAACAACAAACCAGCTCGCCGCAAACAACAACATAAATACCCTGCGTAGCATCATCCCTCCTATTTGTGTTACTTTTTTCATAATCGTGCTACTAAAAGACAAAAAAATAATACCTAAATATCCTTGCCGGTGGTCGACATACTCAAGGTTCCATGCTTCACCCCCTTTACCGACTTCAAGCTGTCGGCCAACTTATGGGCCTCCTTAGGAGACCCTTTGACCGCAATAATCTCGAGGCAATTATTGTGATCCAGATGGACATGCTGGGATGAAATAATAATGCCGCCGAAATCATGCTGGATATCCATGAGCTTGTTCACGAGCTCCCTTTTATGATGGTCGTAAATGAGCGTTATGGCTCCGGCGACCTCGGCCCCTGCCTGCCACTGCTTCTTGACTAATTCCTGACGGATCAGATCCCTGAACGCTTCCGAACGGCAAGAATAACTTCTTTCTTTGGAAAGGAGGTCGAATTTTTGAAGAAGATCGCCTTCCAAGGAAACACCGAAGCGGACTAATTTGGGCATATGCCCTCCGGTATTACGAATGCTAAAATAGTAATACCAAGGCCACCCCCTGTCAAGAGATATCTGGCCACGATCCGACCCCTCCCCTCAAGGAGGTTGTCCCTTTGCGCCCTGAACTGATATTTCGGTGGGCGCAAAGGACAGTTTCGAAAAAGCCGACCTTAATTGAGGCGACTCTTTTTTCGAAACTGGTTGCCCCTGCCGTCTTCGGCACAGACCAAGGTCGGAACAGCGATAAGATCATCAAGCTCGTTCTAAAAATTCTTGCCCATTCTTTTTAGACCATCAAACATGACCCATAGCCCGGCGCATGATCCACGCCATTGACAAAAGTTTTATTTACCGTTCTTCAGTTTCTCGGGATGATGCCTTACAACCTCAGCTTCAACCATATAAATCACGTCTTCTGCGATATTCGTCGTATGGTCACAGATGCGTTCCAGGAAACGGGCGATCAGCAATAACTGAACGGCACGCGGCGCGGTCGTACCGTCTTTAACCATATAGTCTTCGGTAAGCTCTTGTTGTATCACATTGCGCAGCTGATCGGCTTCGGAGTCTGACAGCATGACTTTCTTGGCCAGGGCGATATCGCCTTTGACAAAGGCGTCTATTGCCATCTTCACCATGTTTTGGGCTATGGTCGTCAGCTTCGGAATATCAATCAGCGGCTTCAAGACGGGCCTATCCACGAGTTCAAGCGTGCGCTGCGCTATATCCGCAGCGATATCCGCTATTCTCTCCAATTCGGCGTTGATCTTCATGCCGGTCGCGATAAAACGCAGATCCCGCGCCATCGGTTGATAGCGCGCGATCAGATCGATACACTTCTCGTCTACGGCCAACTCCAGCTTATCGATATTTGAGTCATTATCGATAACGCCCCTGGCCATCTCTTTATCACGATTCTTCAGCGCTTCGACAGATTTATAGATGGCCTCTTCTGCCGAGGCGCCCATCTTTAGAATATCTTCCTTCAACTCCTTTAATTCCTGGTCAACGTGTCTTTCCATGGAAATTGCCTCCTCTTGTCCCGCTGAACCTCATCCGTATCTTCCGGTAATGTAATCTTCCGTACGTTTATCAAGCGGCGCTTTAAAAATCTGCTCTGTTTTTCCGAACTCTATCAACTCCCCCAATAACATAAATCCGGTATCATCAGAAACCCGCGCTGCCTGCTGCATATTATGAGTCACGATTATTATCGTATATCTATTTTTCAATTCGCGCATCAATTCTTCGACCCTTGCGGTTGCCTGCGGGTCCAAGGTCGAACAAGGTTCATCCATCAACAATACGTCCGGCTTAACGGCAATAAGCCTTGCGATGCAAAGTCTCTGCTTTTGTTCCAAAGATAAACTCAGGGCAGGTTCGTTGAGTTTATCTTTTAACTTATCCCACAGAAGAACTCCTTTAAGGCTATTTTCAACGATCTCATCCAATTTGTCCCGGGTTATTTTTTCGCCATGGATCTTCTCTCCGAAGGCGATGTTTTCGTAAATCGACAGCGGAAACGGATTAGGTCTCTGAAAGACCATCCCGACTTTTTTACGCAAAACCACGAGATCTGCATGCGAATTCAGGATGTTTTTGCCGTCAATCAAGACCTCTCCTTCCGTTCGCACGCCGTCGATCAGATCATTCATGCGGTTAAAGACGCGCAGCATGGTTGATTTGCCGCATCCGGACGGCCCGATAATAGCAGTGATCCTATTGGCTTCGATGCTCGAATTAATACCTTTCAAAGCATGAAAGCTACCATACCAGAGGTTCAGGTTTTTAGTGACAATCTTGGGGCTCATCCGAATTCCCCTCTTATGTAACCGTCCGTGCGCTTATCCTGGGGCGCGGTAAAGATCTTATCGGTCTTATCGAGCTCAATCAGCTCTCCGCTTAAAAAGAATGCGGTCCTGTCCCCGACCCTTGCTGCTTGCTTGACATTATTAGTAACCAGAATGATCGTATATTTTTCTTTAAGCTTTAGCATCGCATCCTCAACCTTTGCTGTCGAAATAGGGTCCAGCCCCGAACAAGGCTCATCGAACAAAATCACTTCCGGTCCCACCGCCAGGGTTCTTGCGATACAAAGCCTCTGCTGCTGACCTCCGGACAGCTTAAAAGCTGACTCATCCAACCTGTCTTTGACTTCTTCCCACAGATAAGCCTGCTGTAACGCCTCTTCTACCTTCTCTTCCAAAGCCTTTTTCTTTTCTTCTCCGTGCACCCTAACCCCATAAGCCACGTTCTCGAATATGGATAACGGCAGAGGCAAAGGCAAAGCAAAAACCATCCCCACACGACGGCGCAAGGTTTCGACATCGATCCCTCTTATATCTTGTCTTTCAAGCTCAACAGCCCCCGTCATCTTACACTTTGCGTTAAGGTCGTTTAAACGATTAAGCGTGCGCAAAAACGTCGTCTTTCCGCTGTTAGAAGGCCCAATGACGCTTAATATTTCATGAGCCTGAATCTCCAAGCTCACCTGCTTTAAGGCGTGCGTGGAGAAAAACCAGATATTTAAATCGCGGATCTTAAACTTTACACCCACAAGGGGGGTTTCGGTTACCATTTTTTTCTTTTCCTGTACTTTGTGCGGATAATGATCGCAACCAGATTCATGAACAAAACGATCGCCAACAATACCAATGCGGTGCCGTATCTTATCTTCTCATCCACATTGGGCACCTGCGTCGAAATAACATAGAGGTGATACGGCAACGCCATCGCCTGGTCGAAAACAGACTTCGGCAACCGAGGAAGATAAAATGCGGCAACGGTAAATAAAATAGGTGCTGTCTCTCCTGCCGCTCTCCCTAACCCCAATATGGTGCCCGTCAGGATTCCTGGGATAGCGTTCGGCAATACAATGTGCCTAATGGTATGCCACTTGCTGGCACCCAGCGATAAACTGACCTCGCGAAATGATTGTGGCACACTTTCTAAGGCTTCGCGCGAAGTCGTAATAATGACCGGAAGAATCATAATCCCCAGAGTCAGCGAACCGGCAAGAATGGATGCCCCGAATTTCAAGAAAACCACGAAAAGGGCCAACCCGAAAAGACCATATACCACCGACGGCACGCCTGCCAAATTGACAATAGCCAATTTAATGATCCGAGTAAGTGCGTTATCCTTCGCATATTCGCTTAAATAGATCGCTGCGAGTAACCCGATCGGCAAAGCAAAAAGGATGGCGCCCGTTACCAGATAAAGCGTCCCGATAATCGCAGGGAAAATGCCTCCTGCGCGCATACCTTGCCGCGGGATATCCGACAGGAATTGCCAGTTGATCGCAGGCAATCCTTTTTGAATAATAACCACAACGATCAGCCCGACCGGAATGACGATAAGAAGCGTGGCTAAAAATAAAAAGAAAAACGCAATCTTCTGCGATCGGTAAGGATTTTTCATTGCTGCCTTCTATGCAAAAACAGATCCGCGGTGACGTTAATGGCAAAACTGATAATAAAAAGAACGATACCTATGGCAAATAGGGCAAAATAATGTTCACTCCCCACGACCGCCTCGCCCATTTCCGCGGCGATTGTGGCCGTTAACGTCCGCACCGACACCAGGATGCTGTGAGGTATTACCGCGGCATTACCGGTGATCATCATAACCGCCATCGTTTCACCGATAACCCGTCCAATCCCAAGCATGACCGCGGCCAGTATGCCGCTTGAGCTGGCAGGCAGCATAACCCGCCAGATCGTCTGCCAGTGAGTCGCTCCCAGCGCAAGAGCGCCTTCCTTGTAGTTCTTAGGAACGGAATACAGCGCGTCTTCCGCGATCGAGACTATGGTCGGCATGGCCATAAAAGCCAGCATGATGGAACCAGATAAAGCGGTCAGGCCGGTCGGCAAATGGAAGATATTCTTTACTAAAGGCACAAGTGTTATCATGCCGACAAAACCTAAAACAACGCTCGGGATTGCGGCCAATAACTCGATCCCTGCCTTTAAGATATCCTTTGTCTTAGCCGGTGCTATCTCGGCAATGTAAATAGCGCACCCCACTCCGATCGGAATTGAAATAACGGCCGCGCCCAGAGTCACTAACAGCGAACCGAGAATTAAAGGCAGGATCCCTAATTGCGCGGGTTCCGAGATAGGATACCAACTCTTGCCGAACAAAAACTTAAAAGGGCCTACGGTTTTGAATACCGCAAGCCCTTCCTTCAATAAGAACAAGAAAATCAATACGACAAAAAATATCGAAGCCAAGCCGCAGATTAATATCAGCTTCTCAATGACGAATTCTTTGAATTTCCTCACAAGCACCCGTATTCATTTCCGCCGGAGGCGGATCCGCGCTAGGCGGAAATAGGCACGAAGTCGGTCTTTAGCACGATCTCCTGGCCGTCTTTCGACAGCGTAAAATCCACAAACTGCTTCACCAGACCCGTGGGCGTGCCGTTGGTATACAGAAATAACGGCCTTGATATCGGATATTTGCCGTTAACGACATTCTCAATCGTAGGCGCCTCAAATACCGACTTTTCGTCCTTGGCGATATTTAAGGCTTTTTGCTTCTTGGAAATATACCCCATGCCGTAATAACCGATCGCGGCTGGGTTTGTGGCAACCTCATCGGCGATGGCCTGGGAAGACGGAAGCATGAGCGCGCTTGCCGCAAACTCTTCGCGGCTCGCTGGATCGTTCCTTCTTAAAACGTGTTCTTTAAAGTAAACATGGGTTCCGGAATTGACTTCGCGTGACAGAAGTACGATCTTTCCATCCTTACCACCCACTTCCTTCCAATTGGTGACTTTGCCGGTAAAGATTGCCGCCAACTGATCTACCGTTAACTGACTCACCGGATTATTCGGATTAACCACGACCGCAAGCCCGTCTAATGCCACTTTGATTTCGTTCGGATTGACGCCTTTTTGCTTGGCGAGCGCTATTTCCTTTTCTTTGATATTCCTGGAGCTCATCGCGATATCGCAGGTGCCGCTGATGAGGCTGGATAACCCCGTTCCTGAACCACCGCCTGTGACAGCCACGAAGTTGGCAGAATCTTTTTCCATATACTTCTCGGCCCATGCCTGACCAAGATTCACCATGGTGTCCGAACCTTTAACCTGGATCGAATTTTTGTCTTTTGCGGCAAAAGCGGATGTCGCAACCGCTAACATCGCCAGCATCAATAATCCTTTTCTAGACATTGCTCCCTCCTTGTGTACGGACACAACACCGGCGCAATACCTTATAAGCGCCGGGTGTCACTTTGGTTAAAGTATATTTCATTCATATTATATTGGCGTGAAGCCAATGTTAAATCTATGTAAAATTCGTGAGGCCCGGACTTACGGAATGAACGCAGTGAGTGAACGTAAGCCTGCGGCCGAACGAATCCCGCCGAAGGCGGGACCTAAAATACTATCTTCAGCTTTGTTCCAAGCACATTAGTATCGGTCCATCTATCCGTGCCCTTCGTGCTGCGCAGCATATAATATATTTCCGCTTTTATATTTTTAGTCAGGTTGAAGGCAAGACCGGAAGAGAACCTGTTTTCGTTAAACTGGCTGATCGCTTTGAACATGACGAAAACTTCATCGGAGACATACGGCTGAATTGCCATTTTGGTGAACTTCCAGGGGAATTTCATCGTAAGCTTGTTGCGGTACCTCCATTGGTCCTCCTGATAAACGAACGCCCTGTATTCCAGGCGGTTGCGATCTTCGAACCTGAATCCTGCCAGATCCCAAAGAACCGAGGCTGTGCCGTAAGGCTCATTTTCCTGCGTGAAGCCGCCGCTCTTCTTCTCAAAGACCTGGCGGTAGCCGGCGCCGAAGTTAAAGTGCTTGCCGATATCATGGCTATAACCTAAATCATAATGGTGATAATAGAACTCGCTTGCGTTATTCCCCCAACGGAACTCCTCTTCTAAGGTCATCTTCCAGCCGGGTGCGACTTTGAACTCCTGAACATCCGTGTTCCATACCTGGAGGTCGTGGTTGTCATAAGCATGGGCTTTGGCGACCGACAAGAAAACTAGTCCGGCGATAAACAAAATCTTTTTTCTCATTCCTTTCCTCCCTTCTCAACAACGGTTAATGTCGTCTATTCTGCGGGAAGTATAAAACAGAGACATTAAATCCGCTTCAAGGAAAGGTAAAATGTGAGTAAAGTCTTCTAGGGAGTGTTACGACTACCTGGGGAGGACAAACCAAAACTTCGAACCGAGACCTTCTGTGCTTTCGACGCCGACTGAGCCGCCGTGGAGCTCAACGATATGTTTGACGATGGAAAGCCCGAGGCCCGTACCCCCGAGCTCGCGCGAGCGCGCCTTATCCACACGGTAAAAGCGCTCAAAAATACGCGGGATATCTTTTTCGGAGATGCCGATCCCGGAGTCTTCGACGAATACTTTTATTTTGCCGCCAAGGTCCTGAGAGTAGATGCGGATTGTTCCTTTTTCTTTGTTAAATTTTATCGCATTATCAATGAGGTTGGTAAACACCTGGGCCAATCTATTCCGGTCGGCGCTGACTACCATATTACCGGCCAACTCATCCTTAATCTCGATAGCCGTCTTTTTAAGCTGTGACCTGAAACCCGGGATAACCTTTCCCAGTTGCTGTTTTAAATCAAAACTTTCTTTTTTAAGCATTATCTCTTTTGACTCAAGGTGCGACAGAGAAAGTAAATCGTCGACCAAATTATTCAGGCGCTCCGCGTGATCATGGACAATCTTCAAAAAGTTACGGTTATTCTCCTTATCGTCTAAAGCGCCTTCCAGGAGCGTCTCAATAAATCCCTTAATGGATGTCAGCGGTGTTTTTAGCTCATGGGAGACATTGGCCACAAAATCGCTGCGCACAGTCTCGAGTCTTCTCAATTCGGTTATATCGTGAACCACAACCAGACACCCGGAAATAACCTCGTTGTCAAAAATAGGCGTTGCGCTCACCTCAAAAATCCTGCGCATGGGAAAAAGAAGCGCTATTTCCCTGGTCAGGGGATTCCCCTGTTTTAAGACCGCATCGATCACTTCTGCGATATCGTTATTGCGTATAGCCTCTAAAAACACCTTCCCTTCGACGCTTGCTCTTGCGGATCCAAAGATCTTCTCGATCGTCGAATTGACGGAAACGATCCGGCCTGCCTTATCGATAACGATAACCCCTTCGATCATGCTGTTAAAAATAGCGGAGAGTTTTTGATTCTGCGTCATAATCTCTTTAATCTTATTCTCTATGTCTTGAGCCATCCTGTTGAGGGTTTCGCCGAGCTCTCCGATTTCATCTTTAGAGAAGCGCAATATCCTGCGGCTGAAATCACCTTCGGAGAACTTGCGCGAAACCTGGATCATTCTGTTAACGGGATTGACGGTTCTCTGAGCCACTAAAGACCCAAGGATTAAAGCCAGCGCCAAAGCAAAAAGCAGCCCCAAAAGAACCGTCTTTCTGATCGCAAATAAGGTGTGCATCACGCTTTCCAAGGGAAGGGCTAATCTTAAAACTCCCAGAGGGGTATTGCCTTCCATAATAGGCAAAGCAACATATAGCATGTCAATTTTCAGGGTCGGCGAATATCGGATATCGTTGCCGATAGCGCCGGAAAGTGCTGTTTTTACCTCGGGCCGATAAAGGTGATTCTCCATCAAGAGAACATCCGCCTGAGATTTTTCGGAATCGGCTAAGACCTTTCCCTTGGGATTGATGATCGTGATGCGGCACTTTGTCCTGGGAGAAAAAACCTTAACCAAGCTCTCCAAAAAAGGGACATCGTCTTGTCTTAGGCTTTGGACAGGGACTTGGGCTTCAATCAATCTTGCCTGCGTAATAAGAAACGCTTGGATATTCTGGAGGGAATTATCTTCGAGATTCTTGTCGAGGAAGAAGGCTATAAAGCCGAAGGATACAACGATAACAAAAACATACGAAAGGATCAGCTTTAGCTTAAAGCTCCTGATCTTCATATTCAAATCTGTATCCGTAATTTTTTACGGTCAGGATGCGCTTCGATTCGCTCTTAAGCTTCTTGCGCAGCGTCCTGATGTGAACGTCGACCGTTCGGGTCTGGATTTCCATCGCATGATCAAAACCCCAGATCGTATCCAAGAGAGAATCGCGGGATAGAACCCTCCCCTTTGCACCTATTAAGGTCTTCAAAAGCTCAAACTCCTTTGCCGTCAGCTCGACCGCCCTATCTTTAACGGCCGCCTTGATCTTGGCGAAATCAACCGTCAGATCTCCGATCTTGAGAACCTCGGGTAATTTGCCCTTCTCCTTGACCCGGCGCAACACGGCCTTAATGCGGGCCATGAGTTCCCGAGGACTAAAGGGCTTTGTGACATAATCGTCGGCGCCGAGCTCGAGCCCTACGATCTTATCCGACTCCCGGCTTTTGGCCGTCAGCATGATGATCGGAATCGATGCTGTCCTGGCTTCCCCTTTCAGGGTTTTGCAGACTTCCAGGCCGTCCATGCCGGGGAGCATCAGATCCAAAAGAATGAGATCGGGATGTCCCTGTTTTGCCGCACACAGAGCATCCTCTCCGTCGCGGACAACGGACGTTTTGAATCCTTCCTTCTGGAGATTGTACTCCAGCATCTTGGCTATATCTTTCTCGTCTTCGACAATCAGAATTTTTTCTTTAGACATGGAATCTCCCGGCGGCTCTCATTCGGCTCTCATTGTATCACTTCTTCTTTGAACAACAAAAAATAAAAAAGCCGACCTTCTCAGACCGGCTTTCTTGCGCATCAAACTGGTTGTGGGCGTCCGTAGACGGTAGGACAGGATCTCTGATTCTGGATCGCCTCAATATACGGCGAAATGGCCCAAAATCTCCAAATTCGGCGATCCAGGGATAGATTTTATGTCCGTTTTGTCCTGTAGATTTATATCTGATCTATCGCTAACCTGTTGTCTGACAAACAGCGGAAACGCGTCTCACCTCAAAGTAGGAACATGTACCATCATTTTTTCTGGGAACGGGATCGTACAAAATCCGCCCTGCCTGCCCTTAATCTCAAGGCCGCATCCCCGGAAACCCTGTAGATGGCGCGGGACGGAAGGACCCGGACGTAGAACGTCTCTTCGTCCTCGATGGATCTGCCCAACTGGAACTCGAGGACCCGGGGGGCATCCTCCTGGAGGGTGAGCTTGACGGCCGCCCGGGGCGGCTCCAGGCCATACAGGAAATCCCGGGGGCCGCCGGGAAACCCGCCCCGGAAATCCCTGGAAACATCCTCCGCCTCACAGCCCAAGATCCCCAAAATGACGCCGAGATGCTCCTCAATCTTTCCGGAGTCGATTATCGCGCGCCCGTCCGGCGGCTCAAGTCTCCAGGTGCCCGATTTGACGAAAACACAGGCCTCCTCCGGGGGAAAGATAATCTCAAAACGCGTGACGTTCCCAACATCCGGAAGCAAAAAATCGGCCCTCCTTCGCGCCAATCTCCCGGCCGCAGCCCGGGAAATCTTGTAGACATGACCTACAGGCAAAACCCTCACGTAACGGCCACTTTCCTTTTCCGCGGGGCCGCCCATCTGAACCTCGACAGTCCCAACGCCATCCGCGCCTGGAATATCGAGCTTAATGGCCGCCTGGGGCGGCTCCAGGCCATAACCGGGCCCCTGGGGATCCACGATATCCAGAATGGTTAAGCCCGAAAGGGCCTCCAAATAGTCATCGATCTTCCGGGAAACCGCCGTCCCGCCGCCGGCCGGCGATTCCAGTTTCCAGACGTCCGACTTGGCAAAAACACATGCCTCCTCCGGAGGCCGGACGATTTCAAAACGACGGACATCCCTGACTTCCGGAAGAAAAAGCCGGTTGTCCCTGAAAAAGCGGTCGTCCAGGGGGTTGCCGGGACGGGCCAGACCGAGGCTCCCGGAAAGATTTTCCCTCTCGACCGACACGACCTTTTCGCTGTCCGAACGGCGCACGAAATACGCGTCCTTTCGCGGCAGAACTTCGCCCATCACGACATGGGCCAGCTCTCCGCCCCCGGCGTCTGCAAAAACGACATGCACGCCGTCGGTGTCCGCGATCTTGAAATCGGAAAAAAGACTCGCCGACGCCGACCGGACCATGCCCTTGAGCCCCGAGAATTTTTTAAGGATCTCCGGGACCGTATTGTCGCGAGCCCTCATGGCGAGAAGATTCCAGATAACCCAGGCGCCCTTTTCGTCTTTTTTCAGCTCGATCCTCCTGTCAGGCTCGGCGCCTTTGTAGATGAGGACCATGTCGATTTCCTCAGGCGAGAGGTCCTGCGTCACGACGGAGACGCTCTCCTGTTCCTTGGCCCGCCTTTCGACGGCAACCCGCCCTCTTTCGAAGATCTTCTGGACGACGACCGCCACCGCCAAAGCGGCGAGAACGGCAAACAACCCGACGTATTTTGTGTATTTCACGCCCCTCTCCCCAGCGCCGTAAGATAAAGCCGTTTCTCCTTGCGCCTCAGGAAAAGACGCATAAAGCTATAGCCTGCCAAAAGGACCGGCACCAGGCCGGTCGTGAAAAACCGCCAGCCCAGGCGCTGCGCATCCGTCAGTCTTCTAACGTCTCTGTTAACCAGGGCCTTGCCGCGGATCCGAACAACATCATCATCCAACACGAGGCTGTCGACGATATTTGTAAATAAGCCAAGGTTTGGCTTATTCCCTATCAAGCCATCGGTAAACATATGCGAGCAGCCGATCAAAACGAGTCTCCCGGGCTCGGCCTCCGGTTCCTCCCCGCCTTCTTCGGCCGTTACCGTCTCCTCCTCTGCGACGGGCCAACCAGGGATATTACCGACAAAGTTATCCGGAAACCGCCCTTCCAGGATCACTCCGAGAGGCATCCTTCTTTCGGGCCCCCGAGACAAGCCTTCGGGAAAGACGACATTCTGGGGCACCATGGGCACCCAGCTCGCGACCCCGCCCGGCATGATCCAACTGGCCGGACTTGACGTAAAAAGAACCGTCGACGTCAATCCGGCTTTCTTTATGTCTTCTTCGGAAACATCCAGGGCCGATCCCCACATGTAAAAAAATGCCGGCTGATGCCTCATCAGCGCCAGTTCCCTGTTCATCGTTTCCGGACGGACCAAGATCTGGTTCGGCATGCGCAGCGGCACGGAAAGCTCGGTCTCGCCCATCCCTTGCCCCGACGGCACGTTGATTTGATCGTGGCTCTCGTCCATCAGCCTGCCGTGGTTAACAGCCACGCCCCAGGGTTTCGTCAGCTTATTGATGTCAAGGATCAAGCTCCTGGACACGACATGAACGACCTGCTGAGCCACCGTCTGAAACACATACATGTATCCCTGAGCCGCGATAAACGCCTTACCGCCCCGACGAAGATATGCGTTGATCTCGTAACGCTGCCTGTCGTTGAGGCTGCCGGGCCCCAAGACGAGAAGCGCGTCCACCCCCGGCGGGATGCCGCTGTCGCGGGTCAGCCCGATGCGCGACACCCTGTAACCGTTGCCCACCAGGAGCGGTTCGATCCTATTGTATTGATCCGTATAGCGGAAGATCTCTTTTTGCGGGCCGCCTACCAACTGCAGCAACTGCGGAGCGATACTCATCTCCTGGAGGGGAGCGAAGAGCGCAATCCTGGGCCTGCGCTCGCGCGTCAGCTTGACCACACGCGACAGAATGAGATATTCCAAGTCCGGCAATACCTGCGGCACGATGCGCGAGAAGACCTCCTGGCCCTTCTCCTTATAATCGATGGTCAGCGCAGCGCAGACCAATTTCATGCCGACCTGGTCCCTCTCTATACTTTCAAACTGATACGGCATGATCTCTTTGGCCCGCAGCGCCCTCTCCAGGGAGTCGCCGGCATCGCCTTCTTTCTTTTCCATGAACTTCGCGGCATCGACATAGGTCACTTTGTAACCCAGCTTGTTGTGCGACGCGATGCGCAGCTCCTCAAGTTTTCCAACGACATCCTGTTCCAATGTCTTGAGCGGCGTCGGCATCTTTTCCGCCGGCGTCATGTACAGGTTGATCCACAGCGGCGCCTTCAGGTTGCCCAGGATACGGCGGGATGCCGGCGACATCGTATGGATCCTGTCTTCGGTGATGTCAAAACGTCCCAGCGCCATGTCGCGGACAAACCAGCCGAAGAGGACGACGATCAGGATCCCCGCAACGACCGCCGAAGAAAAGATAAGGCGTCCTTTGGGACGGTTCCTTTCCTCCAAAAACAGGCTGTTCAAAAAAAGGAAGGTGCCGATAAAAACAACGAAGTACAGAATATCCTTGAGATCGATGACGCCCTTCCAGAAGCCGTTGAGGTGCGACGCGGCGCCGATCGTCACCATCAAGAACGTCCCCAGGCCTTCGACCCAACCGTCCAGGAGCGAAGCGAAAAAGTCTATACCCAGAAAATACAGGAAACAACAGCTCAAGACCGTCAGGACAAAGGCGACGACTTGCTCTTTGGTCAGGCCGGAGATGAAAATGCCGACCGACAAAAAGAGGGCGCCGATCAGGGCAGCGCCGAGATAACCGGTGGACATCATCCCTTTGTCCGGCGCGCCCGTGAAAAATACCATCACGGGAATCGTGCAGGTGCTCGCAAGGGCAATCAAATAAAAAGAGAGAGACGCCAGATATTTTCCGACCACGATCTCCGCGGGGCGCATCGGGAACGTCATCAAAAGTTCGAAGGTATGCTCCTTGCGGTCCTCGGACCAGAGCCGCATCGTGAGCACGGGAATGAAAACGAGAAGGACGTACGGGAAGATTTCGAAAAAAGCCCGCATGTCCGCTTTCCCGATGAGAAAATAGCGGCTCATGAACAAGCCGCTGTTGATGGCGATGAATACGATGAGGTAGATGGTCGCGATGGCGGAATCAAAGTACGCGCCCATCTCCCGTTTGAACACGGTTCGGATCTTCTTAATTCTCACGTTTCGCTCGTGTCAAAAAAACCGATGAAGATATCTTCCAAAGACGGATCGCGCAATGTCAGCTCTTCAAGCACCCACCCTTTTTCCCTCACAAACCGACTGACATACGCGGCGACCTCGAGCCGGGAACCGGCTGTCCCGACAAAACGAATGCCCGCGGCCGACTCGGCGGCCACCTTTAATTCTTTAACCGTAGGGATGGAATGGAGCGCCGCCCAGACATCCTCCCGGGGAGCCTGAACCGTAACGGCAAAGACCGCATCGTGGCCCTTCTGCTCTTTAAGCTCCCCGAGCTTCCCATTGGCCACCACCCTGCCTCGGTCAACGATGACCAGCCGGTCCGCCACGGCCGACGCCTCTTGCAAGATATGCGTAGAGCAAATAACGGTCTTGGTCTGAACAAGGTCCTTGATCAGCCGGCGGATCCCGATGATCTGCATGGGGTCGAGGCCCGAGGTCGGTTCATCGAGAATGACCACTTGAGGGTCATGGATCAGCGCCTGGGCCAATCCCACCCGCTGACGAAAACCGAGAGACAGCTCGCTGATATTATGCTTCCACACCCTGGCGATCTGCGTCGCTTCGATGACCCACTCTTTGCGTCTTTTCAGCGCCGCGGCGTCCAGGTCGCGGGACTCGCCGACAAAAGTCAAAAAATCACTGACGCGCATATCCGGATAGAGCGGCGGCGTCTCCGGCAGATAACCGATCATCTGGCGTACGCGCAACGGATCCTGGGTGACATCGATGCCGTTGATGACGGCGGTCCCCCGGGTGGGATAAAGGTAGGTCGTCAGGATCCTCATGAGGGTCGTCTTGCCGGCGCCGTTGGGGCCGAGGAGCCCGACGACCTCTCCTTCCTTGACCTCGAAAGAGACGTCATCGAGCGCCCGCGTCGCGCCGTAATCCATGGTGAGATTTTTAACATCTATCATGGGGGAATGCCCGCCAGCGGGTCAGACGGTTCGTTAGCCCCATTCTAAGCTCTGGGCGTTGCTTGTCAAGTTCTGAAAACAGGGAATCCGGCCCCCGACGGCCGGCTTCATCTCCCCGCCAAAAGGTCAAGTTTTGACTATAACACTGCTTGAGCATTTCGGTGCAATAGTGGCTGTTTCCGACGAGAATTTGGGGTTCCCGTGGCGCGCAATCCGAGGAATATGCAAGCGGCCCGACGAAAAAACTTGCGACACAGCCCCTTGACGCGTCGCCACACACACCCGGGCCCATCGGATGGGCCGGTGTGCCGCCTCCTGCGACAACACCCGGCGCTTAATGGTATTGCGCCGGTGTGCCGCCTCCTGCGACAACACCCGGCGCTTAATGGTATTGCGCCGGTGTGCCGCCTTCTGCGACAAAAATCCCCGACGGGTCGTTCCCGTCGGGGATTGGGTCGTCTCTCGTCGGAGTCCTTGAGAGACGGTGATGGTTGCGTAGGGCAGTCAATGAAATAACGATTGATCTTATTCCAGATAACCCAATTACGTTACAAGGATGCGAACTTTTCGGCTATTTTGGCCCTTTAGACATATATTTTATGTCCGTTTTGTCCGCTATCTTTTAACTGGATTATCTATAACCTATTGTGCTGCAAATTGTAGAGATATGTCCATAAGTAAGGGGTGGACAATTAGCAAATCAACAACACAATGCCCTTAAGCCTCACGCAGAATCTTATTATTTTTGAACAAAACGGCTAGAATCGTCCCTAGAATAATCCCGACCAGATAACCATAAGGCAAGCCCACGGCCATCAGTCCCACCATGAGCGTGACCATAATTTCTTTCTTGGATAGCGCGACGCCGAACATCAACTTCATCAACGCCAATCCTTCAAAGAACAAAAGAACGCCCAAGATGGGTTTGGGAAAGATATGGACGATATCTCCGAAAACCGCCCCAAAAAATAAACCCAACGCAAGATACATCGTGCCGTAGATGATAACCGCTCCTCCCGTCCGGCCGCCGAATGTATAATGTCCAGCCATGCCGCCTGCGCCGTGACAAACCGGAATACCGCCAAAGAAAGGAGCGATAAGGTTCATGACGGAATAGGTGAGGCTGATCTTGCGAACCGCCAAAGGAGGCCGTTCAGGAAAGAGGTCCTCGGCTGTCTGCTGCGTCGCCAATATGGAATTGCCTATGGAGAGGGGAATCTGCGGCAAGGATAGCAACAGAAAACCGGTAATGACATCCTGCATTGTCGGAATATGGCATTTGGGCAGTTGGAACCCAACCCCTTGCGCCAAGTGAGTTAAGTTGAGGTTAAAAATAACGGCATAAATGACGCCTATCAGGATGACAAAAAGAGCCGGAGGATATTTTCTGTTTCCCAAAAGCGAAACGATGAAAACAAAGCTTAAGAATGCGAGACCATAACCTATAAGGCCGTCTGCGGGAACATAATCCTTGAGGGCTAATGTCGCCAATTGCAGTCCTAAACCAAGTTGGATACCGCGAACAACACATAAAGGAACGATACGGGCGATAACATTGATAAGGCCGGATACGCTTAGAATAAGCATCAAGATGCCGATGGCAAGGCCGGCGCCGCAGAGGATATTACCGCCGATCTTCTGCGTGATGACGATCACAGCCATGGCCTTGAGCGGCTGGACCGGCATCGGGATACCATAAATGAGGCCCGTCAATATCTGAAACACGCCGAACATGACCAAGACGCTGACCGGGTTCATGCCCGAAGCCAAAATAATCCCGACGATCAAAGGAAAATCCGTCCCAATGTCGCCGAAAGCGCCGGCCAATTCGTTACGATCAAAACGGATGTTCGGTTTAAATGCAAAGAGATTCATTATATGTGCTTCTCCCCTTTAACTGCACCGGCTTCCCATTTGCCGACTCCGGCCATGACATCTTTAAAGCATAATTTAGCCAGTTCGTCAAAATTGCTGCCGAAGATCCGTTGCAGACGGCCTGCTTTCGAGTAAAACTCTCTCATGCCCCAAGCTCCCAGATGCCCTAAATCTTCGATAGTAAGGTGTTCTGTCGGTACGACCGGATGCAGAAAATCCCATTGAAGGATATCTATCGTCTTCGGATCGACCCATCCGCGCTGAACGACATCTGCCCATATCGGTGAACCTGGAGGCGGCGTCAGGTAACCTACCCACATGACATCCGGGTCAACCTTCTCTGCGAATTCAAAGCGCTCTTTGATAATCTTTTCCGTATCGTAATCAAAACCAATCATGATATCCCCGACTATCGCAATATCATTCTTGCGCAGAATATCGATGGTTTTATATATCTGATCTACGGTAATGCCTTTATCCAGCTTCCGGAGCTCATCATCGCTGGCCACCTCGATACCAAAGACTCCCATAAACATGCCGGCCTTTTTCATCAAAGGAATATCACGTTCAAGGCGTACCCAGTCGCTGGCGCAGCCAAGACTCACCCATTTCATCTTTAGGCCTCTTTTGATCTTTTTCTCACAGAACTCCCGGACGCGCTTGCCGTTGATATTAAAATTATCTTCCTGAATCACCATAACTTTGGTACCGAACTTCTTTTCCAAAAGCTCCACTTCATCAACCACGCGCTGAGCTGATTTGGCGCGCCAGCGGTTGAAATTCTTGATCCCCCGGGGATCGTGCTCGCTCCACTCGTAACAAAACGTGCACCCGTGCGTGCATCCGCGGGATGTGACGATCTCAACAAAAGGTTTCCAATAAGTATGACCGACATATTTATCCATAGGAAACAAATCATAGGCCGGCAATGGCAAACTGTCCAAATCCTCGATGAGCTCGCGCACAGGCCCCGAGGCAACCGCGCCGTTCTTTCTTGAAGCAAGACCAGGGATAT
>Ga0172363_10001698_pt1 | contig 17806 bp, 15 predicted proteins | sample LakKivs2_kivu2a2_FD_114541 | JGI IMG/M metagenome (GOLD analysis project Ga0172363, IMG submission 114541) | Sediment microbial communities from Lake Kivu, Rwanda - Sediment s2_kivu2a2 | ecosystem: Environmental > Aquatic > Freshwater > Lake > Sediment | place: Rwanda: Western Province, Lake... | reverse complement strand
GGCCGGAGATCGCCCCGCAAATCTCGTGTTTCCGTGCGCCGGCGCCAGGAAACGCCCCGTGCCTCCCTCGACACCCGACACGCGCTCAGCTTCCGGCTACCAGCCGCCAGCCACCAGCGGCCAGCTTCCAGCCACCGAGGTCCGGATGCCGGAAACCGGGGCATGGAATCGCAGAGAACGCAGAGGGCGCAAACGTGCCCGCGAACTGCCGCCGGCCTCTGTCGTTAGTCATTTGTCTTCAGGCATTTATCATTCGCCGCGCCTCAGCCGCCAGCCGCCAGCGGCCAGCTACCAGCGATGGGCTCCGTATTCCCTGTTCCGCGTTCCATGTTCCGGGTTCCGGACTCCGGTGGAAATCGGGCGACACAATACCTGTTTCTCCTTCTCTTTGGCGGCGGCGGGGGCGCCCCGTTTCGGCCTTCTGGGCGTATTCGGTTTGCGGCCGCGTTTGCGGGGCGCCAGGTCGCGGCCGACAAGCCCGCTGATGCTGTCCGGGAACGTCTCGTCGCCCGGCGGCCGGGCGGCGCGCAGTGCGCTTCCGGCCATGTCAGAATCGTGGCAGCCGCCCGGTCGGCGGCAAGGCGAAAACGCTGTCAGCGGACGCGGGCGGTCCTGGTTGGCGGCGACGTGGGCTTCGCTGGCGGATGTGCCGCGGGGCAAGCCAAGCGGCGTGCGGTCCGGCTGATCCGCCCGATCAGACCGATCAGACCGATCCGCGCCGCTCGCGGCGGGGGCCGAGTGTTCCGCCTGCGGCGGATCGGGTGCCGGCGGGGAGACGGCCGACCACTCCGCTTCGCCCCGGGCCGCGCCGGGGGAAGCGTTCACGAGTACGACCTGCCCGCCTGCGGTAGGCAGGCGGGTCACGATGACGATCACGATCACGAGCGGGAGAGGAAGCCCGGGGCGCGGTGTCCGGTCTTTCCGTCTGCGGTCTGCCGGGCCTGGCAGGCGCCCGATCGTCACTCGCCCCGCGCGCTGCGCCGTGCTTGGGCGGGTCAGGCCTGTTCGGCGTTTTTCGCGGCGGCGTCGCGCGGGGCGGCGCGGTGTTGAATGCCTGTGCCCGCGGCGCGACGTTGCGCGCGGGGACGTTGTGTCGGCAAAGGGCGACGGTCATGGAACGGCATCGAAGCGGCACGGCGGCGAAGGCGTTGGCGTTCGCGTGGCTCCTGGCGGGCGCCGCGGCGGCGCGGGGGCAGGCGGAGTTGTCGGCGGCGGATCTGCCGGACTTGCCGGCGCGGCCGGGCGCGGCGGCGGGTGGCGACGCCCTGCGGCGGTGGCAGGCGGCGGAGGAGGCGCGCCGGGCCGGGGGGCCGCGGGCGGCGCTGCGCGACGTGAGGATCGACCCGAAGACGGTTCGCGGGCGCGAGGGGTTTTTCCGCGTGGGGCGCAGCGTCAACGGTTACTGGTGGCTGATCGACCCCAACGGCGAGCCGTTCTTCTACAAGGGCGTCTGCGCGGTGAACCGCGCCGGCACGCAGGGCGGGCGCCGGGCCGTGCCCGGACCGTACGCCAGGACGGTCGACCGCCTGTACGGCTACCGGGCCGACCCCAACGCGTTCGTGGGCCGTGAGCTGGCGCGGCTGCGCGCGTGGGGTTTCAACGGCCTGGGGGCATGGACGACGGCGGAGTTTTTCGACCGCGGCATGGCGTACACGGAGATCATGGACTTCGGCTACCTGCGGCCGTGGATCGGCCCGGGCCCGCGGCGGGACATTCCGGACGTGTTCGATCCGGCCTGGCTGAGGGCGATCGACGAGCACGCCCGCAAGGTCTGCGCGTCGCGGCGCGGCTCGCGGTGGCTGGTGGGCTACTACCTGGACAACGAGATCTGGTTCGGCGCGCCGGCGGGCGCGGGCGCCGCGGGCGGCGAGAAGTTCCTGCCCGTGGAGTCGGCCAGGGGGCGGCGCTATTTGCCGCTGCTTCAGGCGTGCCTGTCGCTGCCCGCGTCGCGCCCGGCATGCGAGGAGGCGTGGCGGTGGCTGCTGGCGCGGCACGGCGGCAAGCTGGCGGCCGTGGCGAAGGCCTGGGACGTGCCGCTGGCCGACCGCGACGCGCCGCGCGGCTGGACGGAGGCGGGCAAGGCGCTGCACACGCCGGGCCATTTGGCGGACTGCTGGGCGTGGGTGCGGCACTTCGTGGCGCGCTACGCGGAGGTGACCGCGGCGGCCGTGCGACGCCACGACCCCAACCACCTGATCCTGGGCGTGCGTTGGGGCGGGCCGCCCAGCCTGGTCGAGCTGGACGCGATGCGGCCGTACCTCGACGTGCTGTCGGCCAACAACTACCGCGACCAGTTTTTCGAGCGGATGGACCTGTACTGGCGTGCGGCGGACATGCCGATCCTCAACGGCGAGTTCGCCTGGCACACGTACGAGTTTCACCGCGTTTCGCACCTGCGGGCCGCGCCGCCAACGAAGGAGGAGATCGCCCGCATGTTGGGCACCGGGCACGAGGCGATGGAGCGGTTCTGCCGCCACCCGGCCGCGGTCGGCTACACGTGGTACCGCTGGGTGACTCCCGGCGGCGGTCCGCTGGACTGCGGGCTGGTGGATTACGCCGACAGGCCCAACGCCGCGCACGTGCAGGAGCTGAAGCTCGTCAACGCCCGCGCCGAGTGCAGCCGCGCCGCAGCCGACCGGGCCGCCGGCCTGCCCGTCGGGCCTATCGACGGCGTCGTGCGGCTGACGATCCAGATCGACTGGGACGGGCGGGGCGAGGCGCGGCTCGACCGCGAGGGGCTGCGCCTGGCCGTCGCGTGCCGCGGCGGGCGCTGGAGCGGCGAGCCGCTCGGCGGCAGGGGCAGGCTGCTAAAGGCCGAGAGCAGCGGCGCGGAACTGCGCCTGGCGATATCGGCGTCGGACCGCGACGGCCGCGAGCGGCGATTCGAGCTGGCCCTGGCGCGTCGCGGGGAGCTGCTTCGCGGGTCGGCGACGGCGCGGGCGGACGGCAAGACGTTCGCGGGCTACGCGTTGGGGTTCATCGAGAGGCAGTAGCGGCGTCGCCTGGGCGGGGGAGTCGCGGCGGGGGGCGGTTCGCTCAGCCGCCGAGGCGAAGTTGAAGCTGCGCGCCCTTCTTGATGTTGTTGACGTTGATGCCGTTGTTGGGGTGGTTGCGTCGCCGGGCCTCGTCGTTGCGTCTCTGGGCCTCGCGCAGCTCGGCCGCCTTCTGGGCGTCGTATCGCCGCGCGGCCTCGGCGTGGTCCTTCTCGGCGTCGCGGAGGGACTTTTCGGCCGACTGGACGGACTGCCGGGCGGCCACCACGCCGGCATCGTCGGCGAGCTTGGTCTCGAAGCCGCTGCGCAGGGCGGTCAGCTTGGCGATGGCCTCGTCGAGGCTCTTGCGGGCCTTGGCGCAGTCGGGGTTGGCGTCCTCGGCCTCCTTTTCCATCTTGCCGACGGCGGAGGCGGCGTCCATCACGGCCATCAGCACCTGCTGGCGCTGTTCCAGCGGCGTGGCGCCGTCGCGGAGGGCGTCGTCCTTTTTCTTTTCGGCCGCATCCTTCGCCTCAACCGCGGCCTTGTAGGCGGGCTTGTCGGCCAGGGCCTTCATCACCGGCTCGCGGGCGGTCTCGTAGGTTTTCCGGGCCGCCTTGACGGCCTCGAGGGCGTCGGTCAGCTCGGGCGACTTCTCGAAGGCGTCGCGGGCGCCCGTGCGGGCCTTGGCCATGTCGCCCTGCGCGCCGGCCAGGGCCTTTCGCGCGTCGGCGACCCTCTTCCGCGCCGCGTCGACGTCGGAAGCGGTGGCCTTGTCCTGCTTCTTGTTCTGCTTGTTCTGCTTGTTCTGCCTGGCCCAGGTTGCCGCAGAAAGGCCCCCGATCACCGCCGCCACAAGGAGGATGGAAGCCCACGATGTCGTCCGCATGGTTGTCTCTCCGTGTCACGGACACCGCCAGCCGCCGCGCAAGACCCACGCCTGTCCGATGGGCCTGACGCGCTCATTATACCTTCGCCCAACCTGCGGGGCAATTTCCGGCGCCGCGGCGCCGGGCCCGTCGGCGCATCCGGGCGAACGGCTTGCTCCCGGCGGCGGCATCGTGTAGGATGCCATATTGAGGAGAATGCCGGCATGGTTGAGGTTGAATCGCTGAGGCAGACGATTGAGTCCCTCTCGGCCCGGATCGTGGCGATCCGGGACTCCCTTTGACGTTCCGGCCAAGCAGCGGCGGATGGCAGAGCTGGAGGGGCAGATGTCTCGCGGCGGGTTCTGGGACAGCCCGGAGGCCGCGCGGAAGGTCGTGGCGGAGTTGAAGGCCCTGAAGGCGGTGGTGGTGCCGACGACGGAGCTGGCCAGGCGGATCGACGACGCGGCGGTGCTGCTGGACCTGGCCAGCGAGGAGGAAAGCGGCGAGACGTTCGAGGAGGCCGCCCGCGAGGCCGACGCCCTGCGCGACGAGCTGGAGAAGCTGGAGCTGCGGACGCTGCTGTCGGGCCCGCACGACGCGGGCAACTGCTTCTTTTCCATCCACGCCGGCGCCGGCGGCACGGAGAGCTGCGACTGGGCCGAGATGCTCCTGCGGATGTACCTGCGGTACTTCGAGCGGGCGGGCTACGCGGCCGAGGAGATGGACCGCCTGGAAGGCGAGGAGGCGGGCATCCGCTCGGTGACGTTGAAGGTCTCCGGCCCGTACGCCTACGGGTATCTGTCGTGCGAGCGCGGGGTGCACCGGCTGGTGCGGATCAGCCCGTTCGACGCCAACAAGCGCCGGCACACGAGCTTCGCCAGCGTGGACGTGCTGCCGGAGCTGGAGGACGTGGAGGTGGAGGTCGATTGGGACAAGGACGTGCGCGAGGACACGTACCGCGCCAGCGGCGCCGGCGGGCAGCACGTCAACAAGACCTCCAGCGCCGTCCGCCTGACGCACCTGGCCACTGGCGTCGTCGTGCAGTGCCAGAACGAGCGCAGCCAGCACCAGAACCGCGCCCGCGCCCGGCGGATGCTGGCCGCCAAGCTCTACCAGCTCGAGCTGGCCAAGCGCGACGCCGAGCTGGCCAGGATGTACGGGCAGAAGGGCGAGATCGCTTTCGGCTACCAGATCCGCTCGTACGTGCTGTACCCTTACCAACTCGTCCGCGACGAGCGGACGGACCTGAAGATCCCCCAGACAGACCGCGTCCTGGATGGGCACATCCAGGAGCTGATCGACGCCTGCCTGCGGCACCGGCTGGCGGGGAAGAACCACCCCGCCCCGGCCGGGGCAGGTCGCAGCGCGGGAGAGGCGAGGGGGTGATGTTCGTTGCCCGGCGCGGGCGGCGGGGCAGCCCCTGGCCGCGGCCGGGATGGGAGTGTGGATGATGCGCTGGCTGTGCGGAGCGTTGGCGGCCGTTGTGCTGGTGCCTGTAGGGGCGAGGGCGGCCGGCAGGGGCGGGCTGGACCTGAGCGGCGGCGATGACAAGGTCTGGGGCAGCGGCGTGGGCAAGGCCCCGGCCCGGGCGGGCAAGACCCGCCCCGGAGATGTGGCCTTCTCCGACGCGGCGGTGGCGGAGGCCATCCGCAACGGCGTGGCGTACCTCAAGAGCATGCAGCAAGACGACGGCTCGTGGGGCCCGTACAGCAACTACCCCGTGGGCCCGACGGCGATGGCCGCCTACGCCCTGATGGAAAGCGAGCTGGTGCGCTACGACAACCCGCGGATGAGGAAGACGCTGGACTGGCTGAAGGAGCGCCAGCCGCCGCGGATCGTGGCGATGCCGGGGGGCAAGAGCCCGTACTGCACGAAGACCTACGAGCTGGGGCTTCGGGCCAACGCCTGGCTGGCGGCGATGAAGCAGGGGGCCGCCGAGTACCGCGAGCAGCTCCGCAAGGACGCCACCCAGCTCATCCTGTCCACCCGCCAGGGGGCCTACAACTACGACAGCCTCGCCAACGGGCAGAGCGACGGCGACAACTCCAACAGCCAGTACGGCGTGCTGGGCGTCTGGGCGGCGGCCCTGGCCGACGAGGAAGTCCCCAAACGCTACTGGATGATGGTGATGAAGCACTGGGACGCCTGCCAGAGGCCCGACGGCGGATGGACCTACAGCGGCAACGGCGCCTCGACGGCGACGATGACGGCCGCGGGACTGGCCTCGCTGTTCGTCTGCTACGACAACCTGCTGACCGACCAGTTCGCGCGGTGCAACCAGGCGACGGCCGCCGCGGCGGTCTTCCGCGGCGTCAACAAGGCCCTGACCTGGATGGACGAGTACTACCAGAACCCCAAGGGCAAGCAGCGGGGCATCGGCGACGAGTACTACCTGCTGTACGGCGTGGAGCGCGTGGGCCTGGCCACGGGCTACAAGTACTTCGGCAAGACCGACTGGTACAAGGTGGGCGCCTCGCAACTGCTGGGCAAGCAGAACGCCGACGGTTCCTGGAGCGGCGGCGGCCACGGCGGCGCCGTCGTCCAGACCTCCTACGCCCTGCTGTTCCTCATCCGCGGGCGCCACGCGGTGCTGATGAACAAGCTCCAGTACGAGGGCGACTGGAACAACCGTCCCCGCGACCTGGCCGCCCTCACCCGCTGGACCAGCGGCAAGTTCGAGACCACCGTCAACTGGCAGATCATCAACCTCAAGGTGCCGCCGGAGGAATGGCACGACGCGCCCATCCTCTACATCGCCGGCTCCACCGACCCCAACTTCTCCGACGGCGACCTCCAGGCCCTACGCACCTTCGCCCTCCAGGGCGGCACCATCTTCTCGGTCACCGAGTGCGACGGGCGAGCCTTCGCCAACGGCATGAGGAAGGTCTACGGGAAGCTCTTCCCCCAGTACAAGCTCATCGAGGCGCCCCGCGACCATCCCCTCTACTCCATCAACTTCAAGAAGCTCGACGACTACCTCAAGTTCTTCGTCCTCAGCAACGGCGTCCGCCCCCTGGCCGTCCACGTCGACAAGGACCTGTCCCGCCCCTGGCAGCTCCGCCAGGAGAAGACCGAGGGCCACGCCTTCGAGGCCGCCGCCAACCTCGCCCTCTACCTGACCGACAGGGCCCTGGCCGCCAAGACGCTCGTGGCGCGCGGGGCGCGGAGCTGGCCGGGCGAGGCGCCCTTCGAGCCGTTGCGGACCGTCACCGTCGCCCGCGTCAAGTACCGCGGCAACTGGGACCCCGAGCCGCTGGCGCTGGAGCGCTTCGCCCGCCTCATGGGCAGCCGCACGAAGACGAAGGTCACCGTCCTGCCGCCCCAGCCCGCGGCCAACCTGCCCGGCAGCGGGGCGCAGGTCGCCTTCCTCACCGGCACGGAGAACTTCGCCCTGCCCGCCGAGGACAAGGCGGCGCTCAAGGCCTACCTCGCCGCCGGCGGGCTGCTCGTCTGCGACGCCGCCGGGGGCAGCGCCGGCTTCTCCGAAGCCGCCCGCACGCTGGCCGAGGAGCTTGGCGGCCGCCGCCCCCGAAGGCTCGTCCTGTCGGCCCCCCTCTTCCAACTCAAAGGCTTCGAGATCCCGGAAGTCCGCTACCGCGACTGGAGCCGCTTCCGCCTCGGCATCGACGAGCACACGCCGCGACTCAAGGGCGCGCTCGACGCCGACAGCCGACCCCAGATCATCGTCAGCGACGAGGACCTCACCGCCGGAATGCTGGGCGTGGACTGCTACGGGCTGCACGGCTACCAGCCGCAGTCGGCCTGGCTGCTGGCGCGGAACATCGTCCTGTCGCGGGCGAAGGTCCTGCCGCCTTCGGCCACCAAGCCGACCCAGCCTGCCGCCAAGCAGGGCGACAAGCCCAAGCCCGGGCCAAGGAAGGGCGCGAAGAAGTAGCGGCGAAGATGCCCCGGCCGCGCCGGACCGGGGCTTGGAGCACAAGGACGACATCGTGGGCAGCGCCGTGCCGAACATCGACGTGCCGACGGAGCGCATCGAGGCCTTCTGCCGCAAGTGGAAGATCAAGGAACTGTCCCTGTTCGGCTCGGTCCTCCGCGACGACTTCCGCCCCGACAGCGACGTCGACGTCCTCGTGGAGTTCGAGCCCGACCCGCCTTGGGGCCTTTACGAGATCGTGGACATGCAGGACGAGTTGACGGAGATGTTCGCGCACGAAGTCCACATCGCGATGAAGCCCGGACTGAAGAACCCGTTCCGGCGCCACGAGATTCTCCGCAGCCGGAGGGTCGTCTATGCGGCGTGACGAAAGAGACCCGGCCCTGCTTGTTGACATGCTCGATTCCGCCCGGGCCGTCGTCGAACTTGTCAGAGGCATGACGTACGTTGCCTACACGCGCGACAGGCGTACCCGTCGTGCGGTCGAGCGGGAAGTCGAGATCATCGGCGAAGCCGCCAGGAATGTCTCTGAAGTCTTCCAGGAAAGCCACCCGGATATCCCATGGCGGAAGATCGTGGCCCAACGCCACAAACTGGCTCACGAGTACGGGGAGATACAGGATGAGATCCTCTGGAAGGTCGCGACCGTCCACGTGCCGGAGCTGATTCCGCTGCTGGAGCCGCTGATCCCTCCACTCCCGGACGAGCAAAGCTGACGCGCTGAGTGCGGTCGCGGGCCGTCAGGCGTCGGCGCGGGCGGCGGCCTCGGCGCGGTCGGCCTCGACGGCCTCGGCGATGGCGGCGGTGACCTGCCCGGCGAAGCTGGCGCTGCGCCAGCGGCTCTGCGGGGCGGCGGCCTGGTCGCCGGCGCCGCCCTGGGCCTCCTGGCCCTCATGCCCGTCGACGCCGGGCACTTCGATGAGCTTGGCCCCGGCGCGGTCGGCGACGCTCATGAACGCGCTGACCACCGTCGGGTCGAACTGCGTTCCCGAGCCGGCGCGGATCTCGCCGATCGCCTCGGACACCGAGCGCGCCTGGCGGAAGGTCCGCGGGCTGGTCATCGCGTCGAAGGCGTCGGCAACGGCGAGGATGCGCGCGCTGAGCGGGATGGCCGGGCCGGCGATGCCCTCGGGGTAGCCCTTGCCGTCGTAGCGCTCGTGGTGGTAGCGGACGGCGGGGACCTCCTGCTCCAGGAACTCCATCCGCTCCATGATGCGGACGCTCAGCAGCGGGTGGCGGCGCATCATGGCGTGCTGGTCCTCCGCCAGCTCGCTGGGGCACAGCAGGATCGCGTCGTTCAGGGCGAGCATGCCGATGTCATGCAGCATGGCGGCGATCTCCAGCCGCTTGATCACCCGCGGCGGCAGCTCCATCTCTTGCGCGATCAGCGTGGCGTAGTGCTGCACCTTCATCGAGTGGTCGGCCATGTGCGGGTCGCGCTGCTGGAGGATCTCCATCACCACCTCGATGGCCCTCAGGAACAGGTCCTTGAACTCGCTGTCCAGCCCGGCCAGCTTCTTGCTGAGCAGGTCGACCTTGCCGCTCTCGCTCTGCCCGGCCGCCCGCGGGCCGTCCAGGTCGTGGGCCTGCACGACGCGGTCGCGCCCGCGCTGCTTGGCGGCGTACAGTGCGCGGTCGGCCAGGGCCATCATCGCCCCGGGCCCGTCCATCTCGCCGGCGTTCAGGTCGGCGATGCCGATGCTGCTGGTGACGTGGATCTGGAGGTTGCCGATGGTGATGTTCCGCGCGGCGATGGCCTGGCGGATGCGCTCTGCGACGGCCTCGGCGTCGCCGGCGCACGTCTCGGGCAGCAGGACGGCGAACTCGTCGCCGCCGAAGCGGGCGGGCAGGTCGGCCCGCCGGCAGGCGTCCTCCACCGCCACGGCGAACTCCCGCAGCACGTTGTCGCCCGCGGCGTGGCCCCCCGTGTCGTTGACGGCCTTGAAAAAGTCGATGTCCATCACCATCACCGACAGCGGGCGGTTGTAGCGCCGCGCCTGGTAGTAGAACGCCTCCAGCACCTCCTCGAAGTGCCGGCGGTTGGCCAGGCCCGTCAGCTCGTCGGTCTTGGAGATGTAAGCCAGCTTCTCGAAGGCGTTCTCCAGCCGCCGCGCCAGCATCAGCGGCTCGCCGTGCAGGTTGTGCGTCAGCTCCTTGTGGTCGCCCTGCCCGGCGTCCAGCCGCTGCAGCCGCGCCAGCAGGCGCACCACCGGGCCGGTGATCAGCATGTGCGTGCCCAGGATCACCAGCAGCGCCAACCCCACCGACAGCGACAGCGTGATCAGGATGCTCCGCCGGGACGTCACCGCCTGGCGGTGGATGTGCATCACCGGCACCACCGCGCGGAAGTAGCCCAGCGTCTGCCCCGCCGTGTCCGTCGCCACCCACGCCGTCGCCAGCCGGTCCTCGCTGGCCAGCCACACCGCGTGCGCCGCGGCGCCGTCGGCCAGCGTGCCCCTCGGCATCGCCTCGCCGCCGACCAGCACCACCTCCCCGCCGGCACAGGCCCCCAGCCGCGCCGTGACCGGGCCCGACAGGCCGCGCCCGACGACGATTGCGCCTCCCGCCCCGCCGTCCGCCCCCGCCGGCAGGACCGCCGCCGCCGCCACCACGACCAGCCCGCCCGGCAGGCGAAGCAGCCCGCCCTCGCCCTCGGCGGCCGTCGTCCGCGCCGTCTCCACGAGCTGCCGCTCCTGCCGGTCCACCGCGTCGCGGCGCAGCGCCGCGGGCAGTTGCCCCTCGGCGGCCTCGAACGACCAGCGGCGCACCTGCCCGTCGGCTCCCGCCAGCCAGACGACGTCCACGCCCGCCGCGGGCATCGCCTCCGACAGCCAGCGCTCCGGCCCCCCCGCGTCGCGCCCCGCGGCCGCGCCGGCAAACTGCCCGCCGCCAGCCCACGCCGCGGCGCAGGTGCCCAGCGTCTCGGCCTCCTGGCGCAGCGCCCCCTGCACGGCCCGCTCGCTGCGGGTGGCCTCCTCCCGCAAGGCCGACCACTTCTGCGCGTCGATGTACGGATGCAGCCAGAACAGGTCCAGCAGGAAGATCGCCGCCGTGGCAAGCACGGCCAGTATCAGCAGCACGCCGGGAGAGGTCAACGTCAGTCTCTTCATGGTCAGCTCGATACAAAAGGACCACGGTTACGGCTGGGCCCGCGCCGCCTGAAAGGGAGGCGCAGGAACACACGTCAGGCGCGTTATCGGCGATTCGGGGGTGCCCCTTAGCTTAGAAGTACGGCTTCAGCCGTCCGCAACGGCTGAAGTCGGCTGTCACCCATCAGCTTTCAGCTTGTCGTGGTGTGCACGAGGAACCATCGCAGCAACTGAGAGCTTGGGCCTGCTCGGCTGACTGCTGATCGCTGAATGCTGACGGCTATTCGACGTTCCTGCACACCGGTGAACTCTTACCCGGCCACTGGCTACAGGCTACCGGCTCCGTGTTCCGTGTTCCGAGTTTCCGGTTCCGGGCTCCGGGTTCCGAGTTGCGGGTTCCCGGTTCCGGGCTCCGGGTTCCGAGTTGCGGGTTCCCGGTTCCGAGTTGCGGGCTCCAGGTTCCGGGTTCCAGGCTACGGGCTACGGGCTCCGCGGCGCCGGCGGCATCAGGCGCCGGCGTCCAGCGCCACGATCCCCCGCTTCAGCGCGTACTTGACCAGCGCGGTCTGGTCGTGGATGTCCAGCTTGTGCATCAGGCGCGTGCGGTGCGTGTCGACGGTCTTGACGGCCAGGCCGAGCGCCTCGGCCGCCTCGCGGTTGGTCCTGCCCTCGGCGACGAGCTGAAGGACCTGGCGCTCGCGGCTGGTGAGGGTGTCGTAGGGGTCCTGGCCCCTCTTGCCGAGGCGGTGCAGGATGCTGCGCGAGATGCCGGGGGCCAGGTACAGCTCGCCGCGTGCGACGGCGTCGAGGGCCATCACGAGCTGGTCGCAGTCGCCGTCCTTCATCATGTAGCCGCTGGCGCCGTTCTCCAGCGCGCGGGCGACGAACTCCTCGTCGGCGTGCATGCTGAGGATCAGCACGCTGAGGTCCTTCATCTTGCGCGTCAGGTCGCGGCAGAGGTCCAGGCCGTTCAGCCCCGGCAGCGTGATGTCGAGGACCAGCACGTCCGGGCGGGCGGCCTTCACTTCCTTGGCCACCTTCAGCCCGTCGCCGCACTGGCCGACGATCTCGTAACGGCCCTCCTTGGCGATCATCTCCGCCAATGCCTGACGCACCACGCTGTGATCGTCCACCAGGAAGACCGTCGTACGCTTCCGGTCCATCGCCGCCCCCTTTCACAGGGCTTCCCGGGCCGGCCAGACGGCCCTTAGGCTGCCCCGGGCAGCGGCCGATTCCCCGTCCGCTCCTCACCGACCCGGGGCCGTCTTGTCAAGCGGCACTTCCTATAGCACGGTTGCGGCGAATTGTCCATAGTCTTCTTCGGGAAAATCAGTTAAGGTGATTACCTTATCCCCGTCGCCCGTCGCCCGCGTCGCCTCCGCCGGGGGCTTGCCAACGGCGCGGCCGAACGCTAAACACCTCTGCACGCCCCGCGCCGGCGGCGGCGGAAAGGCGAACATGGACGCCCTCGTCTTCGACTTCGACGGCGTGGTGATCGACTCCGAGCCGGTCCACCTGCGATGCTTCCAGCAAATCCTGGCCGGCGAGGGCATCGCGCTTGCCGACCGCGACTACTGGGAGAAGTACCTCGGCTTCGACGACCACGACTGCTTCGCCGCCGCCGCCGCCGCCGCCGGCAGAAAACTCGCCGAGCCGCGCATCGCCGAACTGACCGCCGCCAAGAGCCGCCTCATCCGGCGCGCCTTCGCCGAAGACGTCCAGCCGCTGCCGGGGGCGGTGGAGCTGATCCGCTCGGCCGCGGACGCCGGCGTGCCCGTCGCCGTCTGCAGCGGCGCCCTGCGGGACGAGATCGCCCTGGCCGCCCGGACCGTCGGCGTCGCCGACTGCTTTGGCGCCGTCGTGGCCGCCGAGGACGTCCGCCGCGGCAAGCCCGACCCCGAAGGCTACGCACTGGCCCTGCGCCGCCTCGGCGAGGCGACCGGAACGGCTGTCCGCGCCGCCCGCTCGCTGGCCGTCGAAGACTCCCCCGCCGGCATCGACGCCGCCCGCGCCGCGGGCATGAACGCCCTGGCCGTCACCAACTCCTACCCCGCCGACCGGCTCGCCCGCGCCGGACGCGTCGTGGCCTGCCTGGCCGACGTGACCCTGGCCGACCTGGAGGCCCTGGCCGGCTCGTAGTGACGCCGTAAGGCGCCTCCCGAAACGCCCTCACGGCCCGCCCTCCGCCTCCCAGGCGCTTGCTTCTTGCCCCTCGACACGCGATCCGCCACAGGCGGAACACTCGTTGAGCTGCCAGCTCCCAGCGGCCAGCCGCCAGCCAGCGGAGACGGGATGCCGGATACCGACTACCGGATACCGGCCGGCCCGCTCGTACTCGTACTCGTACTCCTACTCGTACTCGGCCGTTTCCCGGCTCCCGTCCCTCGCCCCACGACACCCGACACTCGCCCCTCGACACCCGACACCCGACACTCGTTCAGCTTCCAGCGGCCAGCCGTCGGCTGCCGGAGAGCGGAAACCGGGAGACCGCGGCTTGGTCTCGTGATCGTGACCCGCCTGCCTGCCGCAGGTGGGCAGGTCGTACTCGTTGCTCCGGCGCAGCGGCGGCGAAGCGGGTGATCGGGCGTTTCCCGGCCCCCCCGCACCCGCCACGGCGGGCGGGCCGGGCACGCGACACCCGGCCAGCGCGGAGATTGCCGCCTTCGGCCCTCACGCTCAGGCCCGATGGAAGACGCGGCCATGCGCCCACCGCCGCGCCCAGCGGCATAGAATGCGCCGTGGGCCGGGGCACGCCGCGTCCGGCGGCCGCGGCAAAGGCGGCACGCGATGCTCTACTCGCGACATTCACCCGGCGGCGCCAGCCAGCTCGTCGAACGGCTGAAGCAGGCGGCCCAGCGACACCGCTTCGGCGTCCTGGCCGTCATCGACCTGAAGGCCAAGCTGGCCGACAAGGGCGTCACGTTCGACCGCGACTGCGTCGTCGTGGAGGTCTGCAACCCACGCCAGGCCGCGCAGGTCCTCCGCCACGACCCGGCCATCGCCACCTCGCTGCCCTGCCGCATCGCCGTCTGGGCCGACGGCAGCGGCACCACGGCCGCCACCGTCCGCCCCACCGCGCTGCTGAGCATGTACGACGGCGCCGAGCCGCTGGCGGGCGTGGCCGAGCAGGTCGAAAGCGCCCTCGTCGCCATCATCGACGAGGCCTGCGAAACGTGAAAGGCCGCTCATGGACCAGCAGAGCAAACCGCGGCGCGGCCGGCCCGTCGCCGCCTTCGTCGTCTGCCTGATTGCCGGTCTGTGGATGCTCGGCATGGGCGGCATGGCGATGGGCTGGGGGGCGCACATGGCCCGTTACGGCTGGGGCGTGTCCGGCATGCACGAGGGTGCCCACAGCGGCGACTGGGGACCGTGGCACGGCTGGATGTGGCGGCATCACCAGCTCATGCACGGCTACGGCGGCGGGATGCTGTGGGGCTGGCTGGCCCTGGCCGCCGGCGCGACGGTCGTTGCCGCGGCGGTGGTGATGTACTCGCGTCCCTCGGCCGCCCGAACGTGGGGCGTCGTCGCCCTGGCGGCATCGGCGGTGGACCTGCTGGCCGGCGCGGGCGGCTTCCTCGCCGGCGTCCTCGGCATCGTCGGCGGCATCCTCGCCATCACCTGGCGCCGATGAGGGCGTTCATTCTCGTTCGCGTACTCGGCTGTTTCCCCGCTACCCCGATGCACATCGCGGCCACCGCCCCGCTCCTGCTCGTACTCCTACTCGTACTCGGCTGTTTCCCTCCCGGCTCCCGGCCACCGGCTACCCCGACGTACGTCGGGATTACCGGATACCGGCCAGCGGCGACCGCTCAACCGCAGAGAACGCCGAGCGCGCAGAGGTGCCGGCGAACCGCCACTGGCCCTCCGTCATTGATCATTCTGCATTAGACACTTAGCATTCCTCCCGGCCCCTTCGTCCTCGTCCTCGCCGTTGTCCTCGGCCGTTCCCCGCGCCGCCGCATCGCGGAGGAGCCGCCCGGTTCCGGACCGGACCGCCAGCAGCCCCCTCGGAACCGCGCCGAAATCTTGCGCAGATTGCCCAGATTGCCAAACTCGGAAAAATGCCCTTACCCCGCGCCTGGGCGTCGAAATCGACCCAAAAGGCCCTCCGGCCGGTTTGGGCGTACCCCGGTACGTCCGAGGCTCCGTTCGTCGCTCCGGCGCCCGTTTCGACGCCGAGGCGCACACGAAACGACCCGCGGCTGCGCCGAGGTCCACGCCCCAGCCGGGCACAGTACCGCGGGCAATCCTGCCCGCGCCTCCCCGCCCGGCGGGCGGTTACCGGCCGCCGCCCCGCTCGTGCTCTTACTCGTACTCGTACTCCTACTCGTACTCGGTTGTTTCCCTCCCGGCTCCCGGCCGCCGGCCACGGGCCGCCGGCTACCCCGACCTACGTCGGGATTACCAGATACCAGCCGGTCCGCTCGTACTCGTACTCGTACTCCTACTCGTACTCGGCCGTTTGCCGGCTCCCGTCCCTCGACACCCGACACCCGACACTCGACACTCGCCTGCTGCCACCTCTTCCACCGGGCTGGATGCCCCTTGACGCGTGTGCCTGGCGGCCATAGCTTCGGAGCCAAGTTGGGGCAGCGGCCATGGTCTCCAGGGCGTGAGGACGGCTGCGGGTGAAGGCAACTTGAGGTTCCATTCTGGCACCTCAAGTCTGTGCCGGGGCAGCCCCCGCCAACAGCAGGTGACACGTGACGGCGGCCACAGCGATCATGCCGGCCGTGCGGGTTGAGCAGTTGATCTATCTGCTCCGCGGCCAGAAGGTCATGCTGGATGCCGACTTGGCGCAGCTCTACGGGGTGGAGACGAAGGCCCTGACGCGAGCCGTGCGGAGGAACATCGAGCGCTTTCCCGCGGACTTCATGTTCCGCCTGACCAACGAGGAGCTGGCCGTCTTGAGGTCACAGGCTGTGACCTCAAGTGGGTGGGGCGGCCGGCGGTACCCGCCGTACGCCTTCACCGAGCAGGGCGTGGCCATGCTGTCGAGCGTCCTGCGGAGCAGGCGGGCGGTGCGGGTCAACATCGAGATCATGCGGGCGTTCGTGCGGCTGCGCGAGATGCTCGCCGCGCACAAGGACCTGGCCCGCAAGCTGGACGAACTGGAGCGCAAGTACGACGAGCAGTTCCGGGTGGTCTTCGACGCCATCCGCCGGCTGATGGCCCCGCCGAAGCCGCGAAAGCGCCCGCGCATCGGCTTCGCCACCGAGGCCAAGGCTTGGGACCGGCGGCGCAAGCGCCGCGCCGCCGGTTCGCTGTGACGCCGTAAGGCGTTTCCCGAAACGCCCTCAAAGCCCGCCCTCCACCTCCCAGCCGTTTGCTTCTTGCCCCTCGACATGCGATCCGCCACAGGCGGAACACTCGTTGAGCTGCCAGCTCCCAGCGGCCAGCGGCCGGCAACGGCGCCGGGACGGCCAACCGCGGAGAAAGGCAGCAGGCGATAGGGCCGGGCCGTTCGTGATCGTGATCGGCCGTGTCCCGACCCCCGACACCCGCCACGGTGGGCAGGCCCGACACTCGCCGTTCGCGCCAGGGCACTTGCGGGCAAACGGCTCGACCGAACGGGAAATGCCTTTGGCATCCGCGGCACTTGACGGTAGAATGGGCAGGTAAGGAACGAGCGTGTGAGCAGGCGGAAGTGCATACGGGTGCCCGACGCGGAGACCAGGGTCATGGCGCTCCGGTCGCCGGGCGACGATCGCATCGTCGCCTATGGGCGGGCGCTGCCGAAGGTTCTTGCCAAGGCGCGCAAGGCCGGCGCCAGGCATCCCGTCATTGTGTTCGTTCCGGAGCGCGGGCGGCGCTGCATTTTCTAGCCCCACAGATGCCGCAGGCGACATATCCCTTCATCAGTTTCCGCTACGGCGACGGCCAGGAGGTCTCGCGGGCCAACGCCTATGTCCCCGTGCGGATCGCCAATCCGCACACGCGGCAGTCGGTGATCGCCTACGCGCTGGTCGATACGGGCGCCGACGCCTGCCTGTTCCCAGCCGACTTGGCCGTGGCGCTGGGGCACGACCTGAAGGGCGCGGGAGTCAAGGCGAGCATCACCAGCGGGATCGAGCAGACCGAAGTGCCCACCTACAAGCACACGTTCCGCCTCGAGCTGCTCTCGCCCGACCTGCGCCGCGCGGTGTGGCGATCCCGCCCGATGGAGATCGACTGTGCCGAGTCCAACCCCCCTGTCCTCGTGGGCGTTGAAGGCTTCCTCGAGCGATTCAGGCTGACCATTGACTACCGTCGGCAGGTCGCCCGCTTCCAGTGGTAGGCACGCCCCGCATGCCGCCCTGCTCGTGATCGTACTCGTGATCGTGATCGTGATCGGGCGTTTCCCTCCCGGCCCCCGCCGCTCGCCACTCGTTGAGCCGCCAGCTCCCAGCGGCCAGCCGCCAGCCACCGGGCTCCGTGTTCCGATTCCGTGTTCGGTGTTCCGTGCTCGGTGTTCCGTGCTCGGTGTTCCGTGTTCCGTGCTCCGCCTCCCGTTCGTCCTCGTCGTCGTCCTCGGTTGTATGTTCTCCCGTGCCCCGACACTCCACGCCGTCGAGGCCGCCGAGCGATTCGCCAGCAGCGGCGCTTCATCGGCAGGCCGAAGCCGGGTAGACTTGCGGCATCCAGGGAGAACCGCCCATGAACACGCTGACAGAGCCGAAGGCCGAGCCGATTGTGCGCGACGTCCACGTCCTGGCCGTCGTGAGGGTGAAGGTGCCGGGCATAGCAGCGGCCGATGACGAAGCGGCCTGCCGGCAGGCGGAGGACCGAACGGCCGGCCTGTTCCACGAGCTTTTCGACAGGGAAGCTCCGTGCCCCGGTGTCGCGTCCACCGAGTTCGACGAGGATGTCCCCGGCTTCGTCGTCGATCAGCTCCGCCAATCGCAGATCATCCGGATGACCTGCTACGCCCCCGACGCGCGGGAAGTGCAGAACCGAGCTTGAGGCGAACCGGGCGGCGGCAGGGCACCGCGGGCAATTCTG
>Ga0172363_10001697_pt1 | contig 17807 bp, 11 predicted proteins | sample LakKivs2_kivu2a2_FD_114541 | JGI IMG/M metagenome (GOLD analysis project Ga0172363, IMG submission 114541) | Sediment microbial communities from Lake Kivu, Rwanda - Sediment s2_kivu2a2 | ecosystem: Environmental > Aquatic > Freshwater > Lake > Sediment | place: Rwanda: Western Province, Lake... | reverse complement strand
CTTGCAGATAGATCTGCGTGGTGTCCGCCAAGTTGTCGATCACCATCCAGACGTTGTACCACTCGAGCGGCTGGACATTGGTTGTGAGCACTTTCAGGCCGTTGACGTCTCGAACGCCGAGCTTGTCGAAGCCCGGCGCAAACGCAATGGCCAACTGACTCTCGAACTGAGTGAACGAGTTGAAGATCACATCACTGATCGGATTGGCAACGTCGGTCATGCCAACAGACAGATCAATCTCGCTGGTGTTACAGGCCAGCCGAAAAAACAGCGTCGCAGTGGAGCCTTGCGAGATTGTCAGGGCAGAATCGGTGTTGATCGTCTCACGATGACCAAGGCGGCCGCCGACAAAGCCGCCGTCGCCGATGTTCATCACGTGATTCGTGGGATTCAACGGATCGACGGTCACGCCGGCTGAGACCGGATCGCCAGTGCGCTCGGCCTGCCAGGCCCCTTGCCCGTGAATCGGGCCGCCGGTGCCATATGATTCGAAATTGTCGATCAGGGTGAAATCCGCCTGTGCGTGACTGGCGAAATGCAGTCCGCCGGAGAGCAACAACAGGGCCGCGAGTAGCCGGTGCGAGAAATGCATGTGTGGGCCTCTCCTGGTTGAAACTGGCCGGGGTCGACCCGTGTTCCGCGAGTCGCCTGATAGAACTACCTTAATCGGGTGGTTGGGTTCTGTGAAGTACGACGTGTGCCAAGCGAGGCGAATGGCCGACTACTCGGCGCGGAGGACACAGTTGCCGCCGCCCCGTTTTGCCATTCGCATTGCGACTTCGGCAGCACCCAAGAGGTCTGATTCGCTCGCTCCGGCGACTGCCCGAGTCAGGCCGATACTCGCTGTCACCTGGCCGCCGGTCGCGATGCTACTTTTCAGTCGTTCGAAGATTTCCAGCACTTGGTCTTCGCCGACTCCAACCAGCAGGATTCCGAACTCGTCGCCGCCCAATCGTGCCACGAGATCATCTCGCCGCAGCGCGGACGCCAGCGATTGCGCACATTGGCCGAGTACTTGATCGCCACGGCTCATTCCTAGGCGGTCGTTGATCTGTTTAAATCCATCCAGATCGAGCAGCGCCAGCCAGGCCGGCTCGGCCGACCGCGCCGCTAGAGCCAGGAGCGCCGGGACCCGCCTCTCCCAGGCACGGCGATTTGGCAGCCCGGTGAGCGGATCGGTTTCGGCGAGTTCCCGGATGGCGGAGTGAGCCTCGGCTAGTTCATTTTTCTCGGCCCGGAGCTCGCCGATCTGTGCCACGAGTTGGACGGCAAGCTGCAGTTCTCGGCCGGTAAAGTCGGCAGGCAGGTCGATATCGACGTTCTCCGCGGCGCCGAGGCCGACGGATGCGAAGTTCCCCTGCTCCGCCCGGCCCCGATTGAAGTGCATGTCGACAACTTGATCCGTGACGAGGACTTGCCAGTCGTTGTCGCGCGAGGCGTTTTCCCATTCGGTGTTGATTCGAAAACGGCCCGCCTCGAGCGCAGCGGCTGCCCGCTCCCGCAACTTTGGGTCATTAACCCGGATCAAGACTCGAATCTGCAAATCTCTGGACATGGTTTGATTATAGGATTGACGCACCATGCGTTGACTCAAAAGAAATGCATTTCATGGGCAAATGGGAGTGGTGGTCGCGAGTTGCTTTTCAGCACCGGGGGTGTGCGTTAGAATTTGACGAGCGCAATAAGGCCAATGGGAAGGTAACCGCATGAGCACCGAGGTGTGGGATATTGGCGCGGTTCCGGCCGCCTGGACCCGGCGGCATCTATTGGATTTGGAAAGCCTGTCGGCCGAAGAGTTAAGTATCATTCTGGACACGGCCACGCAGTTCAAAGAAGCGACGGCCGGCTGCACCCAAAAGCTGCCAATTCTTACTGGCCGCACGGTGGCCAACCTGTTCTTTGAGAACTCCACGCGCACCCGCACCAGCTTTGCGCTCAGTGCCCGCCGCCTGGGGGCCGACACGATCGACTTCGCGGCCTCGACGTCCAGCCTCTCCAAGGGTGAAACGTTCATCGATACGGCCAAGAATATCGAGGCCATGGGCATCGACGCCGTCGTGGTGCGCCATCGCACCCCGGGCACCGCACAGTTGCTCGCCCAGAATCTTGGTGTGTCCGTGATCAATGCCGGCGACGGGCCGCACGAACATCCGACACAGGGGCTACTCGACATTCTCACGATTCGCCAGCGACTGGGGCGCATCGCGGGGCTGACCGTCGCTCTGGTGGGCGACATATCGCACAGCCGCACGGCACGCAGCAATATCTGGGGATTGAAGAAGCTCGGCGCGAATGTGATCCTCTGTGGGCCTTCAACGCTGGTCTCAAAACGCTGGGAAGAGTTCGGCGTCGAGGTGGTGTACGACCTGGATAAGATCCTGCACCGCTGCGATGTGCTGAACCTGCTCCGAATCCAATTTGAGCGGCAATCGACGAGTCCGTTTCCCGGCATTCGCGAGTATGCCCTGCTCTATGCGATGACGCGCGAGCGACTGGAGCGGGCCAAGGACGATATTTTGATCCTCGCGCCAGGACCGATCAATCGCGGCGTCGAAGTGACCGCCGACGTGGCCGATGGTTCGCACTCCGCCATCTTGGACCAGGTCACTAACGGACTGGCAGTGCGCATGGCCGTGCTCTGGCTCACGCTTGGCGCTCAAGGTGACGTAACAGCCCAAGGGTGAACTCAAAGGGATCGTTCGAAAGGAAAACGCGTGGCAAACTCGAGTTCGCTGCTCATCGAAGGTGGTCGCGTGATCGATCCCAGCCAGGGAATCGACCGCATCACCAGCGTGCTGATTGAGAACGGCCGCGTCGCCGCCTTCGATGCCATTGCCACCGGCGATGTGCGCACGCTCGACGCCCAGGGGAAGATCGTCTCACCCGGGCTGATCGACATGCACGTGCACCTCCGCGAACCGGGGCGCGAGGAAGACGAAACGATCCTCTCCGGCGCCAGCGCCGCGATCGCGGGCGGCTTCACTTCGATCGCCTGCATTCCCAACACCGAACCGCCGATCGACACTCAGGCCACGGTCGAGTTCATCCAGCATCTCGCCTCGCGGGCCGATCAGTGCAATGTGTACGTCGTCGCGTGTGTCAGTAAGAATCGCGAAGGCAAGGAGCTGGCCGAGATTGGCCAGCTCGTGCAGGCCGGCGCCGTGGCGTTCAGCGACGACGGGGCTCCGGTCTATGACGCGGAACTGATGCGCCGCGCACTCGAATACTGCCAGATGTTCGATAAGCCGATTCTCAATCATGCGGAAGTCCGCGAATTGACGCAGGGCGGCGTGATGCACGAGGGGCTCGTTTCGATGGTCCTCGGTCTGCCGGGCATGCCTGCTTCGGCCGAGGACGTGATGACGGCCCGCGACATTGCGCTCGCGGATGCGACGGGCGGGCGCGTGCACATGATGCACGTTTCGACCAGCGGCAGCATCGACCTGATCCGCCGGGCCAAGGGCCGTGGAGTGCGCGTGACCACCGAAGTCTGCCCGCACCACTTCACGCTCTCGGATGAATGCCTCCGCTCGTTCGATTCCAACTTCAAGATGAGCCCGCCGCTCCGCGGCCAATCGCACGTCGAGGCCTGCATCGCGGGACTTGTGGATGGCACGATCGACGTAATTTGTACCGATCACGCTCCGCATGCCCGCGAAAAGAAGATGCGCGAACTAGATCAAGCGCCGTTCGGCATCGTGGGTCTGGAGACGGCTCTGGGGCTCGTCGTGACACAACTCATCGGGCCGGGGCATCTCGACTGGCCGCAGGCGATTGCCAAGCTGACGATCAATCCGGCCCGCATCCTCGGTATCCCTAAGGGGACGCTGGCCATCGGGGCGGATGCAGACGTCACGATCATCGATCCCGATGTCACTTGGACGGTTGATCCGGCGAAGTTCCGCTCCAAGAGCACGAATACCCCGTTTGGCGGCTGGAAACTGCGAGGCCGGGCCGACACCGTCATCGTCGGCGGGCGAATCAAGTATCAGGCCGACGGGGCTGATCAACCGGATCGACAGCCGGTGCGAGCACGGTAAATTGCCCACCCGGATTCCGCTCGTCCGCATGCTGAAACACCGGGGCACGCTCGAGATCACGATGTCGCTGCTCATCGACGGTTACAACCTTTTGCACGCGAGCTGCATCCTGGGACGCGGCGTCGGGCCGGGCTCGCTCGAACGCTCGCGCCATGCGCTCCTGAACTTTCTGGCCGAATCACTGCTTGAGAAGCAACTCTCGCGCACGACCGTGGTCTTCGATGCTCGAGAGGCGCCGCCCGGCTTGCCGCGAACAATCTTGCACCGTGGAATCACGGTTCGCTTTGCTCCCAAGGGCTTGGATGCCGATACTGTGATTGAGGAGTTGATCGAGGCGGAAAGTTCTCCGCGGCGATTGACCGTCGTCTCCAGCGATCATCGCTTGCATCGCGCCGCGCGCCGCCGCCGGGCCAAAGCCATCGACAGCGACGTCTGGTATGGCGACGTGATTCGCCTGAGGATCGAACGTGCCCGAGCGAAGAAGCACGCGGGTAAACCGACGGGTCCGATCAGCGAAGTGGAAGTTCAGTTCTGGCTGCGCGAATTCGGCGTGCTGCAAGAATTGGACGGGCAAGCTGCCACAGATGTCCCGCCGCTCGCATCCCTGGAGGCGCATGCGCCCGCCGACACACGACCCACCGAACCGCCGGACGAAAAGCTCCGGGATGCTCCCGCGGGCAACCCATTTCCGCCAGGATATGCAGAAGATCTGACGGAAGAGGACGTCTAACGGAAACGTTACAAATCGGCATTGTGCAGGGACGGACTCGCACACTCTGGTCGCGGCACATTTTTCTTTGCCGAATGGACCTCCGCCCTATAATTGCCCGAGGTGCTGGAATGCGGCCGTCCACGTTGGCGGCGCGAGACTTGCACCTTCCGAGGGCAACGCGAAACCACACTGCCATTTGGTGTTCATGACAAATAGGTAAGGAGAGATTCATGCCGACCACGAAAGATGCGAGCCGGGCTACCCCGATCACCGGCCAGAAGGCGCACGAGATTCAGCAGTACGGTCACGTTGTGCAGATGCCGCTGGCGCTCGGCGAAAAGGAACGCCGCACGAGCTGCGAGAACCTCAACCAGGTGTTGGCCGATAGCATCACGCTGCGCGACATGTACAAGAAACATCACTGGCAGGTGACCGGCCCCACGTTCCTGCAGCTGCACGAGCTGTTTGACAAGCATGCCGGAGAGCAGACGGCGCTGATCGATTCGATTGCCGAGCGGGTCCAATTGTTGGGAGGCGTTTCGATAGCGATGGCGCCGGATGTGGCCGAAACGACTTCGATTCCACGTCCCCCGAAAGGCCGTGAGGAAGCGCCCGTTCAGATCTCGCGGCTGCTCCAAGCCCATGAGATCATCCTGCTGGAAGCCCGCAGCATGGCCAAGCAAGCGGCCGACAGCGGGGACGACGGGACGAACGATCTGCTGGTCAGCGACGTCATTCGCCTGAACGAGATGCAGGTTTGGTTCGTTTCGCAGCACGTTGTCGATGTGCCACTGGTGCACGCCGGCAATGGGCATACGACCTGAAGCAAATCGAACGAAATGCGGGACGAATCACCATCAAGCCACGGGCGGCCCGCCGCTCGTGGCTTTGCTAATTCCACGTGGCCGGGTTGCGACAACCGAGTGTGTGACGGTAAAACTCGGATCACTGATCCGTCATGCTTTTCACCGAAAGACCGATGCCTGAGCCCCGACCCACGAAGCTCGAAGTTGCCGAAGGCAAGAAACTTCTCATCACCTGGAGCGATGGAGTGGTGCGGGAGATCGCGTTCGGCGAGCTGCGCAAGGCATGTCCATGTGCCAGTTGCCGCGAACAGCGCAAGGCCCCGCCCCAACCGACCGGCGGGCTCCAGGTGATTTCCCTGGCCGAGGCCCAGCCGCTGACGATCCAGGCCATGAATCCTGTCGGCAATTACGCCTACAACATTGAATTCTCGGACGGTCACGACACGGGGATCTTCACGCTCGAGTTGCTGCGCGAACTGGGATCGCAGGTGTAGGCTGCGGCTTGCCGAAACAAAAAAGCCCAGGGAAAGCTTTCTGAAAGCTTGCCCTGGGCCTAGGAATTTCCATCGGCCGAATCACCCCTTCGTCACGGAACTGCCGGCGCTTCGAGTCCTTGGTTTAACTCTTTGAGGTTGCCAACTTCCTTGGTGTCGACCGGCTTCGCCTTGATGATGTCCTTGCGACCGAGGTGGATCTTCTTGTAGGTGTCGTCCGAGATGATGTAGTACCAGTCGGCGAACCGCTCGTTGAGCTGTTTGACCTTGTCCTGGCCGGCCTTCACCTTGGCGTCGTACTCGTCCTGACGCCGCTTGTTTTCCTTCTCGACTGCCAGCCGCTCGGCTTCTTCGGCGGTGGGCTCTTTCTTTTCGGCTTCGGCTGGCTCCTCCGCGGCGGCCGGCTTCTCTTCGGTCTTCGCAGGGGCAGCGGCCTCTGCCGCGGCGGGCTCCTGGCCGGCGGTTTTGGTTTCGGGAACCGGCGCCTTTTCCGCAGGCTTATCACCCACGGGTGCATCCTCTGCCGGCTTTGCTTCAGCGGATGGCGCTTCGCTTGCGGGGGCCTCTGCCAGAGTCTCCGTGGCTGGCTTCTCTTCCGCGGCGGCTTCCGTCGGCTTCGTTTCGCCAGGCAGCGGCAATAGCTCGGGCTTTGCGATCATAGTTTCATCAAACTGGGCTGTCAGGAACAGGTAGCGGCTGGGTCCGGTGCTTTCATCGTCACCGTCCTTTTTCTCGGCGTCGCCTTCAGCCGGCTTTTCGCCTTCGGTGCCCGCGTCAGCCAGGTTGCCGAACCGCAGGATGTACTTCACACCCTCCTTGGTCGAGGCCATAACTTCGCCTTCGGAAGAATAGATTTGCAGCCCACCGTCTTGCGTGGACGCCGGGAAGAACCCTCGCTGCTGCAAGGAAACCGCAGCTTCGCGGTTTTTCACAAACTCTTCCGACGCCTTGAGGTCCTGGCTTAGTCCGCTCGGTTTCCTTTCGACATCGATAATCTTGAGATCAACGAGCGCTGTCTTCATCGCGTTCAGCTTTTCGGCATCCAGCTCTTCGGTATCCGACAGCGTGATTGTGGTGGGCTTTCCTTCCGCGTCGAATTCTTTCATCTCGATCAGCGACCACACGTTCTTGGCATCGTCGAAACCAAGGTCGATCTCACTACGTTGATCGAGAGCCAGGAATTGCCCTTCGCGCGTGGCCCGGGCCTGCGATGAATAGTCGTTCAGTTCGACCTGCTTGACGTCGAGTGCGTTGAGCTTGAGAAGGTCTTTCTCAATCCAGTCGCCAAACTTCGTGGAGAATTCGTTCGTGCTCACGGCCACCGTATAGATTGCATCGCGACCTGCTTCGCGGACGTATCGCTGTTGCGGCGCGTCCTTCACCGGCTTGCCAATCACGAGGTCTGCCAGCACCTTGTCCGAACCGTCGCGCACCGTGACCCGGGTGCCGACGCCCGTTTCGCCGACCTTGAGCTTCGCGGGATCGGGCGTGATAACGCCATAGACCTTCTGGTCGCCGGGTAAGTCGCTCGCTACGCCCAGGATTTTGATGTCCATCAGTGCTGTGGCCGCCTTGGCCATATGCTCTTTCGCATCGGCCGGGTAGCCGCTTTGCGAGGGAATCGACCACACGCCGTTCTGCTGCGCGACCTTAAAGTCGCGCAGCGTCGCGTCGGCCTCGTTGAAGGTCATCACTTCCAGGCTTTTGGCAGCCAGCGGATTGTTGAAGTCCGGAAACAGCTTTTGGCCAACACGTTCGGGAACGCTGGTATCCGCCGGCGCGGGGCGCCACGGTTCCCAGGCCACGAGCAGGGCCATGCCGGCCACGAGCACGTAGATCAGAGTCTTTTTCGATTCTTTGTCTTGCATGGCTACATATCCTGATGGCGAACGCGCTACCGGTTATCGGCGGCGAATGAATTCCGTTGTGAAATGTCTATCGCAAGCGGGCTCGCGAGACGCCTTCGCGTTCGCGGGCGCGGCGATTGAAAAATACGATCAATCCCACGATGAGCGGCGGGATCGGCGGCAGCAGAATTGCCCACAACTTGTACCAATCCTGCTGGGCATGAACTTCGCGGTCGAGTTCGCGCTGCGCGCTCTTGAGGGCCTCGTCACGTTCCTTGCGGAGCGTTTCCAGGCGGACGTCCAGTTCACGCTGGCCTTGCTGCTGTGCAGCCAGGATGTCGATCGCCGCCTGCTGCTGGTTGATGCCTTCACGCTGCCGCAGCTTGTCGATCTTGGCCTCGAACTCCTTCTGAGCCTTGAGCTGCGCGTTGTCAAAATCCTTCTGGAACTTCTCGCGAGCCTTGGCAGCTTTGTCCTGGGCCCCGGCGGTCGCGTCCTGCAGCTTGTGCAGCGAGCGATGCAGCGGGCGACGGGTGCGAATCTCGACGAACCGGTCGTCGTCGGCCAGCACGTCAAGCACGTTCAGCACGAATGGCACGTTATCGAACTGGAACTCAATCTCGTCGGTTGGGCTCGTGCCGCGCGAACGCAGGTTGAAGAACTCGCCGAACAGACAGTCGATGTCGGCCACCAGCACGACGTTGATCTCAGCGTCTTCGGACTTGGCCGCGGGCTTCGTTGCGGCGTCGTCCTTGGCCGCTTCACCTTCCGCCGCCGGCTCGGTCGCGTCCGCTTTCTCCGCCGGACCATCCTCGACCTTCGCTTCCTGGTCCGACATCGGCAAGTTCAGTGGCGGATGTCCGCCCGGCAGACCTTGCAATACGTCCTCGGCCGAGATTACGTCCTTCGGCGCCTTGCCACGGATCTGAGCGGCCAGAATGTAGGCGTCTCCCGTCCGTTTACGGAGTAGCGCGATGTCGGGATTAAATTGCGGCGGACCCATGAAGCTCCGCTGCATGATCTGGTCGGCCCGGATCGTGCCGGTCTTGTTGTTGGTGTTCACCAACCGCTCGAACTTCATCGTCGAAGTGTTCAGGCCTCGCACACTGCCCGGAAACAGGTACAGCACCTGTTGCAGATCCTGCGTAATTGGGCTGTCGAGATTGAACGGCTCGGTAGCGCCTGAGCCGGTATCGACGAAGACCCATTCGGGCGGCAGTTCCTGGAGCTTCGGAAAGGGGTTGTATTCCTGCCAGATGACCGTGTCACCGTCGAAGTCGACGCCCAGCAGTCGCCACAATTCAGTGATGTCCCCTTTTGGCTGCGGGGGTTGTTGCTGCTGCATGAACGGGTTGTTGCCGCCGGGCGGCATCTTCGGCGCCGACGTGCCGGGAATGTTGGGGTTCAACAGCGGGAACGGGTCTTCAAAAATGGCTGTCCTTTGCCCACCCTTGACGGCCGCGATGAAGTTCTTCATCTGATCCGGACCGAGTGACGAAGGTTGCACCGCGAGCAGTACGTCGAACTTCTCCGTGATCGGGCCGGCCGGATCAACCTGAACAACCTCGTATTGTTTTTCGAGCTCTTCGATGATTTGCTGGTTTCGCCCCGGAGTCATCGACTGCATGTCGAAGCTGGCATAGAGCTGTGCATCGGTTTGCAGCACGCCTACTTTCTTGCGAGTTTCCTGGCTCACCGTGGCAATCGAACGCACGAGTTCATACTCGGCTGGGATGCCCCGATCGAGAAACGGAATCACGATCTTGTCCAGACCGCTGCTGATCGCCAGACCCATGAAAATTTCATCACGTGTGAAAGTGCCGCGAGCCCTGCCTTCCACCGGCACCGGCACGATCCCGTATCGCTGCTCGGCAATCGTGGCGTCTTCGCTGAAGGGTTCCACTTCGTGCCCAATCACGCGGATCTTGTCGCCGCCGAGTGCCTGGATCTCCCGCACTGTGGAAAGCAGGTTCAGCCGCGTCTGCACGTACGATTCGGGGACCGTGGGGCTCACGAAGTACTCGATTGTCACCGGACGAGCCGGCTTCAAGTTTTTAATTAGCTCGCGGGTCTCAGGCGCAAGTGAGTTGATCCCCTCGGTCGTCACGTCGGCCCGCAGAGTGTCGTGCCGGGTGAGGAAGACGTTCAGACACACAACTACCAGTGCCAAGGCTCCAAAACGCACGAGGTAGTGCAACATCGTTTTGTTGCCTTCACTTCCACCGCGCCAATGCCGGCGTCCGATCAGGACCACGGACAGGTAAAGCATCACGGCCACAATCGCCAGGAAGTACCCCACACTGGCAAAGCTGATCACGCCGCTGGCAAAATCCCGAAACTGTTCGCTGATGCTGAGCTGCTTCAGCGGACGCAGAATCGGCCAGTCAGGCATCGATTCGGCAAACGCCAGCGGCGCGTTGAACAGCGCGCCCAGAATGAAGCCGACCGTCAGATTCGCCGTCAGGAACGAGGCCACCATGCCGATCGACAGCATGGCGAGTCCGACAATCCAATAACCGAAGTAGGTGCCAATCAGCAGGCCCAGGTCCGGAGCCCCCAGGGTCAGCAGCACGAGCCAGTTTGAAATCAGCGAGAACACCAGCGAGACGCTGTAGATCGCCACGGCGGCCAGGTACTTGCCCAGCACGACGTCGAAATCTGCCGCGGGGATCGTGAGCAAGAGTTCGTCCGTCCCCTGCCGGCGTTCTTCGGCCCACACGCTCATCGTGATCGCCGGAATGAACACGAGCAGGATGTACGGCAGGTACTTGTTCAACTGGTCGAGATTCGCCAGATTCGCGTTGAAGAATTCGTTCGGCCAGAAGGCGGCAAACGAACTGAGCAGCACGAATACGCAGATGAACACGTAGCCCGTGGGATTGCTGAAATAGCTGATGAAGTTCCGGCGGAAAATGGCGCCGACGACGTGCAAGTTCATAGCTAATGGTTCCGCTTAGTTCCTGGTGAGGGATGTTCGATCGGGACGCAGTCAGGCTCGCCGCCCGTGCGTCGAGTGAATCGTCAGTGGACCGTGAGTTCGTGGAATCGCTGTGCGAGCGATTCGCCCGAAGCTGTCAGGCCAGCCACGGATCCGTCGTACACCAGCCGGCCTTCGTTGATGAAGATTACGCGGCTGGCAATGGCTTCGACCTCTTGCAAAATGTGAGTCGAGAGCAGGATCGTCTTATTTTCGCCTAAGGTGCGAATCGTGTTTCGCACGTCGCGAATCTGGTTCGGGTCGAGGCCGGCAGTCGGTTCATCAAGGATCAGAACGTCCGGCTCGTGCAACAGGGCCTGAGCCATGCCGACGCGCTGCCGATAACCCTTGGAGAGCTTGCCGATGGCTTTACCGATCACCGAGCCCAGGTCGCAGAGCTGAACCACGGCGTCAATTCGCTGTCGCTTGCGCTGGGCGGTCATGCCGCGCGCGTCGGCGAAGAATTCGAGCAACGTCCGCGGCGTCATGTCGGGATAAAGCGGACCGTTTTCGGGCAGGTAGCCAAGCCGCGATGAGCCGGCGATCCGGTCGACCGTCATGTCGTGGCCGGCGATCCGGGCGACACCCCGGCTAGGGGCCAGATAGCCGGTGAGCAACTTCATCGTGGTGCTCTTGCCGGCACCGTTAGGGCCGAGGAAGGCGACCACCTGGCCCTGAGGAATGCCGAAAGAAACATCTTCGATGGCGGCAAAGTCGCCGTAGTACTTGGCCAGGCCGACGGCCTCGATCATGGCCGGCCCTGGGCTAGCTTTCGAAGGCTGTTCGCTCATCAGTGCTTCACTCCGCGTGGACGATCTGGGGAAACGAGCCTGCAATTGCGTTGGTTTTCCGGAAAGCCAGGCCCCGTAACGGGAAGCGGGCCAAGCGGGCAACAACCCGCGACCCCCTCCAATTTGGGGCCACAGCGGCATGCCAAAGCGTTCTAGAAGGTACTACGAACGTAGCTTCCCTGTCCAGACTACGCAGCCGGCCCGGAAAGGGATCGGGGGTGCGGCGGCTTTTTTGATACCTGGGATTCTACGGATACACCAATCACGCCGATTGAACCGGCCCACCAGGGCCGGATGTTGCAATGGCCTCCGCCGCGGAGCATTCGGTGACGTGAAATATTGACTTACGCCGCAAACGCACGCCTTCAAATCGAACGAGTCCCCACGCGGCGAGTTGAATGGCGGTGAGGCTTCCGAGAAGACAAAACAGTGCCACCGCGTCTCGAAACGACCAGTTTCCCTCCGTGAGCAATACGGCGGCCGTGAGCATCACGGGAATCGCCAACGTAGCAATCGCAAGTTTCCACGGTCTGTTGAGAATCAGCACCGCCAGCATCGGTGGCATTACGAGAATCAAGAGCATTCCCCAAGTCACAATCATCGGGATCTCACGAACGGAGGTCGCTGCATCGTCGATGCTCGCGAAGGCGGCTGCCACGAAACAACTGACGGTGACCGCTGCGGCGAGTTCCGACATCGCGAATTGGCGGCCCGTCAGTTTGACGTGCGAGCGATCGTTAGCCCGATGAAGCCGAAAGCCAGCGGAACGCAATCCTAACAGCAAAGCGCACACGAGCACCCAGTGAACCAGGTAGAGAAGCTGAAAGAAGTGTTGATCGGGTAAGGGTGAATCCCACATCATCCTTGTCACGAGTGCATACGCCAGGGGAACACTGACTACGCGTAGCCAGAGGTTACCTGGTCCTAGCGTGATCCAAGACGCATGGAAGGTTAATTGCGACAGGCATACCGCCATCACGAACATCTCGCGGACGCCGCCGGGAGGAATAATCATCAGCGGTGCGAGAAGATCCAGCAGGCAAACGACGGCGAGCAGTGCGATCCACAGCTTGGGATAGCGCAAGCATGCCCCTTCGTCGTTCATCATCGCTCGGCCCGTCGAAACGCAATCCGCCGTTGCCAGTGCGCGTCGTCGGTTTCGGGGAAGTCGGTGCGGTAGTGCACTCCGCGCGTCTCTTCGCGCAGCGTTGCCGCCTCGATCACGATCCTCGCAACCGTCAGCATGTTCTGCAACTCCCAGCCGTGCACGTGCGCGAACTGCCGGGCCAGCACGTACTCGCACCAGCGATCGACATTCTCGGCTGCCTCGACAAGCGACTCGCTGCTGCGCCTGACGCCCGCCCCGCGCCACACGACACTCTTGAGCGAGTTACGAATGTCGGCCAGATCCAGCAGTTCGACGCCGTTATCGACCTCGGCATTTGAGAGCGGCACCGCGCGAAAATCGTCAGGCATGTCGGCCGCCGCCCGAGATGCGGCTTCGCCCGCGTAGGCCCCAAACACCAGCCCTTCGAGCAAACTATTCGAGGCCAGGCGGTTCGCCCCATGCAGGCCGCTGCTGGTACATTCGCCCGCACCCCACAGCCCTGGCAGCGTCGTGCGTCCTTCCAAGTCGACGGTCATTCCGCCGATCATGTAGTGCGCACCGGGACGGACTGGAATCCAGTCCTTGGTAATGTCGAGGGCGAACTCCGCGCAGGTGGCGGCAATTCCCGGGAATCGGCCGCGCACCATTGCCGGGTCAAGATGCGTCAGGTCCAAATACACGTTTGGATGACGCGTGCGTTCCATCTGCGTGACGATCGCCCGGCTCACGACGTCGCGCGGGGCGAGCTCCGCCCGCTCGTCATAATCGGGCATAAAGCGATGTCCGGCCCGATCCACCAGCCGAGCGCCTTCGCCGCGCATCGCTTCGGTGATCAGGCTGCGGCTGCTGCCCGCGATATAGAGCACGGTGGGATGGAACTGCATGAACTCCATGTCCCGCAGCTCCGCGCCGGCGCGATAGGCAATCGCCAGTCCGTCGCCGGTCGCCACTTCGGGGTTCGTCGTCTCGCGATAGATTTGCCCCGTGCCGCCCGTGCAGAGAATCGTCTGCTTGCCCCAGACAAGCGTTTGGCCGGCCTCTTCACTCCAGACGAGCGCGCCTCGGCAGCGACCTTCGTGCGTGAGCAGATCGAGCGTAAAGGCATGTTCCCAAACATCGACATTCGGCCGCCCGAGCGTCCGATCGATGACGGCCCGCATCACTTCCTTGCCCGTGGCGTCGCCCAGCGCGTGGACGATGCGGTGGTGACTGTGACCGCCTTCGCGACCGAGCGCCAGTCCGCCGGCGACCTGGTCGAAGTTCGTTCCCCACTCGATCAGCTCATTGATCCGAGCCGGCGCTTCACGCACGACGAATTCGACCACGGCCGGATCGCACAGATTGCCGCCAGCTTTGAGCGTGTCGGCGATGTGATCTTCAAAACGATCCTCGGGATCGAGCACGCCGGCAATGCCACCTTGAGCGTAGTTGCTGTTCGACTGCCGCAGTCCCCCCTTGGTGATCACCAACACCGATTGCGACTCGGGGACCGCCAGCGCCGCCCGAAGCCCGGCGAGACCACCGCCGATGATGATCACATCGGCAAAGCGGTGCGGGACGCGCTTGGGATGAAAGGCGGTCAGGTAACGGCTGGTGCGCTCGAGCATGTCGATTTCCAGAGGGACATTGATCCGCCGAGTGCCATGCGCCGTCGGCCCTGCTTGCCGTTAGCCATGCCTCCGGGCCATAAATCGTGGTGGCTACTTGCCGCCGCGTGATGTTCCCTGAGTATAGGCTTTGAAGGCTTCGGAGTATTCTGGCGGGGGCGTTGTACGCCGAGATTCCTGCAAGCCGGCGGCGCGATCGTTGGCCTTGCTGCCAGATCGTATGGCACTGCCACGAGGCCGCAACCCCAGGCTTCGCAGTGTTTCGTCCAACTCGCGACGGGCGGCGTCACCCTTTGGCCCAGCCGCTTGCGACTGGCCGCGCATCGCTTCCCACCGCTGGACGAACGCATCCGCCTCTTCGCGCGTCCAGCCGAGCTGCTTGAGGAGGTCGCCATCGTCGCGACCGTCAGCGAGTTGGTCTTTGAGATGCTCGAGCGCGAGGTCGGTCGCCTTACGCGTGTATTCAAGATTGGCATCGGCTGCACGATCGACGCCCGGCTGCCACTGTTTGTCTGGCGCGGAATTGCCGGCGCCCTTCGGCGTTTTTGCTCCGCCCTGCTCGCCGCCGGGAGTGCCGCCGCCTTCGGCACCGCTCTTCTTTTCATTTGAGGGCTCGCCCGTGGGTTGGCTGGGCGCCTGATCGCCACCGGTTTGCTCTTGTCCTTGGCCGCTCTTTGTGTCCGAGCCCTGCCCCGGCTGTTTGCCCTGCTGGCCAGTCTGATTCTGGGCCTGGCGGTCACCGCCCGCACGATCGTTAGTGTCGCCATCGCCGGCCTCGTCCGATTGGCCGGCGCCTTCATCAGCCGCGGTATTCTGGCCAGCGCCACCAGTGCCCGATTGATTGGCTGTTTGTCCGCCACCTTTTTCGCCCCCGCCAGATCGATCGCCGTCCGATTCGCCGCTCGAGTCCGACTCGCGCTTGCTGGTCGAAGGCGACTGCTCGTCCCCTTCGGGCTTCTCCTCAGCGTTTTCGCTGCCCGGCTGCTGCGACTTCTCACGCGGCTGATTCGATTCCTGCGGGCTCGGTGAGCCAGCGTTGTCCTCCGATTTCTTCCCCGCGCCGGACTCGCCTTTATCCTGCTGTCCGTCGCCGCCCTTGGCGTCGGGACGCTGCTCGCCGCTCTGCTGGGGCTTCTGATCCGGCGAGCGGGTCGGGTCGTCTTTTGACTGGCCCCCCTGCCCCTGCGTACCGGTCTTCTGTGGCGAATCGTCTTCTCGAGTGTTGTTGTCGCGTGTAGCGCCTTGTTCGCCCTGGTTGCCGTCGCGCTTGGTTGGATCCTGTTGCTTGCCGTCAGGCTTGTCGTCGGCCGCGTTTTCGGTTGCCTGCTGGCCTTCGCCCGGCGTGCGCTCGGGCTGTTGCTTCATCCCGGGCTTCGATCCTGACTGATCGCCAGCGTGCTCGCCGGCATCGCTCGCACCTTGTTGATCGCTTGACTGCTCGTTTGTATCCGAGGGTTGCCCTTGTTCTGATTTTTCAGCCTGGTTGCGGGAGGTTGATTTCGCGTCGCCCGCCTTATCGTTCTGCTGCTGACCACTCCGTTGCCTGTCGTCGGTGTTGTCACCGCCCTCTTGATTTTTTGCAGAGTGGTTTGCGTCTGACTTGCTTCCTTGCTCCTGGCCGGAGCCGCGCTGGCTGCTTTGCTGTTTCCCTGGCTGTTTGCTGGCGGAAGATTTCTGGCCAGGCTGTCCGCTACCTGGTTCACCCTGCTGCTCCCCATCCTGTTTTCCGGGGGCAGGCTTTTTGTCTGGTGATTGCTCGGAGTTCTGCCGATCCTTAGCGGCGGACTTTTCGCCAGCCCGGTCACCGGCATTCGAATCCTGTTGGTCGCGATGCTTCAGAATGCGTTCGATTGCATCGCCGTCGTTGGTGCCGTCGCTGGCCACATTATCGGGGGCTTGTTGCTCGCCGGAGTGACCTGCGCCGGATTGATCGCCGCCCTGTCCATGTTGTTCTTGTCCGCGTTGACCCGCCGAACCGCCTTCTTGCTGCTGACCCGATGCACCTTGTTCGTCTCCCCCCTGTTCGCTGCCGGAGGATTGATTGTTTGATTGTCCGCCCTCTTGCTGTTCGCCAGACTGCTTGCTTGCGGACTGCTTTCCCTGCTGCGACCCACCGTCCGAGGACTCGCCCGAATTGGATTCGTCGCCGGCCTGTTGCTCCGTGCCGGACGGCTGCGGCTCATTCGGATCGCCAGCCTTCTCCCGGCGATCGTCCGTGGATTTCTGATCGCCGCGCTTCCCGCCTGACTCATTGCGAGCGTCATTGGGCTGTTCCTGCTGGTCGCCCGACGGATCGTCCTCTGGCTCACCGGCCGGCGTCTGCTCTCGCTCGTTGCGCGCGACGACATCCTCAGGCGAACTGGCCCCTCCCTGCTCATTTTCCTGTGCTTCCTGGTCTTCCGCTGGAGTTTGTTCGTCGCGCGGGCGATCGCCATCGCCGCCGGGTTGTGATTGCGCGCGATCGCCGGCCTCCTGCTCTCGGCCAGAATCTTTTTGCGCGAGCTGCTCCTCTTCCCCACGTCCGGTCGGAGACGAAATCCGAATGCGTCGGTGTGATGTTTCCGTCCGGTTTGGCAGCGGCGTCTTGTTATCCACGGCCGCTGCGTAGTATTCGACGACCTCGCCTGCCGCGAGCTGGTGGTCATTTGGCGAGAACCGCAGCTTCTTCACGAACTGGCCGCGCCAGGCTTCGTTCAGCAACTTCTCATCGAGAAGCGGCTTCGCCCCGTGTCGCACGACCAGCCGAACCTCGGCCAGCGCGAAGTCCGGATCGCCGGCCACCAGTTCCAGTTCAGCCGAGCCATCCAGCGGAATCTCGATCTCTTCGCGCGTCGGTTCGACAAACTGAATCTCGGGCGCGAGGTCCGCGATGACTTCAATCCGATGCCGCACCGGCTGGGGATTCTGCTGCCCGTCCGCGTTCTTGAAGAGCAGTTGATAAAGCTCGTATTCGGGCTTCTTTCGATCTTCGCTCATGCCGAGGCGGAAGCTGGTCCGAGCTGTCGAACCCTCGGCGCGCATCGTCAAATCGAGCGAGCCGTTGGCGTCGAAGTCGACGTAGGCCTGGCCGATCGGCTGATTGGCGAGCCCTTCGAGTGTGACTTCCGTGCCATCGATGGCCTTCAGGTCTCCCTGATGCTCCAGCCGCTGGCCTAGCAGTCCCGTGTAGGCGGGGTATTTGTACTCGATGGCCTGCACGACGATGGTTGGCGCCGCGACGACCGTGATTTCGAAGTCGCGCGAGCGAGCATCGCCCGCCTCGATGCGATAGGTGATCGTCTGCTGCAGGGCCGCATCGCCCGCCGGGAGCACGGCCGCGTGCCGATAGTCGCCCGTCGGACGTGCCATCTCAACCGCGCGGTCTACGATCTGACGGTCGGCTGTCGTGTAATAGAGTAGCACCTGTTCGTCGTCCGGAAGGCCTT
>Ga0172363_10001696_pt1 | contig 17809 bp, 17 predicted proteins | sample LakKivs2_kivu2a2_FD_114541 | JGI IMG/M metagenome (GOLD analysis project Ga0172363, IMG submission 114541) | Sediment microbial communities from Lake Kivu, Rwanda - Sediment s2_kivu2a2 | ecosystem: Environmental > Aquatic > Freshwater > Lake > Sediment | place: Rwanda: Western Province, Lake... | reverse complement strand
TAAATTCCATTGGCAATTGTGATGACCACCTCTTCTTTCCCGCTTTTGAATCATCAACAATTATTGGTTGTACTGTTATTGTTTTAAGTGGACCATAAACCATATTTATACCATCTTCTCCTGAAGGTTCATAAAGGCGATATGTAACCGTTATCGGTTGACTTGGATCTCCATTGATGTAATATGGTGCAAAACTATCAATTCCGAAATCTATTACTTTTTTTTCACTGGCTCGATCTGTGTACTCAAGTGTTCTGAATAATACTTGTGTTTTGTTCTTATAAAAATCATTCAATAAATCCGTTCCATCAAACAATGTGCGGAAATTATAAATATTTGGATCATTCTTCTGAAGAAAGTCTACTAATCCATATGTATTTTTATTAAGACCAGTCATTCTAAAGGATAGAAGAGACCCTAGAATATTTTTTGAAAAGTTTTGATTGTTGTTTTTAATATTTTCTCTATTAGACAAATACCTAAAACCAGTGTGACAAATTACAATGTTGAATGAGTTTCTGAATGCTACTAATAAGTTAAAATCAAAATTGATGGAAGGATTTTTCTGATAAGCTGCATAAAAGGCTGGGAGTAATCCATAATTTTCACTAAATAAATAAAGATAAATCATAGACATTTTGGTAACAACTAAATTATTCGCTGCATTCATACCACTATTGGTATTCCCAACAATTTTACTTGCTAATCCAACTACTTTATTTTTAGAATCTATGACAGGAGATCCACTCACACCTTTGACTCCTTGAGCTTCTTTTAAGAGTATGCTTTCTGGGTAGAAGAAATGGTCGGTATTTTGTGGGTAACGGTAATTTGGATCACGAACATTGGATGGAATTGGACGAGCTAGAGAATTGTTGATTTGGTAGTTGGAAAAGAAGTTCACTTCTTCATTTTGTTCGTAAAATGGGTCTGGGTCAAACTCAGTGGTAATAGGAAAATCAATCTGAGAAGGATTCTCTAAAACTGCAACTGCTACATCAATCCAGATATTAACATTCAAAATTTTAGCATTTAATGTTAAATTATCATACGTGAGAAAAGTTGCATTAATTTCATCCGTTCGGCAGCAATGTCCACAAAATAGAACATAAATATTAGGGTCTTCTTTGTTTGGATTCTTGAAAAGAGTTCCCAATGTGGTGGAAGGGAGGTGAGTGACAATATTGGTGGAAAATTCAGACATAATTTAATGTAGATAAAAATTATGGAAATAAAAATATTGAAGATTTAGAGCAACGCGTATTTTAAATGCCGTTTTATCAACATAAACATACGAGCGCATTACAAGCTAAATTCTATATAGTGGGTTTCCTATCTGCTTACTTTGTATGGTAGATAAGCAAATTCCCACCTAATGTTATTCCTTCTACTACCTTAAAGAAACAACTATTTATGGCTGATAAAAAGATAAAGCATTCGCTGTCCTCAAAGAGTAATTATCCTTATTTGTTTAGTAGAAAGTTTCATAGAAAAGCCACATTCCTCCACTCTCATATTACATAATAAAATACTCTTTATATTGTTTTAGTGACGGCATTTATAATCCGCATTGCTCTAAAAAGGGAAAAAATGCGGTTCTTCAAGGTTTATCCATTTCAGGAAAATGTAAATTTGGATTATTTTTCCTTATCATCAAATTACCTTACTTTGTTCAATAAAATAATCATTTTTAGAAACCTATTATCAGCTTTATATCATTTTCTATAATTTGGATTTTCGGGTAAGGGTGTATAGTATAACACGCAGAATGTTTGTTTCTCTATCCCTAGCGGGTACGCATGTGGAACAGCTCTTAAAATCAAGGAAACCACAATAGTAAAATGTGTAAAATTAATATAGTTTTCATACTTTTACTACTAGGAGCCTCCTAGATACTGCCCAAGCTCAGACGAATGCCGGGGGCCCCCATACTGAATCATTCAGGGTGCCCGGATCACTGGTATAATATGTCTGAACATCTCCAGCATTGTCAGTATAGGTATGTTTCCATAGGTTATTTCCAAGATTAGTAGTAGTATCAGCATAATTTATAATATACTTTCCTCCTCCAATTGTCATATTAAACAAATTTCTTTGCATAATGGCATTCGCTCTTGAAGAGGTACTTGTCATTATTCTTGGTAATTGCGAAGTATATCTAAATGTTCCATCCTTTGAATCTTCTACCAATATTGGTTGTACAGTTACAGTCTTTATTGGGCCATACACCATATTTATTCCATCCTCCCCTGAAGGCTGAAATAATCTATAAGTAACAGTTACTGGAGTACTGGGTTCACCATTTACATAATAATTTACCAAACCATCCTGTCCTAAGCTAATAAGCTGTTTGTTATTATTTCGATCAGTGTATTCTAATGTCAACATTAAAACATCAGTCTTGTTTAAATAATAATCATTCATAACTTCTGTAAAATCAAACAAATTCTGAAAATAATAAATATTTGGATCATTCTTCTGGAGAAAATCAATGATGTTGTATGATACTTTATTTAAACCGGTCATTCTTTTAGTTAGAACACCACCAAGAATTTTAAGATTTAAATTCTGATTCTGACGAAGGGCCTTCTCACGATTTGATAAAGTGTGGAAACCAATATGACAAATTATAATATTAAATGAATTACGAAAAGCAACCAACTTGTTAAAATTTGTTAGAATATCTGGTGATTTCTGGTATGCTTGATAAAATGACGGAATTAAACCATAAGGACTTCCTGATTGATTTAACCTTTCGTTAAAAAGATAACCATAAATCATCTGCATTTTTGTAACCACTAAATTATCAGAAGCATTTTGACCAGCATTGGCAGAACCAACAATTTTACTTGCTAAACCAACAAACTTATTGTCAGTATCAATGACTGGTGAACCACTAATTCCTTTAACCCCTTGGGCTTCCCGAAGAAGGATGCTCTCTGAATAGAAAAAATGATGTGTGTTCTGTGGGTATCTATACTTTGGATCACGAACATTTGAAGTTATTACTCTAACTGATGAGTTATTAAGTTCATAATTTGAAAAATAAAAAACATCTTGGTTCTGAGCAAATATTGGTTCCGGATCAAAAACAGTTGTAATGGGAAAATCTATTTGTTTTGGATTCTCTAAAACCGCAACACCAACATCCGTCCAAATATTAATATTCAAAATTTTGGCATTTAATGTTAAATTATCATATGTGAGAAAAGTTGCATTAATTTTATCAGTTCTGCAGCAATGCCCACAAAATAAAACGTAAATATTAGGATCTTCAATGTTTATATTTTTGAAAAGGGTGGCGAGACTGTTGGAAGAGGGTGAAAGGAAGGAGACTACATTTTTAGAAAAGTCAGACATAATTTTATGTAGAAAAAAATTTTTATTATAATTGAATGAAATTATTTTTTTTCTTTTTTAATTCCCGTGATTTTTTTATGTTTTCTTTCACACTGTTTTTTTGCCAATTTCTTCAAAGCTTCCTTTTCAAAAGAATTAATTTCATCCTCAATCAAATATCTAAAACTCATCAAAGCCATATACATTTCTTCACAAAATACTAAAATTTTCGAAAATAATTCCATCTTGACATAATAACGAGCCTGAACTGTTCCAGAATAAAAGATATTGAATGAATATGTTTCATCATCATTGTTTGTCGCATAGAAAAGGAATCCGGAATCTTGTTTCTCTCTTTCCTTTATTTCATTCACTTTCCAGCGAAAATTATTTCCAATAAATTCAGTTCCTACCTTAATAACATTCAAACACTTTCTATAACTCACCATAAACGGTAAATTAAATTGCATCATCGAGTTACAACTAACATCAGAATATGTCAAATTATTTGTCGGATACATTGTTCGAAGTTCTTTAAATACAATATTGAAAACATTTGTGATATTCGTTGATTTGGTATATAACATTATTTTACAATTTTGAAAAAGTCTCCCCTTAATCTCTTCTCCATTCAAATTAAATGTAATTTTCTTACTATAAGTGTTTATACTAGAACTCGGCTCAAAATCATCAGTTATCTTTAAAACATTGGTACTGGCACATTCATTGTAAAAAATATTTTTATTGATGCTTCCAGTAGCAGTTATATTAACAACTTCGATTTTTGGTTTTTCGATTTTTAATGGAGTTACATAATATTCCTGAACGTCAAAATCTTCAAAATAAATCTGTAAAATTGACTGCAGACTATAACTCTCATATAAATCAAGATTAACAATTGGGGTCAAAAGCAAACTACTCATCCTATGAATATCAAAGGATAATGCACATTTTACAATCAATTTTTATAAGAAATATTAAACTTTTAGTTCAATAAAAAACTTGAAAAACTTGGTTCAATTAATTCAATGCCAATTTTCTGCACCCAATTATAGCGGTGTTTATGGATAATTATTTTGCAAGTAATTTTTTGAAATTTTTGGATGGAAAAGATGTTTCCATTATCTTTTCTTTTCCAGTAGATTTCATTTTCGTTGGGAAATTGCATTTCAAGTAAATTCTCCATTCTTTCCATATCCACCTGAAAACGAAACACCTTACCATTCATCCCCGGCAAATAAATCTGCAAATTCTCCTCCTCAATCCCTATCACATATCCCTCATAACTCTCCTCCAATTCTCCATTTATCTTCCCATGATAAATATGCACCAACTGCAACATCTTATACGCCTTCTTTATCCGCATCTGCCGCCAATTTATCTCCCCAATCCTCTCCACTATATTCAACATACCCGTCGCATTCAACCCTCCATATAAAGTCTCATACAAACAAATCTGATTCCAAAAATCAACGAATCTTCTGATGGGAGAAGTTGCATGAGTATAATAGGTGAGTCCCAACCCACTGTGCTGCAATTCATCTTCAGGAGTCATCTCAGCAACCCTATAATATCCTTTAAATGTTTCCATTCTCTGCATAACATCTCTGACCTCATCATTTTCCACATCAACTACAGATGAAAAACCATAATGAACACGAACAATACTTTTTTTGTGTGTATCATATAATTTTTTGGCGATGATGGTATTGTAGATGGTCATTAATTTGCAGATGAGAGTGCGAGATATTTTTTCATCTTGGTATTTTTCTTCCACATCTTCCTCACTAATCTGCGGCAAATTCTTCTGTGAATCTATAATCTCTTTAATCATATAAATATCCTTACTAATTTCCTTTTTGCCCGATTTTCCATTCAATATCTTATCAACATTCCTATAAGTCAACTTATTTTTATTAATAATCCGACTCAAATGAATTTTCGCACTTACCATCGCATAAGGCTTTTCTTGCTGAAATTCCAACAATAAACTTACAACATTTTTCTCAGTACCTTCAATCAAACTGCAGATATTTTCCCCGACTTCTCGTGAAATCATATCAATTTTTCCATCTGGATAAATCGATGAACAGTTTTGCTGAATAAGATGTAAAAATTCATATTTATCCTGTCCCATTGAGAAAAATAAATTTGCTACATCTGCAATATGTATGCCAATAATATGAAGATTATTTTGGAAATCATAATGGACAGCGTCGTCGACATCAATGGTAGAATCTCCATCAATGGAAAAAACGTTCTTATCTTTTAAATCAATAATACCAGGGTATTCCATTGTATTTGGTGCAATTGGTTTTCGCCATTTTTTAGGAATGCAATCCATCGCATTAAATGGACTCATGATATCGAGGGCTTTGGTTGATACTTGTCCTAAAACTTCATCACATTTTAAAATAATGCTATCATTTAATTTTTCATTGGTTATTTCACCGATAGCATAGACATTATAGTTTAATCTGTTTTTGCTTCGAATAATCATTGCAGGACTTGAAAAAGAGAGTGGACGGAAAGTGGTAAGAAAACGGTTCTTATCATCTTTGCCATATTGGACTTTGTGGGTATAATCAATGATGCCAAAGACTTTGTTGTGATTATTAATTTTCTTTATTTTTATGCTGCCATTGAAATGGAGGAAGTTATATTTTTTCAATATTTTTGGGTCAATATCGAAATCTTCATTTTCACCGATATTTTCTAAAAAGTCAAAAGGAATTAGATCACCAGGGTTTTTGATGGAGAAGAATTGATTATTTTTTAAATCAATTGCTAACCAATCGTTAAATTCTTTGATTGCAAACATATTAAGCTTTAATTATATATTATATTTATAAATCTATAAATGTAATTATAATTTAAATCATTTTTTTGCAGTTCATAAGGAGATGAAGAAGGAAAATATTTTCACTTCCATCGGTATTCCCTGACATTTCAAATTTTAAAAATTCTTCACTAATTTTTGAAAAATTCCTATTACCCCCATATTTTTCTCTTAATTTTTCATAAATTTTATGCAAAGATAAAATCACATTTACCCCCCTCAAATATTGTGAAATAAAGTTGATATAATCATTCATCGTATTTCCACCATTTTCATAAATTTCCACAAATTTATTCACCCCCTCTTCACTTATCACCTTCTCAAAAATTCCATACTTTTCCACCTCAGTTTCACTTAATTCCATCAACATTTCAAATATCGCAATTTCCCTCCCAAAATTCTGATAGGTTGAACAAACATCCTCTATTATATTTCTTTTAATCTTTGGGAAAAAATCATAATATTTCTGTATTCTTATAAGTTGCGAATTTGTGTTCAGATTTAATTGCAAACATCTTGATAAAATCGGGTCAATTATACACCGAGTATTTCTAGTAATAAAAATAAAACGGGAAATGTTATTAGATAATTCAATGATTCTTCGCAATGCATTTTGAGCATCAAGGGAAATATATTCGGCTTGATCAAAAACAATCACTTTAAAACTTGGAATATCAATATTATCCTTTACCTGAATATTCGAAAATGCCTTTATTTTTTCACGCATTGTGGAAATACCCCTTTCATCATTGAGACTCATATAAAGCACACGTTCTTTGAAGTGATTTTTAAATAATTTGGTTAAAAGCCAATTCACCAAATATGATTTTCCCGAACCTGAGTTTCCATAGATGGTAAGATTCGGTAGATTTTTGGATAAACAAATATTATTGAAAATATCGACAACGGATTCGTAACCGATGATGCCGTATTTTTCCATACGCATCTTCTCACGTTTTGTTAAAATCGAATTATTATATAAACTGAAATCCTCCACCTTTTCCTCGTTTTTAACTTCCTCAACAACCTTCTTCTTCCTCCCCCTCTTCTTCTTTTCAGCATATACATCCACTATCATATTTAACTTATTATTAATAAAAAATAAGTTTTAATACCAAATTTTACGCATTCAATAAAAATGAATTATGCAAATTATCGATAAACGCACTATAATTATAAATTTTATCTGGTGTTTTATCAATAATTGTTAATTTTCCAACGAGATTAATAAATAATTTTTCGTTTATTTGTTCGTAATTTTTGATGAGAATTTTATAGAAAGATTGGCAGAAGGTTTCGAGATCGAAGTAGCCTTTTTTAAGTCCTTCATCGAATATTTCAATTAAATAATTAGGATCTTTTCCCGATTTAATTTCTATAAAAAATTTTTCAATATATTCTAGATTTGGTATCCTCAATAAACTAAAATAATCATCCATGTTTTCCTTACACTTATGAAACTTAAATAACTGTATATAATTCAAAATCTTCCTCATATCTCCATTACAATAAACCATTATCACGTCTAATATTTTAGGATTAATTGCAATTTCTTCTTCCTTCATTATGGCATCAAGTCTACTCGAAATCTGGTCAATATTTAAATTAGAAAATTTAAATTTCGAACATCTTGACTGAATCGCTGGAATTATCTTACCCACAAAATTACATATAAAACAAAATCGGACATTCTCACAATAAGTTTCCATTATTCTTCTTAAACAAAATTGTGCATCATTTGTCATACTATCCACCTCATCCAAAATAATTAATTTGTAACCACTATTAAATAATGTTCGACAACTCGCGAATTCCTTAATAATTTTTCTTACCACCTGTATGTTTCTATTATCACTCGCATTTAACTCTAAAACCATCAAATTATATTTCTCTTTATAAATCTCTTTTGCCATAGCAATAATTGTTGAAGTTTTACCTGTACCCGATGGTCCATAAAATAAAAGATTCGGAAAATTCTTTTTTTCAATAAAATTATTTATACAAGCTAAATTCTTTTCCTCTAAAAATACTTCATTTATAGAATTCGGCCTATATTTCTCCACTAAAGTTTTCATTATCCAAAAATAATGAAAATCATTTTAAGCCACTTTAATCGGCAATTCAATATTCAATCTATCCATACAAAATTTATCCAACATACTATCAAATCTATTCCAACAATCATCACATTTATAGGATGAACCACAATTAATATTATTGGAAATAGTTTTCCATTTCAGACAATCAACATTTCGGTAGCAGTCTTGGCATTTAAATTTTTTTATTTTGGAGAATTGTTCTTCAGTTTTTTTCTGATGACTGCTGAATTTTTCAAGATTAATCCAGCAATTATCACATTTGTATTGTGACCCGTAGATGGGATGGTTGAAGTCTTCTTTCCATTTGATGGAGAAGACGTTGTTTGAGCAGTCGTGACAGTCAAATTTTTTGATATTTACAAAATTTGAATTTTGGTTCATTTTTTATAATTTTTGATAAAATAATTTGAAATTCTGAACAAATTAATTATTCTAAAGTGGTCCTTCTTCTTCCACTAAAAAGCTTTCATTGACATCTTCAACTGCAATTTCCTCTTCTTCAAGTTCAGGCTTCAATTGTCTGAAAGATGCTATTTTCTTTCTTATAGCATCTGATACCGGCTTCACATCTTCATAAATTCCTTTCAAAATAATTTTTCCTCTCTTAACAATCCAATAAGCTGATCTAACTGACAAACTTTTGCAAATCTGATCTAAAGTTGAATCATCAAGGTCTCTTTCTTCAATTGTTTCTGTGTAAAAGATCTTGTAAAGGCTGCTAAATTCCTCATAGAATTTCTCAGCAAAAGGACCACTTGGATGCACCAAAGTATCTTTACCATTCGGTATCAACTTCAAATCATTCTTATTAATCTTTGTCGCCATTTTTCCAATCAATATCAAACAAAGAACCAAAGGAGCACTTGAAAAGATAAATCTTTCTTGTTCTTCTTTGATGGTTTCAATAAATTCGTTGCGATCGTTACCGATGGCGAGAAGCATTGTTTCGTATTTGCCGGTGGTGTAGGTGTAGTAGAGTACATCGACATCGGCATTTTCTTCAATAATTTTTTCAGCGAAAAAATTGACTGAATGGATATTGATATTGAAAATTTCAATGTTGTAGGTATCAAGCCAAGTAAGAATAGTATTTTGCATTTGTTGTGCGCTTTGGTTGTCTTCGTCGTTGAGGACGCATTGACAGAATTTTCCTTTTTCATCTTCGAGTTCGGAGACTCGATAATTAACATTTTTGTTAATTATTCTTTTCGCTTCCTTGCAGATTTCTTTAGCAATCCAGAATGGTATATCCGCCGGATAATTAAATTCAATTCTTTTCTGAAAACGAGTCGTCATATTATTAACTTTGTCTTCTCAACAAATAACAAAAAAATTAATCAATTTTTATTTTTCACATATTAAAAATATTGAAAATATATAAATAATGGAAGAAGATATCGATCCCATATATGGTTCCATAATTGATCCAAGGGAAGCATATACCATTGGAAAAACGAAATATTCAATTTATTCACTTTTTGAATGGTTTTTAACAAGAAAAATTTTTATTAATCCTATGAGTAATGATCAATTAAAGCAAGAAGAAATTAATGAATTATTAGAGCGATTTAAGGATTTTGATTTATTTCCGAAGATAGTATGTGAGAGGGTACCACCTTATAAGGTAATTATTATAATGGAGAAGTACAAATTGTATAAAAATACTATTCAGAAAAATAATGAATCAATTATAAAATTTAATAATTCAATAATTCATTTATATGAGCTAATAAATAAAGCGTTAAGAAGGAAGGATGAAGATAAGGGGAAAAAAATAGCTGAAAAACATAGTAATTTAATTAAAAAAATAGAGGGACAAATTGCAAAATTGGAAAAAATAAATAAGACAATCGAATTTAAACATGATGAAAATATAAAATTACTTACACTAGCATATAAAAAAAACTAAATATATTAACTATAATGGAAAACGAAATTATCGATGAATTTAATGATCGTGATAAATTACCCTTAATTGAAAAATACCGTCCCTTCACACTTGATGATATTGTGGGAAATAAAAATCAAATTATTTTTATGAAAAAATTTATTGAAACACAAAACATTCCCAATTTACTTTTAACTGGGGAGCCAGGTGGGGGGAAGACATCCGCAGTAATTGCATTTGCCAAAGAGTATTTGGGTCCATTATATAATGATTATTGTATGGAATTGAATGCAAGTGATGAGAGGGGAATTGAGGTTGTAAGATCAAAAATAAAGATATTTTCGCAGAGGAAGTCTTGTGCTGATAAATATAAGATTATTATTTTGGATGAGAGCGACAATATGACACCTACTGCTCAATTGGCTTTAAAACGAACGATGGAGCAATATGAGAATACAACAAAATTTCTATTTACTTGTAATAATATTGAGAATGTGATATCAGGAATTCAGTCTCGTTGTAAGATAATGTTTTTTGGGAAAATAGAGAGGGATGATATATTGGTTAGGTTGAGGAGTGTTTGTTTGAAGGAGAAGATAAAAATTACGGATGAGGCATTGAATTGTATTTTGGATTTAACGGAGAATAAGTCGGATTTGAGAGAAATGTTGAATAAATTGGAATTGGTTAAAGCCAATTATGGTGATGATCAGATTGAGGTTAGGGAGGAACATGTTTTTATGTTGTGTGATAAACCTTCACCATTATTGGCGAGAGATTTTTTGGAGATAATTAGTAAGGGTGAATTAAAGAAAGGGATTGATATAATAAATGGGTTGAAGAATGATGGTTACCAAAGTTCTGATATATGTATTACGTTGAATAATGAGATAATAAATGGGGAAATGGAGGAAGAAGTTAAGAGAAAATTGATCGCCTGTATAGGAAATTACAATATGTATTTTTTGGAGGGAAATGAGAGTTTGCTTCAAATTGGTGGAATGATAATTGATATTTATAAAATCTTAAATTCGTAATACGTGTTATTATAAATTAAAAAATATTTTTTAATTTAATGGATTTTTATGCCACTGAAGAGGATGATGAACCATTTAAAGTAAATGAACAACGTTTTTGGAGCATTAGAACAATACCAAAATTTCTTTTATTTGGAATTCCTCGCATTGTCTTTATGATTGTTTTTTATATTATCATATTTATAATTACCCTATCATTTAACAAAGATAATATTAATTTTCAAAATAAATTTATTGGATATTGTGCAAGATTAAAATTGGAATTTTTTGGTTTTAAGGATATTGATATTGATGAAAAATCGTTTGAGATAATAAAAAATAGTAAAGCTCAAATTATTATTTGTAATCATTCTTCTTATATTGATTCGTTATTATTATTATATTTGATCCCAGAAGCTAAAATAATTGCATCGGATTTTGTAGGAAAGATACCAATTATAAATAATTTATTCAAACATAAATGTTTATATTTGACTTCTGATTTTAAGGGTAATATGACGGATTTAATTGCGAAAGAAATAGAGATGGGAAATCGGATAATTATTTTTAGCGAAGGTGTCTGTTGTCGTTCAGATCTTCTTATAAAATTAAGAAATGGAGCATTTGTACCAAAGAAAAATATTTTACCTATTTTTATAGATTATCCTGATAAAAATTATTGGGTAATGGGAGAAAATGATATGGTGATGCACGCAATGTGTTTATTAGCAAATAGACGAAATCGTATATTATTGAGGGCTTGCCCGGAATATGTGGTTGAAGAAAAGGATAATGATGTGAAACAATTTAATGAAAATTTCAGGAAATATTATGCACAGGAATTCAATATCAAACTCAGCAAAAAAAGTTATAAAGATCACCCATTCTACAAACAAAAAATAAAAAATATTCCTGAAAAAAAGTGATTTAAAAGAACTTAGATAAATAGGTGTAAGTAGATAAGACAATGTCATCGTTTCAAGAACTTCGCAATTTGGCCTTAGAGGCAAGAAGAGAAAACACAAATGATCGCCAGGATCGTTATATTAAGGCCAGAGATGAGGCCTTTGAGGTTTTAACTGATGGGATTATGGAGAAGATCACGAGTGCTGCGAAGAAGGGTAAATTTCGTTATGCTATTTATAGATGGACGAATCAGCCGCGTCATAAGCAGTCGGAGGAGGTTTCATCGCCGGTGGTGGTTGGAGAGGATGGCGATACACCGGAGGCGTCGCAGTTGATTTTTGGGAATGATGAGAGTGGGAAGAATGGACTTCATATTATGGCGTTGATTCAGCCAGTTGGCATTCCTTTTAATATGACTTTGGGCTATAAGCTTCATCAGTTTTTCAATGTAAGACCTGAGGGAGAGACTGGTCCATTGACAGAGGAGGAGAAGAGGGAGAGACGTGAGAATCAGTTGAAGGTATTTTTCCAGCGTCGTCCTGAGAATTTGAGCAAGTGTGCGATTTATGTGAGTTGGGAGAAGCAACATACGTACGATGGAAAGCGTCCTCAATCTTCGCAGTACACTCCTCGACAACCAAGACAGGAACAACCTGTTCAAGTTGAGCAGATTGAGAGACCTGTTTATACTGCAAGACCAAATCAGCAATCTCCGGAGAGAGTGCAGCGTGGAACGGCTCCATTAAGGGGACGTGGACGTGGTCGAGGAGGAGCATTTGGTGCTTCTAGATCTTAAATTTTACTACATATGAATTAGTTTTACTACATATTATAAAAAACAATAACAAAAAATTTATGAATTTTTTGTTAAAAAAAATTGATTTATATTTTATTTATTGGGGATTTAAATTAAAATGGTATTTTCTTGTTTTTGTTCTTACAAAAAGTATTTGGAAGAAGATGTGTCAATTCCCAGACAACTTACCTCCGAAAAAATATTATCAATCAATAAAAAAATAAAATTGATCGATGAATTCAACAAAACCATTCACGAATGGGATTTAAATGAAAAAATCGTTGGCCAATGTCTTTGCAAAATGTACATTGTTGTTTGTACTGAAAAGGTTATTTTGGTGTATGATCAAGTGACATTTGAAGAAGTAAAAAGAATTGAAATGGATGAGACGATTTTATGTTGCTCGGCTGAAAAGGTGAGGAATTATTTTTATATTGGTTGCAAGTCAGGTTTATTGTATGTTTATGTCATACGAAATTTGGAAACGAAAATTTTGGTAACTGAAATATGGAAATTTTATTGTTTCAAGCCGATTTATGATATAATGGTACAAGTGGAGAGGAAGACTGGATTGATACTCGAAAGAAAAATTTTCGCCGGATTCTCCAAATGGGGTAACAAATCCCTTCAACTCATCTCAAATTATAAATTACTGACGACATACCGGACAATTATTCCTCAAATTCACCCAAACATTCACACAATCATAATGAAATCTATGCCCACAAGGTAACTCCGCCCACTCCTTCGTCTCTTTATCCATACAAATTGCACATTCCTCATTCGGTGCTTCAACATTTCTTTGAAGTTTTATTGGTAATATCACAATCGGATTTTTTTTTGTATAATAGAGATAAATAATATGAAAACTATTTATTGACATTGCAAACCCGATAAAAACATAAAGTGCAGCTTGAAAAATTAATATTACCAAAAAGGCAAGATACTCTCCCGGTTTTATATTCCTAAATTCAAAAAAAATATATAGGCTTAAAAAAATATATGAAAACATCTTAAAAGCATTGTAAATTTTTCTTAATCGAAATATAAAAAAATCATACTTCCAATCATCAAAACTTCCATTATTCTCAAACTCCATCCCATAATTCCTATATAATATTATCAAACATTTCATACTCATTAACTGCTCCAAAATATTCAAACACATCAACGATATTACCAAACAACTCAGTTTATATAATTCATTCATTGTAAGAATTGCATAAGTTGTTAAATATGAGCTCAAAAATAGCTCACTTATTATTGTTAAAGTTTTACAAGATAAAAACTGACTATTTATCCTCATTTTATTCTTAAACCTCCCTCAAATTTCTTTTTCAATTTTTTCGGCATTTCTATCAATAACAATATTTTTAAAAATTTAAAATATTATCAATATTTATTGTTGAAAATTAATCGGAAAAATTTATTTGAAATCTGAACTCATGGAAAATGTTTTGTTTTTTTTCTTTTTTTTGAAAGATTTTGCCCTGAAACTAATTTTACCATTTCCCTCCAAAATTCAACATTTTTATAAAAATATTTTGCATCGCCTAATTTTTTTCTTATTTTTCATTAAAATATTTATTGTTATCTTTACAATAAATAATTTGATTATTAAAATTTTCTTATTGATGAATATGCAATTTTATAAATTTATTTGTTTTGCATAGAAGAATTATTCGCCGAAGTATTGGTGCACTTTTGGGTGGACTTTTATTCTACTTGGGTCGAATTCTTCAATAAAGAGGCCTTCAAGAGTTCTGGCGCGGGAGAGGGCGACGTAGGTTTGTCCGAATTCGAAGATCCCCCTTCCGATATTAATTTTCACGTAATCGAGGGATTGTCCTTGAGATTTGTGTATGGTGGTGCACCAAGCATGGGCGAGTGGAATTTGTTTGGCGATAATGGAGGTAACGTTGGAGACTTCGAATGCATATTCGTGGTAGTTGATGGTTTCAACTTCATTGTTCAGAAATTTTACCATCGGAAAATCTCCATCAAATCCTATCACCACACCTCTCGATCCATTCACCATTCCCCTCTCCTGATCCAAATTCTTCAATAACATTACCTGCGCTCCAACACACAGCTGAATCGTTTTTTCATAATTATGTTCTTTATCAACTATTTCCTTGTATCGGTCAAAATCTTCTTCTCGCATTTTAGTGGTGCGTTCGCCTTGTATTTCATAGGAAACTTCATATTCAATTACGTCTTCAACGGGTAATTTATCAAATTCAGTCTTATTAATACGATCCACTGATTTTTTAGTGGAATAGAGCATGGTTGGAACGATTCCGGTGGATGTATCGGGTGATATTCCGACGCGTGAGTTGATGATGTTGATGGTTTCGGGGGAGAGACGGTTGACACGGACTTCAGAAAGTACTTTCTGAAAAACTGGATCTTTTTGTCTCATTATCTCCTTCAAAACAACCACCTCATGCACCACCTCATTCCATCTATCACTCTCAAAACAAAATCTATTATCCTCATCCATCTTCGATACCGGCGGCAATTGGTAGAAATCCCCTAACAATATCACCTGTATCCCTCCAAAAGGAGAAGTTGTAAAACGCACGCGTCTAGCAACTTCCTCAAATAATTCGAAAAAATTAGCATTCATCATAGAAACTTCATCGACAATTAATACTTTGCATTTCTGCCATTTCGTCTTTTTTGGCCAAGCTGCCAATATCTTCTCCGCCAAATAATCTGCCGGCTTATCACCAATTCCTAAGTTTCCCCAAGAATGCAATGTCTTACCATTGATTAAAACCGCGGCGGAACCAGTCATTGCAGTAACCGCGAAATTACGATTGGTACGTTCACAATTGTTCACAATTTTACGCACCAAATGCGATTTTCCGGTGCCGGCTTGGCCAGTAATAAGAATGTTTTTGCCCTCCAGAAACATCTGGTACGCAATGCTCTGATCTTCTGTTAAACCCGATATTTTCCTCGATGTGAAAAAACTCCTTAGGTTCTGCATAAATTTGCTTCTTCTTCAAAATACATCAACCAAATAAATCACTTTTTTACGCATATTATCTGATGTAATATTCATTTGTAATATGTGTTTTATTTGTTTTTACACAGGTTTCATATTCAACTAAACCGGAGTTTTCTTTACATTTTGTTTTGATTATAGGATATAATCAGATAAGTTCTTCTTTGAGCATCCATCCACGGTCAATATCTTTTTCGGTTATTATTTTGTTGTAAGATGCTAAAGAAAAACGACTATATTTCTGGTCAAAATCAGGATAAAAAAATGTTGCCCAATATTTCACCATACATTATATTTGAAAATAAATGGTTTAAAGAAATATAAATTATATATGGAAGGAAGATGAAGATATTTCAGCCACAGGTGGAGGATCAGGATGAGGGTTTTGCGACCAGTTTTACTTTTGACAATGCGGAGGAGCAGGCAAATTTTGCGGATTTTTTGAATACTATGGGAATTGGATTTTTGAAGTCTAAGTTTCCGGTGATTGAGGATGGAAAGGTGCGTTATCAGACTGGTTTTGTTGTACCTGGTCCACAGCCGGAGGAGGGAGAAGTGGAAGCAGAGCCTGAACCAGAGCCGGAACATGAGAAGCCTAAGGGAAAGAAGAAGAAGGGTGAGTAAATATAATTTTGATAATAATGAAAACATAAAAACATAAAAAAAATAAATAAAATTTGTTGATTTTATTTATAGGGATTCGAGGAATGTTTTGAGGAGGAGAATACCATAACTTTTTGGGATATCATTTTGCAAAGGCAAATACCCAATATCAATATGTATCCAAGGACAAATATCATTCACAAAATAATTACAAAAAGATGCATTAACCATGCATCCGGCAGGGCATTTGTTATTAAAATTTTTTATATCAGCAACTTTTGATTTGAGAGATTCGACATAATTTTCCCATAAAATTAGGTAATCGACATATTCCCAGCATTTTTCACCAGCTTTTTGTAATTGCTCCATATATTTCTTTCCTTGCGAATTGCAGGGTAGCGACTGAACTGACATCGCAAGAAATATGAAATCTATTAGTGGTATATGTTTTTCCAAGATAAGTGTAGCAAGTTGTGAAATTCAACATCATACCTGTGCGGATTTATATCTTCAAGGGTGTAATTTAACTTTATTCAAAAAATTTATTTCCATATTTTTTTATGATAAAATAAAAAAATAAAATAGTCTATAATTTATGGCAAAGAAAACTTCAAAGAAAAAATCAAAAATGCAGAAAGGCGGACAAATGGATTTAATGAATTGGCCTTATGGAGGTACTGATGGGGACCCCATTACATTTTTCCAAGATTTAACAGGTATTATTGTCTATGGTATTAATACATTGGGTAATACAGCTGCAATTGCTTTAGATGTTGCGCAGTTACCTTATGATATGTCGGTGGCATTTGGGAAGAATGAGCCTAACCCGAGTGATATAAGTATTACGAATGAATTTAATATTGATTTTTAAGTAGATACGTTTGTAAAATCTCCTTTTATAATTTTCTCTATTCTTTTCTTTTTTACTTCCAACATTTCCCTATTCTTTATAAAATCAAAATCCAAAACAACCAAAACTGCCAATAAATAATTAAATTGAGTTTTTAAATACAAATCTTCTATAATATCTTTGGTATATCTACTAAGTTCATTGAGAGCAGTTGTACTAAGTGATGTGCTATTCTGTAATTGTTCGAGAATATTATATAACATTTCAAGTGATTTTTTGTAATTCGCATTTATTTTTTTAATAAATTCAAAATATTTCTTTCCTAATCTTTGATCAGCCATCAATTCTTTGAATCTTTGTTCGGATAATCTTAATAAATAGCCACCGGAAGTAGTGCATTCTTTTTCGTCAAGAATGTTAAGAAATTTAAGGATTTTTTGGATGCGGATATTATCATCAG
>Ga0172363_10001695_pt1 | contig 17831 bp, 14 predicted proteins | sample LakKivs2_kivu2a2_FD_114541 | JGI IMG/M metagenome (GOLD analysis project Ga0172363, IMG submission 114541) | Sediment microbial communities from Lake Kivu, Rwanda - Sediment s2_kivu2a2 | ecosystem: Environmental > Aquatic > Freshwater > Lake > Sediment | place: Rwanda: Western Province, Lake... | reverse complement strand
TTTTGCCAGGCGGCGGGGTCGAACGTGCCCAGGTTCTCCCCTTGCCAGTAGGGGAGCGTGGCCTCCAGCACTGCCCGCTGGATGGCCTCGTTTTTGTCCAACCCCTCCACGTACTTTTTGCAGATTTCGAAGGCAGCGTCAGGGTCGGCCAGCGTGTCGTCGAGCCCCTTCAGGAAAGCGCGGGCAAAGGCGCGCACCAGCTCTGGCTTTTCCTGCAGTGTCTCTTCGTTCGTCATGACGCCATTCGAGATGAGCGGCACGTAATCGGCCACGGGAAACAGGACGTAATCATAGCCCCGCTGGCGCAGTTGGACCGGCTCGTTGTTGGCGTAGACGACGGCCGCGTCCACGCGTCCCGTGACGAGGTTCTCGACGGCGGCGTAGCCGATGACCTCCAGTAGGACGTCTTGATCTTCCAGCCCGACCGCGGCCGCCAGCGCCCGCCAGCCAATGTAACTGGCGGCTCCGAAGGTCTCCGGAACGCCCACCTTCCGGCCAACCAGGTCGGCCGGAGTCTGGATGCCGCTCTCCTTGAGCGCGACGACTGCCACGGGGAAACGCCGGAACCAGTTGACGGCCATGACGACGGGCATTCCTTGTGCCCGCGCCCGCAGCACCTGGTCGCCGCTGGCGATGGCGAAGGGAGTCCAGCCGGTGGCGGCCAACTGCACGCCTTTGGTCTCCCAGTCGCCGTAGTCGAATTCCAGCTCGATGCCCTCGGCGGCAAAATACCCTTTCTCGACGGCCACGTACCAGGGGGCGAACTGGACGTTGGCGACGAAGCCCATCGGCAGCCGGACGTGCGTTGGCTCCGCAGCAGCCGGGCGCGCGCATCCCGCTGCGCCAACCAGCACGATCAGCACAAACAAAGCGAAACTTTTTCTCATTCTACTACCTCCATTTCGTAACACGCAACATGCAACACGTTTCACGTTCCACGTTTCACGTCCTCACGCCAGCGGAGCAGGACTCGCTCGGCCAGGGCCACGGCTCCGTGGAGTGCCTGCGCCAGCACGACCAGCGCGCCGATGCCGACGAAGACGAGAGGGGTATCGTAGACTTGCTGGCCCTGCTTGAGCAGGTACCCCAGCCCACGGTCGGCGGCGACGAACTCCCCCACTACCGCGCCGATGACCGAGAGCGTGGCCCCCACTTTCAGGCCGCCCAGGAGCACCGGCAGCGCCGCCGGTAATTCCAGTTTCCAGATCGTCTGCCAACGGCTGGCCTCCAGCGTGCGCATCAGGTCGCGCAGGTCTCGCCCGACTGAGCGCAGGCCGACGACGGTGTTGACCAGGATGGGGAAGAAGACGATGAGCGCGCAGACGAGGACCTTTGAGAGAAGGCCGGTGCCGAACCAGATGACCAACAGGGGTGCGATCGCGATGGTAGGGACCGATTGGGAGGCGACGATGTAGGGGGTCAGCAGCCGCTCTGTCACGGGAGAATGAGCCAGGCTGTAGCCCAGCACCGTCGCCACGAGCGCACCCAGTCCCAACCCGGCCAGCACCTCCCGCAGCGTCACGACGGTGTGGAACCACAGGGAGCCATTGGCCAGGACGTCCCCCAAGCGGACCACCACGGCCCAGGGCGGCGGGAGCATGAAGGATGGGTAGCCGCCCAGCCAGACGACTCCCTGCCAGCAGGCCAGGAAGATGGCGGCGCTCACGAGCGCCAGCCCGATCCGCGATGTATGCTTCTGTCTCATACCATGGCTCCTGTCAATTTTATTGGACGCAGATGAAGCCGGTGAGTACACCGGACGCGGATGAACGCAGATTTTTTCGATTTTATCCGTGTGCATCCGTGAAAATCCGTGCCCAAAAACGTGCCCCGTGGGACGGGACGTGCGCCCACGGGGCAGGGGTGCGCAGTGTAACGAAAACCCCGAAGACCTTGCGGCCTTCGGGGCGTGAATTTTGCGTGCACGCAGCGCGCAGCGTTACTGCTTACCTTCTTCCATCCGGACTCTTACCGTCGGCCCCGGACTGGGCGGCAAATACGCCGCCTTCACCGGGTCAGCCGCTTGCGCGGTTCGCGGGCTCGGCAGGCCTGAAGCCTGCCTTACCGCCGGTCGGGAATTTCACCCTGCCCCGAAGGTGCTGATGACTGATTGTCAACAGCGGATTATATGCGCTTCAGGTAATTTGTCAAGAACACGGAACACGAAACACGAAACACGCACCACGTCCGCTCAAATCACCTCCAACTCCCGCGCCACCCGCTCGAAAATGTCCAGGCCCTGGTCCAGGTCCTGGCGTGTGTGCGCGGCGGTGTTCATGACGCGGATGCGCGCCTGGCCCTGCGGGACGGTGGGGAAGCCGAGCGCCATGGCAAACACGCCATACTCGAACAGCCTGGCGCTGAAATCCTTGGCCAGTTTCACGTCGCCCAGCATCACCGGGACGATGGGCGTCTGGGTGCGGCCGGTGTCTATCCCCAAGCGCTTAATGCCGGCCTTGAAATACTCGGCATTCTCCCACAGCTTGTCCACCAACTCCGGGTGCGCCTCGACGTATGCGGTGGCGGCCATGCATGCGGCGGTGTCGGCCGGGGTTAGTGCGCTGGAGAAGAGGTTGGGACGCGCCTTCTGCCGGATGTAGTCCACGATCATGCTGTTGCCGGCGATGACGCCGCCCATGACGCCAAACGCCTTGGAGAGGGTGCCGATCTCGACGTCGAAGCGGCCCTCCAGTCCAAAGTGGGCCACGATGCCGCGGCCCTGGCCGAGCACGCCTTCGCCGTGGGCGTCGTCCACCATCGTCAGCACGTCGTATTTGGCTGCCACCTCGTACAGTTTGTCCAGCGGCGCGACGTCGCCATCCATCGAGAACACGCCGTCGGTGACCATCAGCCCGCGCCGGAACCTGGGCAGATTTTCCTGGATCTTGGCTTCCAGGTCGGCCGGGTCGCAGTGCTCGTAGACGACGATCCTGGCCCCGCTCAGCCGCGCGCCGTCAATGATGCTGGCGTGATTGAGCCGGTCGGAGAAGATGACGTCCTGCGCGCCGGTGGCCTTGTCCTGGCCCACCAGCGGGGGAATGGCGGCCTGGTTGGCGCAAAAGCCGCTCTGCACCAGCAGGGCCGCCTCGACGTGCTTGAACGCGGCCAAGCGTTTCTCGCATTCGACGTGCAGGCGCTGGGTGCCGGCGATGGTGCGCACGGCAGCCGGGCCGGCGCCCCACTCCTGGGTGGCCTTGATGGCGGCCTCTTTGAGTACGGGGTGGTTGGCCAGCCCGAGGTAGTTGTTGGTGCAAAAGTTCAACACCTTCTTGCCGTCCACCACCATCCAGCCGCCAGGGGCGGAATCCATCGTGCGGATGTTGATGTAGCGCTTTTCGGCCTTGGAGGCCTGGAGCTCCTGTCGGATGAAATCGAGCCTGTCTCCCATTTGTGTTACTCCTTTTTTCGAGATGTTCTATGTCCGATGTCGAAATCCCGACCTGGAGTCTGGATCTTTCCTTCAGGTAGCGGGTAAATCCCTACAATTGTCCTTCTGTTCCGGGCGTGGTATAATCTCATTGGATAGGCGACGGTAAAGTCTACGTGCCGAAAGGAACAAGGGCGATGGAACTGCAACAACTTGTCCGCGAGATTCATTGGATCGAATGGCAATTGCGAACGTTTGAAGATAGGTACAGCATTCTATCTCAGGATTTCTACCAGGCGATGGAATCCGGCCAATTGTCCGAGTTTGACGATGGTGAAGAGCCACATTTCTACGATTTCCTTGAGTGGCATGCTCTGTACAAAGTGTGGCTGGAGCGGGAGCGCACCTACCGTGACTTGTTGCACCGGCAATCGCTGCCGGAACAGTTGCGCCGTGCGGTTGCTGTAGCATAAGTGATGCGCGATGCTAATCCGCGCGCAGTACGAGCAACTGATCTACACACTGCCGTCCCGTTATTCTTCCATCCGTTTGAGCACGCTTGTCCTGGCACCACCCGGTCTCGACACGGCACGACTGGCAGGGCTGGTCGCATTCGACGATGATCTGGTGTTATGTGTATACGAGTTACTGGACTTTCAGCAAGGAGTGATCGCGGCATATCGCTACGAAGTATCGCGGTGCCGTCCTTCTTTTATCGAAAGTCCGCTCCCTGAGGCCACTGAGTATTGTCGCGCCAGTTATCCCGGCAAGGAGAAGCTATACTGGTATGACTCGTGGCCACATCCTGACGATCCGACGTTGGCAGCCACGCACCCCCACCATAAGCACGTCCCGCCTGCCATCAAGCACCATCGCATCCCGGCCCCTGATCTGAGTTTCACCCGTCCTAACTTGCCTGTACTCGTTGCTGAAATTGAGCGCGAGTTGCTTTGTCTGTAGCCGCCAGGTTAACCTCGGCGGAGCGTCTGCCCTGGTTTGCCAATCTACAGTTTGCCCTCCGCGTATTTCTTTCCCAATCTCTCCAGCATATCCGTTACCATCACTGGCAGGTCGTACTGAGGCTTCCAGCCCCATTCCTCCCGCGCCGCGCTATCGTCAATCATGCGCGGCCAGGAGTCGGCGATGGTCTGCCGGAAGTCGGGCTCGTACTCGCACACGAACTCTGGGATGTGCTTCTTGATCTCGGCGGCCAACTCGCCGGCGGAGAAGCTCAGGCCGGCCAGGTTAAAATCGGCGTGGTGCTTGAGCCGGGAGAGGTCGGCCTCCATCAGCATGATCGTCGCCCGGATACAGTCGGGCATGTGCATCATGGGCAGGACCGTGTCTTCGCGCACGAAGCAGGTGTAGCGCTTGTGCTTGAGCGCCTCGTAAAAGATGGCCACCGCGTAGTCGGTCGTCCCGCCGCCAGGCAGCGTCTCGCTGCTGATGATGCCGGGGTAGCGCACGCCGCGCACGTCGAGGCCGAAGCGCTTGAAGTAGTAGTTGCACAGCAGTTCCCCGGCCACCTTGGTCACGCCATACATCGTCGTCGGCCTGAGGACTGTCTCCTGGGGCGTGCCGTCCCGGGGCGTCTCCGGCCCGAAAGCGGCGATGGAGCTGGGACAAAAGACCTGCGTCATGTGGCGTTCCCGGGCCGCCTCGAGCACGTTGTACAGGCCATTCATGTTGACGTCCCAGGCCAGGTGGGGATTCTTCTCGCCGGTGGCAGAGAGGATGGCGGCCATGTGGTAGATCGTGTCAACGTGGTACTTGTCCACGACCTCCTCGATCGTTTCCCGCCGGGTCACCTCCATGGACACGAAGGGGCCGGAATCGCGTAGGGTTGAACTGGGTGGCGTCCGGTGGCCGGCGGCCACGACGTTGTCGTGGCCGTACCGTTCGCGGAGCGCCATGGTCAGCTCGGAGCCGATCTGGCCGCACGCGCCGGTCACGAGAATCCTGGGTGTGTCGCCTTTTGACATTGAGGTTACCTCCGTATGAGTGGATTGCCAGACTTCAGAAGTCTCCCAGACTTCGGAAGTCTATTCTTAGACAAGAGTATAGCACACCTATGCGCTTTTTTCAATTGCTTGCGCTGTGCTATAATGGTATGCACAGGGAGATCACCGCGGATAGGGAAATACACGATTGCTGGTGTTGTAGGACAAGATGCCATCTTGTCCATTTAGGGAGGAGGGAGCAACATGCCACGCTTGATGCGCTGCCAGTATTGTGGGCTTTTGCAGGATGAACCGGCGGGCGTAAAGGCATGTGCCCGCTGTGGAGGGGAATTGTTGTTCGAGGTCGAGCCGCCCCCGGGCGAGCGGGCCTCCTACGTGCGCGCGCAGATGGAGTTGGACCAGGTGACGGCGCCGGGCGGGCGGAACGTAGACCGCTACCTGCTCGTCACGCTCCAGACGCCCGCGCAGGTGCCGCCTGAGGAGGCGGCCCCGACCGAGAGCGGCCGCCAGCCGCTCAGTTTCACGGCCGTGCTCGACGTCTCCGGCTCGATGCGCGGGCAGAAGCTTGCGCAGGCCAAGGAAGCCGTGCGGCAGGCGTTGCGCCGCCTGCACGACGGCGACGTCTTTTCGCTCGTCACCTTCGCCGCCGGGGTTAAGTGTGCCTTCGAGCCGGCCGAGATCAACGATCACACCCGTCGCGTCGTCGAGAGCGCGCTCCAGGAAATTGAAGCGGGCGGGCAGACCGCGCTGTGCGGCGGGCTGGAACTGGGGCTGGAGAAGGTTGCTGCCCACCCCCCTTACCCCCCTATAGGGGGGATGGGGGAGACCAGCCTGGTGCTGCTCCTCAGCGACGGGCAGGCGAATGTGGGCGAGACGGACATTGAGGCGGTGGGGCAACGGGGCACCGAGGCGCGGCAGCGGGGCATCATCGTCTCGACGCTCGGCGTCGGCGCCGACTACAACGAGGCGCTCATGGTCGAGATCGCGACGCAGGGCAGCGGGCGGTTCTACCACGTGCTCGACCCCGTGCAGATCGGCGCGTACGTGGCCGGGGAGTTGGGCGAGGTCGCCGCGTTGGCCGCGCGGGAGGCCACGCTCCACCTGACGATCCCGGCCGGCGCGGCGCTCTTCCCGCTGTCCTCGGCGTACCTGGCGCAACAGGGTGGGGGGGAGGCGACTGTCGCGCTGGGCGATATCCCTAGCGACGTCGAACTCGAGGCGCCCATGCGCCTGACGCTGCCGGCGCAGCCGGCCCTCTCGAAGTTGAGCGTCGAAGGAGCGTTGACGTACTTATCTCCGGCGGGGAACCGTCTGCGCACGCGACTCAACCGCGTGACGGTGCGCTTCGTCGAGCCGGCGGCGTTTGGTCGACAGGACGGCGTGGTGATTCCGGTGGCGGAGCGGGTGCTGGGGCAGATGCGGGCGACGAACGTGCTGGGCGTGTCGCGCATGATGGCGGCCAGGGGACTGGCTGAGGGGCAGCGGCGCGCGCAAATGGACCTGGCGGCGCTGCGGGAGTACGCGGCGCTGCTGGGCGACGAGCGGGGCCTGGAGGAGGCGCAGGCGATGGAGGCCGAATTCGCCCAACTGCAGGCGGCGCCTGTGGCGACCAAGGCGGCGGTGTCGGGTGCGTTTATGCGGCAGCGGAGCACTAGGCCGTTCGGGGACAAATCGTGAGCCGCGAAGGTTGACGGCAGAAGACCTCGGATAGGGAAACACACGATTGGGTTGCCCATCCATCGTGTGTTTCTCCATCCGTGGTGCTCTCCCCCTCCGCCATTCGCCATCCGAGTATCCAGCATGATGAACCCTGAAACCGAAACCATCCTCCACATCCATAACCTGCTCCTCTCCGAATACGGCGATCACGCCTGGCGCCCGCGCGACCCGGTCGCCACGCTCGTCTCGACCATCCTCTCCCAGAACACCAACGACGTCAACCGCGACCGCGCCTTCGACCAGTTGGAGGAGCACTTTCCCACCTGGGAGGCGGTGCGCGATGCGCCGGTGAGGGAGTTGATCGAGGCGATCCGCCCGGCGGGGCTGGCTCCGACCAAGGCCCCCCACATCCAGGAGGCGCTGCGCCGCATCACCATCGAGCAGGGAGAGCTCTCGTTGGACTTTCTGGCCGGCCTGCCGCTGGAGGAGGCGCGGGCGTGGCTCCGGTCTCTCCCTGGCGTTGGCCCCAAGACCGCTGCCATCGTTCTCCTCTTTGCGTTCGGGCGGCCTGCCTTTCCCGTGGACACTCACATCCACCGCGTCACCCGGCGGCTGGGCCTCATCCCGGGCCGGGCCACGCGCGAGCAGGCCCACGAACTGCTGGAGGCCCTCATCCCCCCCGAAATCTATTATCCCTTCCACATCAACCTGATCGCCCACGGCCGCGCCGTCTGCCACGCCCACGACCCCGCATGCGCCCGCTGCATCCTCCAACCGCACTGCGCCTACTTCACATCCAAGTGAGTGTTCTCCCCTCCCTGCCAGGGAGGGGCAGGGGGAGGGTGGGTTTCGCGGCTTACAGGCGTCCTACCCTCACCCCGACCCCCTCCCTGGGAGGGAGAGGGGGAGAGGGAGGATGGCTTGACGTTTACCCTCTGCGGGTATACCATGCCTATCGAGGAGGGATGCACAAATGCGCATTGGCCAACTGACCGAGGTCTACAAGCCGGTGATCAACGGGGTGACCAACTTTATCTCTCTCCACAAGCGGACCCTCGAATCGTGGGACCACAAGGTGTTCGTCTTCACGCTGGGTTTCGAGGATTATGAGGACGATGAGCTGCACGTCATCCGCTCGCCGGCCATTCCGCTTTCGGATACAGGCTACTATCTCAATTTCCGCTTCTCCCGGCAGGCGCGGGAGAAGATCAAGACGATGGACGTGTTGCACGTGCACCATCCGTTCCTCAGCGGGCGCCAGGCGATCAGCCTGGGCAAGCGATACAACATTCCCGTAGTATTCACCAATCACACGCGCTACCACGTGGCGGCTCGTTACTACGTGCCGTTCGTCCCGGAGGAGCTCTCGCGAGTGTTCCTGGAGGCATACCTGCCGAATTTCACCGACCAGTGCGATCTGGTCGTGGTCCCCTCGCGGGGGGTCAAACGGGTGCTGGAGGAATTTGGCGTGATCTGTCCCATCGAGGTGATCCCCAACGGGATAGACGTGCCACGCTTTCAGCACCCTCCTGACCCGCTGGCGAAGTGTGACCTGGGGCTACCCGATCAGGCGTTAGTCGCGATCACCGTGGGGCGGCTGGGGCCGGAGAAGAACACGTCGTTCCTGCTGCGCGCGTTTACCCGCGTCGCGGACGACGTGCCGGACCTGCACCTGGTCGTCATCGGTGGTGGCCCGGAGGAAGGGCAACTCGGACACATGGCGCGCCTGCTGGGCCTGTCCTCGCGGGTGCACCTGGTCGGCAAGGTGCCCTACGAAGAGATCCCCAACTGGCTGGCGGTGGGCGATTTCTTTGCCATCGCCTCGGTCAGCGAATCACACCCGCTGGCCGTGCTGGAGGCGTTGGCCGCAGGGTTACCGGTGTTGGGCATTCCCTGCCCGGGCGTGGAAGACACTATCGTGGAGGGCCTCAATGGCCTGTTCAGCACCGAGAGTACCAGCGTCTTCGCTGCGCAGATGCGTCGCCTGGCGACGGAGCCAGACTTGCACGCCCGGCTGGCCGCCGGGGCGCGGGAGACGTGCGGGCAGTATGACATCCGCCGCACTTCGGCCACGCTTCTGGCCCATTACGAGCGGCTGGTGGAGGAGCGTGCACGCAGGCAGGCGGAACATGCCAGCGAGTGACGCCAGGGTCCGGCTGGGCCGGCGGGGAGAGGAACTGGCGCTGGCGGAGCTGAGCCAGGGTGGCTACGAGAGCGTGGCACGCAACTGGCGCTGCCGTGCTGGCGAGGTGGACGTCGTCGCGCTGCGTGACGGAGCGTACTACTTTTTCGAAGTGCGCACGCGGCGCGGGCCAGAATTCGGTACGCCGGAGGAGTCGCTGACGCCGGCCAAGCAGCAGCGCATGGCAGACGTGGCGCTCACCTATCTGGCCGAGCACGACCTGGACGACGTAGACTGGCGCCTGGGACTGGTGGCGGTGGAACTGGACCGGGCCGGTCGCCTGCTGCGGATCGAGGTGTACGAGGGTCTGGAGTGAGCGGGTAGAGATCAGGGAACAGGGGGCAGGATGCAGGATGCAAGAGGCAGGAGGCAGGATGCAGGATGCAGGATGCAGTCTCCATCCTCCATCCTCCATTCTCCATTCTCGAACCCCCTGCTCGTCCTCGTCGGTCCCACCGCAGTTGGGAAGACGGCGCTTTCGCTGTACCTGGCCGAGGCGCTCGGCGGCGAGGTTGTGTCTGCCGACTCGCGCCTGTGTTACCAGGGGATGGACATCGGTACGGCCAAGCCCACCCTGGAGGAGCGCGCCCGGGTCCGGCATCACCTGATTGACATTGCCGAGCCCGATGAGACGGTCGGATTGGCTGAGTTTCAGGCGTTGGCTTACTCTGCTATCGGGAGTATCCACGCCCGTGGAAGGCTACCACTCCTGGTGGGGGGTACCGGGCAGTACGTGCGAGCCGTCGTTGAGGGGTGGATCCCTCCCCGTGTTCCACCCGATCTTGCGCTGCGGGCCAGATTGGAGGCCCAGGCCGGGCGGGAGGGGGCTTTAGCCTTACACGCCGATCTGGCCCGGCTGGACCCTGACGCTGCACAGCGTCTTGAGCCCCGCAACGTGCGCCGGGTCATCCGTGCGCTGGAAGTGTGCCTGCTCACAGGCCGGCCGATTTCGCAGCAGCAGCGCAAGCGGCCGCCCGCCTATCGTATCTTCCAGGTCGGGCTGACGATGGAACGCGCCGCGCTCTATGCGCGCGCCGACCGGCGAGTGGAGGCGATGATTGCGGCCGGGCTGGAGGAGGAGGTGCGCCGGTTGGTGGAGGCCGGGGTTGGATGGCATCTCCCGGCGATGTCGGGGCTGGGGTACGTACAGTTCAGGCCCTACTTTGAGGGGCAGGCGACGTTGGAGGAGGTCGTGGTCGAGATCAAGCGGGCGACGCGCCGCTTCATCCGCCATCAGTACAACTGGTTTCGCCTCAGCGACCCTGCCATTCGATGGTTCGACGTCGCCGAGACGACACCGAAGAAGGTTCAGAGAGCCATAAGTGAATGGCTTACCGCAGCCACAACCAATCATTTAGGACACGGATAAACGCGGATGGGACGGATCTACACGGATCATATTTGTACAATCCGTGACAATCCGTTGCATCCGTGTGCATCTGCGTCCAATTGACCCACGTTTGCTTCAACGATGGCCTGGTGGTAAAATGGTTGTCAGCGGTCGGCGGGCGCCCCGCCGGTGAGATAGCCAATTGCCGTGAGGGAGGGAACAGATGCACGTGCGACCAGCGTGGCCCAGGGACCTGGAGGCGTGTGAGGCACTGGATCACTCCTACACGACCGACCACGTCTGGCAGATGGAGACGCGGGAAGAGAACGATGTACTGACGGTCACCTTTCGGGTGGCGCGTCTGCCCCGTGAGATGCGGGTCAACTACCTGCGCCAGGATGAGGATTTGGTGGCAGGATGGCGACGGCGCGATGTTTTTCTGGTGGCGCAGGAGCAGGGGCGCGTTGGCGGTTACGTGGCATTGACTGCCCAGGTTGAACACGGCATTGTCCGGGTGGGCGACCTGGTGGTGGATCGGCCCTGGCGGCGGCATGGCATCGGCACGGCGCTGTTGCGTGCCGCGGCCCAGTGGGGACGCGAGCATGGTCTGGTGCGGCTGGTGGTCGAAGTGCAGACCAAGAATTATCCGGCCATCCGGTTCTGCCAGTCGCGCGGGTTGACGTATTGTGGTTACAACGACCACTATTGGCCGAGCCAGGATATTGCTTTGTTCTTCGGGGAATCACTGCGGTAGGTTAGCTCTCGGTAGCGGGGCGTCCGTCGTGTTTTGTGCTGTAAGCCGGTATAGAGTCGTGGTCGGGTTGATGGGATTTCTGTTGGCGTTCGATTGGCAAGGGTTGCTTGAACTGATCAACGTTGCGCTCACCTCGGGCATTGTCATCGTCTCCTGTGCCCTTGTGCTGTATCTCATTCTTTACAACCCCCACAACAACGTAGCTCGTGCATTTGTCACGTTGCTGGGTTGTGTGCTGATCGCCTATTTCGTAGACCTGGCGGTGTTCGGGGTTGAAGACCTGGGGCCGGCCGTCCTCTGGCTGCACATTCAGTGGGTTGGCATCGCATTCACCCCGGCTGCTTATTTGAGTTTCTCCAACGCTGTGCTGGCTACGACCGGCGCCCGCAGCCGACTGCGCGACGTGGCCGTGCGTGTCAGTTATTTCCTCAGCGCGCTTCTGCTGTTGGGCGTGGCCTTCAGTGATTTCATCGTACGGGGAGGGGTGCTTGCGCGCCGAGCGCCCCATCTGTTACCTGGAGCGCTCTTTCCCCTCTTCGCCGTGTACTTCTTTGCGGCCGTGCTGTGGGGGGCGGCGAATGTCCTATGGGCACGTCGCCGCTGCCTCACTTCGACTTCCCGGCGCCGGATGGCTTATCTGATGGCCACCTTCGCGGCGCCGGCGGCCGGTGTCTTTCCCTATTTGCTTCTTACTGGCTGGTCGGTCTCCACACCTGGCACGGTATTCTGGCTGCTGCTGGTCCTGGGAAACGTGGGGGTGGGGCTGATGCTGGTGATGCTGGCCTACAGCGTGGCTTTCTTCGGTGCGCTCACCCCCGACCGGGTGGTGAAACACCGGCTGATACGGTTCTTGCTCCGTGGCCCGTTCGTTGCCACATTGGTCGTCGTGGTCATCATCGTCGCGTCGCAGGCTGAAGGGTGGCTCGGCCTTCCAGGTCGTCGCCTGACGCTCTTTGGCGTCGTGGGCATCATTTTGTTGCTGCAACTCGGCGTCGAGCTGGCCAAACCATTGATTGATCGGGCGCTCTATCGGCAGGATCAGCCCGAGATTGGGTGGATTCAAGAGTTGGGCAACCGGCTGTTGACAACGACCGACCTACGCCAGTTTCTGGAGAACGTGCTTGCGGCGCTGTGCGACCTGTTACGGGTAGAGACGGCGTTTGTGGCTGTCATAGACGGCGGCAAACCTCACCTGGAGGTGGTGTGTGGCCCGTTGGAGCCAGGTACGGCGGACGAATTGCCGCCGCAAGCGTGGCAGGCGCCGGCAGAAGCCGAACCGTTGCAGATGCAGCAGATCGAACGGCATGGGAAACTGTTTGTGTGGAATGGGTATTGGCTGGCCCCCTTGCGCGTCAAAGGTCAGGGCCACGTCATCGGGGTGGTGGGTGTGGCGGCGCGTGCGCCCCAACCGGACCTGAACCCAGAAGAGCAGGCAGGAGTGGAGGTCTTACTCGCCCAGGCCACAGTGGCGTTGGAGGACCGCCAACTTCAACAGGGCATATTCAGCGCACTGGAGCGGATTATCCCAGAGATCGAGGATATTCAGCGCCGCCGTGGGGTCGTGCATTACGTGGGAGCACAGGCACTGTCTGAGTTCAGCCCGGTAGAAGCGGCTGAATTTCGCCGGTGGGTCAGAGACGCGCTCGCTCATTATTGGGGCGGCCCCAAGCTGGCCACCAGTCCGCTCCTGGCGTTGCGTGTTGTCGAGCGTGTGACGCAGGAAACCGATGGCAACGCGCTGAGAGGGCTACGGGCTGTGCTCAAGCGGGCCATTGAGCGCTTGCGCCCTGATGGGCAGCGCCAGATGACAGCACCGGAGTGGTTGCTGTATAACATCCTGGAACTCAAATTTGTCCAGGGACATCAGGTGCGCGAGGTCGCTCAGCGGTTGGCCATGAGTGAATCGGACCTGTACCGCAAGCAGCGCATTGCGATCGAGGAGGTGGCCCAGATGCTGGCAGAAATGGAGCAGGAGGAGTTGAACAATCGAAAGACGGATTCTGAACCCATGTGACGTTTGACAAGGCGTTGGCACCACCATATAATGAGACCTTGGAGGTCTGAGGTCGGGAACAACGGGAGGCAGAAGAGTGATGGGGCAGATGAGTGAATGTGTTCCTGGCAATGCACCGCTGGATGAGGGATACTGGGAGGCACTATTACGAGATGGGGAGAACAGGGGAGCAGTGCCCACCGCCGTGCAGGATCCGTGGAGCGGGGGGAGCCTGGAGGCCTCCGGGGCAGCAGGAGCGGCGCAGCCGATAGTCGTTGAAGATCCGTGGAGGGAGGCCCGCGAGGCGATGGAGCGAGGGACGGTGCTGAAACTGCCAGTCGTGGGGTGCAATCGTGGCGGAGTGTTGGTTGGGTGGAATGGTCTGCGAGGTTTCGTCCCTGCTTCGCACCTGATGAACCTCTCGCCCTTTGTAGACGAGGGTGAGCGGCACAGCGAATTACGGCGTCTGATTGGGACCCAGTTGCACCTCAAGATCATCGAGCTTGACGCAGAACGCGGACGCTTTGTCCTTTCAGAGCGGGTCTCTCGTTTCGACGAGGGGTACCGCCAGGATTTGTTGGATCGTCTCTGTCCGGGCGATATATGTCAGGGCCGGGTGACCAATCTCTGTTCCTTCGGTGCGTTTGTGGATTTGGGTGGAGTGGAGGGATTGGTGCACGTCTCAGAACTTTCGTGGGGACGGGTGGAGCGCCCTGACGACATTCTTGAGCCAGGCCAAGCTGTAGAGGTGTACGTTCTCAACATAGATCGTGAGCGCAGACGTGTGGGTCTCAGCATCAAGCGCCTGCAGCCCGATCCCTGGCAATCGGTCGAGGAGCGTTATCGAATCGGCCAGATTGTCGAGGGGTGCGTCACTCACGTGGTGAACTTTGGGGCCTTCGTGCGGGTGGAGGATGGATTGGAGGGGCTAGTCCACGTCTCGGAGTTGGCGGAAGGGAATTTCATCCACCCCCGCAACGTGGTGCAAGAAGGCGACGTTATCAGTGCTCGTATTCTCAATATTGACAGCGAGCATCGACGCATGGGATTGAGTATGCGGCAGGTTAAGGAGCCTGATGACCAAACGGGGAAAGAGGGCGCCGAAATCCCGTATTAACTGGCGGGCTGCCATCACTGACCCGCTGTTGCAACAGATTCTGGCCCTGCTTCTCATCGCGCTGGGCGTGATTACGCTGTTGTCGCTGTTTCAGGTGACGAAAGGGCGCTGGGTTGATGCGTGGATAGCCCTGTTGCGGTATTGGTTGGGTTGGGGAGCCTACCCGGCGGCTGTAGCTATCCTGCTGACCGGGCTGTTTTGGCTACAGCATCACCTGGACCGGCCGGTAAAGTGGCGCTGGCGTCCGTTTGTCGGTGTGGAGCTGGTGTTCTTTAGCCTGCTGGCGTTGACGCATACGCTTGCCGGCCGGCGTGACCCCTGGGAGCTCGTGAAGGACGGTTGGGGTGGGGGGGTGATTGGCTGGGCGGTGTCGGTCGTGCTTTCGACCTACCTGGGCTGGCCGGCGGCTGTGTTGGTCCTGATCGTGCTGCTGGCCCTGGGTTTGGGCCTGGCTTTCGACGTCACCTTTGTCGACGTCATGCGGGGTGTGGGAACGGTGTGGGGAGTGCTCAGGGGGCACGCAGCCCGTCGCGCCCCGACGAGGCGCGCCGCGGACGAGCGCTCGCCTCACAGGCGTGACGATGTGCCACGGCGAGCCCCGGCCAGGCCGGTTGCACCGCGCGAGCAGCCACGGCCGGTGCAAACTGTGCGTACCCAACCTCGTCCAGCGGAGCATGTCCCCCTGCCTCAAGCGATGCCGGCCGACAGGTTCCGTCGCGCCACGCCATCCACGACTGAGGTCGAGCCACCGCTTGCGCCTCCTCCTGTTGCACCGGCTCGCCAGCGTAAACTCACCCTGCCCACGCTCGAGCTGTTGGATGAGCCTGAAGAGCCAGCAATGACCGACGAGGAGATCCGCCAAAAGTCGCGCATCATCGAGGAAACGCTGGCTCAGTTCGGCCTGCCGGTAGAGGTTGCTGAGGTGCGCGTGGGTCCCACGGTGACTCAGTTCGGCGTCGCGCCTGGCTTCGTCGAGCGTTCCGGCGTGGGTGGCCAGCAGCGCCTCCACAAGGTACGGGTGAGCCAGATCAGCACGCTGGCGGATGACCTGGCACTGGCGCTGGCAGCTCCCCGCCTGCGCGTCGAAGCGCCTGTGCCTGGCCGTTCCATCGTCGGTATCGAGGTGCCCAACAGCAAGGTTCAACTGGTGAGCGTCCGTGGGGTGATGGACTCGGAAGAGTTCCACAAGCTGGATTCGCCGCTGGCTTTCGCGCTGGGACGCGACGTGGCGGGTGAGCCGGTCGCGGCTGACTTGACCAGGATGCCACACCTGTTGATCGCCGGGACGACTGGCTCGGGCAAGTCGGTCTGTATCAAGGCGCTCACCATCTGCCTGATCTACAACAACACGCCCGATGAACTGCGGCTGGTCATGATTGACCCCAAGATGGTAGAACTGGCGCGCTTCAATGGGCTACCGCACCTGTATGGCCGGGTGGAGGTGGACCTGGAGCGGGTGGTCAAGGTGCTGCGCTGGGTGGCGTGGGAGATGGACGATCGCTACAAGCGCTTCGCCGCTGCCACTGCGCGCCACCTCGACGACTATAACCGCCTCATGAAGCAAAACGGAGAGCCTCCTCTCCCACGCATCGTCGTGTTGATAGACGAGCTGGCCGATCTGATGATGCTGGCTCCCGACGAGGTCGAGCGCACGATCTGCCGCATCGCGCAGATGGCCCGCGCTACCGGCATCCACCTGGCCGTCGCGACGCAGCGACCGAGCGTGGACGTGGTCACGGGGCTGATCAAGGCCAACTTTCCGGCCCGCATTTCGTTTGCCACCGTGAGCCAGACTGACTCGCGGGTGATCCTGGACATGCCGGGCGCGGAGACGCTGCTGGGAAGAGGCGACATGCTGTACCTGGCGGCTGACGCGGGCTATCCGGTGCGTGTGCAGGGGTGCCTCGTCACGGAAGAGGAAGTGGAGCGCGTGGTTGAGTTCTGGCGCAAGCAGGTGGGCCCACTGGAAGAGGAGGCCCCCTGGGAGCGGATGATGCGGCCGGAGGAGCGGGGTCTGGCCGAGGAGGACGACTCCATAGACAATGAGCTGTTGCAGCAGGCGATTGCGCTGGTGCGCAGGACCGGCAGCGCTTCCGCCTCGCTTCTCCAGCGGCAGTTGCGCATCGGCCACCCGCGTGCGGCGCGGTTGATGCAAGAGATGGAGGATCTGGGCGTCATTGGCCCGCCCGAGGCGGCCGGGCGCACGCGCCGGGTGATTATCGGGGACGATGAATGAATGTGGCCATGTGGTGGTGCAGGTCCCACCCCAGGTAGGTGTTGATTGTCTCATCCAGCACATCGGCGCAGTTGTCCCGCGTGACGGCCACGTGGTGCTCGAAGCCGTTCTTGCACAGGTAGTCCAGCAGGTCCTGCAGGCCCGGCACGCGCAGCACTGCCGAGCCGCCCTGGATGCCCACCGGATCGTCGGTCATCTCGCCCTCCCCCAGGTAGGCCTTGATGATGCCCCTGGGGTCGTCGGTGGAGATACGGAAGAACGTGATCGGCCCCGGCGCGGCCTGCCCCTTGACCGCGCCGAAGCAGCGGTCGGCCCCCAGCGACGCCCCCAGCACGTCCAGGTTAGAGACCTCCACTTGGCGACCGATGAAACTCCTGGGATAGTTGCTGCAGTGGGTGTTGATGCACTTGTCACGGTCGTCGCCATAGTTGTTGTTCCAATCCTGGAACGCGGGCGGGTTGCCCGAGGCCAGCAGCAACGCGTACATGGAGACCGCGCCCACCACGTCCACCTCGCAGGCGCTGGGCAGCAGCCGGTCACCCATCATCGCCATCGAGAGACAGGTGGCGCAGCCATAGTTCTTCTGGATCGAGTCCCAGCACTCGATGGCGCTGGCGTCGCATTCGTTCTCGTCCATCCAGCGATCAATGGTCACCGAGAGCCTGGCCTGCTTGAGGATGTTGCCCTTCGGGATGGTGGGGGGGATGGTGCCATAAGCCCTGATCTCGGCCAGCTTGGCCTGCACGGCGGGGTCATCATCTTTGAGGGCGCTCGCCCCGGCGATGATCACCGAGAGGTCCACCGGCACGACGGTGATGCCCGCCGCCTGGAGAAGCTTTTCGCTGAAGCGCACGGTCTGGAAGGCGGCCGGTCGCGCGCCGATGGCCCCGATGCGCGCGTGGCGCAGTCCATTGACCACCCGGCACACGCGGGCGAAAAAGCCCAGGTCGGCCACAAACTCCGGGCTGTCAATGGGGTAGCTGTGGTAGGTAGTGTTGGTGAAGGGGATGCCGTACTGGTAGAGGTTGTTGCACACCGAGAACTTGCCGCAGAAGGCGTCGCGCCGTTCGGAGACGGACAACTTGTCCACTTCATCGTCGCAGGCCTGGACGAGCACCGGCACGTCCAGTTTCGCCATTTCGAGCGTTTGGACGATGCCCAACTCGTCGCCAAAGTTGGGCAGCACGACGATGACGCCGTCTATTCTGTCGGCATTCTGCCTGAACAGGTCG
>Ga0172363_10001694_pt1 | contig 17833 bp, 18 predicted proteins | sample LakKivs2_kivu2a2_FD_114541 | JGI IMG/M metagenome (GOLD analysis project Ga0172363, IMG submission 114541) | Sediment microbial communities from Lake Kivu, Rwanda - Sediment s2_kivu2a2 | ecosystem: Environmental > Aquatic > Freshwater > Lake > Sediment | place: Rwanda: Western Province, Lake... | reverse complement strand
TCAGGTGCGTGTTGGTGATCATGCAGACCTCGTTGTGCCGGTCGTCCAGGCGCTTTAAAAGCGCGCGGCAGACGGTCGTCTTGCCGGCGCCGATGTCTCCCGTGATGACGACGAAGCCCTTGCGTTCGGTCACCGCGTAATACAGGCGGTCCAGGGCCTCGGCGTGCTTGCTGCTCGGGTAAAAGAAACGCGGGTCCGGGCTGTTGTTGAAGGGCTTGGCCTTGAGCTTATAAAAGGACTCGTACATGGCGATCCTTTACGGTTTTTGTAACAGCGAATAAAGCCCTGTGATCAAAATGAGCAGCGTGCTGACCGAAACAATGACGAACATCCTGAAACGGCTGCGGCTGCGGTTGAGGGCGATGTCCTCCTCGCTGAGGATCTTCGAGATGCCGCCCAGGATGGGGTATTCCAGGTATTCCTTGGCCTCGTCGATGCTCAGGATCGAGTGGTCCGTGAACTCCATGAGGAGGACCAGGCCGATGCCCGCGGCCACGCCGAGGAAAGCGCCGATGAAGACGATGAGCGGCTTGTTCGGCCGCACGGGTTTCAGCGGCAGGCGCGGCGGGTCCAGGACCGTGTAGCGCGTGCCCTGCTTGGAGGCCTCCAGGCGCTGGGTGATCTTGGCCGTCTCCAGGCGCTGCAGGAGCATGTTGTAGATGTTCTCGTTGACCTGGGCGTCGCGGGCCATGGTCGTGTCCATCTTGTCCAGGAGGAGCAGTTGATAGAGCGCCTCGTTGGAGCCCGTGGCCGACGGGTTGAGCTTGTCGAGGGGCACGAGGTCCTTGGCGGCGGTTGCGGTCGCGGCCTGGGCCTGGACCTGCTGGAGCGCGGTGTCGATCTGTTCCTTGATGACGTTGGCATAGGGGGAGGCGGCCGTGGGGATCGGCTGGGCGCTCTCGACGTCGAACGCCTCGTTCTGGAGCTGCGTCTCCATGTCGGCGATCTTGCGGCGGTAGTCGACGACGAGCGGGTGCGCCTCGGTCGAGTCGATCAAAAGTTCGTCGAGCTTCTCGCGCATGTCCGCGATCTCGGCCTCTTTGATCTTGCGCCGGTAGACCTTGATCTGGTCCTTCAGGAACTCGATGGCGATCGACGACTCCTTGGTCTGGGCGTTCATGTTCTCTTCGACGAAGATGTCGTTGACCGTCTGGACGACCTTCTTGGCCTCGGCGGGCTTGCCGGTGGTGTAACTGATCTTGATGAGGTTGGATCCCTGCATGCGCACGTTGATCTTGCTGCGCAGGTTCAGGACCAGCTTCTCGAAGTCATACTGCGACCTGACGTCCTTGGCCAGGTTCAGGCGCTCCACGAGCTGGACGAGGCTGTTCCAGCCCAGGATCTGCTCGCGGATGTTGTGCATGCGGCTGACGACGTCGGCGGAGACCGCGATGCCGCTGATCAAGGGGTTCAGGGTCTTCTCCTCCTCGATCATGACGACGCTGTAGGACTCGTAGACCTTGGGCAACAGGGCGCCCGTGACGATCCCGAGCACGATCCCGACGACGGCCGGGATGAGCAGGAGCCACTTGCGCCTGAAAAAGATCTTGGCGTAACGAATCGGTAAGTGGGTGGCGCTCAGCAATCCTTCGGTTTTCATGCATTCTCCTCTTTTTCTCCGATCAATAAATAGGGGTGGCCGTGTCCTTGGCCGTGCTGACGGTGCTGGCCACCGGGCTGATCACGCGGAAGATCTTGGCAAAGAGCGTCGCCGGCACGACGACCACGTCGCCCGGGAACATGTCGCGGTCGAGGTCGAGCTTGCCTTCATACAGCAGGGCATAGAGGTCGACCGTGGTCTGTTGGGGGTTGCCGCTCTTGTCCGGCCGGATAAGGGACGTGCGCCGCATGGCGGCCGACAAGGTCGGCAGGCCCGCCTGGACGACCGCTTCGCGCAGGGATATCTTGTCCGCTCTCATGTAATACTTGCCCGGCTGTCCCACCTCGCCGATGACGTAGATGACCTTGCTGCGGTATTCGAGAATCGTGACGTCCACCTCGGGGGTGATGATGTACTTGGCGAGGATCTTGGTGATGAGGTCCTTGACCTCGGTCTTTGTCATCCCCTTGACCTCGATGTCGCCGACGAACTTGTACTGGATCTTGCCTTCCGAGTTGATGATGAACTTGTCGCTGAACTCGGGGTGGCGCCGGACGCTGATCTCGATGACGTCATCCGGGCCCAGGGTGTAGCGCGTCGGCTCTTCCGTGGCCGCCTTGGGGGTGACCGGCGCCTTGGTCTGCGCCTCCTGGCCGCTCGTGTCCTTTTTGCCGGCGCCGTTCTCCTCGGCCTTTACGACCACGTCCTGGCCCAGCGCCTCCTTCAAGAGGGCCATGTCGGAGGCGCGCAGGCCGGTCTGCGCGTCCACGGCCTCGTCGGCCGGCCGCGGCGACGTCTCGACGATCTCGAGCTCCGCGGCGCGCGCAAAGCCCGCCGCGACCAGCGCCGCGACGGTCACCAGTAAAACCTTCAACAGAACTTTCATCGTAAACCTCCCTTAAAAAAGTTTAAGGACGCCCAAGGCGTCCTTGCGTCGTGCTAATAAAAAATCGTCTCCCGAAATGACTTGAGTTTCTTCAAGTCCTTGTCGTCGAAGACGCGCCACCCGCGGAAGTCGCGCTTGGAGCGGCGGACCTTGCCCGCCTTCTCCCAACGGATGATCGTCTTGGCCGAGACGCCGATGAGGCGCGCGGCCTCCGTGATGGTCAGAAAGTCGTTTCCGTTTTGCATACCGTTCTCCTTGTGGACGCTGAAGAGCCTGTTGCGGGGCACGAAGGGCTTGTCCTATATTGTCTGTGTTTGTCTATATATGTCCGGTTATGTCATGGACTGACCAGCAAATTTCTATATATGCAGGAGGCGTGCCAAGGAGGGCTTTGGGGGCTATAATTTTGGGCCCGCTTAACCCTTTATGCGGTAAGGGGTAAGAGGAGCCTTCGTTCGGGGTGGGCGGCGTTATCGGCTGGTCCTGCCAGTTGGCCGCGGCCGGCTGTGTTGTCTTTGGGTCTCATCCGGCCGTGCTCGCCGACACGTAACAGGCTTAAATAAAAGGGGTTAGGGAATGTCGAGAATCCTCAACACCTGAGACAAAAGAGTCAGACTCATTTGTCTCAGATTGAGACAAATGAGTCTGACTCTTTTGTCTCATTTTCAGAGGATGGCGAGCATCTTGTCGAGGGCGGCGGTGGAGCGGCGGCGGATGTCGTCGGAGACGCGGACCTCGTACTTTTCTTCCTCCAACGACCAGAGGACCTTGGCGAGGTCGATGCGCTTCATGTTGGGGCAGATGCCGTGTTCGGAGGCGGAGTAGAAGATCTTGCCGGGGTTGTCTTTGGTCAGGCGGTAGAGGATGCCGATCTCGGTGCCGATGCTGCATTCCTTGTCGCGGCTCTCGCGCGCGTGGGCGCACATCTTGCCCGTCGAGAAGACGTAGTCCGCCATCTCGATCACCTCGGGCCGGCACTCGGGGTGCACCATGATCTTGGCCTTGGGGTGCTGGCGCAGCTGCCTGACGATGTCCTCGGGCGCGATGCGCACGTGCGTGGGGCAGTAGCCGTCCCAGAGGATGAGGCGGCCTGTCTTCTTGGAGACGTAATCGCCGAGGTACTTGTCGGGGACAAAAATAACCTCCAGGTGCGGGTCTATCTTGGCGACGACGTCGACGGCGTTCGTGGAGGTGCAGCAGATGTCGAGCTCCGCCTTGACGTCGGCGGAGGTGTTGACGTAGCCCACGAGGACGGCGCCGGGGTGCCGCTGCCTCAACTCCCGGACGTCCTCGGCCGTGATCATGTTGGCCATGGGGCAGCCCGCCTGGGAATCGGGGATCAGCACCTTTTTGTCCGGGCACAGGATCGAGGCGGTCTCGGCCATGAAGTAGACGCCGCAGAAGACGATGATCTTCTTCTCGGACTTCGCCGCGATGCGGCTCAACTCCAGCGAATCGCCGCAGTGGTCGGCGATATCCTGGACCTCGGGGATCTGGTAGTTGTGGGCCAGGATGACGGCATCTTTCTGCGCTTTAAGCTTCGTGATCTTGTCGATGAGTTCCTGGGACATGGCTCTTAGAAACTCCCTGTTATGCGGCTGCCTGCCACGACTGTGTCGTTTTTGTAGAGGACCGCAAATTGGCCCGGCGTGATGGCCGGCTGGGCCTCGCAGAACTCGGCCTTGAGGCAGGCCTTGGTGGCGCAGAGGATGCGCAGAGACGCCTCCGGATGATTATACCTGATTTTGGCCTTAAGGGAACGCCTTTTATCGAGGTCCTCCCTTTCAAATATGTTGACCTCATCCGCGATGAGGCCCTTATGCAGGACCTGTTGCTGCGTGCCGACCGTGAGCCGGTGGCGGGCCGGATCGATGTTCAGGACGTAGAGCGGGTGTTGAGCACAGATACCCAGACCCTCGCGTTGGCCAAGGGTGAAGTTGAAGATGCCCTGGTGCCGGCCGAGGACGTTGCCGTCCGTGTCCACGATATCGCCGGGCCTGAAGTAGGAGGCGTCCAGTCGGTCCCTCAGGAAGGCGCGGTAGTCATCATCAGGAATGAAACACACCTCCTGGCTAGCCGGCTTATCAGCGACGGCGAGGCCCTTGTCGCGGGCGATGCAGCGCACTTCGTCTTTTGTCAACTTTCCCAATGGCAATAGAATATGGCTCAGCTCCTTCTTGGGGACCTGGCAGAGAAAGTAAGACTGGTCCTTGCGGTTGTCAACGCCCTTCTTCAGGGAATAAGCGCGGCCGCGCTTCTCGATGCGCGCGTAGTGGCCGGTGGCCAGGTACGGGATGCCCATGGCGCGGGCCCTGGCGAGGAGCAAGCCGAATTTCAAATATTGGTTGCAGCGCACGCAGGGGTTTGGCGTGCGGCCGGTAACATATTCGTGGACAAAGTTACGGATGATGAGGCGCTCCAAATCCTTGCCAAAGTTCAAGACGTAGTGCCGGATGTCAAGCTGTTGCGCGACGCGGCGGGCATCCTCGATGCCCTCCCTGCCGCAGCAGCTGGGCCGGCGGCGGAAGCCTATGAAAATGTTGAAGCACATGGTGACACCCGTGACAGTGTAGCCCTGCTCCTTGAGCAGGAGCGCGGCCACAGAGGAATCCACCCCGCCGGACATGGCTACCAATACATGCTTACGCATAGCGAAAATGAGACAAAGGTCTGACCTTTTTGGGCTCCAAATTGAGACTGGCGCCGGCCCAAATTACCAGGCGGCCCAGGTTACCAGGTGAGGTCGAGGCCGAGCTTGAAGAGGCGGCCTTGGTCAGGGATGCCGTCGATCTCCTGGTATTCCTGGTTGAACAAATTGTAGGCCTCGAAGAAGAGGCGCCAACCTTTCGATATAGGTAACGTCACACGGTCGTTGACCACGACCCAGGCGCGGCGGGCGGGCTTTTTCTTCATGATGATGTCGCAGCGGTTGTGGCCGAAGGCCAGGTCCCAGTCAAAGCCCAGGCGGACCATGTGCTTGATGGTGCTGTAGCCGTACTTATAGAGCAGGCCCGAGTCGTCGAGCTTCTTGTCGGAGTAGACGTAGCGCAGGTCGAGGCCGGCCGTGTCGCTAACCTGCCAGGCCGCGAAGCTGTTGAGCCCCCAGGCGTGGGCCCGGCTGATGTTGCGCGCCACGAAGACGGGGTCCGCGGCCGTCACCTTGGTGAAATCAATGGTGTCGTCCTCGCGCCGGCCGAAGATGGCCAGGGAAAGGTCTAACTCAGGGGTCAGCTTCTTGCGCCAGCCCGCCTCGAGGTTGAGGCCGTGCTCGGGCTTCAAGTCCGGGTCGCCGGCTGTCGTCGGGTCGCTGTAATAGAGCTCGGTAAAGGTCGGCACGCGCATGGTGCGGCTGAAGGCCGCGTAGACCTCGGCGCTGTCAACGCAGACGTGGGTGAGTGCTGCGCCGCCGGTCACCTCGGAGCCAAAGGTCGTGTAGCCGTCCAGCCGCAGGGTGATGTTGAGGGCCGTGCGGTCCGAAAGATCGAAGCGCGGGTCGAGGAAGGCGTCCCAGCGGCCGCGGTTGTGCTCGCCGAGGTTAACGGAGCTGATGCGCTCCTCGCCGTAGTCAAGTCCGAACGGCAGTTCCCAGGCGTCGAAGCGGCGCGTGAGAGTGGCGCCTGCGCCGTACGTGTCGGTGCGGTGGTGGTTGAGGTAGGACGCGATGTTCTCGACATTGAGCGCGAACTTGTCGTGGTGTTGGCGAAAAGAGGCGCGGGGCTCGATGGTCCACGTCGCATCCCCTGCGCGGCCGCGCAGGTTGACAAAGCGCGTGTTCGTCCACTCCTTTGACGCAAACCCGCGGCCCGGCGTGTAGAAATCGTAGGCGCCGAACTCTTTTTCATTGTAACCGGCGTCGAGGCTCAGGCCCTTGCCGTCATCGCCCCAGGCACCCGAGTAGAAAAAGGTCTCTGCGCGATAATCGGTGTCGTAACGCGAGCCCTCGCTCTGGCTGTGGCCGGCGCTTAAGGCCTGGCGGCCGCCGAGGCCCGAAAAATTAACGCGGCCGCGGCCCTCGAAAGTCGTGTCATTGCCGCCGGCAACGAAAAGGGAATTGTTACTAAGATCAGGGGCCGGGGCGGGTTTTTTCAGGATGAAGTTCACGGCGCCGCCGACGCCGCCAGGGCCGTACTTGACGCCCGCAGCGGCCGGTATCAGCTCCACGCGCTCAATGTCCTCGATGTTAAAAGGGAGGTCGAGGTCGTGATGGCTGGTCTGCGTGTCCTTCACAGGTACGCCGTTGACGAGAATGAGAACCTGCTGGAAGGTGGAGGCGTTGAGGGTGATGTCGGACTTGATGCCGGTACTGCCGCGGGTCTGCAGATCAGCGCCCAGCGCGCTCAGCACGTCCTCAGGCGAAGCAAGGGCCATCCTCTCGATGTCCTCGGCCGTGATGACGGCGCTGGCCAGGCCCGGCCCTGCCTCCTCTACGTCGCGCGTCACGACAATGGGTTCGAGGTCCAGGCCTTGCGTTGCCCACGCCGACGTTGCCCACGCCGGCGCAGCCGCTGCCAGACACGCGGCCGCGGTCGCGGCCAGGCAAGCCGTCCGTCGGGCCGCGCTAAGACTTCTTCTCTTCATACAAGGGGGACATCGCGCGCAACTTGGCCACGATGCCGGGGAAGACTTCCAGGAAGCGGTCGATGTGGCTGTCCTTGGTATAGCGGCCCACGGTCAGGCGCAGCGAGCCGTGGCACAGCTCGTGCGGCCGGCCGATGGACAACAGGACGTGCGACGCCTCCAGGTCGCCCGAGGTGCAGGCCGAGCCTGTCGAGGCCGCGATGCCCAACATGTCCAGGCTCAGGAGCATGGACTCGCCCTCGACGTACTCGATCGAGAAATTGACGTTGTTGGGCAGGCGCTGGTTGGGGTGGCCGTTGAGATACACGCGGTCGATGCGCCGGGGGACCTCGGCGATGAGCCTGTCACGCCACGCTATCTGCTGTCTGGCCTCGGCATCCATGTTCTTCGCGCAGAGCTCCACGGCCCTGCCCGTGCCCACGATGGCCGGCAGGTTTTCCGTTGAGGCCCGGCGTCTATTCTCTTGGCCTCCGCCGCGCAGGAACGGCAGGATGCGCGTGCCTTTGCGCACGTAGAGGCAGCCGATGCCCTTGGGCCCGTAAAACTTGTGCGCCGACAGGGAAAGGAGGTCGATATTCAGCTCCTCGACGTTGACGGGTATGTGGCCGACGGTCTGGACCGCGTCGGTGTGGAAGTAAATGCCTTTTGCCTTCGCGATCCTGCCGATCTCCTTGATGGGCTGGATGGTGCCGATCTCGTTGTTGGCGTGCATCACGGAGATGAGGACCGTCTTGTCCGTGATGGCGGCCTCGACGTCGTCGGGCGCGATCATCCCCTGGGCGTCGGGCTTGACAAAGGTCACCTTATAGCCCTGCTTTTCCAAAAACTGCGCCGGTTCGATGACGGCGTGGTGCTCCACGGCCGTGGTGATGACGTGGTTGCCCTTCTTGGCGTTGGCCCACAGCACGCCGGAGAGCGCGGTGTTGTCCGACTCCGTGCCGCCCGAGGTGAAGATGATCTCCTCCTCCCTGGCGCCCAGAAAAGACGCGACCTTGGCGCGGGCCGCCTCCACGGCCTTGCGGGCCTCCTGGCCGAACCCGTGGATGCTCGACGGATTGCCGAAGCGCTCCGTGAAATAGGGCCTCATCGCCTCCAGGACCTCGGGGTCGGTGGGCGTCGTCGCCGCGTAATCCAGATAGATTCTCTCCATGGTGACCTCTCTTAGATTGTGCCTGTCAGCCAGACCGCGTAGAGCAGGCCGAACAGCAGGGACATTATACTCACTGCCGCCAGATACACAAAAAGGATTTTGCCGCCGAACTTCTTGCGCAGGACGAGGATGGTGCCGTAGCTCGTGACAGGCCCGGCCAACATCAGGACCATGCCCGCGCCGACGCTCAGGCCCTGGTTGATCAGCGCGTCCGCCAAGGGCACGGTCGCGGTCGAGCAGATATACATCAACAGGCCGAAGACGAGGCTGAACGCGTATCCCCAGCCGCCAACGAGGTAGTTCTCGATGAGGGCATGGAACGGCACGTAGGCCGCCACCACAGCCGCGACCACGATGCCGATGGCCGTCTCAAGGCCGATGTCTTTGGGCATGTCGATGTAGGCGAACTTCAGGACCGAGAGGGTGCGCTCGCGCAACCCTTTTCTGTGGACGTGGCAGGTCTCCTCGTTTTTTTCGCTCTCCGGGCACGGCTCCTCTTTTTCGTCCTCAGCCATTGGCGGCAGCTTCAGCCGGTTGCCGATGAAACCAATGGTCACTCCCATGAGGATCACGGCGAAGAAGATGAAGACGGCAAAGGCCGGGCCCAGGAGGCGGTATGTCACGACCAGCGCGCTGATGGAGGTGGCGGGCGTGGCCACGAGAAACGCCAAGACCGGCCCCAGACGAGCGCCCTTCTTATAAAATCCAACTGCCACCGGCAGAGACCCCCAACAGCAAATGGGCAGCAGCGTGCCGATGATTGTCGAGAGCAAAATAGGCCGTATCCCCGGCTGGCCGAGGTTGCGGTCCACCCACCTCTGCGGGATGAGCTCGTGGGCCAGGCCGCTTAAGAAGAAACCCAAGGCCAGGGCCGGCAAGACCTCGATGAGATAGTGCTTCAGATGAAAGAAGAACTCGTTCAACATGGCTGTTTCCTTCGCGCCGTGGCAGAGGTTTCGCCTCGAGCCGAGGTTCCGCCTCGAGCCAAGGTCTCGCATCGACCAACGTTCAGGCTGCCCGCCCGGTAGCCGCATGGGTCGACGATGATACGCGCATACCCCAGCGGCCCCAAGAGCTCTTTCAGGACGCGGGGCCGCAGCCGCTTGATGGCGTTTTTATCCACCTCAATGCGGCAGGTCGCGTCAAAGTCGCGCACCCGGAGATTGCCGGTCAGGCCGAACTCTTTCTTGAGCCGCGCCTCGGCCTTTTCGATGCGGCACAGGCGGCTGGCCGTGATCCTGCTATTATAAGGTATGCGCGAGGCCAGACACGCCATTGCCGGCGCAGACCACGTCGCCAACCCCCACTCTTTGGAACAGAGGCGGATCTCCTTCTTTGTCAGGCCGGCCTCCTGGAGCGGGGAGACAACGCCGAAAGCGGCCTTGGCGCGCGCGCCAGGCCGGTAATCCTTTAGGTCGTCGGCGTTGGAGCCGTCTATCACAGCCGCCAGCCGGTTTTTTCGGGCTATCTTTGTCAGCCGGCCGAACAGCTCGGACTTACAATAATAACAACGATCGGGCGGGTTGCGCCAGAATCGCTGGTCGCGCAGTTCACGTGTTCGGATCAGGCGCCAGCGCACCCCCATTGCAGAGGCGAGGCGGCCCGCCCGACCGATTTCGTCGTGCGTATACGTTTCGGATAAGGCCGTTACCGCCAGGACGCGGTCGCCGAGTGCCTCCTTGGCCGCTTTCAGCAAAAACGTGCTGTCCACACCCCCTGAGTAGGCCACGAGGACCGACCCCAGGCGGCGCAGGCGGCGTCTCAATTTGTCCAGCTTCTTGCGACGTGCCATCAGGCCCTCTTGGTTCAGGCAGAGATGACCTCGGTCACCTCAGGGACGTGCTTCTTGATGATGCGCTCGACCCCCATCTTCAGGGTCATCTGCGACATGGGACAGTGGCTGCAGGCCCCGGTCAACCGCAACGTCACCTTGCCGTCCTCGGTCACGCGGACCAGCTCGACGCTGCCGCCGTCCGCCTCCAGCATGGGCCGCACCTCGTTCAATGCCGCTTCGACCTTCTCCTTCAATGCCATGGTATTCTCCTCTCATGAGACGGAAAGGTGAGACAGAAAGGTCGCACCTATTTGTCTCAATTTCGCGAGCCAAAAGGTCAGACCTTTGTCTCAATTTCAGGTCTCGTAGGTCAGGACGCGGGCGATGCCCACCGTCATGCCCTTGTCGTTCGTGGTCGTGGTGTCGCTGACGCTGATGACGCGCTTGACCTTCTCGTTTTCGATGAAAAAGTTCACCTCCAGGTCCATGGCCTTGAGTTCTGTCGCCGCGTTCATGCTCTCGAGCCTCTGCGTAAAGCTCTTTACCTTTATCACGGGGGCCTCCAGTGGTTACCGCAACTGTTTGAGGACCTCGCGCATGAAGGCGGGCAGGTCCTCGGGCTTGCGTGAGGTGATGAGGTTGCCGTCCACGGCCACCTCCTTGTCGACAAACCGGGCGCCGGCGTTGACCATGTCGTCCTTGATGGCGAAGAAGGACGTGGCTGTCCGGCCCTTCAATATCCCCGCCGAGATGAGGACCCAGCCGCCGTGGCAAATGGAGGCGACGACCTTGCCCTTCTCGAAGAGCGTGCGGACGAAGGCGTTCACCTCGTCGTAGCGGCGCAGGATGTCGGGCGCGTAGCCGCCGGGGATGATCACGGCGTCGAAGTCGCGTTTCGCGGCCTCGGCAATGCTCAGGTCCTCGCGGATCTCGTAGCCGTGCTTGCTCCGGTAGACCTTGGAGCGGCCGGTGCCGATGGCGTAGACCTCGTGGCCGGCCTCCTTGAGCCGCAGATACGGATACCAGACCTCCAGCTCTTGATAGGCGTCCTCAACGAGAACCGCGATCTTGGCCATGCTATCCCTCCTTGTCAATCAGGTCTTGGACCGAGACGCTGCCCAGATAATCCTCGATGCGGCCCTTGAGGCCCTCCCAGACACCGCGCAGGACGCAGCGCTCATCGCTGCGGCAGCAGCTCTTGCGGGCCTTCTTGTTGCGGGCGCAGATCACCTCGAACGCCTGCCCCTCCGCCGCTTCAAGGACGTTTCGGATGGTGATCTCATCCGGCTGGCTGCTCAAGAGGTATCCGCCGTTGACCCCGCGCACGCTCTTGATGAGCCTGCCCCTGCGCAGCTTCAGGAGCAGCTGCTCGATGTAGTCCTGCGGCAGGCCCTCGGACTCCACGATGCGGCGTATCGACACCGGCCCCTCCTGGCCGAAGCGGCCGATCGCCATGAGACAACGCACCGCATAATCGCCTTGTGTCGTGATCCTCATGCTCAGAATAGTCTACAATACCCGATACTTTTTGTCAAGTATTGAAATGTAAAAAAGGACAGGCGCAAGCACCTGTCCTTTTTTATCCAGCTGTGTTTATTCCAGGTCGACCTTTTCGGTCTTTGCCTCTGTGGTGGCCTCCGTGGTGGCCGTCTCTTCGGCCGCCTGGGAAGCTTGCAAGGCTGCTACCTGCGCCTCGGCCAGGGCCGCATACGTGTCAGGGTCGGTCAAGAAGCTCTCTTTGCAGTTTTCAGAGCAAAGGTTATAGATCTTGCCGTTCTGTACGACCGTATACTTTTCGGTTCCCGTGATCGCCGTGTCGCAAACCGGGCAGACGGTGTTGCCGACTTCCACGGGGGCCGCCTCTGTCGTATCAGGGGTGGCTGGGGCCTCGGCCTCCTGGGCCATTGCCACGCCTGCCAGCCCGACAGAGACGAGCAAGGCGGCTATCGCCACTAGTCCAACTACTTTCTTTACCATGCTACTCCTCCTCTACTCTATGCCCAGCGGATTTTCCGCTGTGCCTTGTTTTTTTTCTTATCGTTTCCGTTGGCTTGGAGTTGGTTGTCGTTGTTGCCGTTGCCTACATCTGGCTTCCTCCTTTCCCGGAAGTCTTTATCGAGACCAGACCAGCCAACCAAACGCATACGCCGCGGCCACCGCCGCAAGCGTGAAGGGCACCCCGATCCTCATAAAATCCCTGAAGGAAACGGTGTGCCCGTGCTTTTTAAGGATGCCGCAGGCCACAATATTGGCTGAAGCGCCAAGGGGAGTAATATTACCACCAAGACTCGCTCCAATCAAGAGTCCAAATAAAAAAAGGTGAGGGGGCATGGAGAACCGCTCCCCCATGATCAAGCCCACGGGCAACATGGCCGCCAGGAAGGGCACGTTATCCACAAAGGCCGAAATTACCATGGCCAAGACGACCATGAGCGTGTAGCCGTAAAAAACATTGCCCTTGACCACGTCCGCGAGGCCGTCTGCGATGATTTCGATCCAGCCCGCGGCCGTCAGGCTGCCCACCAAGATGAAGACAGCGACCAAAAAGAGCGCCGTCTCCCAATCTAAGGACTTGAGGCCCGGCAGCAGGGGCTTCTTGAAGCGCGCCTTTGCCCAGATGAGGCTCACGATGCCGGCCGCAACGCACAGGAGGCCAGCGAGATAGGAGAAATCCTTGTCGATGAACGACGAGCCTGCCAGGAGCAAAATGAGGACGACCAGGATGATGGTCGGGACCCACGAGAGAACCTGCTCGGTCGGCAGGAGGGTGACTTTTCTGCGGTGGCCGCGGAAAATGAAATAAAGAACGATGAGGGAGGCGACCGCGCCGATCTCCACGGCAAAGAAGATGCCAGGCTGGCCCCTGTAGAAGAAGAAATCCATGAAATTCATCTTGGCAAAGCCCGCCAGGAGCATGCTCGGCGGGTCGCCGATCAGGGTCGCGGTGCCCTGGAGGTTGCTTGAGACGGCGATGGCGATCATCATAGGGGCCGGGTGGATGTCGAGTTTGTAAGCAAGGGTCATCGCGATGGGCGCGACGATGAGGACAGTGGCGACGTTCTCCACAAAGGCCGAGATGAAGCCGGTCATCAAGCAGACGAAGAGGATCGCCCAGGCCGAGCTCTTGGCGCGGTTGACAAGGACCTCCGCCAGGTACGCGGGCACGCGCGACTCCATGAAGACGTCCGCCACGGCGAGCGTGCCCACGAAGATGCCCATCACGTTCCAGTTGACCGCCGAGAAGGCGTCCTTGACCGGCATGGCGCCGCTGAGCACGATGAATATCGCGCCCACTGTCGCCACCCACGCCCTGCGGCTGGGCCAGACGACGAAAAGCGCGTAGCAGACCACGAACACCAATAGGACCAAATACCTGTATTCCATCAGCTTCCCTTAAAAATGAGACAGAGGTCCGACCTTTTGGCTCACGAAAATGAGACAGAAAGGTCGAATGAGACAAAAAGGTCGGACCTTTTTGTCTCACCTTTTTGTCTCAGGGTTTGAAGGTGGCGCGGGTGACGACCAGCTCGCCTTCGGACAGGGCGCTCAGGACAGGATAATACGAACGGCCGGTCTCGTCCATCTGTTCCTTAGCAAGGGGGTCGAGCTTGACCTTGCGCATCTCGTAGTCCCCCTGCCCCCTATCGACCCAGACGCAAGGCTCTCCTCCGGCAGTCGAAAGCGCCTCCCTGGGCACTGCCAGGACCGCTGTTGTCAAAAAGGGACCCATATATTGCAAACGGACAGCCACGTCTATCTCCGTGTCCAGCTTCAACTGGCGCTCAGGGTCTGCGACCTCTGCCCAGAAGCGCAAGGTCCCTGTGGCGGCGTCATACTGGGTCCGGACAGAGCTCAACTTGCCTTCCCAGGTCCACCCCGGCACGCTCTTGGCCGTCATCCTAAGTTCGGAGTCCGGCCTGATCCATCGGCTCTCCGGCAGAGCCACCTGCGCATAAACCCATGCGGTGGGGGTCTGTGCTTCGGCTGCGGCGGCCTGCGGCCCCTCCGTGACCTTGCCGGCCACGCGGACCAATGAAAAGAGCTCGCGTTTTTGGACGGGTTCGCTGGCCACAGCCGCCGCCTGTAACTGTTCGCCCCGAAGACTGAGCCATCCGAACGTCCTGAAGACCTTGACCGCCGTGTCCGGCGCAAGGGGCTTTAGCTCCTGCCCGCAGATGACGCAGCGCGTCAAGCCGCTCTCTTCCCGGACGGCAAAGTCGTGCTGGCTGCAACCGAGGTATACCGGCGGGGCGATGGCCGACTTCGCGTTCTCCACCGCCGTTTCATGGACATCTTCCACTACCACCTCCGCCGTCTGCGCCCGCAGGCTGAATCCAATGGCGAAGGTCGCGCATGCGGCGAGCCCCATCGCGAGAATGGCCTTGTTTTTGAAAGTCATGACACCTTCCTTGCCTGAAAATAAGGGTTATATCAGGTATATCTTCGTTTCGTCCGGGGTCAGGGGCGTGACAGCCACCTGCCGGCTCTGTCCCTGGTGCGTCACCGCCACCGTCGGCGTCCCGGCCTTTTCGTCAAAATAGCGCGCCACGAGGCGGCCGGCCAGGAGCCGCGTCTCCTCCTTGTCAAAATCAGCGCCGCGGCCCAGGGCCGAGGGCCCTGACGCCTCGGGCAAGGGCTGGAAGAGGTAATCGCCCTCACGGACGAAGCCCTCGATTATGGCGTTGTCGTGCTCGTCGCGGCCGACAACGAGCTTGGCCTGCGGTGTCAGGCGGAAGTGCCGGCCGTGATTGAGAACCTTGACGTCTTCGAGGGTCAAAAGGTCATGATCGATCAGGTCGCGAACGCGGCGGGCAAAGTTCGGGTCAGTCAAGAGGCAGCCGCCGGCCGCGCACGGATAGTCCTTGATGCGCAGCTGCTCGGCGAGCGCCATCTGCGCCTTGCGGCTGCGGCCGGAGATCTCCAGGAGCTTCTCGCGGTCCACCCAGCCGTTCTTCTCCGGGATGGTCGGCTCCAGGAGCTTCGCGCACAGGGGCCGCAGGAGGATGCCCTCCACCCCGGCCTCCCTCTCGACCGTCTGCATGGCGCGGCCGTGCTGGGACATGGGCCGCTGTCCGAGGACTTCGCCTGTAATGAGGAAGGAGGCGCCGAGCTCCTGCATGAGCTCTCGGGCCTTCTTGAGCATCAGGATGCGGCAGTCAATGCAGGGGTTCATGTTGCTGCCGTAGCCGTGCTTGGGGGCCTTGAGGACCTCCAAAAAGTCCTCGGTCACGTTGATGATTTTCAGGGGGATGTTGAGCTGCTCGCTGACGAAGGTCGCTTCGTGGCGGCACCCCCTCGACCCTGCTCCGGGTTCCCTTGGGTCGCCTTTGCGGCGGTCGCACCGGCAGAAAGGCGAGACGAAGTTGACGGCGACGACCTCCACCCCCTGCTCCATGATGACCTTGGTCGCGAGGGTGCTGTCCAACCCGCCGGAGATGAGCGACAGGGCTTTCATATGTGCCTCATTTTTTGAGACAAAAGAGTCGCACTCTTCTGTCTCATTTTTTGAGACAAAAGAGTCGCACTCTTCTGTCTCATTTTGAGAGGCTATGGGAGATGATGAAGGAGGCGAAGACGATCGAGACCATGGACATGAGCTTGATGAGGATGTTAAGCGATGGTCCCGAGGTGTCCTTGCAGGGGTCGCCGACGGTGTCGCCGACGACGGCGGCCTTGTGGGCGGCAGAGCCCTTGCCGCCGTGGTGGCCTTCTTCGATGTACTTCTTGGCGTTGTCCCAGGTGCCGCCGGCGTTCGCCATCATGATGGCAAGCACGAAGCCGCAGACCGTGGCGCCGATCAAGAGCCCTGCCTGAGCCTCCAGGCCAGCCAGGAACCCCACGATGATGGGCGAACAGATCGCCGCCACCGACGGCAGGACCATCTCCTTCTGGGCAGCCCTGGTCGCGATGAGGACACACCCCGCGTAGTCAGGCTTGGCCTTGCCTTCCATGAGGCCGACGATCTCGCGGAACTGACGGCGGACCTCCATGACGATCATGGAGGCGGCCCGGCCCACGGCCTGCATGGTCATGGCGCAAAAGGCAAAAGGCAGCATCCCGCCGATGAAAAGCCCTGCGATGACGCGAGGATTCAGCAAGGAAAGATTCAATGTCTTGCCGGCCAAGGCCACCTGTTCACTAAAGGCGGCGATCAGGGCGAGGGCGGTCAGGCCCGCCGAGCCGATGGCAAAGCCCTTGCCGGTAGCGGCCGTGGTATTGCCCAAGGCGTCCAGGGCATCGGTGCGCCGGCGCACCTCAGGGTCCAAGCCGGCCATCTGCGCGTTGCCGCCGGCATTGTCCGCGATGGGGCCGTAGGCGTCGGTGGCGAGCGTGATGCCCAACGTCGAAAGCATCCCGACAGCCGAGATGGCCACGCCGTAAAGGCCCAGGTTGGGGTTGCCGGCGCCGCCGGCCAGGAAGTAGCTCGCCAAGACCGCGATGGAGACGACGACGATCGGCACGGCGGTCGAAAGCATGCCGACGGCCAGGCCGCCGATGATGGTGGTCGCCGGGCCTGTGAGGGACGCGTCAGCGACTCGCCGCGTCGGGCCGTAGCCGCTCGAGGTATAGAACTCCGTGGAGACGCCCAAGAGAACGCCCGCGATGAGCCCGGACACGACCGCCCAATAGACACCTATGTGCTGCGCGCCCAGCGTGAACCGGACCAAAGGATAGGCGGCGACAAGAATAAGAAGGGCGCTGGAGAAGACCCCTTTGCGCAGGGCCCACAGAAGCGTTGCCTGGGCGGCGTCCTCTTTGCTCCTGACGAAGAAGGTGCCGATGACCGAGGCCAAGACGCCGATCGCAGCCATCACCATGGGGACGGTCACGCCGGCGACGCCCAGCTTTGCCGCGACGCCGAGCGCGCTCGTCGCCACGATCGAGCCGACGTAAGACTCATAGAGGTCCGCGCCCATACCGGAGACGTCGCCGACGTTGTCGCCGACGTTGTCCGCGATGACGGCGGGGTTGCGCGGGTCATCCTCGGGGATCCCGGCCTCGACCTTGCCGACGAGGTCGGCGCCCACGTCGGCGGCCTTGGTGAAGATGCCGCCGCCGACCCTCGCGAACAAGGCCTGCGAGCTGGCGCCCATGCCGAAGCAAAGCATCGTCGAGGTGACGACCGTGATCTTGTCCATGCCCGGCGGCACGGGGTGGGTCCCGTACCACCAGTCCAGGCCGAAGTACCAGATGCTCAGATCGAGAAGGCCGAAACCAACGACCAGCAGCCCCATCACCGCGCCGCCGGAGAAGGCCACGCGCAGGCCGCTGTTGAGGCTCTTCTGGGCCGCAAAGGCCGTGCGCGCGCTCGACTGCGTGGCCATCTTCATGCCCAGGAAACCGCACAGCCCTGAGAAGAAACCGCCCGTCAAAAACGCGAAGGGCACGGCCGGCGCCAGGTTGCCGGACTTCACGAGGCCCAGCAGGATGACAAAGACGACGGCAAAAAAGACGGCTACGACCGTGTACTGACGCTTCAAATACGCCGCCGCCCCTTCCTTCACCGCCTTGGCGATCTCGCGCATCTTGGGCGTCCCCTCGTCCTGCCGCATGATGAACCATGCCAGATACGCGACGAACGCGAGCGCCAATAATGAACCTACCGGTGCCAGATATAACAGGTTAAACACATCTCCCCCTTGATTTGATTTCCCCCTCCAGCCTTCCCTGAAAATCATCCCGCGATTCCACCCTTTGCCTTTCTGAAACGCGGGGTCTATCAATTAAACAGTCACTATATTATAGACGGGAGAAATTGGCAACATTTTTTAAAAGATCACGCCGTGCAAGAGCACGTATCCGAGGACGAAGAAGACGAGCGCCATCATGAGCTTGATCGTGCCG
>Ga0172363_10001692_pt1 | contig 17839 bp, 21 predicted proteins | sample LakKivs2_kivu2a2_FD_114541 | JGI IMG/M metagenome (GOLD analysis project Ga0172363, IMG submission 114541) | Sediment microbial communities from Lake Kivu, Rwanda - Sediment s2_kivu2a2 | ecosystem: Environmental > Aquatic > Freshwater > Lake > Sediment | place: Rwanda: Western Province, Lake... | reverse complement strand
GACGGTCCCGCCCGGTTCTGGCCCGCCGCCGCAGCCGTAGACTCCTGGTTATGATGTTCCGACCGCAGGCCCGGCCCAGTGCCGGGCCTGCGCATTCTTCCCCCTTTCCCTTCCAGCGAGAGCCTGCCCTGAGCGAAGCCGAAGGGGGTTGGGGTGGGGGGGAGATGTGCACTGGCGAAGGTGGCCGGTTGTGGTATACTCGCACCCTGTTAGCTCATGTCAGGAGGTACTATGAAAGCGATGCGTCTGTACGCCCCGCGCGACATGCGGCTGGAGGACGTCCCAGCGCCTGAACCGGGGCCTGGTGAGGCGTTGGTGCGCATCCGCGCCGTGGGTATCTGTGGCTCCGACGTGCATTACTACCTGGATGGTCGCATCGGCGATACCCTGGCCCCGTTCCCCTTCGTGCTCGGCCACGAGTGTGCCGGCGAGATTGCGGCGCTGGGATCGCCGGACTGTGGTCCGGCGAGAGCGGCGAGAGCGGTGAGACTGCCGGTCGGCACGCGGGTGGCGGTGGATCCCGCCATCCCCTGCGGCCATTGCGAGATATGCCTGGAGGGCAATCCCAACTGTTGCCCCGACGTGCGCTTCCTGTCCACGCCGCCCGTCCCAGGCGTGCTGTCCGAGTGGTACGCACACCCGGCCCACCTCTGCGTCCCGCTGCCAGACACGCTCGATTTCGCTGACGGTGCGATGTTAGAACCATTGGGGGCGGCCGTACACGCGGTGACGCTGGCGAAGGTCCGCCCTGGCGACACGGTCGCCGTGCTCGGGGGCGGGCCGATTGGACTGCTCGTGCTCCAGGTGGCGCTGGGTTCCGGCGCGGGCGCTGTCTATCTCAGCGAGCCGCTCCCTGCGCGCCGGGCGCTCGCTGCGACTTTGGGCGCACGTGCCGTCTGTGACCCGCTTGCCGAGGACCCCGCCGGGTGGCTGCTTGAAGAGACCAGGGGGCGTGGCGTGGACGTCGCGATCGAGGCGGCTTGGAGCGGGGAGGCGGTGGGCCAGGCGGTCCGCATGGCCCGTCATGCCGGCAGGGTCGTACTGGTGGGCATCCCGCGCGAAGACGATATCGCCTTCCCGGCCCACGTGGCACGGCGCAAGGGGCTTACGCTTCTGCTGTGCCGGCGCATGAAGCACGTCTACCCGCGCGCCATCGCGCTGGTCGAACGGGGGGTGGTAGACGTGCGCACACTCGTCACCCATCGTTTTCCGCTGGCGCGGGCGGCGCAAGGGTTCGAGTTGGTGGCCTCGCTGCAAGATGGCGTCGTCAAGGCGCTGATCGAGGTCTAGCGCTGGGACATAGGGGTGATTCGCGAATGGAAAAGGACTCAAAGACCTACAATGTGCGCGCTATAGCACGGGCAATGCACATTCTGTCATCTTTTGACGGCGAGCATGCGGAACGAGGTGTGTCCGAGATCGCACAGGCCACAGGTTTGCATAAAGCGACCGCTCATCGCATCATCATCACCTTGCTCAATTGCGGTTTCCTTGAACGGACGACTGATGGGGAGAGGTTTCGCCTGGGACTGCGTATGGTCGAGCTGGGCCTGGGAGCGTTGCGCCGTCTTGACTTCCGACGAGCAGCCTTCCCGTATATGCAGCAACTGGTGGAGCGCTTTCAAGAAACGTGCGATCTCAGCATCTTTGACCGCGGCCGGGTGCTGTATGTAGAGGTGGTGCACAGTGAGCATTCGCTGACTATTGCCGCCAGAGTTGGACGCCACCTGCCAGCCCATTGTACGGCCAGCGGCAGGGTGTTCCTGGCGTTTCTCCCGCCGGAAGTGGTGGAACCCATATTGAGCGCTCCCCTGGCGGTTTGTACGGAGAAAACCATCACTTCGCCTGCCCGGCTGCGGGAGGAGTTGGAGGCCACCCGGCAGCGAGGGTACGGTCTCGACGATGAGGAATTCGAGGCCGGCATTCGAGCCGTCGCCGCCCCTATCCGAGATACGGATGGCAACGTGATTGCCGCGATGAGCATGCCTGGTCCTTCGAAGCGGCTTACGCCGGAGCGTATTCCAGGGCTTGCTCAAGCGCTGGTGGAGGCTGCCAACGCTGTCTCGGCGCACGTGCTGCGACAATAACTTGCTGATACGCCGATTTCTCGGGGCTAGGAGCAATTTACGTATTTATCAATAAAGTCCAACACTTTCTTCACGTTGTCCGGGGTCTCAAACTGGGGGTCGCCATGCCCGGCTCCCTCCAGCAGTTCCAATCTGACCCTGTCTTTTCCGAGCGCCTGTTCCAGTTTAGATGCGAAATTGATGGACTGCTGAACCGGCACGGTGTCGTCCTGCGTACCGTGCTGCAGGAAAAAGGGGGGAGCAGCGGGGGTAATGTAAGTTTCCGGATTGGCGGCTTTCACCAGGTCAGGGATCTGCGTGATTTGCTTTCCTAGCAGCAGGGATTCAGGTGAATTGGCGCTACTGTGCTCCATTCCCGCGCCGGGCGGCATGCCACCTTCCGTCAGTTGCTCGTCCATTTTGAGAAAATCTGTCGGACCGAACCACGCTACGACTGCCTGTACGTGGCATGGCTGGTCCGGGTTCCCCAGGCTGAGGTCTTCCAATTCCTGAACTCTGGCAGAAGTCCCCAACATGGATGCAAGATAGCCTCCGGCAGAGCCTCCCCAGGCCGCGATTTTAGCCGGGTCAAGGTGATAGTGCTGCGCATTGGCCCGCATCCAGCGGACGGCGGCCTTGACGTCGTGAACCAGGGCCGGGAATTTGGCTTCTCCGCTCAAGCGGTAGTTTACGGCGACAACCGCGTAGCCCCTCTTCAGCCCTTCCAGTATGGGCAACAACTGCATGTCGGCTTTGTCACCGCCCATAAAGGCTCCCCCGTGAATCGCCACGATGACTGGGAAAGGGCCTTCGCTTTCATCCGGCAGATAGATGTCGAGTCTTTCTGCGGAAGACAGATTCGCATAAGGAATGTCCAGGAATTTCCTCTTGATGTGATCGGTATCTGCTGGTGGATGAATATCTTTGATTGCATAGTGATATTGTGGTATCAATCCTTCTTGTTGCGCCATAGTAGTAACCATCCTATTGTCTCCTTTTGCCCTGTTATCTAGACTAGTTCTCATCTCTAAACGTAATCGTGCCGGAATCGGGTTTGAGAAATCCGGTGAGCAGGTTCAAGAGGGTGGTTTTCCCTGAACCATTGGGGCCAATGAGTCCGATGATCTCTCCCTCCTCGACCTCAAATGCCACGTTGCGGACTGCCATCAAGCCCCCGAAGGACTTGCAGAGCCCCGCGATCTCTAGGAAAGGCATCTTTCTCCTCCACTATCCACATGTCTCAATGCCATCTTTCTCTTGCTCCACGAAAATGATGGCACCAGAAGGGCAGTTCTCCTCGCATGTTCCACACTCTATGCAGAGATCTACGTTGATCTGACACCTGGTCTCGCCTTCCTCAGCAGCGCCGCTCGGACATCCAACGACACATGCCCCACACAGGATACATGCATCAGTGACTATATAAGGCATCGTTCGGTTTTCTCAAGTAACGTGTGAAAGCGCTTCTCGCGAACTAGCCGGCATACATTCCTTCTGGATCGATCTCTTCGCGAATCAGCCGGATCTGCTCCGCCGTCGGCGGTTCGGTGGCAGGCGGATCGCCTGGCACAATCGGTTGGAAAGCCAGGTTTGCGAGAACGTCCTCGAGCGTGGCGCCAGGGTGGATCGAGACCAGCCTCATGCGTTTGCTCTCGGGATCGAAGTCAAAGATTGCCTTGTCTGTGATTACACGGCTGGGCCCTCCCCGAAGTCCCGCAGCCTCACGATCCCCATCCCCTCGCAGATATCCAGGGCTCGTTACAAAGGAGACGGCCTCGTTGAGCTTGCGCGCCTCGTGGCGAATGATGATGATCGTACGGCAGGCACACGATGCGATGTCGTTGGCGCCGCCGCTGCCGACGAAATGGCGAAACTTGCCCTTGGGGTCGCCAAGCAGCGTCGTATTCAGGTTGCCGTACGCATCGGTTTCGAGGCCGCCCAGAAACCCTACATCCACCAGGCCCTTGTGCAATACCGTGCCCAGCATGTCCACAAAACTGCTGAGGATCTTGGCACGATACCAGACTCTAGGATCGGCGAGGCCCACCCCTGTATGAATGGGCTCTGGATCAACCACGCCCAGCTCAAAAAGCATCGTGAGGCTTGGTGCATGGGTGCGCTTGGCAAGGAATGATGCAATCACCGGCAGGCCGAGCCCCACGGCCACAATCTCGCCATCTTTCAATTCACGAGCGCCTGCCACTGCCATCAACTCAAAGGAAGTGTACTCAAGACCTGCTGCCATTATTCCTCTCCTCACACGTCAGTACCCCAAAATCGGATCGGCCGTCAGGTCGGTCAGGTGCTTCATGCCACCGACCAGCTCCAAGTAATCCCAGTGGTTTTTGACTCCGTACACATACTCATCCAGGTACTTGAGGAATCCCTCCGGCGTTTTGGAAGCATTTGCATACTGCCTGATGTGGTCTGCATCGTAATCGTAGGCGCGGTATACGGAGGTGGGATGAGCTGCGAAAGGCAGATGTACCACGTGGGAGACCCTGAACCCTGGAATCACCGTTCGCTCTGGGGCACGGCGAATCGCTTCGGTGGGCACAAGGCGCTCGGTGATCACTATGGCCCGCTTGCTCGCCTTCACCTGCTCCTCGTTGTCCCAGCGAGGGCCCAGAATCCAGGCATTCCCATCCTCATCCGCCGCCTGCACCTGCACAACCGCAACGTCGGGTACAAGTGGCTTCAGCACCAGCCAATCGTCTCCGGTGAAGGGGTCATCCACGTGCCCGATCTCCGACGACGCTACCTCCTGCAACCGCCTGAGGACATCGGACCCGCGCAGAGAGCGTATCGGAATGAACGGCAAACCGAGGGAGCCAGCCAGATAGCGGAAGGCCATCGAGAGGCTGCTGTATTCCTCCGCAACCAGTGTCCCTTCTTCGATGCCTCGATTCACACAGTTGAGCCGGCCGAAGCGATCGAGCGACCCACCACCGTACACGATGCGCTCCACAGCCCCTGCGCCAGCCAACATATCTGCATCCATAGCTCCAACGCACTGCGAAACCGTCAGCCCCCTGATCCCTTGACGGATTACCTCACGAGCAAAAGCCATAGTGCATCGAGTGATCGCAAAGCCTGACAGGGCGACGTGCGCTTCACACGAAATAGATGCAACTGCTTCAGCCAGTGTCGAGAGTTTTGCCATTCCAGCCCCCTGTCAGTCAAATGTCGGCCGCGACTCGAAGAGAACGAGTAGCACGTGACACGCCCCGTCCTCGATCTTGATTTCCGCCAATTCAACAGGGCGATCCAGAGTCTCCTCAATCGCCAGCACCACCAGGTTGGCGGGTATACAGGTGAAGGGCTCTACCCCCTTGGCAACAAACTTCTGCTCCACCTTCTCGTGCAAGCATCCCCGCACTTTGATGCGCAGCAGTTGGCCGTCTACCTCGTGCGAGACACCTGCAACGATCCCTTCTTCTCCCAGGACCTGCTCGATGATTTCGACAATCGGCTCCACCTGCCGAGTTTTTATCCTGGGCAAGCACTTGTCCATGAAATAGTCCTGTCCCACAATCGTGACTCGAAAGCGCGCTCCCTTGCCGCGTTCGTCCCAGAAGGCTTTTTGGAGGTCATAGACAATGCTATTTACATAGTCCAGAGAGACCTCGTGGCTGCTCATGTTTCCTCCTTATAGTACGGAACGTTCCACTTCTCCAAATACACCAGTTCGTTCAATGGAATGCGAGGACGAGGCCGGTGGGGGCGGGTGGGGTGGCCGACAGCAATGATGCTGACTACTTTAACCCCCTCTGGCACACCAAGCAGGTCCTTCAAGCGCCTTTCATCGCGGATGTCAATGCAAGGAGCGATCACCCAACAAGCCCCCAGCCCGAGTGCTGTCGCCATCAACAACATGTTTTCAATTGCAGCCGAAGTGTCGTAGGGAAGATCCCACACATCCTTCCTGCCGCAAACAACAATGCTGACTGGTGCATCGGCGAGGAAAGCGGACACTCGCCCTGATGTCAATTTCTCAAAGGCCGCTTTCTTCTTCGCCTCGTCCTGAAGACTCGAAAAACGCTCTTGCATCTTCTGTGTGACGAACTCGGCGGTGAACCTACGACCGCTGCCCCCACCGGCGATAGCACCAAGCTGTTTGCGCGTGGCTGGATCATTGACAATAATGAACCGCCACGGCTGTGCGTTCTCACCAGAAGGTGCTTGGCGCGCAGCCTCCAGTATCATGTCGAGGTGTTCCTCCGACACCGGCTCGTCAGTGTACTGACGGATGCTACGGCGATCTTGAATGATCTTCATCGCAGCTTCGACCAGGTCATACTGCTCTGACATCTTGAATCTCCCTTTAACACGGACTTTGTTCGTATGAGAACCCGAAGTGAGCCTGCGGAAGTATCTTGTGTGGGCAAATGAGGGCCAATGGATGAGTGGTGGTGTGTCTCATACTGTGATACACCATATCATACTATGATATATTATACTGCAGTTTATAGAGTTTGTCAAGTCCTTGACTCTTGCTAATGCATCAGAACTGGGTACAATAGGGACAACCCAAGCGGTAGGAGGGGTAGTGTGAGCAAGCACCGCGCTCGCGCAAGGATTGGTGGCAGGGGCAGTAACGAGCGCATACATGAAGAAAGGCAGGCTAGAAAGCCTGCCTCACGTGGCGGTGTTTTACAGCAGCGGCAATTGCCCGGCCGGGGGCGACAGGTCTCGTCCGGCCACTCCCAACAGTCGCACCGGCCGCCCCCGTTGCCACGCCCGGCGTAACAGGACCGCTGCTGCCCGGTAGATCGTGCGCTCGTCGTCCGTTGGCACGGCCAGCTTCATCTGCCGCGTCAGCGTCGTGAAGTCGGCGTAACGCAACTTGATCGCCACCGTCCTGGCTGCCAGTTCCGCCTCCCTCAGTTGCTGCCCTACCCCCTGGCTCAACTGCCACAACTGCCGCCGCAGCGTTTCGGCGTCTCGCAAGTCACGCACGAACGTCGTCTCCTGGCTCAACGACCGCTGTTCGTACTCCGTCACTACCGGCCGCTCGTCTATCCCTCGCGCCTGGCGGGCCATCTCCGTCCCGCGCTGGCCAAAGCGTGCTCTCAGTTCTTCCTCAGATCGCCGTGTCAGGTCGCCGACCGTCACCACGCCCAGTTCGGCCAGCTTGCGCGTCGTCACCGGCCCCACGCCCCACAGCACGTGCACCGGCAATGGCGCCAGGAAGGTCGCTTCCTCCCCCGGCCGCACCACGGTCAACCCGCCTGGCTTGTCCCGCGCCGACGCAACCTTCGCCACCAGCTTGTTTGTCGCCACACCCAGCGACGCTGACAGCCCGACCTCCTCCCGGACCCGGCCCTGGAGTTGCCTGGCTACCTCGATCACTGCTTCCCAGTCCGGGACCTGCTCCGTCAGGTCCAGGTAGGCCTCGTCAATGCTCACCTGTTCTATCACGGGCGATGCCTGGTGCAGAATCTCCATCACCCGGCGGGAATACTCATGGTAGAGATGGTGGCGGGGCGGCAGCACGATGGCCTGGGGGCAGAGCGCCAGCGCGCGGGCCATTGGCATGGCCGAGTGGACGCCGAAGGCCCGTGCGGGGTACGAAGCTGCAGAGACGACGCCCCGCTCCTCTGGCCGCCCTCCGACGAGCACCGGCTTGCCCACCAGTTCGGGGCGCTCCAATACCTCGACGGCGACAAAGAAGGCATCCATGTCCAGGTGGACGATGGCACGCAGTCTGTCAGTCATACGCATTTGCCCACAGTGGAATTGCAGTCCAGGAAAGACGTGCTATACTGGCGGGGCAAATGCTACCACAGCGCCTGCTGAGTGTCAACCGTAAGGAGGAGGGTCCGATGAATTGTCACGAACGCACCATCGCCGCGCTGAAGCGGGAGAAACCGGACCGCGTGCCGCTGTTCTCCTGCACCGAGGAACAGAACCAGATTTACGAGATCCTGGGCGAGAAAGGCAACGCCGTGCCCCTCAGCCTGATCCAGGCAGGGCTCACCGGCAGGCTCGTCAAGCTGGCTGCCCCGTTGGTCAATGCCTCGGGCTGGTTCAACCGCGAGTTCGAGAAATTCATGGCCAAGAAGGTCGAAGCCGACATCGTGCTGGGCTACGACTGCTCGTGGCTGATGTACGCGGCCATCTTCAACGTGCGCGACAACCGGCAGGCGACGGACATCTACGGGCGGTTGTATGACTTTGTCGCCGATCCCGATGGCAACGTAGATACGCCCATGTACCGCGAGGGGCTGCTGACCACGCCGGAGCGTTGGGAGGCCTGGCCCCATCCCGACCCTGACCGGTTCCACAAGGCCTTGCAGCGGGTGTTCGCCGACCTGCAACGCCGCTACGGCGACCGCATCTACCTGATGGGCAGCCTGTTGTGCGGCCTGTGGGAGAACGCTTCGCAGACGATGGGCCTGGCGGGTTTTGCGATGGCGCTGCGCCGTGATCCCGACTTTGTGCGGCGCATGGTCAAGTACTACGAGACGCTCTACCTGGCCGCCGTCCACGCCGTCGCCGACGCCGGACTACCTGGCTTTGTCTACTCCGACGACATGGGCTACAAAAGCGGCCCGCAGACCTCCCCGCGTGTCATGGAAGAGTTCTTCGGCCCCAGCCTGCGCCGCATCACGGACGAGGCGCACTCGCGCGGGCTCAAGATCATCATCCATTCCTGCGGCAACGTCAACCAGTTGCTCGACCTGTTCGCGGAGTGGGGCTTCGACGGCGTGCACTCGCTGGAGCCCACCGCCGGCATAGACCTGGCCGAGGTCAAGCGCCGCCTGGGCCACAGGATGTGCATCTTCGGCAACCTGGACATTGCCCACGTGCTCAGCCACGGCACGCGGGAGGAGGTCGAGGCGGCGGTCAAGGCTGCGCTGCGGGCCGCGGCGCAGGATGGCGGGTTCATCATGGCGATGACGAATTCGCACAACGCGGTCAAAGTCGAAAACACGCGCTGGATGATCGAGTTCACTCAGCGCTACGGCACCTATCCGTTGACCATCTGTTAACTATCCGTTTATCCGTTGGCCAATCCGTTGACTTATCCGTTGGCCAATCCGTTGACTTATCCGTTTATCCGTTGGCCAATCCGTTGACTTATCCGTTGACTCTGGAGGCATACGATGAACATGGAAGAAGCGATTGGGCGCGTGCTGCAGGCGGTCGCCGATCTGGACATTGACGGGGTGGCGACGTGCGTGCGCGACGCACTGCAGGCCGGAGCCGAGCCACGCGCAGTGCTGAACGATGGCCTCAGCGCCGGGATGCAGATAGTGGGCGAACGCTTCGAGGCCGGCGATTATTACCTGACCGAACTCGTGCTGGCGGGCGAGGTGATGAAGGAGGGATTGGTTCCGTTGGAACCGTTGCTGGGGGCGACGAACGTCCACGGCAAGGGTACCGTCGTACTGGCGACCGTGAAGGGCGACATTCACGAAATTGGCAAGAACCTGGTCGGGACGATGCTACGCGCGGCGGGGTTCCAGGTCGTGGACCTGGGGGTAGACGTCCCGGCGGCGCGCGTCGTCGAGGCGGTGCGGGAGCGCCGGGCGGGCGTCGTCGCGCTCTCGGTGTTGCTCACGCCGATGGTGGGCCAACTGCAGGCGGTGGTCGAGGCGCTCTCTGAGGCAGGACTGCGTTCCCAGGTCAAAGTTGTCATCGGTGGGGCTTGTACCACCCCACGCCTGGCCGAAGAGCTGGGTTGTGATGCCTACGGCCCGGATGCGGTGGCCGCGGTGCACATCTGCGAGGGGTTATTGGCGGCCTGAGGAGAGACTCATGTTATCCAATCGCATCGCTCGGCTCGTGGCGCCGCCGCGCTGGGTCCCGCTCTCGGTCGTGTGCTCTGCTATGCTAGGGTGGGTTGGCGGATTTGGAGCGTTCTTCTTCTTTCTGGGTATGGTGTTTGTGTGGATCTTTGCCGGCGACTTTGGACCGCTGGACGAATGGCGACTGGCACATTCCACGACGACTGCCCGGGCGACTGTGACGGGCGTCACGGCGACGAGCGCCACAGAGAACGACGTGCAGGTGTACGAATACCGTTTCACGTTCATGACGCCCGCCGAGGAGACGGTCACGGGACACGCGTACTCCACTGGCCAGGTGTGGTCTGTGGGCGACCGCGTGACCGTCTGGTACGTGCCGGAGCGGCCAGCCGTGGCCCGGCTTGACAAGACGCGCCTCTCGACGTTCCAGCCGTGGGTATTCCTGTTCGTGTTCATCTTTCCGCTCGTCGGCGCGGCGATGCTCGCGAGCGCCACCGTGCGTGGGTGGCGGCAGGTGATCCTGTTGCGCTATGGCAAAGTGGCCGGCGCGCGGACGATTTCATCGCGGGCAACCAACGTCCAGGTGAACCACAGGCCGGTGCTGCAATACACTTACGAGTTCCAGGGCCAGGATTGGCAGACGTACTCGGGCTCGTGCCAGGCACTGTCTGGCGAGGCCATTGGCGACGAGGCACAAGAACCGGTCCTGTATCTGCCGTCGAATCCGCGCTCTTCGGTGCTGGTGGATGCGTTGCCGCTGCGGTATACGCTCGACGTGGACGACGCCGGGCAGTGGGTCTCGTACGAGGGTGTAGGGCCGGTGGTGTGGTGCGGGCTGGCGTGGATGGGCGTTCTCGTGCACGTGGTGTATGGCTTGTGGCGCTTGTGCCATTAGTAGGGAGACCCTCTTATGTCCATAGTTTCCGTCGTGGCTTGCAAGACGTATGAGCCCGACGCAGTCCGCCAGGCGGCGGCTGCCGTGCTTGCCCCACTGGGCGGCATCGGCCGCTTCGTCCGCCCGGGGATGCGCGTGTTGCTCAAGCCCAACCTGCTGGCCCCCGCTGCCCTGGAACGGGCGATCACGACCCACCCGGCGGTGGTCCAGGCGGTGGCCGAACTGGTGCAGGCGGCTGGAGGGACCGTCCTCATCGGCGACTCCCCTGGCGGTCCAGGCGGAGATGGGCAGCGGGTCTGGGGCCCGAGCGGAATGGCCGACGTAGCCGCTCACACCGGCGCTACGCTGGTCCCCTTCGACGGCGTGGTGTGGAAGCAACTAAACGGCCACGACTACTTTATCGCCCGCCCCATCTTTGAGGCCGACCTGGTGATCACCCTGCCCAAGTTGAAGACCCACATGCTCACGCTCTACACGGGCGCGGTGAAGAACCTCTTTGGCGCCATCCCCAGCACTCGCAAGCGCGAGGTGCATTGCCGGGCGCCGGGCGTGCAGGACTTTGGCCATGCGCTCGTGGACGTACTGGAACTGGTCCAGCCAGGGCTGGCACTGCTGGATGGCGTGCTCGGCCAGGAAGGCCACGGGCCGGGGATGGGCGGCACCCCGCGCCAATACGGGTGTCTCGCCGCTGCGGAGGACCCGGTGGCGCTGGACGCGGTGATCGCGCGCGCGTTGGGCTACCGGCCTGGCCAAGTCCTCCACCTGACCCAGGCGGGCGCCCGGGGGCTGGGAGTCGCGGCTCTCGACGCAGTGCAGGTCGTGGGAGACCGGCAGGCGCTCGATTTCGGAACGGTTGCCCTGCCGAGGCCCCACTGGTACTTCCGCGTCCCTGCGTGGGTCAGCGCACCTGTGCACAAGGCCATCCGGCTCCGCCCCCGCCTGGTGCCGTCTGCGTGTGCTGGCTGTGGCCGCTGCGTAGAGGTCTGCCCCAGCGAGGCGATTGCGCCCGGGCACCCCCCGCACTTCGACCTGGACCGTTGCGTCGGCTGTTTCTGCTGCGCCGAGATCTGCCCGCAAGGGGCGATCACGCCACAGCGCAACCTGATCGCCCGGCTGATCGGTGTGCGGGGGTAAGGAGGTTCCAGAACTTGGGTAGCCAGTCAGTTGATCGGCAGAACTATTGGTGGGCGCAGGCTCAAGATCATCTTCCAGTTGAAGCCGGGGCATGTAGTTCGTATTATCACGGGGTGGCCAATATGAGTTTAAGAACCAAGATCAAGGGGAATCCCTCGGAAGAAGAAATCGACAAGGTCGTAGTAGTACAGGCCGATGATGATTCGGCGTGGGAAAAGCCTATCCGTGTGCGTAGAGCGAAACCAGTTTCCTTGTCTATCCCTGCCGAACTCTCTGCGCGCGTAGCCTTCTTAGCCCGCCTGCATCGAAAAACGAGTGTTGAGGAATGGCTCCAGCATATCATTGAAGAGCGAGTGGAACTGGAAGAAGCGGCGTTTGTCGGGATAAAGCGTGACCTGGCTGAGAAGAGCAGCGTACAACACTCGCCTGTTGACCGCATCGCGTAGCGTCCTCAACCACCGGACATGCGCCAGCAGTTTGCTTATTCATGCGTCGGCGCGGTGCTGGGTTATGCCGGTAGTAGTCGAGTGGGTAGGTCAGATGGAGGTGTAAGGAGAAGCCACAGTGACCTGGGAAGAACTGAAGGCAGAAATAGCACGCGAGGGGAGCGTCAGTGGCACAGTACAGGATTGAGAAGGAGGCCATATATGGAATTCTCAGAACTGATCACCAAGCGGTACAGCGTCCGGGCCTACAAGCCGGACCCGGTAGAGGACGAAAAGCTGCACCAGGTGCTCGAAGCGGCACGCCTGGCGCCGACCGCGGCCAACCGGCAGCCATTTCAACTGATCGTCATCCACACGGCGGGCCGGGAGGCCGAGTTGAAGCGCATCTACGGCCAGGATTGGTTCGTCCAGCCGCCGCTGGTCATCGGCATCTGTGCGCTCCCGGCCAGGGCCTGGACCCGCCGGGACGGCAAGAACTATGCCGACGTGGACGTGACCATCGCCATGGACCACCTGATCCTGGCCGCGGCGGACCTGGGGCTGGGCGCGTGCTGGATCGGCGCCTTCGACCCGGCCGCGGCGCGGGAGGTATTGGGTCTGCCTGACGACGTGGAACCGCTCGCATTCACGCCGTTGGGGTATCCGGCTGACCGGCCTGGGACGAAGAAGCGCAAGGCGTTGTCCGAATTGGTGCGGTACGAGCAGTGGTGAGAGGATAGACGACGAGCTCCGCACTGGGCTCAAGAGTGGCAAGGTCAGCCGGTAAGGAGACTAACAATGGATCAAAAGATGATCGCCACGACCAGCAGCATCGCTGGTTATCGTATAGTGCGCCACCTGGGTGTGGTGCGCGGTGTCACCGTGCGCTCACGCGGCCTGGCCGGGCAGTTGGCAGCAAGCCTGCGCACCATCGCCGGCGGCAAGATCCACGAGTACGTCAGCCTGTGCGAGGAAACCCGCGAGGAAGCTTTCAACCTGATGGTACAGCATGCCGAGGAACTGGGGGCCAACGCCATCATCGGTGTGCGTTACGATGCCACCGAACTGGCCGAGAACATGACCGAAGTGTTGGCATACGGTACGGCTGTCCTCGTCGAGCCCGAGTGACGAGCAAGGTACGAGTTGACCGCAGGACACGTTGACCCGACCAGGATCATTGAGCGTTATTATGACCAGCAACCCGGGCGCGAATGGGAGCGGCTGGAGCGGCATCGCACCGAGTTCGCCGTGACGCTGGGGGCGCTGGGCACGTACCTCCCGCCACCTCCCGCCCGGGTGCTGGACTGCGGCGGCGGGCCCGGCCGCTACGCCATCGAACTGGCCTGCCGTGGCTACGAGGTGACACTCTTCGACCTCTCGGCCGCCAACCTGCGCCTGGCGCGGGAAAAGGCGGATGAGGCCGACGTGACACTGACCGCCTACGAGCAGGGCACGGCGACCGACCTCTCCCGCTTCGCCGACGGTGCCTTTGACGCGACCTTGCTCATGGGGCCGCTCTATCACTTGCTGGAGAAAGGAGATAGGCAGCAGGCGCTGGCAGAAGCCCGGCGCGTGCTGAAACCCGGCGGACCGCTCTTCGCTGCCTTCATTTCCCGCTACGCCGTGCCCCGCTGGGCCGCCGCCAACGAGCCCGCCTGGCCGCTGGAACACCCAGAAGAGCTGGAGAAGATCCTGGCTACGGGCGTCTTGGCTCCGAGTGGAGAAGAGGGTTCCGGGTTCGTCGCCTACTTTGCCCATCCTGCGGAAGTCGTTCCGCTCTGCCAGCGCGCCGGTTTCGAGGTCGCTGCCGTCCTGGGCGCCGAAGGGCTCGTCAGCATGCTCGAGGCTGGCGTGAACGCGCTCTCCGGCGCAGCGTGGGACGCCTGGGTGGACCTGAACTGCCGGGTGGCCGCGGACCCCTCCATCCTCGGGTGTGTCGAGCACCTGCTGGCCGTGGCCGTCAAGCCCCGCTGGCGTACGGTGCTTGCGCAGATCGCCCGGCAATTGAACGAGGCCGGAGTGGCGTATAGGGTCGGCGGCGGGGCGGCGATTGCACTGCACGGCGTCCCGATACCGGTGAAGGACCTGGACCTGGTGACCGACGTCGCAGGTGCCTACCACTTCCAGGCCCTCTTTGCCGATCACGTCGTCGAGCCTGTAGCACTGCGTGAGGATAAAGTCTGGCGCTCCCACCTTGGCCGTTTCGACTTTGACGGAGTGACTGTCGAAATCATCGGTGACCTGCACCGGCGCAAGGGCGGCGAGTGGGTGCTTGCGACGACTGTCACGGAGACGACGGTAAATCTGGATGGCGCGCCCATACGCGTCCCCTGGTTGGAGGAGGAGGCGCTGTTCTACGTCTGGCGGGGCCGCCTGGACCGGGCGGCCCAGTGCCTGCACTACTGTGACCGCGACCGGCTACTGGCGCTGTGGCGTCAGAAACAGGCGACGGGCGTTTGTGGACAAGAAGAAATCCCGTCATTCTGAGCGAGCGGAGCCGTCATTCTGAGCGAGCGGGGCCGGCATTCTGAGCGAAGCGAAGAATCTAGCGCTCGCGGTTGAGGAGTGTCTGCGCCAGCTCGTGGAGCGCCTGGGCGGCGGGACCATGCAGGCCCGCTTCCTCCAGCGCAGCCAGGGCCTGAGCGTGGTGTTCCCCCTCCAGTTGCTTGGTGTACGCGCGGCTGTTCGTTTCCTCCAGCAGGTGCGTCGCGTGGCGCACGTTGGCCGCCGAGAGCGTCGCTTGCGACAATAGCACAACCAGTTCTGTGCTTCGTTCCAGCCCGTGGAGGATGGGCAGCGATTTTTTGCGTTTGGCGATGTCGGCCCCAACGGGCTTGCCGGTGACGGCCGGATCGCCCCAGATGCCCAGGACGTCGTCGTGCATCTGGAACGCTGTCCCCAGGTGGTGGCCAAACGCGCGCAGGCACTCGCGTTGGGCATCCGGGGCAGCGGCGACGAGCGCTCCCATCTCGCAGGCACATGCCACTAGCGCGGCGGTCTTCCCCTCGACCATCGCCAGGTACTCGGAAATGGAGACGTCGTCGCGGCTTTCGAAGCCGATGTCGAGGTATTGGCCGGCGGTCAGCGTGAGACAGGTGCGGTTGAGCAGGCCGAAGGCAGCCACGATGGTCGGGGCGGGCACGCCGCGCCCTGCGAGCCGCACGAGCGCCAGTTGGGTCAGCGCGAACAGCGCATCCCCTGCATTGATCCCCTGCGCCTGTCCCCATAGTGTCCAGACAGTCGGGCGGCCACGGCGGGTCTTATCGTAGTCTTCGATGTCGTCGTGGATGAGGGTGAAATTGTGCATCAGTTCGATGGCGGCTCCGGCCGGTAGCGCCTGCTCCCAGTTGCCCGCACAGGCTGCGCAGGCTAGCAGGCACAGCACGGGTCGCACGCGCTTGCCGGCCTGGGCCTGGCAGGGGCGAAACGCCGCGTCGGCCCAGCCCAGGTGGTAGTGCAGCATGCCGAAAAGTCCACTGGCGCGCGGGTCGGCGGCCTGGACGACCGCGCGCATTTCTGCTTCGAGCGGCGGCAGAGAGCGTTCGAGGAACATCTCCAACGATGTGGTGGCGGCTTGTTTGGTCACGGGTTACTCTTCCTCGTGTGGGATGTGCCGGGTGGAGGTCCATCCGGCCATACTCCAGAACCCTCAACAATGTCCGAAGTTACGGCGTAACGGGGACGATAGATATGTGCTGGAGCGCCTGGATGTCGGCAGCACCGGTGGCGAACATGGCGGCGCGCAACTGGGCCACGAAGACGGCGATGAGCTCGGCGACGGCGGCGGTGGACTCACTCGCGGCGCGCAGGAACGGCCCGGCGACGCCACACGCGGCCGCACCCAGCGCGAGCGCCTTGGCGATCTGGATGCCGTCGCGCATGCCGCCGCTGGCGATGATGGGTAGGCCCGGCGCGCCTCGATGGACCATCAGCAGGCTTTCGGCGGTGGGGATGCCCCAGTCGGCAAAGGCCGCGGCCACCTGGCGTTGGTGGTCGGTTTGGGCACGATACATTTCCACCTGGCTCCACGAACTGCCCCCGGCCCCGGCAACGTCGAGCGCTGCCACGCCGGCCTCTGCCAGTTGGCGGGCCACCTGCTCCGAGAGCCCCCAACCCACCTCCTTGACGACGACTGGCACTTCCAGTGCCCGGCAGATGGCCTCGATTTTGGGGCACAGCCTGGCGAAATGGGTCCCCCCCTCGGGCTGGAGCGCTTCCTGCAGCGGGTTGAGGTGCAGGATCAGCGCATCCGCTTCGACCATTTCGACGGCGCGGCGGCATTCGCCGGGACCGTAGCCATAGTTCAACTGTACCGCGCCCAGGTTGGCCAGGAGCAGGATGTCGGGCGCGACGTGGCGCACGCGGTAGGTATCAGCCAGGGTCGGGTCTTCGATGGCGGCGCGCTGCGAGCCCAGTCCCATGCCGACCCCGGCCGCCTGCGCTGCTTCGGCCAGGCGTTGATTGATCGCGCTGGCCTCCGGTATGCCGCCGGTCATCGAGGAGATGAGCAGTGGAGCCGCCAGCCGTTTGCCCAGGAGCGTGGTTGAGGTGTCCACGTCCTCGAGGTTGAGGTCTGGCAGCGCGCAGTGGACGAAGCGGTAGCGCTCGAAGCCAGTGGAGACGTGCTTAAAGTCCACGTCTTCTTGCAGGTTGATGCGAATGTGGTCGGACTTGCGCTGTGTGTGCATGGCCTCCTTCCGTAACGCAGAACACTGATCGGTGTTCTTTAATGGTAGGTACCCATGATACTGGTATTGGCGGTGATTGTCAAATTGTTTTGCTGGTTGACAAACCCTTCTCTGAGGGTACAATATTGCCATCATCAGCCTGGGGGAAAAAAGGGAGGTAAAACAAATGACAGACACGTTCGAGCAGGTCAAGAAGATCATTGAGGAGCTGTTGAGGGTGGATCCCGCTAAGATCACGCGGGAAGCACGTTTCCGGGAGGACCTGGGAGCCGACTCGCTGGATCTCGTCGAGTTGATCATGGAGTTCGAGGAGCGGTTCGGCGGGACGATCCCGGACGAGGACGCCCAGCAGATCAAGACGGTTGGCCAGGCCGTGGACTACGTCGAGGGACGCATGGCCACTGGTGCGTAGGGCCTGTGAGGCTCGCGCAAGTGCACGAGGCCACCGGTGGGCGCCGGTGGCCTTTTGCTGCGTCCCGATCTGTGTTATACTTTGGCTAGAGTGCCGCCGGATTTGGCAATCCGGCGGGAGCGGCTGATTGGAGTATACCAGACCATGTTGGAGGTGAAGGATATGGAGTGCAGAATCGAGGAGAATCTGACGCAGTGCACGTGCAGCTACGAGACCTGCCTGCGCAGGGGCAAGTGCTGCGAGTGTATCCGTCACCACCAGGAGGCGGGCGAGTTGCCGGGCTGTCTCTTCCCACCGGAGGCCGAGCGCACCTACGACCGCTCGATTGCCCATTTCGTCCGCATCTACAGCCGGCGATAGGAACCTAACCCCCCGGCCCCCTTCCCTGGGAGGGAAGGGGGGGATAGACCTAACCCCCCGGCCCCCTTCCCTGGGAGGGAAGGGGGGGATAGACCTAACCCCCCG
>Ga0172363_10001691_pt1 | contig 17840 bp, 18 predicted proteins | sample LakKivs2_kivu2a2_FD_114541 | JGI IMG/M metagenome (GOLD analysis project Ga0172363, IMG submission 114541) | Sediment microbial communities from Lake Kivu, Rwanda - Sediment s2_kivu2a2 | ecosystem: Environmental > Aquatic > Freshwater > Lake > Sediment | place: Rwanda: Western Province, Lake... | reverse complement strand
GTCCAGCCATTAACAAACTCTGCTGCCAGCACCAATAGCAAAACGGGTATCAGGGGAAGCCAGAGAGAAGCATCAGGCATATTTGAGAGCTACCCCCTCAAGGACATTAGATACATCCTCGCACCTATCAGTGGCAGTCTCCATATGCTCATAAATCTCACGCCACTTAATAACCAGCGCTATATCCTTGGTGTCATCAAAAAGCTCAGCTATGGCGGAGCGGTATACCTCGTCAGCCACATTCTCCAGACGATTAATCTCCACACATCGGGGGAGCATCTTCGCTAATTCAGCACGATGCCGCAACTGAGGTATTACCTTCTCCACCTCAAGCGCTGCCTGAACGATGATATCGGCTAGCTCTTTAGCTCTGGAAGTGGAACGTTCTATCTTATAGATAAGCATGGCATCAGCCGCAGCTTCAATAAAATCCATCACATCATCCAGCGAATGAGCCAGTAGAGCAATATCCTCCCGGTCAAAGGGAGTGACAAAGGTACGATTCAACTGCGCCAAAATCTCATGGGTAATAGTATCGCCTTCATGCTCAAAGCGGGCTATCTCCGCGACACTCTTCCCAACATCCTCCCAATTATCAACCACTTTCTTTAGTTCTTGAGCCGCCTTGACCATATTATGGGTACTTGCCTCAAAGAGGTCAAAAAATGCCTGCTTCCGAGGCATGAAGGGGAACCTGAACACTCTAACATCCTCCTTTGCTAGCTAGAGATACGTTAAAATAAAAAGGGGGGTAGAAATCGGAAAGGAAATCTTAATATATCCTATTCCCGTGTTAAGTTTAAATGAGTCATATCTAATTGTCAAGCTGGATGGCAGTTGACAGCCCGTAAATAAGGACATAAAATTCAAGGGGTTGTAAGCTATGAAACCAAAGACACAATATAAACAGAATGAACCTCCTGAACAACTAGCTACCGCCAGACCAGGCGACAGGGTGATGCGGATAAGAAGAAAACGCCCGGGGATATTTCATGTCATCTGGCACAGTGTTTCAAAATCCTTCAAACGCACGGCATAGCAAGTAAAGGAGAAACAGATAGCTAAAGGTCTTCAGCACCACAACCTCCGTGTTCCTTTTATTACTTTGTTTTGGTCTTCGGAAACTTACTAGTAAGCTCTTCCAGACTGTCCCGACTTCCTGATACTACCAGTGTATCCCCCAGCTTAATCACCTCCGTGCTGCTAGGGGAGATGGTGACTTCCTGCTGGCGCAATATAAGAAGTACCGCCACCTTCCACTTGCCCTTAGCACCAAAACCAAGGTCAGAAAGCGTCTGTCCAACGAACGATGGAGGAGCAATCAACTTGACAACACCATATCCGGTGGTTACCGGTGTATAGTCTATGACGTCTCCCAGAGCTAACATGGTTAACGCATAGGCTATCATGGTTCCCATTTCACGCTCCGGGTACACCACCTTGTCAGCTCCTACTTCCTGAAGTATATTGCCATGTAGCTCATCATTAGCTCTGGCAATTACATAGCCAACGCCTAGTCTTTTAAGCAAAGCAGTAGTCAACGCACTGGCCCCCAACTCTGGCATCGTCACAATAGCTATATCAAAGTTACCAATCCCCAGTTCCCTGAGAGTCGCCTCATTGGTAGCATCTGCCTGAACGGCATGGGTTATTTGCGATGCTATATTCTGGACACTCTTTTCATCTACATCTAACGCCAGTACATCATGCCCAAGACTGTGCAAAGTAGTGGCTAAAGCAGTTCCTAGCCGTCCTAGCCCGATAACCGCAACCTGTTTTTTCATATCTACCTCCTATCCAATCCTTACTATGTCTCTAGGGTACCGATATTTGATTGGCTGCTGGCGTTCAGCGAGAACGGATACAAAGGTAAGAGGTCCCAGCCGGCCAACAAACATAGCGAGAGTAATAATCAATCGGCCAGTTATCGACAATCCGGGAGTTATACCCGTTGACAAACCAACAGTACCAAATGCGGAGAATGTCTCGAAAAGAAGGTCAACAAATCCAAATTTCTCGGTTGTTGACAGCACCAGAACTACGGCACCCACAAGTCCTAGATAGACCACGACTAAGGCCAGTGCTCGGTACACACTTCTTGGGCTAAATTCTCTACCAAATGCTCCGGGGTGCTCCCTTCCTCTGATCGAGCTCAAGGCTGCGCTAATAAGCACACCAAGCGTATTGACCTTTACACCCCCGGCAGTTGAACCGGAAGCCCCACCCACAAACATAAGAAACATGATAAAGAACAATGAAGGTCCTATCACCTTGCTTATGTCAATAGCTGTGAAACCCGCAGTTCTTGGAGTCACAGCTTGGAAAAAGGAAACCAATAGTTTTTGTGGAAAGGAGAGCACACCAAGTGTAGCCGAGTTGGAAAACTCGGCAAGCAGAATGAATATCGTACCGAATACCAATAATGATATGGTAGTCACCAGCACTATTTTACTGTCGGTCGATAATCTACTTAAACTCCGCTTCGCAAGCACATCATTCACAACTACATAGCCGATGCCCCCCAAAATAATCAGTACCGCTATTGTGAGAAGGACGGTAGAGTCTCCTTGATAATACAACAAGCTCCGGAAATTGCCCAAAATATCAAGGCCACAATTATTGAAAGCTGAAACAGCATGAAATGTAGCTCTCCATAAAGCTATTCCAGCGGACGTGCCAACAGCCAAAAATCGAAGGTAAAGGATAATAGCTCCAACGCCTTCGACAAGCAGAGTGAACATTGCCGCTCGTTTAACGATTCTGACCACGCCGCCTACTTCTGGCATTCCCAGGGATTCTCTGATGAGCAATCTGTCTCGAAGCCCAATCCGCCGCCTTATCGCCAAGAAAAGGATGGTAGCACCGGTCATAAAACCGAAACCACCAATTTGGAATAGTGCTAGAAGCACTCCCTGACCAAAGGGGCTCCAGTAAGTCCCGGTATCCACTACAACTAGGCCGGTAACACAGACTGCCGAAGTTGCTGTGAAGAGAGCGTTTACTGGACTGGTAAGTTGGCCGGTTTTGCTCGATATGGGCAACATAAGCAAAATGGTACCGACAGCTATTGTGATGGCAAAGCCGTATATCAGCACCATGGGCGACGGATGACCACCATCTTTCATTCGTAATATTATTGGAAACGAAACTTGCCATGGTCTGGCCCGCAATGGACGAAATACCCTGTCGCCAGGTTTTGCGTTATATCTCTGCCGCATGTCACCATTATACTGCACGTAGTATCTCATGTCTATTAGCTTGGGCCTGTTTTGCCTTACGCCCTCGTCTTGAAAGTGGCGCTAATTAGCTTCTTTACCGAAAGGATATTGTAGATTTTTCATAAGAAGACTATAATACCCGTTGCCTGACAACAAGAGGAAAAAGGAGAGCAATGGAATTCCATAGAATTCTGGTACCTGTGGCTGGCACTGAGACCGATGAAGGAGTAATAGAGTTAGCCCATAGTTTGCTAGCCAAGAGGAACAAGAGCAAAATCTGTGTCGTCCATATTATTCCCATAGAACGCTCCTTTCCGCTAGACGCTGAAGTTGAACCTGAAATCAGAAAGGCTAACGACATACTAAGCCATATAGAGAATATCGCTGAGGAACGAGGTTACAATATAGAGACTGACCTTCTCCAAGCTCGCGAAGTAGCCCCCGCCATTATTAGTGAAGCCATAGAGCGAGAGGTTGACCTCATCTTAATAGGTGTTACCTATAAGAAACACTTTGGTGAGTTTAGTCTGGGTGATGTGGTGCCTTACGTGTTAAAAAATACTCCCTGCCGTGTTATATTATATTATCAACATGCTCCGTAGTTGAGGCAGTTATATGAAAGTAGTTATTATGGGTTGTGGGCGGTTGGGTGGCCGTCTGGCTAGATTACTGGATGCTGCCGGACATGCGGTTACCATTTTGGACACCGATGTCTATAGCTTCCGAAGGCTTCCCCGCGAATTTGGTGGCACAGCACTAATTGGCAATGGCCTTGATGAGGAAGTCCTTAAGAAGGCAGGCATAGAGGAAGCAGATGCCTTTGTGGTAGTAACCCAGGGGGATAATCGCAATATTATGGCAGCTCAAATCGCCAAGCACATCTTCAATGTGCCCAAGGTAATCTGCCGTATTTATGACCCTTTACGCCAGGAATTATACAGCACCCTGGGGCTGGAAACATTCAGCCCAACCACAATGTTCGCCCAGATACTAAAAGAGAAACTGGAGAGCTGAGGTAACATCGTGTACATCATAATTGTTGGTGGGGGTAGGTTAGGCTACTATCTAACTAAAGCCCTGCTGGACGAAGGCCATGAAATACTGGCTATAGAAAAAGAGGCTACTGTATGTGAAGCTATTGTGAGCGAACTGGGTAGCGTTTGTATCCGTGGCGACGGCTGTGAGGTATCTACCTTAACTGAAGCCGGCACCGGCCGAGCTGATATGCTCATCGCGGTAACCGGCGATGATGAAGATAACTTGGTCGCCTGCCAGGTAGCCAAGCATAAATTTAATGTTCCACGGACTATAGCTCGCATCAGAAATCCGAAAAATGAAACCATCTTCAAGAAACTGGGGGTTGATGTTACTGTAAGTAGCACCAATATCATCCTTGAACACATACAAGAAGAAGTACCAACTCACCCCTTAACCCATCTACTAACCATCAGGGATAAGGGGCTGGAAATTGTAGAAATAAAAATTCCACCCGGATCAATTATGATAGGAAAGACAATAAACGAGCTTTCACTGCCACCGAAAAGTACTTTATTTTTAATCATTCGTAAAGGACAAAGGCCTATCATCCCTAAAGCTAATACCATCCTTGAGGCTGAAGACCAAATAATAGCCGTTACTACCCCTGAGTCAGAAGAAAAGTTACGAACCACACTGAGAGGCGCCTAAAACAACCCCTCGTTCATCATGTCCCAGCTCACTTCTTTCCTCCCCCCACCACCTCCGGCTAGGCATTTGACGCAAGCCTCTTCTTTATTATATGGTGAGCTTCAGTTAGCCAAATGGCAAATACGGTAGTTCAGTGCCATTACTATTTAAAGTTAGGGCTATATAAGGTAGGACTAAGGCTCGGAGGTCTGCTATGGTAACAAGCAAGTTTAGCCAGTATTGGGCATCAATTATTATTCTCCTAGTAGCTATTATTGCTATTAGCGGTATAGTCCTCTGGTTACGATATAGCCCAAGCCAGCCTATTGAGATTTCCCTACTTCCAGCTCAAGAGCTACCAGGCGAGATTTACATCGGTGGCGCAGTAAGTAATCCTGGCCTGTATTCGTTAAAAGCCGGAGACAGTATTGAAGCTCTTATTCAAGCTGCTGGCGGGATTACGAGCCGGGCTGACCTCAGCCAACTTAAACTTTACATCCCCCAGACAGGAGAAAAAGAGCCGCCGCAAAAAATCGACCTTAATCGGGCTGAAGCCTGGCTACTAGAGGCTCTACCCGAAATCGGTGAAGGCCGGGCTCAAGCCATCATAGACTACCGCGAGCAAAACGGGCCGTTCCACAATATAAACGAACTAATTAAAGTAGAGGGCATCGGAACTGCTACCTACGAAAAAATTAAGGACCGAATTACTGTAGCCGACTAATATTCAGGATGGGAAATAGTGCCACTTATCTATCTTAGCTGTGCCTGGGTGGCCGGTATCTTTTTGGGGTCAAAATTTAACCTGCCCTTAGCCCTCGTCTTTACTGGCCTTGTTCCACTTCCCTTACTCTTCTTCCACCGACGCCGGAAACTAATAATCTTAGCCAGCCTATGCCTCATTGCTCTCTTCAGCGGTGTCCTCCGCTTTCAATCAAGCTTGCCTACCATCAATAAGAATTGCCTCCAGTTTTATAATGACCAGACAGTAGAATTTAGGGGTATAGTCAACACCGACCCAGATGTTAGAGATAAAACCACTCATATCTACCTATCAGCTACAGAAATAAAACTGGATAAAGAATGGCACGAGGTATCAGGAACGGTTCTGCTGTTTGTCCCCAGATACCCTGCCTACAGCTACGGCGATATGCTCCAGGTAATTGGCAAGCTGGAGACACCGTCCCAGTTTGATGATTTTGATTATGAAGGTTATCTGGCTCGCCAGGGAATCTATTCTACTATGCTCTACCCTGAGATAGAAATTGCTGGGACCGGTAAAGGCTTCAAACCGCTAGAGTGGGGCTACTCGCTGAGGAACCACTTATCCCAAACCCTGGCCGAGGTTTTACCCGAGCCACAGGCATCACTAGCCAAGGGTATTATTCTAGGCATTCGGGGCAATATCCCCTCATCAGTCAACTACGCCTTCTCCCGCACTGGTACCGCTCATATATTAGCTATCTCAGGTCTTCACCTCAGCATCGTAGCTGGTATCTTACTCAGCATTGGTATCTGGCTCTTCGGTAAGAAGCACCACCTCTACATCTGGCTGGCACTGGGTATAATCTGGCTTTACGCCTTAATCACCGGAATGCATCCGCCCGTGGTTAGGGCTGCCATCATGGCTAGCCTATTCCTCACTGCCGAGCTTCTAGGCAGGCAGCGCAGCGCCATCACCGCATTAGCCTTCGCCGCTGCGTTAATGGTAGGCACCAGCCCCCAAACCCTGTGGGATGCCTCGTTCCAGATGAGCTTTCTGGCTATGGCTGGTTTAATCTTCCTCTTCCCACCCCTCCGGGCTTGGGGAAGGAAAACGGTCAAGGCTACCCTGGGTGAAGACAGAGCAGTAGCATCTGTAGCTAACCTCATTACCGATAGCTTCAGCGTAACCCTGGGAGCAATCCTAGCCGTCTGGCCAGTCGTCGCTCATTACTTTGGTGTCGTCTCACTTATTGCTCCCCTAGCCACATTCCTGGCCCTGCCAGCACTGCCCGGCATCATTATCACCGGCGCCTTAGCTGGTGGCCTGGGTCTTATGGCGCTGCCACTAGCCTACCCTCTAGGCTGGTTAGCCTGGCTCTTCCTGTCATACATGCTACTGGTGGTTAATGGTTTTGCTGCTCTGCCAATATCAGCTATTGAAGCAGGCACCATAAACGCCAACTTAATCTGGATTTATTACCTAGTGCTAACCCTAGCCCTTTGGCTTAATAGTCATCGTCAGCAGGCAAGCACCCTGACTACCAAGTCCCTAACCTCAGTAAAGCCAGGGATAAATAAAATTACCAATTTCGTTTCAAAACTACCAAAGAAATGGGTTATCCCGCCACTACTGGTGGTAGCTATTCTGGTATCACTTACTGCCACCACTATGCCTGACGATAATCTTCATGTGAGCATCCTCGATGTCGGTCAGGGCGATGCCATACTTATTCAGAAAGGGAATCAACAGGTTCTGGTTGACGGTGGCCCCAGCCCACAGACAATAGCCCTGAGGTTAGGCGAAAAAATGCCCTTCTGGGATAGGACGATTGATTTGGTAGTATTGACCCACCCCGACACGGACCATATTACCGGACTAATAGAAGTTCTAAACAGATACCAGGTTAAGCAGGTGCTCCATCCCGATTTAGATTTTGAGTCAGATATATATAATGAATGGCTCAGGTTACTTAAGGAAAAGGATATTAAAGGCACCATAGCCCAAGCCGGACAGCAGATTGACTTAGGCGAAACCGTAATAGAGGTGCTTAACCCTCAGATGCCCCGCTTAACTGGCACTGAGTCCGACATAGACAATAATAGTGTGGTATTACATATAAGTATGGGTGAGGTGAGTTTCCTGCTCACCGCCGATATAATGTGGGAGGCGGAATTTGAGCTTACCACCCGCCGAGCTAGCCTGACCAGCACCGTGCTCAAGGTGGCTCACCATGGCTCTGATACCTCCACCACCCCTGAGTTTCTGGCGGTGGCCAACCCACGGCTTGCCGTCATCTCAGTAGGAGCTGGTAGTAAATTTGGGCACCCCACCCCCGAAGTTATGGAGAGGCTTAAGGAAAAACTGGGCCCAGAAAATATATACCGCACCGATGAGCAAGGAACAATAGAATTCATCACCGATGGCGAAAAGCTGTGGGTGAAGGTGGAGAGATAAAAGGGATGAAATACACTAACCTTTTCATCCTGCCAGCGTTATAGTATAGTGAATATAGATAATCCGTCAGGGGGCATTAGATGAAAAAGTTGATGGTGATAACAACAGCCCTGCTGGTAGTGTGTCTGCTGGTGCCGATTGCCTGCGCCAAAACACCGTCAGAAGAAACACAAGAAGGGGTAGCGCCATCTGTAATACCAACACCGCCAACAGCACCATCATCGGTACAAGAGGTCTATAAAGGAACTGCGACTGAGGCTTTGTTATCAACAACAGCAGAAGAGCGGATGATAGTCCGCACCGGCGATATGTCACTGGTGGTGGAGGATATAGTTGATACCCGGGATGAGATAGACCAGCTAGCGGTAAGGTTTGATGGCTATGTAGTATCATCCCAAATTTGGGGCGAGGAACAGGATATGAGGGGGTATATCTCCATTCGGGTGCCTGATGAAAAGTTCGACCGGGCACTAGCCGAACTCAGGAACCTAGCAGTGAGGGTAACCTCAGAAAGCACTACTAGCCAAGATGTAACTTTGGAATATGTAGACCTCCAGTCCAGGCTCAAGAATGCTGAAGCCACAGAGAACCAGTATCTGGCACTTCTGGAAAAAGCCATCGACGTGGAGGACATTCTCAGCATCTATGATAGCCTGTCCAGGGTGCGGAGTGAGATTGAGCAGATTAAAGGCCGGATGCAGTATCTAGAGCGAACCTCATCAATGTCCCTAATTTCAGTAAATCTGACGCCGGTAGCTACCGCTACGCCGCTGGTTCATGTCGGTTGGAGCGCCCTTGAGGTACTTAAAGCCGCTGTCCGAGGTATTGTTATCTTCGGGCAATGGCTGGGCACTATAGCTATATGGCTTTTAATCTTCGTCCCCATCTGGGGAACTATACTCGGGATTATTCTGTGGCGTTATCACAAAAAGAAAAGAGCTTAGTTATTCATAGCCATGGCCGCGGCCGACGGCAAAAGCAATAGAAACTAAAAGCAAAATAGCACTCAGCACCATCCAGAACATCCACGTAAGCCCGGCGTATTCTGTAACTACCTCCGTGGCCGTAATAATACCCCACACCGCACACAGCCCACCAAGAATACCAAAAAACCAAGCTAACATTCCCATAATAGAACCTCCTTGTTATTTAGCCAACTAGTGTCGAACACCAATTCATTTTATTTTATTACACCATTCCTATATAATTCAAACAAGTGGGCAAAATCTATAATTTTACGCCATTCAGGCTAATAAGAAGATTTATATAAAGTTATGGCGGACCTAGAACAAGAAGTAGGTAACCTGCTTCGCCAGAAAGGGCTGACCCTGGGGATAGTCGAATCAGCCACCGGGGGACTAGTATCCCACCTGATAACCAACGTCCCTGGTAGCTCCAATTACTATAAAGGGTCGGTTACTGCTTATAGTAATGAAGCCAAGATTAAAGTAGTCGGAGTGAAAGCGGATACCATCAACAGATATGGTGCCGTTAGCTACCAAGTAGCTGAGGAGATGGCACAGGGCGGCAGAAAAATACTAGCCGCAGATATATGTTTAGCTGATACTGGTATTGCTGGCCCTAGCGGGGCTACGCCGGGAAAACCAGTAGGACTATTCTACATCGGATTATCACATCAGGCCGGAACCTATAGTCAGAAACACTATTTTCAAGGAAGCCGGGAACAAAATAAGCATCGGGCGGCTGAGGCAGCCCTAGCCTGGTTAAAAGAATACTTGATGAGCTTAGAATAAATCAAGGAAATAAAGGAGTAAGGTTGACCAACAAACCCTTACCGAAAAAACAGGTGGTTACCTGCTTTCTTGAATCGGAAAATGAGATACTGATTCTGCGCCGCAGTGAGCAGGTTAGCAGCTACCAAGGCAGATGGGCAGGAGTTAGTGGCTATGTAGAGACAAATGCCGATAAGCAGGCGCTGGCAGAGATAAAAGAGGAAACCGACCTAGGCGGGGAAGACCTTAGATTAGTAAAAAGGGGCAAACCTTTACTTATTAAAGATGAAAGGCTCGGGATTGAGTGGAGGGTTCATCCTTATCTTTTCCACATAAAAGACCGAGGTAAAATCAAAATCGACTGGGAACATAAAGAAACAAGGTGGATAGACCCCAAGGATATAGACCACTACCAAACCGTGCCTATGCTCAAGGAAACCCTAGCCCAAGTATATAAAAGCCAAAGGTTAAGGGAGTAGGTAGATTGCCATCGTCTCCCATCAATGTTATACTCTGACATACACCAAGATTAGAAGGGAAGATTTTAGATGAAACGAGCTGATGGCCGCGCTTGGGATGAGCTGCGACCAATACAAATAACTCCCGGATTCCAGAGTTTTGCTGAAGGTTCAGCTCTAATAGAACTAGGAAAAACCCGGGTGCTATGCTCAGTTAGTATGGAGGAGAAGGTGCCACCCTTCCTCAGAGGAGGAAGCAGTGGCTGGGTTACTGCGGAATATGCTATGCTGCCCCGCTCTACCGTCACCCGCACCCCCCGTGATTCATCACTAGGCCGGGTTGCTGGCAGAAGCCAGGAAATCCAGCGCCTTATTGGGCGTTCGCTACGGGCAGTAACCGACCTCACCGCGCTAGGGGAGAGAACCTTAATTGTAGATTGTGATGTGCTTCAGGCAGATGGCGGCACCAGAACTGCTGCCATTACTGGCTCTTATGTAGCTCTACATCAAGCAATGCAGACCCTAGCCAACATGGGCGTAATATCATCCATACCTCTAAAGAGTGCGATAGCTGCCGCTAGCGTTGGCATTGTGCATGGCAATCGGCTATTAGACCTGTGCTACGATGAAGACTGCAATGCCGAGGTTGATTTTAATGTGGTGATGACCAGTAAGGGTGAATTTGTTGAGATTCAGGGCACGGCTGAAGCCAAACCCTTCACTAAGGAGACCATTGATTCCCTCCTCTCTCTGGCCGAGAAGGGCATCAAGGAACTATTTCAAATCCAAAAAGCTGCCCTAGGCGTTTAAGGTCTTACCTGTCCACTGCCGAAGATAATCCACTTATAACTAGTCAGCTCTTTTAAACCCAATGGACCGCGGGCATGCATTTTCTGGGTGCTAATGCCCACCTCCGCCCCCAAGCCAAACTGCCCACCATCAGTAAACCGGGTGCTGGCATTAACATAGACACAAGCCGCATCCACTTCATTAAGAAAGCGCGTCGCCGCTTCATATTCCTCAGTAATAATAGCCTCAGAATGCCCTGAGCCGTAGCGCTCAATATGCCCCAGCGCCTCATCCAGAGAGTCCACCACCTTGACCGCTGCTACCAGTGACAGAAACTCTTTGCCCCAGTCCTCCTCTGTAGCTGGCACCAGCCTCAAAGAAGGATTTGATTTAAGGATAGTTAGAGACCGCTTATCACAGTGCATCTCCACCCCAGCCTTGGCCCACTCCGTCGCTACCATCGGGAGGCAGCGCTGAGCAATCTCAGCGTGAACCAGCAGAGTATCTAAGGCATTACAAACCGTGGGCCGCTGCACCTTGGCATTAAAAGCAATCGCCACTGCCTTGGCTATATCGGCGCTCTGGTCAATATAGGTATGGCAAACACCAATGCCACCGGTAACTACCGGCATAGACGCATTCTCGGCAACGAATTTTATCAGCCCGGCTCCACCCCGGGGAATGAGTAGGTCAATGACATCCCTCATCTTAAGCAGGTGATTCACCAAAGTCCGGTCAGTATTCTCAATAAACTGCACGGCACCATCAGGTATCCCAGCCCGTTTACCGGCTTCCTGAGCCACCCTAGCTAAAGCACTATTGGAGCGAATTGCCTCCTTACCCCCCCTCAGGATAATAGCATTACCTGACTTCAGGCAGAGGATAGAGATATCTATGGTAACATTGGGTCGGCTCTCATAGATAGCCCCGATTACGCCCAACGGGACTCGTTTTTTCCCTATCAGCAAGCCATTAGGCAAGGTGCGCATATCAAACACCTCCCCTACCGGGTCAGGGAGAGCGGCTACCGCCAGCACATCCCTAGCCATAGACTCAAGGCGTTCAGTTGACAGCATCAGGCGGTCAAGCATAGCCTCACTCATGCCCGATGCCTTAGCTTCCTTATAGTCAATTTCATTGGCTGATAGGATTTTATCCTTCTTAGCTAACAGGTCATCAGCAACGTTATGTAAAGCTCGGTTTTTGACATCGGTAGAGAGGTAAGCCATATGGCGGGAGGCTGCCTTGGCTGCTTTCCCTTTTTCTTTAAGTTCCTCAATGGCTGATTTCATATGTTCGCTCCTTTTACATGCTAATCTTATCCCCTCTATATTTCCTGGCTAACTGCGGGTCATACGGAGCTCTTCTACCAATACACTTCTCTCGCTGGCATAGCTGGCAGCTTTCAAAACTAATCTCAGTCGGGAAGTATATTCCGGATACCGATTTCAGGGGGAACATCACGCAACTTTTAGTAAGCCTGACGCCAATCAACTCCTCAACATCACCAAAGAGCGAGAAGAGCTCCTTTTGCTGGGTTATCGGCCAAGAATCCAGAGACCCCGGGTTCATATGGGACATCTTGCTAAGTGCATAGTATTCCATTAAGCGGTTACTGAGATAGGTGGTCGCCGACCTTAAAATCATTCTCTTAATCGCATCAAAGCAGTAAGACTTCATAACATCGCCAGACGGGATAGCTACTTCTTCCAATTCCGCGCCACACGTGGCAATATACGGGAAAACCCGCTCTATCCGGTCCAGATTGACTCTGAGAACATGGCTAGTGAACCTGACACCATCGATGGTCACGGTATCGCCATCCCTCTCGTCAACATAGGAGACTTTATAGACAGCTTTAGGTTTAGCAATAGAGCGGGCGACCCCAACCAGTTCTTGAACTATCTTTTCGATTTGATGGTTGCCACCACGCATGTGCATAAACTTCAATACTTTGTCCGGCTCTAAATCAACCGGAATGTTATTCAATACTTCCATAATACCAATTCACCTCCTAAGTAAGGGGAGTGCACTTCTTTATTAGCAACCCCACCCTTTCTCCTTGACTAATCTTATCAAGCTCAGGGCATTCATCCATTACCCCCTGAAAGCTAAAACCGCATTTCGGGCAGGATATAACCTCATCCGATATCCTGAGGTCTCCTTCCTCAACATATTCACCCTCAATATCAGCCAGGCATACCGGACAGATATTAGACTTAACCAAAGCCCCCATCCCCTTTATCCCCTTCCCCTGAGGGGAAGGGGAAGTTTTTAATGAGGGGCTTCGCCCCTCTGACACCCCACGCCAGCAAGGTATTGACAAAATTAAATAATATGCTAGAATATTGAAGTAATAGAGGATTGGTGCATTACTTGATGGGTAATGCCGCGGGTTTCTTCGGAAACTGCCAATTCTCTTATATTTTTACCCTGGTTTTTCCTCCTCAGCAGCTAGCTTCTCTGCCAAGTCAACAAACCTGAATCCCCTCAAAGGGTGCTCCACGTCAACTCTATTACTTCGCCACTCTAATTCTCTTATCCTATCATAAATTTCTTTCAGCTTTGCCTCTTTACGCCCTAGATTTTGCTGCGCCAATGCGTAAGCAAAAAGGTCTGCTATTTGGATTCCTGGCGTAAGCGTGGAAGTAACGAAGAAAGGACACTCCACAATCTTCTGCATGCTCTTCCCCGCTTCATGTCCATAAAGGAAATTACCGAAAGCAATAGCACGGCGCTTATTTGTTTCCTTGTCACTAGAATCAAGAAGCACTATTGCCATATCTTCAGGGTAATCTTCTTGCATCATGGCCTCCACCCTCTCTGCTAGGTAGTGGTATACCTTAAATATCCTAGATTCTTCGGGAGTAAAACCTGTAAGCATCGGCTCTCCGAGTTGGCGCATACCGACAGCAAAGGCGAGAAGTTGATAGCGCTTGCAAAGGCTCAAAACTTCCTCTACGAATTCTACTTTCTTAGGACTAGTAAGCGCTCGCTTATTTAATAGCATTCTACCTTTAATCTCAAACTCGTGGGGTTCACTAATTCGCCAGAACTTTTTCTCCAAATTAAAAATTTCTCTAGAAAAGACCTTGCTTAACTGTGGCTGTAATGCAACTGCTGACCATACAGTATAGCCCTCCAACGTAGATGGCTTTGGCCATTCAGATTCGTCAACAAATATTAGCATCATTTACCCCTTCTCTATAATACCACCAGGTTATTGCGGTGGACTACCTCGGCGCCGTAGTCGTAGCCAAGGAGGGTGGCAATCTTATCGGAGTGAGCACCTTTAATTGTCCCAATATCAGTTGAGCTATAGTTGGTTATGCCACAGCCGAGGAGAGAACCTTTGTCGTCATAGACAGTGACGACATCACCCCGCCCAAACTCACCCTCAACCTGCTTAATACCGGTGGCCAGCAGGCTCCGCTTCTGCTTCCTCAGCGCCCGAGCTGCCCCAGAATCCACCACCAGCCCACCCCGGGTGGAAAGACCGCTGACCATCCAGCGTTTGCGGCTCTCAAGTTTATTAGTAAGTGGCCGGAAGTGAGTGCCCATAGCCTTACCCGCCGCCAGTTTTAAGATGACATCCGGCTCTCTGCCATCAGCAATAATTACAGCTATCCCGGAGGCAGTAGCTAGCTTAGCGGCCTCTATTTTGGTCATCATGCCACCGATACCAAGACTGCCCGCCGAATCAGTCGCTAATTGCTCAATCACTGAATCTATCCTTTCCACCTGTGGAATAAGCCGGGCAGCCGGGTCAAGGCGGGGGTCAGCAGTATGTAGCCCGGCAATATCAGTAAGCAGCAGGAGCAGGTCGGCATCAACCAGATTAGCCACCATAGCTGACAGATTATCATTATCACCAAATTTAGCCTCCTGAATTTCATCCACTGCCACCACATCATTCTCATTAATGATGCACACTACCCGCAGCTCCAGCAAAGCCAGAAGAGTATTGCGGGTATTAAGGTAACCAGCCCGGTCGGAAAGGTCAGCCTTGGTCAACAAAGCCTGCGCCACCGTAATATCATGTCTGCTGAACAGCTGCTCATAGGCATACATCAGGCGACTCTGTCCCACTGAAGAGAAAACCTGCTTATAAGGAATACCGCTAAGCTTCTTGGGTAATCCCAGTTTATACCTGCCGGCGGTTATCGCCCCGGAAGAGACTATGAGCAGCTCCAGACCCTGCCGGTGAAGCTTGGCTATTTGAGCCACCAGGCTGGACATTATGTTCTCATCCAAGTGGTCACCCCCGCCAGTGAGCAGGCTGGTGCCAAGCTTAACCACTATGCGGTGATAGGCTGGAGCTGGCGAGCTAAATTTCTTATCCCTAGTTTTCACCATTTGCCGCCATTATAGCAAAGCTAATGATAACGGGACAAGACAGCCGACAACTTCTCTAATACTCTCCCCTGTGCTAAAATTTGCTGGAGTCCGTTTCGGCTAGCCCTAAAGGCGTTTGGAGAAAAATGCTAGACCTAACTCAACTATTACATCTCATTGAGTTGATGCCCGCCTATCACCAGCTTGCAGACGAGCTAAAACAACAAAACGGCAATCCAAGGGTGGCTGTGCTAGATGCCGCCAAGCCCTATCTCATCGCGGCTCTATATCAAGACCTGAAACTGCCGATGCTGGTAGTTACAGCACAACCCGAAAACAGCAAAAAGCTATACGAGCAGATTTTAACCTGGTCTGGTTCCAGTCAGATAAAACTATTTCCCGAGCCCGATGCCCTCCCCTACCAGCGCATCGTCTCAGATACTTCAACCGAGCTGGAGAGACTCCAGGTGCTATCCGCTTTAGCCAATAGCAAATCGCCTTCAAGTGCTCCCCTGATTGTTACCTCAGCCCCAGCCCTGATGCAAAAGACAACGCCTTATAGTGATTTTACCTCTACCTGCCACACCATAAAGCTGGGAATGGAGGCTGAGCCATTCTGCCTGCTGAGCCGATGGCAAGCTATGGGCTACAGGATAGAAAACATAGTAGAGGTGCCAGGTTCTGTAAGCCATCGCGGGGGTATCATTGATATCTACCCTTCTACCAGCAACCTGCCGGCTAGGCTCGAGTTCTTCGGCAATACCATAGACAGCATCCGACTCTTTGACCCAGCAAACCAGCGCTCGTTAAAAGCAGTGTCCGAAGTAGCTATTGGCCCAGCCACAGAGCTACTAGTCCCCCTGTTAAGCAGCCAGCTGGAGCTAAAATCAATTGTTAATAGTGTTGACCTGACCGGCTGTGGCCCCGAGGTAAGACAACAGTTCCAACAGGAACTAGCTATGCTCATCAATAAACAGGGACCAGCCAGCACTCAGTTTTACGCCCCGCTGTTCAACAAGGACAGTATTCTAAATTACCTGCCTCAAGACGCTCTGGTAATACTCGATGAACCGACGAATATCAAACTAGCCATAGACGACCTGGATAGCAAAGCCAACGAATTGCGCACCGAAAAGATAGAGCGGGGCGAGTTGCCTCATAACTTTCCTAGGCCGTATTTCACTTGGCAGGAGCTAGAGCCAAAAATGAAAGCAAGGCAGTATCTGGCACTCACTGCCTGGGGGGCTACTGACGCTAATCAACTCTACCGGTTAAACTTTACTCCTGCCCCGAGCTATGCTGGACAGATACCAACATTCATCAAAAAGGCTAAGCCACTCTTAAGGCAAAAACACCGGCTCATCCTCGTCAGCCATCAGGCCAGCCGATTATCAGAACTATTTGATGAGGAAGATATTATTGCCCCACCCCTTACTGAAATCAAGCAAATACCCCCGCCTGGCTCACTAACCCTGATTCAAGGTTCACTGGCCGAGGGCTGGGTTATGAATAATGATGTCCACCTGTTCACCGATGCTGAAATCTTCGGGTTCATCAAGCAACGACGACTGGCAAAGAAACGCCCGGTGCCACGCCACAAGCTCTTTATTGATATAACCCCGGGCGACTACGCCGTGCATATTGAGCATGGCATTGCCCGGTTTACTGGTATTACTACCATGAGCACCGATAATACCGCAAAGGAATACCTTATCCTACAATATGCTGATGGCGACAAACTCTATGTGCCCACCGACCAGATAGACCGTGTCAACCGATACATAGGTGGCGGTGACCGACCACCAGTGCTAAGCCGACTGGGCACTCAGGAATGGACGCGAACCAAACAGAGAACCAAGGAATCAGTAGAAAGCATCGCTCAGGAACTACTAGCTCTTTATGCTGCCCGAGAGGTCATACCTGGCTTTGCCTCCTCTCCCGATACAGCTTGGCAACAGGAACTTGAGGCTTCCTTCCCCTACGTTGAGACCCCCGACCAGATAGAAGCTCTAAGACAGGTAAAGACGGATATGGAAAGAACTAAACCCATGGACAGGCTAGTCTGTGGGGATGTTGGCTACGGTAAGACTGAAGTGGCTATCCGAGCTGCTTTCAAGGCAGTGATGGCTGGTAAGCAGGTAGCCGTGCTGGTGCCAACTACCGTGCTGGCTCAACAGCACTTCTCCACCTTCAGCCAGAGACTGGATGCCTTCCCCGTAAGAATTGAGGTGCTGAGCCGCTTTCGCACACCAAAGGAGCAGCAGACTATCCTTAGCGGATTGGCTAACGGCAGCGTAGACATCTGCATCGGAACCCACCGGCTATTACAAAGGGATGTAGCCTTCAAAGATTTAGGGCTATTAATCATTGATGAGGAGCAACGCTTCGGAGTAGCCCATAAGGAACACCTCAAGCAGATGAGGCGAGAAGTAGATGTTCTCACCCTCAGCGCTACCCCCATCCCCCGCACCCTTCACATGTC
>Ga0172363_10001690_pt1 | contig 17846 bp, 16 predicted proteins | sample LakKivs2_kivu2a2_FD_114541 | JGI IMG/M metagenome (GOLD analysis project Ga0172363, IMG submission 114541) | Sediment microbial communities from Lake Kivu, Rwanda - Sediment s2_kivu2a2 | ecosystem: Environmental > Aquatic > Freshwater > Lake > Sediment | place: Rwanda: Western Province, Lake... | reverse complement strand
GCTGACTCCAGGTCACGATTCTTATCTGCCGGGGTATGTGGTGCATGGTCAGTGGCAATAGCATCGATTACCCCGTCGTCGAGCCCCTTGATTAGGGCTCGGACATCCTCCTTAGTGCGCAGGGGTGGGTTTACTTTGGCATTCGTGTCAAAGGATTTGTTTGCGAGGTCCTTCACAATTCTCTCCTGCGTAAGCGTCAAGTGATGGGGCGTGACCTCAGCGGTTACCGGGATTCCTTCTTCCTTGGCGCGGCGAACAAGCTCTACAGAGCCCTTGGTGCTGACATGGGCAATATGAACTCTAGCCTTGGTCACTTTCGCCAGAGTCAGGTCACGAGCGACCATAACTTCTTCAGCGGCTGCAGGAATCCCTTTTAGTCCCAGCTTAGCAGACACTTGACCTTCGTTTATGATTCCATTGTCGCTCAGCGCCTTATCTTCACAATGATCAATGATGGGCAGACCCAGGTCTCGGCTACACTCTAGGGCACGATGCATAAGCTGTGAGCTTGCCACGGGGTCGCCATCGTCGCTGAAAGCGACCACTCCGGCTTCAGCCAGCTCAGCCATATCGGTTAATTCTTCACCCTTCCTGCCTTTGGTGATGCAACCTATGGGTAGAACGTCAATGGAGCTATCTTTGCTCGCTTTTCGCTTAACCCAGCCTACAACAGCCGCATTGTCTAAAGGAGGCTCCGTGTTCGCCATGCAACACACACAGGTAAAGCCGCCTATGGTGGCGGCTTCTGTCCCGGTAGCGATTGTCTCCTTATTCTCGAAACCTGGCTCACGGAGATGGCAATGGAGGTCTACGAAGCCGGGACAAATGATTAGTCCTGTGGCATCAATTACTGGAGATTGCTTCGCTTCGCTGGCAATGACAGTCGGCATTGTCCCTCCCAAGTGCACAACCTTGCCCTTGGCAATGAGCAAGTCACCAACCTGGTCTATACCCTGGCTAGGGTCAATTATGCGACCACCCCGGATAAGCAGAGAGATAGCTCCGCTACTCATTATCTGATATAGCTACTGGGCCTAAACTGCTGAGCCTGTGCCTCATTTTCCGAGGCAAAGATAATCAGATTCTCGGGTCTAATCTTTCGAGCAAAGTGGCTGTCGGCCCTGTGGTATCTCTTGTTCTCCAATGTCCCTTCGTGCCATTCTGAACTGGCGACATATTGAGGATGAACTTCATGATCACAATAAATGCACCGCAACGTCAAAGGCTCGCGACTCATTATTATGAACTCGGGCTTTATGTACCTTACTTCTGTTTCCTGGTTTGAAACACAGTTTCTATTAGGACACTTGATCCCGGAGTGCCGCTTATAGAGGGGATAACCTGTCTTCCGCGCGAAAGAATCCCTTTCTTTTGGGATTGCGAGCTGCTTGGCGCCCAATAAGAGAGTCAGGAGTGCCATTCTGACGGGCATCCCGTAAGCTGCCTGTTTGAAATACATGCTCCGGGGATCGGCATCCACTTCATGGGTCAATTCATCGACACGGGGCAGCGGATGCATGACAAGTGTTCTCTCAAACACCTTTCCTTTGAGGAGCTTCTTATCTACCACAGGGTAGCCCATCTTGGACCCTTCTTCCTCCCCCGCGGGCGCCTGCCTCTCCTTTTGAAGCCTGGTGACATAAAGGGCGTCGACCCCCGCTTTCAGTTCCACGCGGAGGCTTATGTCGGGCAGCATGGCAAGCTGATGTGGGCTGCTGGGAGTCAAGTATATGGCGTCGATAGGGAAGTGCTTCGTTTCCAGTTCCTGATTCAGATTCCTGCATCTTTTCAACTCCCCTTTGTATTCTGTGCTTAGTCTCCTCAAGACATGCTCCGGCATCTCTAGCCCGGGGCCGGGGCAGAAGAGGATAGTGGCACCGAATCTGGCTAAGGCATAGATCAGGGAATGTACTGTTCGTCCATGTTTCAAGTCCCCCCACAGGGCAATCCGGAGTCCTTTAATGGTCTGTCTTTCCTTTCTGATAGTGTAGAGGTCGCACAAAGTTTGGGTGGGATGTTCATGGCTGCCATCGCCGGCATTTATCACAGGGATGCCCGCGTAGTCGGCGACTACCCTGGCGGCTCCTTCCCAGGGATGCCTGATGACAATTATATCGGCATAGCTCCCGACCACTTTCGCCATATCAGCAATGCTTTCGCCTTTGGCCAGGGAGCTCGCTCCTATGTCTACGGCGGTTATGACGCGCCCCCCGAGTCTGAGCATTCCAGCTTCAAAGGACAGCCTCGTCCTGGTGCTCGGTTCAAAAAACAAGCTCGCCATGATCTTGCCCTGGCATAGTTCGCCCTGGTCCTTTGGGAAGTCCGCCATTTCATCAGCTAACGAAAACAGCCCTTCGATTTCCCCGTTGGATAAATCGTCTATGGTTACCAGACTTCTATTTGCTAAGCTCATGATATTTCCTCCCCCGTCAGTTTCCTGTAATTGCCTGTCTATCGGCCAGACTCTCGATTACCACGTTGTCCATACCATCAACCTCCTGAAGCTGAACTTGTATCTCCTCGTCCTGGGAGCTTGGTATGTTCTTACCGACATAATCGGCCCGAATGGGGAGTTCCCGATGGCCACGGTCGATAAGTACAGCCAGTTGAATCGTCTTCGGACGCCCCAGGTCCATCAGGGCATCCATAGCGGCGCGAATGCTGCGTCCAGTGTAGAGAACGTCATCAACCAGGATTACCCTCCTGTCTGTGATACGGACAGGAATATCAGTGTGGCTCCCAGTTGCTGATCTTGATTCTGAAGGTGAAATGTCATCGCGGTACAGGCCAATATCCAGAGTGCCCACGGCGATGGGAGTTCCTTCGAAGTCTTCGATTATTTGAGCGATGCGCCTGGCCAGAGGCACCCCGCGAGTCCGCATACCTACCAGCACAACATCTTCCGCACCCTTGTTTTTTTCTACAATCTCGTGGGCAATGCGAGCCAGCGCCCGCTTTATCTCCCTTGAGGTCAGGAGAATCTTTTCAGGCATCAAAAAACCTCCTGCCATCAAACTGGCAAGAGGTCTTACTTGATGCTTCTATTGCGATATGCTTGAACATGTTTCCCCTTACCAGCCTCACGGGACTGATTTAAAGGCCTCGTATATTATGGCAGAATCATAAGAATAATGCAACCCCGCACTTGACGTTCTGAGTCCTGTGGGACCGTTGGACGGATGGAGGGAAGAGGGGTAGCGGGAGCTACCCCTTTCCCCTCATATGAGGCTTAGGTTTACTGTCGAGATATTTTGGCTGGCTGTGGGGCGACCGGTGCAGGAGCTGGGGTCTTGTTGTCCAGGCGGGAAACTGGGAACCGGGGAGTGCGGCGCAGGAAAGAGGGCATATCGAGAGCCTCACTGCCGCCCCTTATTAAGCGACGAAGCTCCTCGGAGCTGCGTACACTTCCGCCAGGTGTCTTAGCGAACCCGGTGGCGATGACGGTGATTCGAAGTTCGCTGTCCATCTTGGGGTCAAAGACCACGCCAAAGATTATGTTGGCATCCGGATCCACCGCCTGGCTAATTACCTGAGCAGCCTCATTACACTCAAATAGAGTCAAGCTGGGACCGCCAGTGATGTTGAATAACACCCCCGTAGCTCCGTTTATGGATACGTCGAGCAGCGGGCTGGCCATCGCAGCCTTGGCCGCTTCAGTAGCACGACTTTGCCCGCCGGCTCGGCCAACAGACATCCAGGCTGGACCGGCGTCTTTCATTACCGATTTAATATCGGCGAAGTCGAGATTGATCAGCCCTGGGACGGTAACCACTTCGGAGATAGCCTGAACCCCCAAACGAAGGGCATCGTCAGCCAGCCTGAAAGCGTTGTCCACAGTCGTCTTGGCATCACAAAGCTGAAGAAGGCGGTCGTTAGGTATGATGATAAGTGTGTCAACCTTGTTATTCAGCTCGAGCAGTCCTTCCTCGGCTACTTCTCTTCTGTGCATCCCTTCGAAAGTGAAGGGTTTGGTCACCACTGCGATGGTGAGAGCGCCACTCTTCTTGGCTATGTCGGCCACTACAGGGATGCCACCCGTGCCAGTGCCACCGCCCATGCCAGCGGCAATGAACACCATATCAGCGCCGCTGACAATCTCTTCAACTATGTCACAACTCTCTTCCGCTGCCTTGGCTCCAACCTTGTGGTCACCACCGGCGCCCAAACCCCTGGTCAGTTTTTCACCCAGTTGAATTCTGGTAGGAGCCTCGGCTAGAGCCAATGCTTGGCCATCGGTGTTCATGGCGATGAAGTCAACGCCCTTAATGCCTTCGCGGACCATGCGAGTAATGGCATTGGAGCCGCCGCCACCAATGCCTATAGCTTTAATTCTTGCTGGACTTGGAGTAAAAATCTGTTTTGCCATTCTAACCTCCTTTCACAAATCAGGCACGGAATAGCCTTCTGAAGAAGCTTACAAAGCTGCCAAGGACACCAGCGCTCTTTGCCTGCAGAGCGGAGCCCTCCTTGCCTCGCACTGGCCACAGGACTAAGCCCAGGGTCGTGGCGTAAGACGGGTCGTGAAGGATATCGGAAATGCCATAGATGCCCGCGCTCAAAGGCCGGCCTTTGCGTACCGGAATCCGCAGAAGCGATTGTCCCAACTCGTCAACACCCGGTAGGTTGGCTGTGCCGCCTGTCAGCACTAACCCGCAAGGCGCCAAAGCATGGTAATCGCTGGTAGGCATCTCCATTAATATGAGTTGGAGGAGCTCCTCCATGCGGGCCCTGATGATATTGCAGAGGTCTTTGTAGGAGGCGCTATGCCCATTTTCGAGTCCCACTTGCACGGTCTCGTCAAGCTCCAATGTGGGAGTGACGTTGCCATATCTCTTCTTCATCTTTTCTGCAATATTGAAGGGCAGGCCCAGGCCTATGGAGATATCGCTGGTTACCTGATAACCGGCTACTGGAATGATAGCAGTGTGATAGATGCTGCCATTCTTAAATACCGCTATGTCTGTGGTGCCGCCCCCCATGTCAGCCATGATGACCCCTGTGTCTCTTTCCTCCCCAGTTAATACTGCTTCTCCGCTAGCCAGCGGCTCAAGGATGAGATCCTCGACGTCGACACCGATACTGCGCACGCATTTGGCCAGGTTCTGTATCGAAGTGACTGAAGCAGTGATGATGTGGGTTTCCACGTCTAATCTGGATGCATGCATGCCTACCGGCTGTTTGACTCCCTCCTGTCCGTCCAGGGCGTAGTATCGAGGAATGGCATGGAGCACTCTCTTTCCTTCGGCGACGGTGACATTACGAGCCGCAGACAGCGCCCGCTTGAGGTCATTAGGGCGCACCAATCGGTCGTCTCGCGGGATAGCTATTACCCCCTTATTATTCAGACTACTTATGTGTCTACCAGTAACCCCAACATAGGCAGAATCTATCCGTATGCCACTGACTCTTTGAGCTTCCTTTATCGATGTGGCAATGGACTGTTTGGCTTCATCCATATTGACTACGATGCCTTTGTGTAGGCCATGAGAGGGAACGACTCCCACTCCTAAGACTTCGATGTCATCTTCTGCTTTGACATTAGTCACGAGAGTGGCTATCTTAGTTGTGCCCACGTCAATAGCTGAAATGATTTTCTTTGCCATTTGCACCTCCTTTTTATTTGAGAATGCTGCCTAGTTGAGTCGCTCAGCTATCCTTAGTCTAGCGCTGCGGCTGCGTGGGTTGGATTCTATCTCCAACGAGGTAGGTTTGATGACCTTCCGTGAGATGAGCTTCAAGGTGGGCACATGCCCACAGCGACATATGACTGTTCCCGGGGGACATAGGCAGCTGCTGGCTGCGTACCGCATGAATTGCTTGACAATACGGTCTTCCAGGGAATGATAGCTGATGACTGTCAGTCTCCCCCCAGGGCGAAGGAGGTTAGGAGTTTGTTTCAGAGCCAGCTCCAGATTCTGCAGTTCATTGTTGACCGCAATGCGAAGCGCCATGAAGGTCCTTGTCGCCGGGTGAATCTTGCCCCGACGCGTCGAAGCAACCAAGGCTTGCTGTACCAATTGTGCAAGCTCTGTGGTGGTAGCGACAGGACGGTTCTGGACGATATGCCGCGCTATCCGCCGGCTGTGACGCTCTTCACCGTACCTTTCTATGAGCTTGGCCAACTCTTGCTCAGAGAAACGGTTGACGATGTCTGATGCGGTCAACCCTTGCTCGGGACTGAACCTCATGTCCAGAGGAGCATCGAGGTGGAAGCTGAAGCCTCGTTGGGCTGTATCCAGTTGCAGAGAGGAAACACCAAGATCGAAAAGAATACCATCAACTGGATGAAAGTGGTACCTTTCGCAAATACCCTCAAGGTTACTGAAGTTGTCGTTAACCAAAGTGACTCTTTCACCATAATCGCTGACTCTATCTTTGCTTATCTTGATGGCGTTGGGGTCGGCATCAATGCCCAGAAGCCTTCCTGATGGTGAAATTTCTTCGAGTATGGCCGCTGCGTGCCCTCCCAGACCGACAGTGCAATCAATGAAGTGGCCTCCTGGCCGAGGCTGCAGCGCTGTAATGACTTCATCTAGCAGAACAGGTACATGGACAGGCAGGGACATGGCGACGCTCATTCACTCATACTCCGCTCTCAATGATCTGTGACGCCTGTTCTTCAGCTGCTGCTTGCTCAGTCTTCCATCCCTCATCGCTCCAGAGTTCAATGCGAGCGTTGGCGCCGACGACGATGGCCGTATCTCCGATTCCGGCGTACGTGCGCAGAGCATCTGGTAACTTAATCCTGCCTTGACCATCATATGAGGCGTCGAAGGCGGAGCCATGGGTAAGTCGAGTCAGCCTCCTCAGCTTAGCTCCAGTGAGTGGTGTCTCAGCAAGCTTGTCGGAAACTCTCTTCCATTCTCTTGCTGGATAAACGGCAATGCATTTCTCGCCCAATCCCCTGGTCAATACCATGCCCTCCCTCAGCTCTCGTCTGAATTTTGGCGGCAAAGGGACTCTTCCTTTTTCGTCAACCTTGTACTGATACTCACCGTTGAACATATCATTCCTCCGGGTTCCCCACGGAGCACCTGAGGTTTGCGCCTTCCATCATGTTCATGATGTGGCTATCCCCCTCTTTCACCACATTTCCCCACAATCGTATTATAAACCCTGTGTTCGTTTTGTCAATACCTTTGGGCGATTTTTCTGGAATTTTTGAACAATTTCTGTGTTACAGATTGAAAATGCGGTAGTGCCAAATACAGACCAAGGGACTCAGTCCTCTGGGGCGAGCCAAAGTCACCGCGAAAGTTGAGACTTTCTTTTGCCGCCGTCCGCATGGTAAGATATGCATTTTGGAGGTTTCTGTTGACCGATTCCATGCGTATCGATATTCTGTGTCTCTTCCCTGAAACATTTGACTCTCCGCTCAACCAGAGCATCATAAAGCGCGCTCGGGAACAGGGATTGGTGAACATCGCGATTCACGATATTCGCGACTACACCCGTGATAAACATCATACTGCGGATGACTATCCCTACGGCGGCGGACCGGGCATGGTGCTCAAGCCCGAGCCCGTCTTTGAGGCAGTGGAGGCGGTGAAACAGCAGCTCGGTGTAAGTGAGGTGCCTATCATATTGCTTACTCCACAGGGCAGGCTTTTTTCTCAATCTGTGGCCCAAGAATTAGCCCTTCACCCTCATCTGATGTTAATCTGTGGTCACTACGAAGGTTTGGATGAGAGAGTGTGTGAGCACCTGGCAACTGATGAAATCAGCATTGGGGACTATGTGCTTAGCGGGGGCGAATTAGCTGCCTTGGTTGTGGTGGATGCTATCGTTAGGCTAATGCCGGGGGTACTTGGCTCACAGGATTCTGCAATTAGCGATTCTCATAGCAACGGGCTTCTAGAATATCCCCAATATACCAGACCTCAAGCATATCGAGGATGGTCAGTACCATCGATCTTGCTTTCAGGAAATCACGGCGAAATTGCTCAATGGCGACGCCGTCAGGCTATCTTGCGAACGGCAAGGCGACGCCCTGACCTTTTGGAGAAGGGCAATATCTGCGAAGAGGAAAGAAAATGGATGTTAGAGAATTTGTTAAACCCAAAGTGAACCCCAACATTCCTCAAATCTCCCCTGGCGATACGGTCAAGGTTAGTTTGAAGGCTATGGAAGGAGACAAGGAGCGACTGCAACACTTCCAGGGAGTGGTGATTAAGATGAGGAAGGGTGTTGCTGGTGGGAGCTTTACGGTGAGGAGAGTATCTTACGGCATCGGAGTGGAACGCACCTTTCCTCTCCAATCCCCCCATGTGCAGAATGTGGCGGTGCTCAGGCATGGGCAGGTGCACCGAGCCAAACTCTATTATATGCGCAGGCTCAGCGTGAAACAGGCTCGACTTAAGGAAAGGCGAGAGAGAGTACTGGAACAAGCCATGCCTCAAGAAGAAGAACCTCGTAGCGAAGAACAGTCCTCTGAATGAACTACGCCGGGGTGGCAGTCGATTCGCCGCGATTGCAGCGGGGTCAAACTTTCTGCTATGCCATACCACCGGGACTCGATATCAACGTGGGGCAGGCAGTCTGGGTGCCGTTTGGCTCCCGAATCGTCCAGGGGATTGTGCTCCAACTATCGGACCAGCCAGCAGTTGAAGAGACCAAGGAAATAGCTGGCATTATCACTGATTTTCCTCCGCTTTCCCCGATGCAAGTGAAGCTTGCCGAGCGGATAAGCGAACACTATTTTGCCGCCCCTTTTGATGCTCTGTCTCTAATGCTGCCTCCGGGATTTGAGAGGCGAGCTGTTACTTGCTTTGAGCTGACAGATGTCCAGGCGGATTCGTCACTTACATCGGAACAAAGGCAGGTATTTGACATTATGAAATGGAGGCGAAAGACCACCTTGCCCGAGCTGGAGAAAGCAGTTGGCCAAAGAAAAGCCAAGCAAATCACCGATCAATTGCTGGACCGCCTGCTGATTAGAAGAACTCTGGAACTGGAACCGGCCAGGATAAAGCCCAAGACTGTCCCCTATGTTAGGCTGGTGGCTGATAGCCAGGAAGTTGAAGTAGCGAAGGCTCGCCTGGCTAGGTCTGGAGCTTATAGACAGGCCGAACTCCTGGAATTTCTGACTGGGCAGACAAGACCTATTTCAGTTGAGGAAATAAGAAAACACCTCAATTGCTCTCCAGCCGCCATCAAGGCCCTGGAAAGGCACCATCTGGTCTCAGTGGAAAGACTCAGGGTAAGACGTGACCCCCTGGCCCATCTTAGCTTCACGCCTTCGTCACCTCCGGTTCTTACCTCATCTCAACAAGCTGCCTGGGAATCAATGGAAGATGCCATTGTGAATAGAGTAGGGCAACCTGGCAGACCGCCGGTCTTTCTCCTTTTTGGTGTTACGGGGAGCGGCAAAACCGAGATTTACCTGCGGGCTTTGGCTATGATTGTTGGCGCTGGCAAAAGAGGCATCTGTCTTATCCCGGAAATCGCCTTGACCCAGCAGACAGTAGAAAGATTCGCTAATCGCTTCCCTGGCCGCGTGGCGGTACTGCACAGTGGTCTTTCCCTGGGAGAGCAATTCGACGAATGGCAATGGATACGAGAAGGGAACTGCGATGTTATCATCGGACCAAGGAGCGCTTTGTTTGCGCCGTTGCCCGATCTTGGTCTTATCATCATTGACGAAGAACACGAGTGGACATATAAGCAAGAAGATAGGTCGCCTCGCTATCATGCCCGCGACGTAGCGATAAGGCTGGCTGAACTCAGTGGTGCTGTTGTTATACTGGGCAGCGCCACCCCTGATATCGGCAGTTTTCTTAAAGCACAGCAGCGGGAATATCAGCTGGTGGAGCTCAAGGAGAGAATTACTCCTCGTGGTTATTCCCGTCTTCCTGAAGTCGCCGTAGTGGACCTAAGGGAGGAACTCAAAGCCGGAAACACGAGCTTGTTCAGTCGTTCCTTATTAGCTGCCATGAAAGATGCTCTAGCGCAGGGCGAGCAGACAATTCTCTTTCTGAACCGTCGGGGTACAGCTACCTTTGTTCGCTGTCGCAACTGCGGCCTTGTCTTTCGCTGTCCCCGCTGCTCCGTAGCCCTTACTTACCATTCAGTGGAGAGAAGGCTGATTTGCCACCGCTGTCGTTATTCTGTTCCAGTCCCTGACAGCTGCCCTCGGTGTTCCCGTCGCAACCTGAGGTTGCTGGGAATTGGCACGCAGAGGATAGAAGACGAGATGAAGCATTTCTTTCCTGAAGCAAGAGTGCTTCGCTGGGATAAGGATGTGATTACCAAGAGATTCGGTCATGAGGATTTGTTGAGGAGTTTTCGTGACCATAAGGCAGACGTGCTTATTGGCACCCAGATGATAGCCAAGGGATTGGACCTGCCTCAGGTAACTCTGGCCGGGGTAATCAATGCCGATACCGGTCTTAATTTTCCTGACTTCCGTAGCAGTGAACGCACTTTTCAGCTTCTGTGTCAGGTAGCGGGCAGAGCCGGGCGTGGAGTTAAAGCCGGGAAGGTTATCATCCAAACCTACTCCCCTGACAACTACGTCATTGAAGCTGCTGCTAGGCATGACTACCTGGGGTTCTATCATAAAGAGATAGATTATCGGCGCCGATATAACTATCCCCCCTTTAGCGAATTGGTGCGCCTAGTTTATAGCCACGCCAACGAGGAGTCATGTCGGCGTGAGGCAGAGAGGGTGCATCGTCTGATTCTTCAGGAGGGGACAAGGAAAAGTATAACTGATTTTAACGTTATTGGTCCGGTACCCACCTTTGCCTTCAGGGTGAGAGCTAGATATCGCTGGCAACTCTTCCTGCGCGGCGCTGAGTCAATTGGGATATTATCCCAGCTCACTTTGCCGCAGGGTTGGACAATAGACGTGGACCCGGTGGGGATGGTTTGATTTCTCGAAACCATCGACAGACCAAGAAGCAGCTGTGCTTTCCCGAGAGGCTCCATCTATTGGCGAGCGAAAGTAGTGGTGAACTCTATCCGTGCCCTTCTACAGCTTTTAGCCTCCGATGGCGGGTGGGAAGATGTGCAGCACATCCCCCTCTTTCAGGGCAGCGCTCTTCAGATTACGGAGGTTGATACCGTTCAGTAGAATAAGTGAATAGTCCTGCAGCTTGCCGTCCAGGTGAACCCCGGCAGCCCCGAGCTTCTCCCGGAGTTGAGGACCAAATTTCTCTTCGAGCCGAGTTAGTGCGTCCTGTACGTCGTCAGCTTGCAGCGTAGCGCTATCTGTATGGAGATAAGAGCGCCAAAGACTATAAAAACGCACTGTAATTGAGGCCATTTCCCTACCTGTCTAGTTCAATTCTGTCAATAGCGCATTCCCTGGCATCCACCAGTAAAATCTGGTTGCGTATCGGTGTGCCAACTCCAGTAATGATTTTGACTACCTCTTGGACCTGCAATGCAGCTATCATGGCTACCGTGGCTGGAGGATTACCGATTCTGATCTCCACACCCTGCTCGGGCAGTGTATCAGAAGACGACCCATAAAGCGACGACAGTCCCACGTCTTCGGGGAAGATAGTCATGAGTTGTCCACTGAAGCCGGCGATTGAGGCGTAAACATAAGGTATTGCCAGTTGGCGACAGGCGTGCTCAACCGCCAGCCGTGCTGGCAGGTTATCGAGCCCATCGAGTACTATTTGAGCGCTGGTAAGAAGACTCTGCGCGTTGTCCCCAGTCAGCTTCTCCCGAAACGTCGTGGCTGTGGTTGCTGAGTTTATCTTCTTGACTCTCTTTGCCGCCGCGATGACTTTGTATTCGCCTATATTCCCTTCCGTGGACATTATCTGTCTGTTCAGATTCTGCTCAGTGAAGCGGTCGCTATCGATGATAATCAAATGCCCTATTCCTTGCCTGGCTAATAACTCGATGACCGTGCTGCCTAATCCCCCGGCGCCTACCACGGCCGCAGTTGACTGCAGCAGCTTGATCTGCCCGTCCAAACCAATTGTGCCTATATTGCGGAGATATCGGCAGGGAATAATGCCCTGCTTCAGCGCAATCATTTCCACCTCTTTGGCTGGCACTCCTTGCGAATCAGAAATTGAAGCTGTCATCTTCAGGCTGATGACAAGATGGGTTCTGCCGTCCGGAGCAACATGTGATTCCGCTGATTCGGCAATGCGTCGCCGGACGTCGAGATCGGCTATATTGCTTTCCATGGGAAACGCCCTCACAACTGTCAGGATAATTATAATATAATAGGTTGTTAAGGGATAAATCGGTGATGGCATTTGGCAATAGGTATCCTTGAAGGGAGGTATACCGAAGGTGAATGAAGTCAAGGTGAAGACAGGGGAAGAACTGAACGGTCTGGGTACAATGCTCAAGGAAATCATGGACACAAACCTCAAGGACACTAGTAAGTACAAGAGCGTTGAGAAGGTGAAAGCAAGTATGGTCATCAAGGAGTCGACGTCAGGCGTAGCCGTTACACTGTATCTCGACCAGGGCAAACTTGAGCTGCACAATGATGCGATAGCCAAGCCGACGGCGTACATGGAAGCCGGGTTTGAGAATCTGGCACATATCAGCTCTGGCGAACTGAACCCGATTGTGGCTATTCTCACCGGCAGGCTGAAGTCTAGAGGCAATCCCTTACTATTGCTCAGGATTTCAAAGATAATGGTGCTGAAATAGAGAGCCAGCTTCATCACTGGCTACTTGACACAAGTGATGAGTCCTGAGACAAGAGGTGGCAATGTCTATATGACATATCTTGAGCACGTGGACATGGTATAATTGACAGCAGAAATTCAGCAGGAGGAGGTTAGAATGGCTATTTTGTTTGGAACGCAAGAATGGGTGGATGCACTGAAAAAGACACTGGAGACCAGCCAGGCATACAAAGAGGCAGCCAGGAACTGGGAAGGGGACCTATACATTATCGTCGAGCCCGATGCATCGTACAAGAACAGGCATATCCTTTATCTCGACCTCTGGCATGGTGAATGCCGTGAGGCCCGGGCGATTACAGACGAAAATGAGAAGTCTCCGAAATACCGCATATTTGGCCCGTTCACCAACATGAGACAGATACTGGACAAAAAAGTTGACCCGGTCCAGTCCATGATGACTGGCAAGATCAAGGTCAAGGGTGATATGGCCCAAATCATGAAGATGCCCAGGGCAGCCGTGGAACTGGTCAACTGCATGGCTGCATTTGAAACCGTGTTCCCTGACTAGACATCTATCGTACGGCGTGAAGTCACAGCAGGCTGACAAGGGCCGTCGTCTATTGATGTGATGTTGCCACAAGAGCATGACGAGTTTGTGGCGAGGAGATAGCTATGTGGTATTTCGTGGTTCCCAAGGTAGTTTTCGGTCAAGATGCACTGAGCCATCTGGCTGAACTGAAGGCGAAATCGGCGTTCATCGTTACCGATACGAACATCGTGAGTCTGGGTCTTGTTGACAAGGTCAGGGAGCAGCTTTCTCAAGCGGGGATACAAACCACCGTCTTTGATGAGGTTGAGCCGGACCCTTCGCTGCAGACGGTACAGAAGGGGGTGGGTCTGCTGAACCGGGACATACCGGATTTGATTGTGGCTGTGGGTGGGGGTTCTGTCATGGACGCAGCCAAGGCGATGAGGGTGCAATATGAAAGGCCGGATATAAAGCCGGAGGAGATAAATCCGTTTATTTCGGATTTGGGACTGGGTGCTAAGTGCAAGCTTGTTTGCGTCGCTACAACCTCAGGCACGGGCGCCGAGGCAACTTTTGCAACAGTGCTCACCGATGTAAGCGACCAGAGGAAGCTGAGCCTTATCAACCGAGAGATCGTCCCTGACATTGCCATTGTAGACCCAGAACTGGCACGGTCAATGCCCCCTCATATCACAGCCGACACAGGCATGGATGCGCTGACTCACGCAGTCGAAGGATTCACCTGTACCTGGAGGAACGACTTTACTGACGGTCTGTGTATCAAAGCTATACAGAATATTTTCCAGTATCTTCCCAGAGCAGTGAAGGATGGCAATGATATGGAAGCGCGGGAAAAGATGCATAATGCGGGATGTATCGCAGGTATCGGTTTCATCAACGCGCTGTCATCTATGGCCCATGCGGCAGGTCACTCACTCGGCGCTTTGTTTGACGTTCCGCATGGCAGAGCAGTGGGATTATTTCTGCCCTACACCATCGAGTTTATTGGCGAAGTCCGGGAGGAACTCTGGGCAGACATATGCTACGCGATCAAACTGGAAGTACCTGGGGGGAAAAGGGCGGCAGCAGTCTTGGCGCAAGCTATACGAGGGCTGGCTCGTGAGATTAATCAGCCACTGAGTATCAGAGATATAGGCATTCCCCTGGATACCTTTGGCATGGCGATGGGGAAGCTGATAGACAATGTCATGGCTGATGGATCACTGATTGTCTCAGCCAGGATACCTAATGTTGCAGAGACTGAGCGGTTTCTTAACTACGCGTACCAGGGGAGAAGTATAGACTTCTAGCTTCACTGGAGTTACTGTGCAAACTTCAAGAGATTTCGGGTGAACCTTAAGGAGGTAGGGAAAATGCCACGTTTTATAGTTGTTCATAAGGCGCCGTTCACTGAGGAAGAGTTGATTGCGCGCGCTAAGGCTGCCCCCAACTTCATGCCAAAAAGCGTCTCATGGAAATGCAGTTACTGCGATTTCGCTGGCAACAAGCACTTCTGTGAGTGGGAGGCACCTGATGAGAAGGTATTGAAACGCGTCCTGGATCTGACCCAGACGCCGTTTGAGACGATCCACCGTGTGCGGCGGATGGATGCTGTCAAGGCAAAATTCGAGAAGTGATCGAACCAGTTTTCAGCACACGGGGTAGCGAACAAAAGGAGGAAACATGTTCGGTTACATGGGACAAATACTCAGGGTTGGTTTGACAAGTGGCAAGGTATCAAAAGAGGCTCTTAAAGAGAACGACTGCAGGATGTTCTTGGGTGGGAGCGGGCTGGCAACAAAATACCTTTATGACGGAGTGCCCAAAGGCACTGACCCGCTTGGACCCGACAATGAGCTGATTTTCATGACCGGCCCCCTGACCGGCACAGAATCACCAAGCGCCGGCAGATATTGCATAGTCACCAAATCGCCTCTAACCGGTTTCTGGGGAGAGGGGAACTCGGGTGGCAGCTGGGGAGTCTATCTGAAAAGCTCAGGTTTTGACGGGATTGTCTTTGAAGGCGTATCACCCCAGCCAGTCTACCTGGTGATAGATGATGGCAAAGCTGAACTCAGAGACGCCAGGCACCTTTGGGGCAAGAGCGTTAGCGAAACCACCAGGCTGATCAAAGAAGAACTGGGAGAGGACTTCAATGTCGCCTGTGTTGGCGTAGCCGGGGAGAACCTGGTTAGATACGCTGGTATTTTCAACGATAGTCATCGGCCCGCCGGAAGATGTGGTGTGGGGGCGGTAATGGGGTCGAAGCGTATCAAGGCAGTGGCCGCCAGAGGGACACAGGAGATTAGAATCGCCAATAAGGATGCCTTCACCCAGATCTCGAAGAGGAACTACGACCTGGTTAACGAGAGCCTGTTGAAAATCACTCTCGAAACCTACGGGACGTCCATGGTTACGGATCTGGTAAACGTCAGGGGAGGCTTTCCGACCAGGAACTGGCAGACGGGTGTTGTTCCGGATATGGACAAATTAAGCGGAATCACGCTGGAAAACACGCTCTTGGTGGACAGGAAGCACTGCTACGCCTGTCCCATCAGCTGTTGCCGAGTAAGTGTCGTGAAGAGCGGGCCTTATGCCTGTAAGGGCGAGGGGCCGGAATATGAGACAATCGGCGCTTTCGGTGGCATGTGCGCGCTGGATAACCTTGAGGCAGTGACATTCGCACATAACCTATGTGATGAGTACGGACTGGATGTAGTCTCTACCGGGAGCACAATAGCCTTTGCCATAGAGTGCTACGAGAAGGGGATATTGACCAAGGCTGACACGGACGGACTGGAGTTGAAGTTCGGTGACGCGGATGTCGTCATTCAGCTCATACACAAGATAGCGAAAAGGGAAGGTATTGGTGACCTGCTGGCTGAAGGGACCAAAAGAGTAGCGGCGAAACTAGGCAGGGGTACCGAAAGGTTTGCCATGCACGTCAAGGGACTGGAGATGCCCGCTTATGACCCCAGAGCAGCCAAGATATGCGGTCTGGCATTTGTCACCGCTAACCGTGGCGGCGACCATATCACAGCTTATGTGGAGGGGCCGGCCTTTGTAGACACGCCTTTCCTGTGCGTCGAGGATAGCAAAATTGAAGACTGGATAGTAGAAAATCCTGCCGAGGCTAAGGTGGTCAAAGACCTCGAGGATGCCCTGACGGTCTTCGATTGCATGGGGACATGCAAGTTCATGGGCATGGCACTGGCCGCCGAGGACTGGGTCGATATGATAGCCAAATGCGTTGGTTGGGAACTCAGCGTCAGCGATTTCAGGAGAATTGGAGAGAGGGTCTATAACCTGGCCAGAGCTTTCAACGTCAGGGACGGCCTGACCAGGGCTGATGATGCCCTGCCCAAACGATTGCTCGAGGAACCACTGCCCGAGGGTGCTGCCCAGGGACATACTATTAAGAAGCTTGACCAGTCGCTGGATGTGTATTATGAGTTGCGCGGCTGGGACAAAAAGACCGGAAAGCCGACCCCGGAAAAGCTCAAGGAACTGAATCTGGACTATGTAGCCGATAAGATATAGGTGGTCAAATTGTGGTCACTATGGCTGAAAAACCGTGGCTAAAACAGTACAGGATGGGGCCTTATAAGCTTCCGCCTACGAAGGAGCCCTATCCTAAAATGACTGTCCACAGTCTTCTGGATGCCACGGCGGCCGAATTTCCTGAGAAAGCTGCCTGCTTCTATTTGGGGAGGGAAATCCCTTATAGCGAGATGAAACTGCTCAGCGACAGGTTGGCTGCGGCGCTGGCCGACCTGGGCGTCAGAAAAGGCGATAAGATAGCCACCGTTCTGCCGAATTGCCCGCAGTTCATGATAAGCGACTTCGGAATCATGAAGACCGGAGCAGCTCATGTGCCCTGCAGCGTTATGCACAAGGCCGCTGACTTGACATACGAGATCGGCGAATCGGGAGCTGAGACAGTTATCTGCACCGAGATGTCCCTGGGGACGGTGCATTCAATAAAGGACAAGACCAGAATCAAGAACATAATAGTCACCTCGATCATGGACTATTCATCTGAAGAACCGGCAGTGCAGCGGTTACGCGGCGTTCACCAGTTTCGTGATCTGATAGCAGGCCATGAGCCCAAACCTCCTGATGTTGACATTGACCCGATGAAAGACCTGGCCGTATTGCCGTTCACCGGGGGTGCCACCGGCCTGCCCAAGGGGGTGATGTTGACACACTATAATCGTGTGGTAGCAGTGATGCAGATGGCATGGGCGTATGAGCCCTTGAAAGTCGGCATCAGGGGAAAGGTCTCGGCCATGGTGCCGATTCCGCTCTTTCACGCCTACGGGCACCTGGTAATGCAGTTCGGTGTTTACTGGGGGCTCAAAGGATACTTACTTCCGGACCCGAGAGACATTGATACCTTGGCGCAAATGCTGACAAAGTATCGTCCCTTTTTCTGTGCTTGCGTGCCCACTCAATACTCGCGGCTGGTGGCTGCGGGAGTGGGCAGGATTAATACGATGTTTGTGTCTACGACAGCAGCTCTGGCCCCCGAAATTGCCCAGAAGTTCAGGCAGGAAACCGGCGTACCTATTACTGAAGCGTACGGTCTCACCGAGACTGGTGGTGGCACGCACGTGAACCTTTCATCCTTCTCTAGAATCACTGGCTTCATGCCTTTCGAGAAGTTCGGCTCGATAGGAGTACCGGTGCCGGATACAGACGTGAAAATCATG
>Ga0172363_10001687_pt1 | contig 17850 bp, 16 predicted proteins | sample LakKivs2_kivu2a2_FD_114541 | JGI IMG/M metagenome (GOLD analysis project Ga0172363, IMG submission 114541) | Sediment microbial communities from Lake Kivu, Rwanda - Sediment s2_kivu2a2 | ecosystem: Environmental > Aquatic > Freshwater > Lake > Sediment | place: Rwanda: Western Province, Lake... | reverse complement strand
GGCGGCGGGTCCTGGAGGACCTCAGGCAGCCGGTCGAAGACGGGAAGGTGACCGTCTCGCGTTGCTTGATGAGCGTCAGTTTCCCCTGTGCTTTCATGCTTGTCGCGGCCATGAACCCGTGACGTTGTGTTGCTCTTTTGTCATCAATTCTAAAGAAGAGGGAAGGTAGGTAAGGTTTATGGTGACGTCTTCCTTATTGACAATTATCTTTTCGGTAATGTTTTCAATTATCTTTCTTTTTTCTTCAGACGTTAATTGAGACCAGCGGGAATAGAGGTCTTTTGCCTCGGCGAATATCTGGTCGGAGGAAAGGAATTGTATTTTCAGGAAGTCGATCTCTCCCTGGATTTCGGGTATTTGGCCGTCGATCTGCTTCAGCCGTTCTTCCAACGGCCGATAATGCCGTCCGAACGCCTCCATCGTAATCTCATCATTGGTATAAGCCCGATATATCTTTTCCATGTCCTGTTCGGTCTTTTTTCTATCGTCGTTTAAGGTCTTTAGTAGCTTTTCTTTTTCTTTAATCGTCTGGTCTGCTTGACTGAGATATTCGGTTATCTCCTTAGGGGAGAAAAAGAAAGTCTTAAGCTGTTCGTGGAATATTTCTTCAAGGTCAGCTATCCCGATTTTATTCCGGCATTTGTAGCAGACATACTTCGGAGTGTTTGAGGGGACATACATGGTTTGACCGCACGCACATTTAACATAGCCGGCGAAAAGCTGAACTGTCTTTTTAGACGGGCGCTTGTTCTTCTTCTCCTGCTCGTCGAGGATCGCATTGCATTTGTCCCAAAGTTCTTCGGAGACGATCGGTTCGATACGGTTATAAACCCACTCGGATTGGGATTTGATAACCCGTTTCTGGCCTCTCTCGGGCGGTCCTTTGGTCCAGTTCGCCCGGTGCAGCCCTTTAGCCGTCGTATCCCTTAAAAGCCTTCCCACGGTCGTATCCGTGAATTTTGAGCCATTTCTGGTTCGGTATCCTGACTCATTAAGGAGACGAGCTACAGTCTTCTTTCTCTGGTGTTCCAAGAAAAGGTCATAGATAAGCTTTCTTATTGGTGCTTCTTTGGGATTAGGCACCAGCTTTTTATCAAGCCATTGGAAGCCATAAGCGGCTTGTCCTCCTGTCGGCTTTCCCAGCTTGGCCCTGATAGGGACAGAAGCAGCTACCCGTTCTGAGATTTCCTCTCTTTCCCATTGGGCCATTGCCGCGATCATTGTATAGAAGAGTCTTCCGGCAGGGGAGGAGGTATCGATGGATTCTTGAAGTGAGATCAGGTCGGCGTTATGCTTTCTAAAGAAATCAGCGAATTCCAGGAGCTCTTTGGTATTCCGGGCCAGGCGAGCGAGTTTTGAAAAAATCAGGCCAGTGATATGGCCTGATTTGATATGATCGAGCATTTTCTGCGTCTCAGGAAGGCCCATGACCGATTTTCCGCTTACTGCCTCAAGATGATAGATTTCCTTTACCTCCCAGCCTTTGGATTCGGCATAGAACCGGGCCCGTTTCTCGTGGTGCTCCGGGCTTTCTCCCCTGGCCTGGTCTTCTGTCGAGACCCGAATCCAGATACCGACGGGCTTAACTTTATCCATTCTCCTTGCCTTAATTATAGTTTATCATATAACATAGAAGAAATTACCTAGTTTTGTCCATCTGAATTGTAAATAATTGTAAAGTATGTATAATGAAAATAGATGAAAGAAAAAGAATTTTACGCTGCCCAAGAATTAGCTGATAAATTAAGGGTGAATATTATGACAATTTACCGCTATATCAAAGCGGGCAAATTTAAAGCTTTCAAAATGGGTAAGGAATTTAGAATTGATAAAAAGGAATTTAATAAGTTTTTAAATAAAATAAAAACGAAATAATCATATGAAAAATAAAAATAGTCAATCTATTTTTGAAAAAAATATCCAAAGAGGTATTGAGGCAGAGATTATATCCTTTAACGAAGATAAGTCAAGAATTACTTATCACTGCTCACGCGATTTTACAACCAGCTTTAAAAATCCTGAAGAAGTTGTTAGGGCATCTTATTTTACCGAGTTGGTGCTTGATTATAACTACCCAGCAAAAAGAATGAACTTTGAGGTAATTGTCCCAAGAAGAAGACCAGAAGACAAGGCCGATATTGTAGTTTACGAAGACAATGAATTAAAAAAGCCCTATTTGGTGGTTGAATGCAAAAAAGAGAAAATTAGCGATGCTGAATTTAAACAGGCTATAGAACAAGCGTTCGGCAATGCTAATAGTTTAAGGGCTAAATTTGCCTCTGTAGTTGCAGGGACAACCAAAACCGCTTTTGATATAGCCGGCTTTAAACCGAGTGAAAGAGAAAAAAATGTTATCTCAGATATTCCAGTTAAATACGGCAAAACTCCTAAATATAGATTTATCAAAGGCGAGGAAGGTAAAGAACTAAAAACCGTTTCAAGAGAAGAACTTATCCGAGTATTAGAAAAAGCCCACGACACGGTATGGCAAGGCGGAAGACTTGCTCCGACTACGGCTTTCGATGAGATTTCAAAACTGCTTTTCTGTAAATTAAAGGACGAAAAAACAACCACTAAAGGAAAAGCTTATCTATTCCAGATCGGAACTCACGAAAGCCCTGAAGAAGTTTATGAAAGAATAGATACTATTTATCAAAAAGCAAAGAAGGAAGACTCGGAGGTATTTAAAGAAGATATAAGATTAGAGCCGAAAATTGTCTATAGTGTGGTAGAACATTTACAACCCTTAGCACTTACCAAGATTGATTTGGACACCAAAGGGGTGGCTTTTGAAAGATTTATGGAAGACTTCTTTAGGGGAAAAATGGGGCAATTTTTTACTCCCAGGCCAATAATTCAGTTTTGTATAAAAATGATGAACCCAGAAAGAGACAGTTTAGTTTTAGATCCTGCCTGTGGAAGTGGCGGATTCTTACTTAATGCAATGGATAATGTTAGACGATATTCTGAGGCAAATTATGATGAACGAGAGGCTTGGGAGCATTGGCATAATTTTGCCAAAAACAATATTTACGGCATAGAAATAAACGATCAGATAGCCAGAGTCTGCAAAATGAATATGATAATTCACGATGATGGACATACGAACATCATAAGCACTGACGCTCTAAATGATTTTGACGGCATAGACAAAATTCATAAAGGGTTTAAAAAGGACTATTTTGACCTAATCTTAACCAATCCGCCATTTGGAGCGGTTATTAAAAGAACTGAGAAAGATTATTTAGATAAGTATAACTTAGGCAAAGAAAGACGGGCTCAAAAAACTGAAATTTTATTCATTGAACGATGTATTGATTTTGTAAAACCAAAAACTGGGAAAATTGCCATTGTATTACCTGACGGAATACTAACTAACTCAACTTTGCAGTATGTCAGAGATTTTATAATGGAGAGATGCCAAATTTTGGCTATTGTTTCACTTCCGCAATTTGCCTTTACTCATTTTGGGGCTGGAGTAAAATCATCTTTGGTGTTTCTAAGACGAAGGAGCGAGAAAGAACGATTAAAAAGATACCCTATGTTTATGGCAATAGCTGAGCATATTGGCTATGACGCCACAGGTAGAGAAGACTCGCAAAATGATTTAGACAAAATTGCGCAAGAATATAAAAGTTTTCTAAAGAATCCTAAAAACTATGCAGGCTGTTAATACTAAGAATCAATGTTTTGTAGTTTGGGATAATGAGATTGAGGCTAGGTTTGACCCGCATTTTTATAAGCCTGAATTTATCGAATTTATTAAGAAACTTCGTAGCAAGAAATATAAGACTAAACAAATAAAAGACTTTGCAAGAGTAATTTGTGGCCCCTTCGGATCATCTATAAAGGTTAAAGATTATGGAGTTTCGGGTATTCCCTTAATTAGAATCGCAAACATAAATGAAAATGAAGAACTTTCGTCCGATAATGCAATTTTTATAAGCGAGGAATTAGCCGAAAAACTAAAATCGTATAAGGTTAAAGAGGGCGATTTAATAATTTCTCAAAGAGGAACATTGGGTTTATTAGCAAAAGTTTCTAACTTTTATGACGGTGCAATTATAAGCGCAAATTTTATTGCAATAAAAGAAATACAAGATGTATCGCCAGATTATCTGAAATTATTTATGTCTTCTAATCAGGGACGCAAACAATTACTTAGAAAAACAAGTGGGCAAGTGCAAACAAAGATTACAACAGATGATATAAAATCTATTTTAGTTCCAATCCCAAAAATAAGAGTCCAAAATCAAATTGTTGAAATAATGCTATCGGCTTACAAGCAAAAGGCAGAAAAAGAAACCGAAGCGGAAAAATTGCTAGATTCAATTGATAATTGTGTGTTAGGGAAGCTAGGAATAAAAACGCCAGAAATTAAAGAAAAAATGTGTTTTAGCGTAGGTTCTGAAAAAGCTGCAAATAGTAGATTAGATTCTTACTATTATCAGCCGAAGTTTGAGGAAATTAATAAATCAGTCAAGAATGGAGGGATTAGAGTTAAAGAATTGAAAGATAGCTTTAAAGATAAATTAATTAAGGGGATATTGCCAAATGAGGACGAGAAAGACGGAGAGGTGAAAGTCTTACAGATTAAGAACATTCTTAGAAATGGGTCGATAGATACTTCGGAATACATTACTTCTAAAAACATCTTTAGACAAGAACATAAGATTAAGAACGGGGAAGTGATAGTGGTTATTACGGGGGCGACCATAGGTAAAGTTGGTTTATGGCATTCTGAAGAAGAGTTTTATCTCAGTGGCGATATGGTTAAATTTTCTACGAATATCGAATTTAATCCTTATTATGTTCAGGCATTTTTGTTATCTAAATTAGGACAATGTCAATTACTAAGAAGAATCACAGGAGCAACAAATAAACATTTGTCTCCTGATGACGTTGAAAAAATCGAGATTCCTTTTCCTTCTCTTTCTGTTCAAAATGAAATAGCTAATGAGATAAAAAGAAGGATAGAAAGAGCCAAAAAATTGAGATCGGAATCCAAAAATATAGTCGAAAACGCCAAAAAAGAAGTTGAGAAAACTATTTTGGCTGAATCAACCTAAGAAAGCTATAATTCTATCCGAGATTTCAACTGAGCGAAATAGAGGCGAGTGGAGGCCGGCCCCCTAAGGAGTCCTAGCCTCCCGATAGTAAGCAAGCCGCTATGGTTAAGCGTATTTATCGCCTCGCTAATATAGACGCTCCCGAAATCAATTATTCTCATTTAAAAAAAGGAGATGCTTTTGCATCTCCTTTTCCTCTCTGCCTGATATATGTAAAAAGAACATTAAACCCTAAGCGGGCTCGTCCAGCCTCTTAAACTCCTCAGGCGGAAGGGTGACGAGCCTCCCTCCGATTTTCTCAAGCTCAACGCTTTTCTCCCAGGATTCTTCCCTCTGGGCGGCAAGCGTTATGGCATTGGCGATCCCGTATTGATCGTATTCCGGCTCTGCGCCGAAGGCCATGAGGATGTTTGCTTTCTGAACCTCGCTCAGCTTGTACTCTTCTACGATGTTATTAATCACCTTCTGGGGATTCCTGACCTTGATTTCAGTGGATTCCCGGAGATACTGGACAATCTCGCCGAACCGGCTGAATAGCTCCCGGATTGAACGTCTCAGAGATAGATAAATAATCTCATCCAGAGTTTCATCTCCGCTTCCGATATGAATTGCGCGGGTGACCAGCTCTTCGATGATCATTCCGTTTGAGCACACAACCCTGAATATTCTCGGCTCAACCCTCAGAGCGCGCTGGCCTGTTTCTGAATTTCGGAGAAAAATCCCACTGAATATCAGGTCATCCTTGTGTCTTACAAAATCCTGAAGTTTCCGGCTTTTGATCTTGATATTCATTTCAGTCTCTGAGAGATAACAGTCCTCAATTTCAGCCTCATGAGCCTGGAGCTCGTTTAATGAGCAATAGAGAACGTCGAGATGGTCGATAACCCGATATCTTCCGCTGAGGAAGGCTCTTGCGGAATCGCCCAAACATCGGAGGAAGATATCTTTGCCGTTTCTCTTCAGCCAGGCGTTGACATTCTCAACGAGAAGCTCCGGGGCTTCCTTCTCCATTTTGCGGTAGTATTTGAGCGGGATTTCGAGCTTTTCAGCGATCTGTTCATGGCAGGGCTTTGTAATCAAGACAGCTTTCTTGTCTTGAATGTGGAGGAAAGGCAAATTCTCATCCAGGCCCATCTCGATTTCTGAGGATTTCAGCCTCTTGTCCCATTTCAGGGGTTTTTGTCTTTCCAGTTCCTCGATCAAAGATTGCAGTTTCATGAGTTCCTCCTTTTTGTTTTTAAAGAGCTAAGGCAGAGAGGTATATTTGAACAAAGGGCTTGAAAGGAGCTATGCGGATTTTTTGGGCTCTTTGAGGTTGGCGTAGAATATCTGTCTCTCGATCACCCACTTCAAGGCCCTGGGCTTCGGCATTCCCTCAAAATCCATTTTTCCAAAGGTTCCCGCTGACTCAATGATTATGTTCCCGAATCTGAAGATCCTTCCCCAGATTCCGTATTTGCAGGTGATGTCTTCAATATCGCTGAGTTTTATGGCCATGAAATGTTTTCCGATAATCCCTCTTTCTTTAATAAGCCTCAAATTGGTGAGGTAAAGCCGATTGAATTTCCAGTCGAGGTAGAAGATGAGGCTTAGGAAAAGGAGGATTAAAAGCGCAATTACATAACAGGCACCTTCAAGCCCTTGAAACACGATTCCCAGGAAAGGACAGGCAAAGAAAAAATAAAAAAGAAAAAAGACGAATATCCCCATGAGAGGAATAGCCAAAAACAGCCAGTGGGGATTGGATTTTAAAATGATCTGTTCATCTGACAAGAAAAAAATAGATGGATTAGATCGGTAGTTGCCGGTCATATGAATTTGAGAAACGATAAGATTGGCTTAAGATTTCACGCTCAACGCTCGGCCTTGAGCGAGAATACATTTTCCTTGAGTGCTTGATGACTTTTTCTTTATAGGACCTGTTTCTTACAACTTGAGGCATGGTAATGGCGCTAAAAGGCTCAGAAGTCGCGCCGTCAATCATGAGTTTTAAATAGATATGGTAATTGGGTAGGTTAATCAGGTCAGACTCGCTAAAAACAGGAGAGAATTCCTTGGCCAGGTACTTTGCGTCTTCAGCGCCGACTCTGAAGGAGATAATTGTCCCGACATTTCCGAAAATAGCCGCTCTTATTCTTTCATCGAGCTGCTCTATATACTGGTGAGCCAAGATCAGGTTTAATCCGTATTTTCGCGCCTCTGAGAGAATATCGGCAAAGGAGAGGGTGAGGAAATTGTGAATCTCATCTACATAGAGATAAAAGGGGGTCCTTTTTTCCGTTGGCAGATCAGACCGGCTCAGAGCAGCCAACTGAATCTTGGTCACAATCATCGCGCCCAAAAGCGCCGAGTTATCTTCTCCGATCTTTCCTTTGGCCAGGTTAACTATCAGGATTTTCCCCTCATCCATCACCTTCCTTAAATCGAAGGTGTTTTGTTTTTGACCGGAGATGTTTCTTAAGGGGATACTTATGAGGAACTGGCCGATTTTATTGAGGATCGGGGAGATGGCCTCAGAGCGCAGCCAGGCTGAGTACTTATCAAACTCAAAGAGCCAGAAGTCTTTTGCCTGTTGGTGATGAATGTTCTCAAGAATTCTTTTTCTAAATTCTTTGTCTGTTAAAAGTCTCGGTAAATCCAAGAGTGTACTTCCGGGCCGCTCTAAAAGAGTCAGAATCGAATGTCTTAAGATATGTTCTAATCTCGGTCCCCAGAAATCAGCCCAAATCTTTTTAAAAGTTGCGATAAGGCCAGAGGCGACAAGATGATGGAAGTCTAAGGGAACCTTCTCTAAAGGATTAAAAGCAATCGGGTATTCAAGGTCAGAGGGGTTGAAATAGATAGTATCCTTAATTCTTCTTTTTGGAATAAAATGCAAAATATTTTCAGCCAAGTCTCCGTGGGGGTCGATTAAAGCCAGGCCGTTCCCGCACCTTATGTCTGAAACAGCCATATTCTCGATCAGAGTAGTTTTTCCGGTCCCGGTCTTTCCAATAATATACATATGACCTCTTCGGTTCTCATCTTTTATGCCGAATCTTTTCTGAATGTCCCGGTAGTTGGTTACGGCAAAAGGTGTAATTCGGTTCTTCGCGTTTTCCGATTTTCCCATACATCTTCATCATAAATCCCCAGAAATTAGGATAAAAGAAAGGATAAATTCACTCTTGAGGCAAGTCCTCCCGTCTTGTTTCCCCGCACCTGTGAGTTAAGCTTGAAGTAGAACCTTAAAAATCAAATTAAAGAAGGAGGAAAAACTTATGAAAAACAAAGCAAAAAGAATCGAACTCAGGACTCCGGACGGAAAAGTTATCCTAGTTCTCCATCTCTTAGAAGAGATGGCCTTAGAGGATAGCTCAAAAGCGCAGTCAGAAAAGAAACCCGACTCCGGCAAGACCAAACCTCAAACTCAGAGTCCCCAGAACGAAAATCCGCCGATGACCGATGCTCAGAAACGCTATCTTTTCCGACTCTTGGCAGACCAGGGGATTGAAGGCGACAAGGCCCATGTGCGTCTTCTGGAGCTTTTCCAGGTTGATTCTCTTAAAGAAGTGACAAAGCTCGAGGCAAGCAAAATGATTGAGCGGCTGATTGGAGAGGCCAAAGGAGGAGGGGATGACACACCTTTCTAATAGCCAGATTAATCTCTACACCCAGTGCAGCCTCAAGTACAAGTTCCAGTATGTTGACGGATTCCCAAAGCCATTCAAACCCTCGGGATTAGCTTTTGGCAGCGCCGTCCACTCCACCCTCTCCTGGCTCAATAAAGAGAGGATGAACGGCAACAGCGTGTCGCTTGAAAGGCTTTACAGGATTTTCGATGCCGACTGGTACAGCCAGAAAGTGGAGAACGAGATTCGCTACAAGGAGGGAGAGGAGGAGATGAAGCTCACGGTTCTTGGAAAAGAGTTGCTCGGCCTTTATCTTGAAGAGCCTTACAAGAAAATCAAAGGCACAGAGATTCCCTTCGCCGTTCCCATTGTCAATCCCCACAGCGGCCAAAGGCTTCCTATCGACCTTGAGGGTATTATTGACCTTATCGAAGAGGACGGCACGATCACGGAATTTAAGACCTCAGCCCAAATGATGGACCCGAAAGATGTTGAGACCTACCTCCAGCTCACGATCTACAGCTACGCTTTCGAGACGCTCGCCCACAAACCGCCAAAGCTCCTCAGGGTCGTCAATTTTGTGAAAACAAAGAAGCCCAAGATGATTGTCCTGAGGACAAAAAGAGAAAAGGCCGATTACGAGAGGCTCTTCTTTCTCGCCGGCCGAGTTTTTCAGGGAATCCGGTCTCAAGTTTTCTTCCCCAGAACGGGCTTCTGGTGTAAGGACTGCGAGTACGGCGATCTCTGCAGGAGTTGGGGAGGCAATTAGATGAAGACCAAGAGAATGAAGAAATACAGAGTAGTTTATGAGGTTGAAATCGAAGCTAAGGATATGATCGAGGCTGAGGAGATAGGAGACCTTTGGGAGACGAAGAACAAGGCCAGGCTCAAGAGGATCGAGGGTAAGAATGAGTCCTGGGAAAGGTTTTACGAGCCAGAAAAGTAATTCCGCCCGACGCAGGTTCTTTCAAAGCAAAAGGAAGTAGAAAAATCTACTTCCTTTTATTAAATGTTGCACAAAGAATTTTTTATATGCTAACATTATTTAGGTAGAAGGATTAATTTGTTTAGGGGAAAATTATATGGAATCAAAAATGTTATCTCCTAAGGGTTCTGAGTGGCGAAAATGGGATCTGCATGTCCATACTCCAGCGTGTGCACTAGCGCACTCTTTTGGAGATAATTGGGATATTTATGTTGAACGACTTATTGAGGCCGCAGAGACACATCAAATTATTGCCATTGCCACGGCTGATTACTTCACGATTGAGGGATATAAAACTCTGCTTAAATATTATGACTCGAAAAATCATATTATCTCTCAAAATGGGAAATCGACTTCTATTTATTTAATACCTGGAACCGAGCTTCGCCTTAATAATTTTAATAGCGAAAATGAATCGATAAATTTGCATGTTTTATTTGATCCGGATTTTTGTTCGCATGGATTTATTGAGAGCAATTTTTTAGAAAAACTAAGAGTGTCCTATAGAGGCGGTGAGTACGATTTAAAAAGACAAAACATCTTAGCTATAGGGAAAAGCATAGCCGACAATGCTCAAATAAATGTAGGGCAAGATTTTTCAAAGATTAATCCCGAACAAGAAAGGGTATACATAAAAAAAGCCTTATCGGCAGTTACGTTAAATAAAAAGGATATACATGAAGCACTGGAGGCCATTGACAATATTTTTAAATACCAAGACGAGGCGAATAAGCGTTATTTAGTAGCGGTCGCGGGTAAGGGGCATGGATGCCTAAGAAATCTTAAATGGTTCGAGGACAACAAAGAATTCTCGAGGGCTGGCCTTCTTAGAGAAGATATAACACATCAAGCTGATTTTATTTTTTCGAACAGCGCATCGGATAAGGACTTTTATTTAGGAAAAGACAGAAAGACATCTTCTGATGAAATTGAGATTCGCTTTAAGCATCTTAAGCCTTGCGTTTGGGGATCTGATGCTAAAATGGCTGATAAATTATTACATCCGTCCTGTGGTGAAACCTATGACTATACCTGGATCAAAGCAGATGTTTCATTTGAGGGTTTAAAGCAGATTACTTATGAACCTGATTTGAGAGTACGAGTTCAGAAAGATGATCCTAACGAAGAAGAAACTTTTGCGAAAATTGAAAAATTGGTGGTTAATTTTCCTCAAGAGATGAAAATAAAGGATAAAGAATCGGATGAAGCTTTGCCGTTTTGTATTCAGGGAAAACAAGAAATATATTTTTCATCAAACTTATCTTGTCTAATTGGCGGTAGGGGATCGGGTAAAAGCACCCTTTTACATATTCTTTATAATCTAATTTCTACTAGAGATACCGAAAGGCTTTCGAAAGTTAATTCTCCGTTATTTAATCTACAGCTCGGAACGAGAGATACATTAACAAAGATCCGTTCACTAGCTAAATCAGACATTCCATCAACCACAGAATTCTATTTACAAAATGAAGTTGAAAAATTTGCGAAGGATATCACGGAAATGTCTGAGCTAATCCGGGCCCGCCTTTACGGTTTATCGGCCTCTGAAGACAAGAAAAAGGGACTTAAACAGCTTGAGATCGAGTGGAGCGAAGTCCAACGCGGAATTGATGAATTGATTAAAGATTATGATGAAGTAGTCCAGATTGATAAAGAAATTGATTCACTCGAAAAGCAAAAGGCAACACTTAAAAAACAGACTGATGTTATTAAATCCGAAAAATTTTTGGAGCTTCAGAGATCTATTGAAGAAATTGCCAATCATATTAGCGGATTTAACAGATTTGAAAAAGAATGTAACCAGATAATTCTTGAAATTATAAAACTCATTAAAAGTATAAAAGCATTGGATTGGAAAAAGTATGGGGGCGAATCCGTCTTAAGTAGTTTGGCTGTAGAACTCGAGAATAAACAAAAAGAAATTAAAGTTGTACTGAAGGAAGCAAAAGGAACGTTCGATGCTAATGATTACTTGACACAACTGAATAGCAAAAAAACAGACTTAAAGGACTTTCTAAGGGAGAAGGGGCTTTCTCCCGAAAATATAGGCGAGGTTGCTGCAGCTACACAGCAAATTTCTGACTTAGATGAACAGATTAAAACCCTAAAACGCGAAAGAATACCTCATCAGGATAATTATAATCGAAAAGAAGAACTATTAAAGAACTACAAGGAAGCTTATTCCTCGTATAAGCAGGAATTTGATGAGGTAACCAAAAGTTTACAGAAGAATCTAGATGCACTTAAGAAGGATGACGAAGCAACAGATAATATCTCTTTTGTTCTAAAGTTGAATAATGGACTATTAAAGGAGGCGATAGCAGACTTTATAAAAGAAAATAATACTTCAAGGACTATTTTAAGAGCGGATGATATTCAAAGCGTTTTATTCGGCGATGATGATTCTCAGCTGATAAAAATGATCTCGGATAAATCGAAAATTATAGATGCCATTGACTCCTCAAAAGTAGCAGACATTCATACGCAAATCTTGAGAGATCTAGTCAGCGACCCCGTTTTCGTTGAAAGATTGCATCTCCGATTGCAAAAATATCATTATGACATAAAAAACATTCAGGTCCAGACAAAACTCGGGGAGAAACTTCTCCAAAATACGTCTTTTGGCGAGAGATGCGGAATTGTGATAGCGATTGTATTAGTAGCAGGTACGAATCCCATAGTAATTGACCAGCCAGAAGATAATCTCGACGGCAAGTACGTTTCTAAAGTCTTGGTTCCTCTAATTCGAGGCCAGAAGCAAAAACGCCAAATTATTCTGGTCACAAGGGATGCTAATATCGCTATCGGCGGGGACTCGGAATTAATTTTAATACTTGAAAAGGAAGGTACGGATACAAAATTATTGCCCGCTACAATTGAGAATAAATCAATGCGCCCGAACTATGTTTGGATCCTTGATGGAGGCGAAAAAGCGTTCCAAAAGCGCGAAGAAAAATATAGTTTTCCGAAATCTTGATGTTTTCATTCCGACTTCAATAATATAAGGCATAATTGACGATAAATTAGTTATTATCTTACACTTTTTCCCGCCGATTAGCATCCAATTCTATTTATGAAATGTCTCCTATATGCCCGTGTCTCCACGGACAAACAAGCTCAAAAAGATTTATCCATCCCGGCCCAGATGTTTTTGCCTAGCGCATTGCGATTTACTTGACAAAGATAACGCTGTAAGCTTATTCTCAGATTAAAGGAGGCGCAACATGATCGGAATGGATTTTGTTAGCTTTCTGGTCTTATTGGTTATCAGCGTCGTTGTCTCTGCGGTTTTACACTTTGGCCTAAAGTATTACGTTACGCCCGGATGGGGATCTTTCTTCGGCAAGGTTGTCATTGGCTGGTTTGGGGCTTGGCTAGGTTCGCCTGTATTCGGTCGCTGGTTTGAAGGGTTAAACTATAAGGATGTGTACATCATTCCCGCTATCTTGGGCTCTTTGGCCATCCTGATTTTTGCTGTGGACATGACCAAGACCTGCCAAAGCACTGCGAAGACAGGCGCGTAATCTGGTTAAGGCGATATCGGGTATCATTTCATCAACAAACGGACAGAGAAATCATCTGGATTCTCCATAATCCAGGTTCGAACTTCATTCATTGCGGACAGCACTACTGGATTTTGGGAGTAAAATTCTTGCAGTTTACGTTCATTTAAGCCTGTTTTTTTAGTTCGAACACTTTCTTACCTTAGAAACCTCCTCCCCTATTTGTCTAATGGCCGTAAAGTATTTCTTAAGCTCAATCTGGAGCTTTTTATTTCCTAAAAAAAGTGGACTAACCATCACTTACGTTGATAAGGGGTGTCAAGTCAAGTTAATCCTCAAGCAATTTTGTACGTTTCCGTTTTGAGTTCCTTTTTCTCTTACAAACATATATAATTCTTCCTGACCGTACTTTGGGCTTTTTACAAGTGTCGCTATCATATTTCCTGAAAGAAAATCCCGTTTTAGTAAGTAATTGTTCAATCTCCGTTTTATAATAACCTCGCTCTATATGAGTCTCCTCGAATTTTCGGTATAGACGACCATCCTTTAAAAATCCTGTTATGATGCACTTTCCGATAGCACGCTTTTTGTCAAAAGATGCTTCGATTATAATTGTCTTAGAGGGTTCATGCATTATAGATGTTTTACACCACTTATCTTGTAAACCTTCAAATGTGTTCATATCGAATATGAAGATTCCATTTTTAGCCAGATGGATGCCTACTTTTCGAAAGACTCTTTCTAAATCTCGTTTTTTAGTGAGGTAGTTTAAACTGTCATAAGTACAAGTAATGATATCGAATCTTTGGGACAAAGACAGATTTCGTACATCTTCAATATAGAATTTAGCATTAGGAACCCTATGTTTGGCAATTTTGATTTGATGTTGAGATCTATCAATACCCACACCAGAGAAGCCTCGTTTGCTTACATACTTTAAAAGCGCTCCTGTACCACAGCATAAATCCAGCCATGAGGTCGCATTCGAATATTTCTCTTTTACCAACCTGAAAACGAAGGGCCACATTTTGGCCCCCCAAACTGTCCATTTTTCATCATATACTTTTGCAAATTCCTTACTGTAAACCATAATCTTCACATTTCTAAATAGCCTTTTTCTTTTTTGGGCAATATATTTATATTATCTTACCTTTTTAATGAAATAAATTGCAATTTCTGCAGTAAAAACATAAATAACTGCTGAGATAGGCGGAAACGCGAGAGATGTACTTCGGCTGAAAGAATGACTGATTAGTGAATTGTGATAAGACGAATCTGACTTGACAATATATGTCAACTTAAATGTTGGTCATTCCATCTAGATATTAAGTTCAAATCCGGAGCTTGCAACCTCATTAGACTTTCGCATCTAATTCAAACGTCAGTTTATTGTTTCTTGTCACTGGCGCCAACTTGATGAAAGCGGCAAAAATGCCCTTCTATGATGGGAATTAATAAAATAGTATAATTTATTTGGAACTCCGGTATGTCCAAAGTCACTAGCACAATTTGGTCAATAGAACCTCACACTGAAGCAAAGCACGCGATATTAAGAAAGTATCTCGATGCATGGCTACCTATTATCACCAGATGGAATGGTCGAGTTGTTTATATCGACGGGTTTGCGGGCCCCGGAGAATACATTGGTGGCAATGACGGCTCTCCGATTATTGCTATCAAGGCAGTCCTAGAACATAAGGCCGATATTAAAACTGATATTAGAATGTTATTTATTGAAGCGGACGAAGCGCGGTGCGAATTTCTTAAACAGAAAGTCCATGAGATTAATTTGCCCTCCAATATCAAGACCGAGTGCATCTGTGCGAAATTTGCTGAAACTTTGAATGAAATACTAAATTATCTCGATGAGCAGAAGGCAAGACTTGCTCCGGCTTTTGTTTTTATAGATCCTTTTGGTTTCACGGGGATCCCGTTTTCTGTGATAAAAAGAATAATGCAGAATGACCGGTGCGAAGTATTAATCACGTTTATGTATGAGGAAATTAATCGATTCATTCGCGACACCAGGCTCTGGGATAGCCTTACTGAAACATTTGGGACCGATAGATGGCAACAGGTAATCCAAACACATGATCCAGAAAGTCGAGAAGCATCACTTCACAATATTTATAAAGAACAGCTAGAACAGGAAGCAAGTATAAAATTCGTGCACTCATTTAAAATGACTAATAAGATTAATAAAACTGATTACTTTTTATTCTTTGGCACGAACAATATCCTTGGACTGAAGAAGATGAAAGCAGCGATGTGGAGAGTTGATAAAAGCGGGGCATTTCAATTCTCCGATGCTACCTATAACCCGTCCCAGCCCATGTTGTTCGAAATAGAGCCTAACTTCGACCAACTAAAACAAATCATCCTGACCAATTTTAAAACCAAGTCAGTAAGCATAGTAGAGCTTGAGAATTTTATCTTGACGCAAACGCCATTTAGAGAGACCCACTATAAGAAGCAAATATTGGTGCCGTTGGAGAAAACAGAAAAGATTAAGGTGAGCTGTCGAGATCGGAAAAGAAAAAAATGGACATTTCCGCCAGAGTGTATTATTGAATTTCTATAATATTATGAAGAGCGTTACACGCAAAACCCTTCTATATAAGAGCGGCGTCGAATACGCTGATTATTGTATTAATCATGTTGAAGGATGTGCTCACGGTTGTAGGTTTCCATGTTACGCAATGATGATGAAAAAAAGATGTGGGATAATAAAAAGCTATAGAGAGTGGCTCCAGCCAAGAATCGTATCTAATGCCATGGAGTTGTTGGATAAGGAAATTCCTAGACTCAGGCCTAAGATAAACTTTGTCCATTTATGCTTTTCTACGGATCCGTTTATGTATAAGTATCCGGAAGTGGCCGACCTGACGCTGAAAATTATCAAGAGATTGAACAAAGATAATATCCGTTGCACTGTCTTGACAAAGGGGATTTATCCAAAGGCTTTGGAAGATATAAAGAAATACGGGAAAAACAATGAGTATGGAATTACCCTGGTGTCGCTAGACGAAGGATTCAAAATACGGTTCGAACCATACTCAGCGCCCTATAGAGACAGAATAGAATCGTTGAGATTTTTACACCAGAAGGGCTTGAAAACCTGGATAAGTATGGAACCATATCCGACTCCGAACATAATAAAACAAGATCAACTGAGCATCCTGAAAAGCGTTTCTTTTGTGGATAAGATTATTTTTGGAAAACTCAACTATAATACAACGTCAAGGCAATTTCGCGGAAACGATATATTCTATCGGGACTGTATCGCGATAGTGACGGATTTTTGTAGAGCTAATAGGATTGAGCTGCACATCAAGCATGGTACACAAAACTCAGATAGCGGCATCACCGAGAATATATTCGCTAAAGACCTCCCCAAAGACCTTAAAATCCATATAAAACAACCAAACCTATTCCCGGAATAATATTTATCCCCGTGGATAATCTTGGAATCTTAAACTTTCCTTAATTTGCGATTGACTTTTGCCGATTGTGCGGACCAATTAGCCTCAAGAGAGTTCAAACGTTCTCCACGGTGCTTAGGCCGGTTTGCTTAAATCAGTTCAGAGGACGACGAAAATAGACCTTTAGCGTTAGAGTAATCATATTATACTAGCCACACGTTCTTTTTCAGGTTGGGAATAGATTTTCTTTTTATCTAATCAGATTTTTCTGAATACTTTTTGCTAGGTCTTGTATTGACCAGTTTTCATTCCAATCTTGTACGGCAAGAGTAAGGATACCGTCTCTTCCGATACAATTAATAGGTATTCGACCTCCTCTGTGACTAGATATCCAATAGTACCAAAATACTCCACCAAATAGGATATTATATACATAGTGTCCATGATAGCGTGAGGCTTCAGGAGCTCTTAAAAGTTTATCTTGGAAATTTTTCGTTTCGGTTTCCCTTATTGCAATACCAAACATAGTATAATCATCCGGATCTCCGGGATCGTTTGCCAAGAGGCGTTTCCGAATCTTCTCTTCTTGAGTACCTAGCCTAACATTTTTAAACTCAGGTCGTGAACATATCCCTGCTCGCCATATAATCGAGAGATGGAAGAGTTTGAAGATTGTATACTGGATTCCTGGTATTGTAACAATATTATTTTCGAGAAGTAGGGGCCGCAGCCGCTGGGTTGGATGAAACCAAATACGACAAAAATAGGTTTCCCATTTATTAAAGATACCCTCGCACTCCTTACATAATAACCGTTCCCAAAATCCTTTCTGTTGTTTGAATTTCTTACTCTGATCAATATCAATTTGAATAGCTGTGTGCGTTATGTCATAGGCAGGGCGAAAAACGCACTCTGGGAGAATATGTGAATCTTGAAGGGGTCTGAGTTGATGGCAAAGCCTGCAATTACCTAACACCTTGTTATCCTTAACGTAAGTCAATATTTAATTCATTATAGCATTGAGTTTCTTTCTGTGAAAATAGCGAAATCTCTTTTTTCTAATCCAGAGTATTTCTAGATAAAGATATGCCAAAATCGGGAAGATAGAAATTGTCCGGAGTTTCCATAATCCAGGTTCGAACTTTATTCAATCCGGAGAGGACGATTTGATTTTTTGAGTATAGCTCTCTTAATTTAGCTTCATTTTGGCCGAATTTTTCAGGTTCGAACCGCTCTCTTGCCTCTGGAACCCGCTTTGTT
>Ga0172363_10001685_pt1 | contig 17858 bp, 23 predicted proteins | sample LakKivs2_kivu2a2_FD_114541 | JGI IMG/M metagenome (GOLD analysis project Ga0172363, IMG submission 114541) | Sediment microbial communities from Lake Kivu, Rwanda - Sediment s2_kivu2a2 | ecosystem: Environmental > Aquatic > Freshwater > Lake > Sediment | place: Rwanda: Western Province, Lake... | reverse complement strand
TTGCAGCTACAACAGAATTTACATTGATTGGCGGTGGAGGAGACACTGTTTTAAATGATTATAACAATTGGAATGTTTTAGGTGCTGATGAAAATGGACCTGGTTCTTACAGTTCTAATTTCGTGATAAAAATTATAAGTTCAGGTATGACAATACCAGGAACTACAGGAAACACTTCTGCCACACATGAAGGAACATTAATATATGGGGCTTAAATGTGTATTTGTTTTGTTAAAGAACATTCAAATTTGATGAATGAAAATAGTTTGTTAAAGAGTCAATTGAATGATTTAAGTTTGAATAACGAACAATTGTCCGAAGGAAACAATAAACTTCAAAATGAAATTGATGAATTAAACAAACAATTAGAAGGTGATAATATGGCAAGACCAATATGGTTGACAAATGATTATCCTTACAAACCATTCATATCAATAGAGGAAGGAAAAATTACATTGTCAGACCCGAGAGATATTTATGCAGAATCAATTACTTTGACGGATATAGTCAAAAAATGGAAAAACTTACCGTTAAATCAAAGACTGCAATATATCTGGTATTATGTCATAGATGCATTGACTTATGCTTATGATGTGAATGAAGATTGGCAATTTTCACAAGTTACAATAAACAGGCAGAAAGGAGATTGTGAGGATGGAACTATTCTTTTTATAACTCTTTGTAAAACAGCAGGTATCAAATCCGATTCAGTATTTAATGCATGCGGATGGTATACCGAAGGAAATAACAAATACGGTCATAGTTTTCCCATAGCAAAGATGGAAGATGGACAATGGTATATTTTTGAATCTACTTTAGATTTCAAACCTACAAATCCTAAATTGTTCAAAGGATCTAATTATGATGCAAGTTGGGGTTTGTGCAATTGGAAATATTATGGAAAAATAAACGGAGGAGATCAGATATGACAGAAAGTCCTTTATTTAAAGAGCTTGATGAAAAGGAAAATAAGAAGAAAATGAAGGCTATAAATGACGATTGGAAGTAAATTTATATAAAACAAAATCTATATATTTATTATTAAACGGTGATAAAACTATGGTTAATTGGGGAAAAGCATTAGCAAATGGCGGAGTTGCTTTTTTTACAAGTTTAGCAGGTATATTGTCTCTTGATATATTAACACAGGTAGAATTACCACCTATTGGAATTCTTGTTGGAGCTTTAATTTCAGGTGGAATAATGGCAGGGTTGGCAATATGCAAGACGTGGCAAGAAGAGGAAAGCGAAAATCCGGGCACAAGCTGTAAAAAAGGAACAAGTTATCTAACTCTTTTTTAGCCACTTTCGGCTAATTAAATAAAATAGGGTGAAAATAAATGGCAATAATTGAAGGAATAATCACCGCAGTTACAAATGTAGCACAAGACATATTCGGACTTGGTGTTGCAGGAACTAATTTAGGAACCGTATTTGATATAGGATTAATATTCCTATTCGGTATGGGTATCTTGACAGGTTCTAAATGGCTGTGGGACAAAGCATTTCATAAAGCAGAGAAGTAATTAGAGCTAGAGCGGGACAATCTGAGCAGATGTTCTGTCAGGTCCCGATATTCAAGTATCTAACCTAGGTGAGTGGTCCCCCGCTCTTCTTCTCATATTTTAGTGGTAACTTTGCATCTCGACCAATTAATAATAGAATGGATACAGCAAGAGGTAGAACACGGCTTTACAGGCAATGTTCTTCTCGCATGTGATTTTTCTCCCGAACATAAGAATCAATTGAATGCTCGTTTTCCAATGTTAAAATTCTATACGACTGATTTCGCAGGAAGTCCTGACATATTAGCAGATATTACCCATGATGATTGGGTGGAAAAGGTTAATTCTTACGGCATTAAATTCAGTATGGTTGTTTCGATAGCCACTTTAGAACATGTTGTCGATCCATTCGGAATGATGAAAAATATCTTTCTCTTAGTTGATAAGGCGATAGTTCATTCTGTTTGGGCTGAGAACAATCAAGTTCATGCTTATCATCAAAATCCTATTGATTGTTATAGATTTATGGATGATTGGCCTGAAGCCGTAGCCAAACGATTAGGTTTGAAAATAAGACACAAGAAATGGGAATTTCATTTCTATGTTTTCTTCGAAAGATAAATGTTTATAATTCACAAAAGTCATATATTATTAACGTCGTTTAGCGTATAGTGATTCGTTTTGTCGTATAAGATATTGAGCATGTCTGATTCGATTTTACTTTCTACAGGATATGCTACAATAACCAGAGAGATAATGAAAAGATTGGCTAAAGAATATGATATTACTCATTTTGGTTGGCAGTTTGTGGGCAATCCTCTTAATTTTTATCCTGAGGAGGAATGTGTTTCTTATGGAGAAAAGAAAGGTAGAATAAAACTTTTACCTAATCCAGGCAATCATCCATTTGGAGCAAACATGCTTCAAAACTATATACGCATGGAGATGCCTGATATGTTTTGGTGTCTTTGCGATTCTTTCATGCTTTTTGATTGGATACAGGGAATAGATTTTGCGCCTGCGAAATCATTGTTTTATTTTCCAAGCGACGGAGAATATTTTCCATTTGGTTGTGATACTGTTCTTAAAAAATTCCAACATGTAGTAGCCATGTCCAGATTTGCACAAGCGCAAGTCAAAAGACTTTATAATATAGATGTAGATTATATACCGCATGGAATAGATACTAATTTTTTCACTCCGGTTGATGAGAAAACAAAAAGACAGTTAAGGGAAAAATGGAGTCAGAGATTGCAGACTGATTTAGTTGATAAATTCATTATTTCAAGCGTGGGTAGAAATCAGGGAAGAAAAGCTTTACCAGAATTCTTAAAGGTGTTGGGCAAATTTGTCAAAGGGAAAGAAAAGGATGTAAGAATCATATTACATTGTTTAAAATCGGATATGCCTATAATAATAAAAAAAGATAAATTAATAGATATTATTCCTATACGAGATATAATTGAATGGAACAATGACCAAAATATAGAAGTTCAAGAAATAAATGATTTAGAAATATTTGATGGAAACGGATTTACAAAAATCAAAAAAGTTCAAAGAAGATTATCAGAAGATAAAATAATAAGGATAAACACTTTTAATGGATTGATAGATGTTACAGAAGACCATTTGCTTTTTGAGGAAAATGCATTTAATTTTAAAAAAGCAAATGAATTTAAAGAGAATGATATACTTTTAACATCTTCATTTAATGAAAAAAACGAATTAAACTTTTCTGAAGATTTTGCATGGCTTCTTGGATTTTTTGTAGCTGAAGGTTCGGCTGGAAAATATAAAGATAAAAAGAAAAATTCATATTATTGGGAATTTCATATAGATAACAAAAAAAAAGAATATTTGGATATTTGTAGTTGGACATTAAAAAAATACTTTAATTGTGAAGTTTATATAAATAAAAATAAAGATAATGTTTATAGACTGACAACAAATAAAAATAATATAATTACTCCTTTATTCTTAGACTATTGTTATACAAAATCCAATCATAAAAAGAATCTTTATAAAGAAAAAAGAATACCTAAAATAATACTTAATAGCAATAATCCCGTTCAACTTTCTTTTTTTGATGGATATTATTGTGGTGATGGAATACAAAACGAAAATAAACAATATTATGGATTTACTACTAATTCTAAAACATTAGCAATGGGATTAATATATTTAATAAGAAGATTAGATTTTGGAATAATAAACATATTTTCAGAAGAAAGAATATCAAAAAATGGTAAATATAATAGTTATTATAAAGTTTTTATTTCAAATACCACTTCAGAAAAAACAAGAAATAAAATTAAAAAAATCAAAGAATTGCATTATAACAAAGAGTGGGTATATGATATTGAAACAGAATCTCATAAATATGCAACAGGCGTAGGGGATATCATTGTTCACAACTGCGATCCTGAAGATCCCGCAGGTATAGGACCTCCTCAATGGTTGTTCGGTTTGATACAGAGATATGGATTAGAACATGTGGTCAGATTTTCTGGAACAAAGGTTTGGTTTCAATTTCCTTTTAATGATTATAGAGAAATGTATCAGATAGCGGATATTCATGCTTTAGCTACTTGTTTTCATCCCTTTACAGATATAAGCACAACAAAAGGATTTAAAACAATAGAATCAATAGAAATAGGAGACGAGGTTCTTACAAAAGACGGAACATTCCAAAAGGTAGAAGATAAGATTTCTTATGAATATGATAATGATATGCTAGAAATAAAAACTTCTTATAATCCTTCTGTTTTGATTACCCCCAATCATTTAGTTTATGGTGTTCATTGCAAAAACAAAGATAGTTATCAAAAAAAGAAAGCAAAAGAAAATCCAAATATTGTTTTGAAAAGAATGGATGCTTTTAAAGTTGGGGATTATTTGCTCATACCGAGAATTAAAGAGACAAAAGAAAAACAAACCATTATTTTAAATGATAAAAATATATTTATGGATGAAGATTTGATGTGGCTATTGGGTATGTATCTCGCAGAAGGTTGTATAAGTCAGAAATATCAAAAACCTGAAGGAATAGTATTCTGTCTAAATTCAGATGAAAAAGAATATACTGAAAAAATATTAAATATAGTAAAAGAAAAGTTTTCTTTAGAAGGTAAAATTCACGATGCTTCAAGACATAGAAGAACAATAAGAATTTATTCAGCTTCTTTAGGAAGAAAATTCAAAGAAATGTTTAATGATAAATCTTATAGAAAAAAATTGCCTGAATGGATGTTATTTTTAGATAAATCATTGCAAGAAAAATTAATTGAAGGTTACGAAAATGGTGATGGGCATGAGAGTTTGGATAGAAGAACATTATCAAGAGCAATGGAAATACAAACTGTAAGTGAAGGAATAGCACACGATATAAGGCATATTTTAATCAGATTGGGGAAGAATGTTTCTTATAGTATTCAACAGAGAGAAAATCCAGTATATAGACTAAGATATACCCTACAGAATTATAATTCTATTGGTTGGATGAATAATGATTTCTTTTTTGTTAGAATATCAAACATTAAAAGAAAAAAATATAAAGGCTTGGTTTATGATTTGACAGTTTCTAATAACCATAATTATTGCACATATTGGCTCGGGAAAAATACGGGAGAGGGTTTTGGAATACCTACTATGGAATCTCAAAGTTGCGGATTGCCGAATGTTATCACAGACTATACTACATCAAAAGAATTAGTGGGAGAACCGGAAACAGGATTAACCGTTCCTATTGGTTATGAATTGACAGGAACATGGGCTGTTGAAAGAGGATTTGTTGATAAGGAAAAAATGTTTGAAGCATTGGAAACAATCTATAAAGACGAATCACTTAGGAAGGAAATGGGAAAGAAAGCCCGAGAAAATGCTTTGAATTATGATTGGAACACTAAAGTCTTTCCGATGTGGTCTCGTAAGATAAAAGAAATATTAGAGGAATAAAATGAATTGGTCATATATCGCGGGTTTTTTTGATGGAGAAGGTTATTGCAAAAAACAAGGCAAATATTCAGTTATTCAAATAACTCAAAAAGATAAAGGTATTTTAGAACAGATTCAACACTTCATAGGTTATGGACATATCTACAGAAAAGATAAAAAATTAGAGTATAAAGGTTATGACTTAAGAATAAACAAAAGAAAAGACTGTATTAATTTTATTAAAAATATAAAATTATTTTCTATTGTTAAAAAAAGAAATTTAGAAGAATTGGAATTTTCTATTCTTGAAGATATGGAAAGGAGAATTAAAAAAACTCTTGGAAATAATTTTGTTTTAACTGAAAATAAGAAAATCAAACAGGTGTTGGAGGAATGAAAGGTTATTATCTGAAGGATTTACCAAAGGATTTCAAATGGTGGGGATTAAGCAAAAAACAATTAGAATCAGTTGAAAAAAGTCAAACAGTATAATTGTGATAGTTGATGAATTATGAAATTAAGTATTTGTTACATAATTGAAAATGAAAACAATGATTTTTTTAAGATGAGTTTGAAATCTATAAATTCTATAGCTGATGAAATAATAATCATAGATGGCGGTTCAACTGACGGCACGTTAGAATATTTGAATTCTCTCAACGATTCAAGGATAAAAATAATAAACGAACCATATAGACATACTTATCGTGGTGCCGACGGTTATCAGAGAAATCAATATCTTAAACACGCTACAGGTGATTGGATATTAGTTCTTGATGCTGATGAAATCATAGATGACGGCGTATCTCTTTTAAAACAATATATGGAAGGACCGATTGATGTTTATGATGTTAAGATGATTCATTTCTTTTATAATTTCGGAATGGTAGATGCCTCGTTTGCAGGACAACCGCATTATGATGCAAATTATATAAATTATGTTCCAAGGAGATTCTTTAGAAATAAAGAAGGACTTTATTATGCGGAAGTAGAACATCCTGTTCTTTTAGGCGAAATAAAGGATATTGGACATATTGATGATGTTATAATTTATCATTTAGCAGAAGTGAGGGGACAGCTTTGGACTTTGAAAAAATATAAAAATCAAATCAAGAAAAGCAATATGCATTCCAGACAATATCTTGATTGGTGGAAGAAAGCGAGATTGCTTGGTGAATATCCCATCAAACCAATTACTTTTGAAGAGATTACTTCATCCGTCATAAAGGAGATGATACTTGAATGACGGGTATAACTCTAATCAGTCCTCCGGAAAAGCATTTGCTTATGGAGGCGGGGGATAGACCTAATCTTGGCATTCTTTATCTCGCACAGGCTTTGAAAGAAGCAGGTCATACTCCTTATGTTTCAGATCTCAATCATGATTCTTTCAGGACGATGAATGAAAAGATAGATAAATCATATTTTATAGCGATGACAACAATCACTCCTTTTTATGACTGGATAATGAGATTTTCAGAACATTTGAAATCAAACTATCCTGAAAAATTATTAATCGCAGGTGGTCCTCATGCTACAGTTGCGCCAGAAAGTATTCAGAATAATTTTGATTATATAGTGAAAGGAGAGGGAGAACGGGCTATAGTCGATATTGTTGAAGGCAAAGTAAAAGACAAAATTATTCAATATCCTTATGAAATTGATATAGATAAATTGCCTATACCACATCGTGCTATGCCTTCTGAATATAAATATGGTATCAATCAGGAAGGACATAATACAATGAGTTTACTTACTTCAAGAAGTTGTCCTTTCAGATGTTTCTTTTGCACACATGGAATATTAGGAAATTATCAAAGGAAACATAGCCCAGAAAGAGTATTATTAGAAGTAGATGAATTGATGGATAAAGGTTATAATAGTTTTTATTTTCAAGATGATTGTTTTACGATAGATAAAAAAAGGGCAATTGAGATAGCCGACAGACTGAAGGAAAGAAAGGTTACCATTAGAGTAACCTCTAGAACCGATACAATTGATGAAGAATTGATGAGCAAATTAAGAGATGCCGGTTTAAGAAGCATTAGTTATGGTCTTGAACATTTTGATAATAAGGTTCTAAAAAAAATAGATAAAGACAACAGTGTAGAAAATCATATTAAAGCTATAAAATGCGCACACGATAATGGAGTAAAGGTTAGAGGAAGTTTCATAGTAAATCTACCCGGAGCTACAAAAAAAACAGCATATAAAACTTTAGAAATGGCAGAAGAATTAGAACTTGAATTTGCAGATTTCTATACGCTTACAGCTTATCCGGGAACACCTGTTTGGAATAATCCTGAACATTATGGAGTTAAAGTCAATAAAGATTTTAAATATTATCAATTAGGTTACGATACTAATGTATGGACGAGGGGGTTTGGATGGAAAGTAGAACCTGTAATAAAGGATATAAGAAGAAGATGGGCAGAATTCAGAGGAATAAAATGTCCGTGGGAAAATTGCAGATAAAAACAAAAAAAATTGGTTGTTGGACTGTAACATACACAAATTGGAAAAAATCAGATGTTTATAATTTGTCGTATGCATATATATAAGTGAGTGAATGGAAGCTGTGATACTATGCGGAGACAAAGCTACAAGGCTTAGACCTTATACGGAAGAGATTCCTAAAGCATTAATTCCGATAAAGGGAGTTCCTATTTTAAAAAGACAAATTGAACAATTGCTTGAAGCAGGTGTTAATAAAATAATTTTAGCTACAGGATTTTTAGACAAACAGATTGTTGATTATATCATGACTATTAGAAATCATGCATTTACAGTCGTTTTCAGTAAAGAAAGTGAACCATTGGGTTCGGCAGGAGCTGTTAGGCAAGCCATGCATCATATCACAGGAAATTTTTTAGTTTTAAATGGGGATATTCTTTCGGATATGGATTTTAAAGAATTGATTAAAAATGGCACAAATTCTATTACTTTAACTAGATTCAGATGTCCTTATGGTGTGGTAAAAACAAATGGAAATGATGTAATAGGATTTGATGAAAAACCGATGCTTCAAAATGTTTGGGTGAGCGCAGGTTATTATTATCTTGATAAAAGATTAGAACTTCCAACAAAAGGAAGTCTTGAATATGATGTATTTCCTAATTTAGCTTTAAAGACATATAAACATAAAGGTTATTGGCAACCCATAGATACTCAGAAAGATATAGATATAGCTGAGAAAAGTGATTGGATTGAGTAAAGTAAAGGATTTATTGTTGCATTGCGATTGCGGTGATAAAAAATGCAAGTCTGTTTTATTTACTAATTATTATGATAAATTTATAGAAATAACTCTTTGTGATAGAGAAGATAATTATTCAGTCATGATTTATCCTTCCCAAATAAAAAAAATATTAAAATTTTTAAAGGGATATGATGCAGATCGAAATAGCGGAAAAGATTAATGAATTTGAAAAAGAAATGCGTGGACTCCAAATGCAGATTGATTTGTTAGACCATAAACTCAATACTTTGAAACATAAAGTTGAAGATTTCAAGGAAAGTGTAAAAGTAGTAGGACCATTAAAACCGGATGTGATGGAATGAATTGTCCGAAATGCGGTAAAGAAATGATTGTCAAGGGAAAAGATTATTTTGATAGAAAGGTAACAGACTATGAATGTCCCGACAAAGAATGTGGTAAGAAAATTTCAATATTTGATAGTTGATGGATAGATTACAAATAGAAATCTGCACCTATAAAAGAGGTGGAGAATTGGCATTACTTTTGGAATCTCTTCGCAGACAAACGTATAAAGATTGGGATTTGATAATAGTAGATGGACAGAAGGAAAATCCCGTGAGAAACCAGAAATATATAAACGATTTAATTCTTAAGATAAAAATGGATGGTCATGGAGTAAAATATATAGTTGAAGATGTCAGACGAGGCATTGCAGCTAGTAGAAATCGCGCCGTGAAAGAAGCGTTTCCTAGCGAATATCATTGCAGAATAGATGATGATTCTATATGCGAACCTGATTATATAGAAAGACTTATGAAGATAATGAAAGATGGCGCTTTGGGATTAAAACCAGAAGAAATAGGAATTGTTGGCGGTTTAGTTCCTTATTTCGGTGGTCCTAATATTCGTGCTAATAGCAATCGTTTGAATTATTTTGAAGTTATAAATTATACTCCCATGGGAATAATGATAAGCGATAACGGAGGTTATATTTGGGAGCCTGAGAAAATTATGTTAAGTCATCATTGTAGAAGTTCTTATTTGTTTAGAAAATCTGCTTGGGAAAAGGCAAAGGGTTATCCTGAAGAATATGGAAGCGGTGTGGCTTTTAGGGAAGAAACTGATTTTTGTATGAAAGTTGCTTATGCAGGATTTAAAATTCTTACGGATTTGGGTGCTATATGTTGGCATATAAGAGCAAATTTCGGAGGATTGAGGTCTGACAATCCCAATTGGCAACAAGCACAGATGGAATATTCTCAAAGTGTTCAGATATGCGAACAGCATTTCCAGAAGAAATTTATGAATCTTTTTAATACCAAGGGAGATCCGTATAAAAATTGGAGGCCTCAAAATGTCTGATGATGATGACTGTCAAGTTTTTTATATAACAAAAGAAGAATTTAAAAAAAGAATGGCTCAGAACCAATTAATGTTGGGTGGTTTAGCTAAAAATTATGCTGATAGAATGACTAGAAGCACTCAGGAATGGGAACAGGATTTTTGTAAAAGAGAATTAGAACAGATTACAATGGATATAATTTTCAACAGGGAATTGATGAGAAAGGCTGATATAGAAGAACCTTATGCTATTTATTTCCTTAAAGGAGAAGAACAAAATCTCTATATAGGAAGGGTATCAAAAGAAGAACATAAAAAAATATATGGAACCAAACCTAAAAAATTGGAGTATTTGGTATGAAATTTAGAAAAAGAGATAAAGGTGGAAGATATGCTTAAATTGAATGTAGTCGGACAGGTTTATGGAACAAGCGGTTATGCTATTCATACTGCTAATGTTATCCGAGAATTAATAAAATTAGGAGTAGATGTTTCACTCGAAACCAATCCCTTTCCGGGTTGGGAATTTAATGAATTCAAAGAAAATATCCAAAAAAATTATCCTTATGATGATACATTAATGATAGTTACTCCAGAATGGTTGGAAGTTAAATCGGGGGATAGAATAAAGAAATTGTGTTGTTATGGAGTATTTGAAGGAACAAAAGTTCCGCCTTATTGGGTTGATATAGCTAAAAAAGATTATGTCTATAAAATAATAGTTCCTAGTCAACATACAAAACAGGCATGGATAAATGGAGGATTATCAGAAAATAAATTAATAATTATACCCCACGGTTATAATCCTGTTTTTAAACCTGAAGGAAAAAAGAAATTTAATGATGATGTTTTTAGATTTTTATTCGTAGGCGGTTGGAGAAATGGTCCATTTGATAGAAAAAGGGTAGATTTATTAGTCAGAGCTTTCTGCGCCGAATTCAAACCTGAAGAAAAAGTCGAATTGTTTTTGAAATTCAACATGGCTTATCAGGACCAGAATAACATCGTAAATCAGTTAAACATGTTGAATCTACCAGAAAAAAGACCTAAGATTGCTTTGAGTTTTGATACTGTTCCAGATGAAGGAATGGCAGAAATGTATCGTTCTTGTCAATGTTTCATTAATCCCACAATGGGAGAATCCTTCAGTATTCCTAATCTGGAAGCTGTGGCTTGCGGTGTTCCTAGTTTGGCTACGAATTTCGGAGGACAGACAGATTTTCTGCCGAAAGAATGGTTAATAGCAATTGATAAAATGATACCTGCTCCCGCTGAACCGTGGATATATAGTTGGGCGGAATGGGCAGTTCCTGACATGTTGGATATGCAAAGGCATATGAGAAAAGCATTTAATGGGGAATTGAAAGGAAATCCGGAGTTAACCAAAGGGTTAACTTGGGAAAATACTGCTAGAAAAATCAAGGAGTTGTTTGAATGATTATAGAATTGGGTATTATGGTTATTTTAATTTTCATTTTAGATGAATTGAAAAAACTGAGAAAATTAAAGGAAAAACAATTGAAGATGAGATAATGAGCGAATGGACAGATAGATATAATCCTTTTAACAGTTTCAAAGCATTGGTTCATGCCAATAATTTTGAAGCGATATTAAACAAGAAACCGATGCCTCCCATTGTTATTAATTTTGATTTGACAAATGAATGCAATTATAATTGCAGATTTTGCATGTTTGGCGGCTCGAGAGAACGTGCTGACAAATCAACACAGAATTTCAGATCTAATAGAGCCTCGTTGCCGGTGGGATATGCGCTTACGCTTCCAAAAATTTGGAAAGAATGGGGTGCGAGAGCTTGTTGTTTGGCAGGAGGAGGAGAACCCACGCTTCATCCCGATTGCCTTCCATTCATAAAAGAATGTAAAAAAAGGGGCATAGAATTAGGATTTGTAAGTAACGGTTATCTTGTGAATAATCGAGATTGGTGGGAAACGATTGCTAAGAACTGCAAGTTTGTAGGTTTCAGTATAGATGCGGGAAACGCAGACGATTATGCAAAGACAAAAGGAGTTCCTAAAGAAAGATTTGATGTGGTTATAAATAACATCAGAGGGATTGCAGAAGCAAGAAAAAAGTTTAAAACGAATCTCCAAATCGGATATAAATTCCTTTTAGATGAAATGAATTATAATTCTATTTATGAAGCAGCGGAATTGGCTAGTAAAATAGGTGTCAATCATTTTCAATTCAGACCTGCCATAAATCCCAATATAGAATTCTTTAAAGATAAATTAGAATTGATATGGGGACAGATAGAAAGAGCACAAATAGATTTTGATAGAGAAGATTATAAGGTATTCGGAGTTCAACATAAATTCAATGAAGATTTGAGCAAGAAACATAACTTTAATAAATGCCGTTCTACCATGTTGACTTCAACGTGGTGTGCTGATGGTAAAGTTTATCTTTGCACGGATACAAGAGGTTGCCCATGGGCTTATATGTGCGACCATTATCCGGATCCGAAAAAGGTTATAGACTTCTGGGGCAGTAAGAAACATTGGAGAATTGTTCATAAAATAGATTTTCATAAGAATTGCGATAGGTGCACTTTGACTGCTTATAATGAATTCTTTGAACAAATATTCATTAATGATAAAATGGATAGGTGGTTGATATAGAAACTAAAATTATAAAAAATTCTGATATTCAACCTGAAGTTTCTGTTGTCATGACTGTCGCGGGAGATAGAGAAACGACATGGCGTGCTTTGGAAAGTATAGACAAATATAGTATAGAGGAGTTTGAATTGATTTTGGTTGACGGAGAACAGCATTTAGAAGAATTTAAATTCAAAAACCCCCTAATCAGACCGATTAAAATAATAAATATAGGAGAGCGGGTTGGTTATGTTAAAGCTATGAATATTGGTTTGAAGGAAGCCAAAGGCAATTATATTGTGATTTGTCAAAATGATATAGAATTGGATTATTGGGAATTGGATTGGATTGTGATGATGAGAAGACTTTTAGATACACATCCTAATTATGGCGCAGTAGGACCCACCACCTCAACGCGCCATTCAAGATTATGGTTCAATGGTAAATTCATAGAACCTGATGATTTTATGTTCGGTTTTCAATGCGTCATGATACGGAAAAAAGCATTAGAAGATATAGGTTATATAGATGAAAATTTTATAGGTAATGGGGGTTTTGATGATGATGATTTCTTTTTAAGAATGAAATTAAAGAATTGGGTTTTAGGTGTGGCTTTTTTCGGTGTAAAACATCATTATGAAAAGGGATTTGCGAGATCTGTTGATTTACAAAAAGCACAAGAAAATGCACAGAGAAATTACGATTATTTCAATCAAAAATGGGAAAAAAGTGGTTTTAAAAGAGGTGACAAAATTGTCGACAATAATACTGCCAGTGCACGAAGGATTGGCGGGGACGAAAAGAACAATTGAAAGTTTATACAATTCAACTAATACTCCTTTTGATTTGTTGATTATAGAATCTGAATCTACAGACGGAACAAAAGAATATTTAGAACAATTAATGAAAGAGAAAACTAATGTAAAAGTAATATGGGGAAAGAAAGAAGGTTTGCCCAAAGCCATGAACCTAGGAATTCAAAATTGCACCGGAGATGTGGTAATAACCCAGAATGATGTTAATTTTTTGAAATACTCCACCGATTGGTTGAAAGAAATTCAAGAAATGGTAGAAAACGTTCCAGAAATAGGCGTGATAGCTGCGGAGAATTCTTATTTCAATAGAAAATGGGATGATTTTCCATGGGTGGGAACATGGTTCATGTATATACCAAGAAGGACTATTGACAAGATAGGATTGTTTGACGAGAACTTCGGACCGGGATGTGGAGAAGATTTGGATTATTCCTTGAGATTATTAAAGGAAAATCTCAGGATAGGAGTCAAGAAAGGTTTTTATGTCGTTCATAGAAGGGACGATGTAGAGCATTATAATGATTGGGAAGAACTGAAAGAGAAAAATATCAAATATCTCAAAGAGAAACATAATTGGTATATGCTCTGGGAAAGATATGAAATGATGGAAGGTGGAAAATTGGATGTGGCGGGTTATCTGAGATATTTCTATTATTTGATTTTAGAAAGAGAACCAAAGGTGATTTTGGAATTGGGAACGAGAAACGGTGTAAGCACTTCAGCATTTGTAGAGGCAGCAAAACGTGTTAATGCTATGGTTATAAGCGTGGACATAAATCCCTGTCCTGTAGCCGTGGCAGGAATAAAAGCTATTAACGGTCTGGGTAATTGGATATTTATACATGCAGATGATAGAACGCTCTCATGGGAAACTGATATAGATGTTTTGTTCATTGATACTGATCATTCTTATGCATTAACAATGTTTGAACTACAAAAATATATTCCGCATGTAAAGAAAGATGGAATAGTTTTGATGCATGATACAAAGTCATGGCCTGAAGTAAAAAAAGCAATTGATGATTATTTGCTTCAAAATACCAACCTCACCTATGAGGAATATCCAAGTGATTTTTTCACAGGTTTGGGCATATTGAAATGGAAATCATCGTAATGCTTCAAAAGTAGCTTTGATGTCTTTATATTCCCTTATTTCTTCAGATTCAAGAAGAATATCATCCATTTTTTCATCTATCGCTTCCCATATCTTATCACATTGTTCTTCATGCAAATCTCTTGCCATTTCAATTGTCGATTCAATATTTTCACAAAAAGTCTTAATTTTAGGCAAGTCTTTAATGGAACCGCTTATTAATTTCTTTAACTCGTTTAAATTAATGGATATTCTGCTTAAAGCTATTTCATCAAGTATTTTATGTGTCATTTAATCACTCCCATATATCGCTTTTCTCCACATTTCCGATAATTTCTTTTTCTTTACTAATAACAAAATGACGGCTAGAACATGCTTGCAATATTTCTTATCCTGCTCTTCTCTGCCATCCCTGTATGTTCCATATACGCATGTGCAATGAAAAGAATTGAAAGGTCTGTCATCGTGTCTGTCCCTGGTAATCCAATAGACATCTGATTCTTTTACTTCTTCAACCGGTAATTCGAGCCATTTTTTAGGATTGAATCTTATCAAATTGAAGAATGCTTTTTTGGGAACTGCCCACCAGTTTTCTCCCTGCTCTTTAATGAAAGGAACCAACTGTTCCGCTTCCTTTATCTGATTAATTGAATAACTGCTCGTCAACATATTTTCCCTTCTATAAAGTGTTGGCTGTTTTTATCTCATCAAGATTCAACTTCAAATGCTTGGCTAATTGCATAATCAAATCGGTATTGTTTTTAATCGCCAAAGCCAAAATAGATTGTTGCTCTATGATTGCATTCAATTTCTCTTCTGACATTGCATAAAGATTACCTAAAGGTTTCATTAGATCGAGCATATCTTCCGTCATTTCAGGTCTGTCTATTGGTTGCATTCCTGCTTTTCTTATGAATACAATCTGTTCTTTCTCATTTAATTTGACTTCTATATCATCGCCTTTCTGAACTGATGCGACATATCTCTCAGCAGGTCCTACAACAGTATGCCACTTGCCTTCCATTTGAATACCCTTTGTCTTCTGACTTACATTTTCTACAATCATTTTATCACCTTTATATTATTTGAAATGAGGGAATTATAAACATCTCAGAACTCAAGAATATATATCCTGCAACCATATTCCTCCTGTGGGCTTTTAATCCCACCAGACTGGAGGTTTTAAGTTGTTTCAGGTGTCAAAAGTATATCTATCTTTGAATTCTGCCTGTTTGCCTTTATTCCAATATTTTACAGGACGATAATAACCCACTACTCTAGAATATACTTCTGTTTCAGTTTTGCATTCAGGACAAATTGGGACTTCTCCTGCTATATAACCATGATTAGGACAATAACTGAATGTGGGCGTGATTGTGAAATAAGGCAGTTTGAAATTGGTGGCTATCTTTTTGACTAGAGCTTTTATTCCATCACTTGGTGCATTTGATTCGCCCAGGAATACATGAAACACAGTTCCTCCGGTGTATTTAGTCTGAAGAGAATCCTGATGTTGAAGAGCAGAGAATAAATCTGTTTCATAATATACGGGTAATTGTGTAGAGTTTGTATAATATGGTTCTCCGCCAACTAAATTTGCATTCTTAATCTTAGGATATTTTTCTTTATCTATCTTGGCAAAACGATAACTTGTTCCTTCGGCAGGAGTGGCTTCAAGATTGTATATATGACCTGTTTCTGTTTGATAATCTACTATTTTCTTTCTCATAAATTCCAAAGTTCTTTCTGCAAATTTCTTTCCTTCTTCTGTTATTATTGATTTATTTATTAACATCTCCGATGCTTCGTTCATTCCAATCAGACCGATAGTTGAGAAATGATGATTTAAATTGCCTAAATATCTTTTTGAATAGGGAAGAAAATTATCTTCCAACATACGAGTTACAAATTTCCTTTTGATTTCTAAACTGTCTTTAGCCATATCCATGAGTTTGGATAATCGTTCAAAGAATTCTTCTTCATTCTTAGAAACATATCCTAAACGTGGTAAATTAATTGTAACTACTCCAATGGAACCTGTGGATTCGCCAAAACCGAACAGACCTCCTGTTTTATTTCTTAATTCTTTCAAATTTAATTGAAGTCTGCAACACATACTGCGAACATCAGAAGGTTTCAATTCTGAATTGATGAAATTCTGAAAATAGGGAAGTCCATATTTGGAAGTCATGGCAAACAATGCATTTAAATTATCACAATCCCAATCCAAATCCTTTGTTATATTATAAGTAGGAATAGGCCAGGTAAAGACTCTACCTTTCATGTCGCCTTCAGTCATAACTTCTATGAAAGCTTTATTGATTAAATCCATTTCATTTTGATAATCTCCATAAGAACCGCCTACTTCTCCCGTAACCTGTTGATTTTTTAGATCTTCCGGAACGGTCCAATCAAGAGTTATATTGCTGAAAATAGTATTTCCTGTTATAAATGTAATATTGTTTCTTCTTGCAACAAATGTTCCATTTTTTGTTGTCGGGCACCAAACTTTACCTTTATAATATTGTTTTGATAATTTAACGAGTGTATTTTGATTTCTTATTATAGATATTATATAAACATTTTTTTTGCAAACGGTTGTTCCATAACCTATAAGAGAACATAGTTCTTGTATAGAATTCATTATATCTTCATCTTTAGTATATATGTGAATTTGTTTTCTTTTGGATATATTTCCATCGCCCCTTATATATGTTTCAATGAATAATTTTATTTGCTTTTCGCTTAATGTTTTTATTATGGAAGGAACACTTTTTGAATTTATACTTTCTCTGATTTTTCTTGAACCTTCTTGATTTATCCTAAAGCGTATGCAAGAAATTTTTGTAAACCCACTAATTTTTTCTGTTTCGTCCCATTTTAATTTACATTCTGAAAGACATTTTCTTATAAGATTACAATTATCAATATTTTTCGACGATTGATATATCATAACACGTTCCCTATTACCGTCTGAAAAACAACCCTCTGATACGAGCCATGCATACAATTTCACCCAACAATCTTCAATCTCGAATAGAGAAGATGTTCTGCCGGAATTTGGTATGATAATTCCTGTTTTAAATCGCATCAAATTTTCAGCTTCTTCAAGAATATATTTATCCGTATTAAATACATTTCGCACTATTTTATGATTGGGTGTTACGAGTTGTTCTTGTGTTCGATTAGATAATTTTATAAGTTCTCCATCATAATCATATGTAATTATTCTGTCAGGTATAAGATATTCAATCTTTCCGTTTTCTATGTTAAATGTAGCTATTTTATCGCATCTTTCTGCGGATATTTCATTATATTCTATTTCGTCATATGTTTTCCAACCGTTGTTTGTAA
>Ga0172363_10001682_pt1 | contig 17864 bp, 15 predicted proteins | sample LakKivs2_kivu2a2_FD_114541 | JGI IMG/M metagenome (GOLD analysis project Ga0172363, IMG submission 114541) | Sediment microbial communities from Lake Kivu, Rwanda - Sediment s2_kivu2a2 | ecosystem: Environmental > Aquatic > Freshwater > Lake > Sediment | place: Rwanda: Western Province, Lake... | reverse complement strand
TCGAGCAACTAATCAAAGCCTGCGCCCAGGAGTTTGCAACATCCATCGCTCAGAGGGTTCCAGTTTCACAACCAGCAGTAGAGGAACAAAAAGCCTCTACTGCTGTCCAAGTAGAGCCCGAACCAGCCCCGGCTGGTGGGCTTCCAAAAGGCGCTCGGATCAAGGCATTTCATCCTGGAAAGGTTGGTAAGTAGCCGTGGGAAATATGAGCGCGGGTGACATATCAGGCACTACGATTGAAGGGGGCACGGACGGCACCCTAGTCGGAAACACTGGCGACCGCTTAAAGGTAGATGCAAACTTTTCCGCTCCGCCAACCGTAGCGGAGCGAGAGTTCCCCACGTTCACGGTATACGTAACAAACATCGCTCCCGGTAATAACAAGTCGATGCTTTCGCTGCTAAACGCTTCTGGTTCAACCGTTGTAATTCGGCTTAGGGAAATCAGAATTATCAACGTACAAACTACTGCCGTAACTGGCGTTATGAATACGTTTGATCTTTTAAGAATGACGGGGCACTCGGCGGGGACATCTATAACGCCAGCAGCGCATGATAGCACTGACTCTTTGAATGTTGCAGTAACAGCTAGAACAGGCGGCACGATATCAGGCGAAGTAGCTGGTCCTTTAAGACGCTGGAAGTATTCATCGGATGAGCATGGGGTCGGCGCGCAGGATGTGCAATCGATGAATGCCGTTATGCAATATGCTTCGCCTTTGTATCAACCAATCTCAAAGACAAAGCCAATCACGCTCAACGCCAATCAAGGCATACACATCAAGCAAACTGTGAATACAACTGTCGGAACATTTGACTTGATGTTCGTATTCACTCAGGAGAGCTAATGGCTACGGTTGTTAGACGGAAAATGGACATGATGGCCGATATCTGCAAGTTCCGGGGACAAGGCTTTACCTTCACGGCAACCGCAGGCACAACAACAAATCACGATTACAAATTTACTGCTAATAGGCTTTTGGAAGCGCCAATTGTTATCTGCAAGCATCACGCTTGGGGCGACTACATCCGCTTCCAAGTCGTCGATGTCGATAACATCCTCGGTTACGGTGCGGGGGCTGTACTCGATGAATTCGCCACAACTTGGTACTTAGACGACTCCATACAAACGCAAGAGCAAGTCGACCTTTGGTATTCGGCTGAGATAATCGCCAATCTCTACGTTCGCGTCATATACACGTCAGTCGGCGGAACTAACCCAGAAGTAAAAGTAAACTTCTGTAACCATGCGTACTCGTCATGATGTTCTTATTTTCAACCTCGGACAAGATCGGTGCTAAGGCGATTCGCTGGGCGCTTGATGAGCCATGTTCGCATTTTGCGATTGTATTTGACGAGCGGGAGGATGGTTATGGCGTGGTATTCCATTCGCATCTCTCAGGAGTGCAATTCGATTGGTTTCGCTCGTGGCATACGCAAAATAAGATTGTTTACGCGCTTCGCCCGAAGTCCGTTCAGTTACTTGAGGAAGAGCGCATTTATCAGGCGATTGTTTCGCAGTTCTACGGCAAACGATACGACGCAGCAGCTTTTGTGGAATTCGGTGTTCGTGCACTCCGACGCAAGTTATTCGGAGCTGCGATACCCGCCAGATCGTCTTTTGGGCAAAAGGACGCATATCTTTGTACGGAAATAGCGCCTGCCTTGCAGCAGGCAAAGCCTGAGTACTTCTCTGCACCGTTGACAGGAGACTTGACAACTCCGTATGCTCTATTCAATAACATGAATAGTTCTAAAGACTTGGAAAGGGTCCCGTGGATCAGTGATCGAAAGTCTTACAAAGTCTGACATTAGGCACTACCTTTGGCGTGCTGGCGACTTGCGTTTTAAACTACACCGCACACAAAAGCAGATCCACTCGACAGTCAAGACGGTTGACGCAGAGGAAGTCTTAATTCTCAGTTCGCGCCAATTGGGTAAATCTTATTGGGCGGCGATATATGCGATTGAGTTCTGCCTCAGGAACCCCGGCAGTATCGTGCGGATCTTGGCCGCGACTCTTAAACAGATTCAGGACATTGTGGCGGACAACATCGGTCCAATTTGCGCGGATGCTCCGAGTGGATTAATTGAGCGGCAGAAGTCATCATATCGGTGGCGTGTTGGCAACAGCTCATTGCGCTTGGGTCCGCTAGAACGCAGCAATGTGGATTATAACCGTGGTGGTAATGCAGCGCTGATCATTTGCGAAGAGGGCGGATTTGTCTCCAGTGACGACTACCGCTATGCCATATCATCTGTTATCGGTCCTCAGCTCTTACGGTCAGGCGGTCGCCTAATCCATGTCACATCACCGAGTCAGGACCCTAATCACATCATCCATACCGAGATCATGCCGAAGACGACGCTGCTGAATTCATGCTTTCGGTACACGATATTCGACAATCCACAGATCACTCCTGAACAAATAGAGCAGGCCAAGCGCTTATGCGGTGGCGACAACACGGCGGCATGGCGCAGAGAGTATCTTGCGGAGATCATTAGGGACCCTGAAACGGTTATTGTGCCGACGTTTGACCCAATGAAGCATGTTCACGACTTCCGCATTCCGGACTATTCCAACTGGCAGGTTAGTATCGACTTTGGCGGTGTGCGGGATAAGACGGTCGCGCTACTTTATACTTACGATTTCCTCAGCGATAAAGTTTTGGTTTATGGTGAAGCGATGTTCCCACCGAACACGCCAACGGCTACGATTGTTGAGGGTGTCTCTGCCTTGGAGAGTCGTGCGGCTAGGTACGGTCATCAGATCACAGGGAGGTGGGCCGACGCTCCGGGGCAACTTCAGATTGACCTTCAGCGAGCTCATAACTTCGCAATCCGAGTGCCGAGGAAGGACGACTGGCAGGCTGGAATTAATAATATGCAAGTGATGTTTGGTAATAATCAGGTATTAGTTCATCCGAATTGTACGTTTCTAATACAATCATTAGAATCTGGGCAGTACAATGATAAGCGCACTGACTTTGCGCGCACTGAGACGTTGGGGCACTGTGATGCCTTGGCTGCATTGGGCTATGCTCTTAGAATGTTGGACCGTGCGAGTCCGTACCCTGTGCTGGCGCCGTCGCAAGAGCGCACGTTTGTGCGCCCGAAGGTGCCTGAGTCACAGAAGATTGCAGAATCAATACAACCGAAAGTATTCAGTGACACTTTTAATGGAAGTGGTATAAAAAGATTCGGAACCTTCAAAACAAGCTACAGGTAGGCGCCATGCTGGTGCCTATCTCATTAGGCAGAAGATGGCCAAACTTTCCCTTCAAAGACTGCTCGAAGTTTCACGATTGCTTGCAACTGAGGCAGGGCAGCAGCTTCAAGACCTTTTGACGTTCACAAATGATCTTGCGGATCAAGTTTTAAGGGCTTTAAGGCAGGGTTTAACCTTTCAAGATAATTTTAATTGTCTTGTTCGGCAATACACGATCCAGCACCAGACGGACACGCTCATCAACACCGACGGCAAGCGGCCATACGGTGTCATTCCTGTGCGTGTGGTGTCTGAAACGATCCGCGTGGGTGCAATCAACTGGCACATTGATAGTACAGATCAAACATTTGTTAATATTTCGTTTGAAAACGGCACAGAATCCTATGCCGTTGTATTGATAGTGTTGTTTAACTAAGGAGGTTCTACAATGGAGACTGCTGCGACGACTGCACCAGTGGCCGATGCGAACTCTGAGACTGGCGAAGAAGGCAGTTCAGGGATTGTTGATGCTACAGCAAAGCCTGCTGCCAACAAGGCAGCGCCGAAAGAGGCACCGAAGCCTAGCGTTGACATGAAGGCTAAGCTGAAGGCCAAAGTTTACGACAAGGAAGAAGAAGTTACTGTCGAAGATCTGCTCAAAACGTATCAAAAAGAGCGAGCGGCAGATGAAAAATTCCGTCGCGCATCTGAAATTGAGCGGAAGTATCGCGAGATGGAAGCAAAGCACAAGGAATTCGAAGAAACGATCACGAAAAATCCTTGGAAGCTCTTGGAAGATCGCGGAATCAACGCCGATGAGGTTGCGGAACGTCGCCTACTGCAAAAAATGCAGTGGGAGATGATGAGTGACGAGCAAAAAGCTGCCGAAAAGACGCGCCAAGAGAATGAAACGCTGAAGGCCAAAGCCAAGTGGTACGAAGAACAGGAAACTTTAAGGGAAAAGGAACTTGCCGAAAGGCAGCGAGAAGATATAAAATTAAAGCACGTTCAAGAAATAGATTCAACACTTTCAGGGGCATTAAAAGAGCGCGGCATGAAGCCTACGCCTGCCGTCCTCGAAAGTGTGGCTCAATACATGCTGGCCCACCTGAACTCAGACGGCGGCAAGAAGGACATCACTCCGGTCGAGGCGCTTGATTGGGTGATAAAGCAGTCAGAATCGGATTTCTTTTCGCGACTCGAAGGATACGACGTAAACACTTTGATGGATCGGCTATCCGGTGACTTTAAGGACGCTATCCGCAAGTGGTACGTTGGCCAGGTGACAAACGGAACGTCCAAGCCGAAAGCGGCTCCTTCCACCCCTCCCAAGGCGAAGGTCACGCGACAACGCACCGACGACTTTTTCAAAAAACTAGAACAAAAATACGGTTAAAAGGAGTAAATAACCATGGTAAATTCGGTATCTCTCGCATACTGGAGCGATAAGGCTCAACGAGCTGAAAGCCGGGAGCTTTCTCTCGTTTTCAACATCACTGGCGCCAAAGCTTCAACAGAAGTCCAAGCGGCACCTGTTCTTCACACTTATGATGCCTTTGCATCACAAGCTGTGATTGACGACTTCCTAGGCACAACCAACGAGTTCCTGTTGACCGCGTTTGACGCGACTGCCATGGGCGCTGACATGTTTGGTGGTGTCGTCAACTTGGAAGGTCAATGCAAGGCCGTCGAAGCAATCACTGCGATCTGCTACAGCGGCACCGATGGTGCTACTCAAGCAGTTTCTGCAAAAGCTGGATCATCTGCACTCACCGCGTCGACATTGCTCACTGAAGTAGCAGCAGGTGCTGATGGAAACGTCGGCTTCAAAGTCAATTTCGGAAACACTCCTGACTTTGATGCTTTGACCGCTGGTTTGATTGTCGTCAAAATTCTGTGGAAATCTAAATAACGAAGTTAACTCAGGAAGGAGTTTAAGCTATGGCTCAAGTCAGTACAAATGAGGTTGTTAACCTCTTCAAGAAAGTCTACGGCAACCTGAACGATCTTCAGCCCGAAGACTACATGCTTCAACAAGACCTCCCGTTCAGCCAAAAGCAGCGTGTTGGCGATAGCTACGTTGAAGCTGTTGTTCTTAGTTCTGAGTGCGGATGGACGCTTGGCGGTAGCGGCATGGATGCGTTTGATTTGAATCCGGCAATTGCTGGATCAGTCAAGCAAGCGACTGTGCAACCATTCACCACAATCCTTGGATCGGTTGTTCCTTGGGGTGTGTTGTCTCGCTCTGCTGGTGGTGGCGAACGTGCTTTCTTAGATGGCACCAAGCACATCGTTCGCAATAACCTCAAGTCGCACGGAAAGCTTCTTGAGATCCTTCGAATTTATGGCCAATCAACCAAGAAGCTTGGTTACGTTTCTTATGCAACTGCAACCTACCGTGGCGTTGCATTCACCAACGGCTCTGGAACGCTGACTGTTAACGGTTCTTCCGTTGCCTTCACAAACGGCGTCAACACATCAGAGAAAATGCTGCTCTTGAAACCGGGCGATTTCGCCGCTGGTATCTGGGTAGGCTCTGAAGGCTGCGTTGTGAAGCAATTGAACAGCTCTAACGTAGTCGTTGCTGAAGGTAAGCTCGTGAGCGTTGACGCGGATGTCGGCGTTATCGAAGTTGACTTCACGCCAGTTGCTGCAACCTCTACATCGTCGCACAAACTGTGCTTTGACGGCATGGAAGACAGCAAGGAAGCTCTTGGACTTCATGGGATCTTGAGCGCGTCCAGTTCGCTGTTTGGCATTTCTACTAGCGCTTACAGCTTGTGGAAGGGTAACAACGTATCATTGAGCAATGTTAAGTTTACCTTTGATCGTTTGCAATCTGGTGTTGCAGCGGCGGTAAACCGTGGCGGTCTCGATGGGGACCTGATGGTCTACGTTAACCCGCGTACTTGGGGCACTCTGATCACGACTGAAGCAGGCAAGCGTCGTTACGATGGCTCTTACTCAACTTCAGAAGCGACCGACGGATCTGAAGCAATCACTTTCTATCACCAAGCCGGTAAAGCGATCATCAAATCGCACCGCATGGTCATGGAAGGCGATGCATTCGGTATCCACTTGCCCGATTGGTCACGGTCTGGCTCGGCTGAAATCAGCTTCACCATTCCGGGCATTGATAAGGAAATCATCTTCCCACTTGAGAACCAAGCGGCGATGGCTTTCAGGTCGTATGCTGATCAATATGTGTTTTGTCATGCACCTGCTCGCAGCATCCTGTGGCAAGGAATAAATGACGAGTCAGCATCATAGGATGACTGACTAATCCAACAGCCTCCTGTAGAAGGAATGTCCAACTACAGGAGGTCACTATGTGGAAGATTTATAAGTTAGTGTGTGTCGAAAACAATAGGTGTTATGTGGGTTCTACCGTAAATTTCAAACGTCGCTCTAAACGCCATATAACGGAGTTACGGCACCAGTATCACCATTCGCACAAACTGCAAGCAGATTTTAATGCCTATGGTGAGAATGCGTTCAAGTTCGAGATCTTGGAAGAAACAGACAACCTAGATAAAGCTTACGAGAGAGAAACTCATTGGATCACAACTCTTCGCTCTTATCCTGATGGTTACAACCTCACGTATGATGCGAAGCATTTACATATCGACCCAGAAACGAGAAGAAAAGCGGCTTCGGCCAATGCCTTTCTGTTCCAAGATGCGGCGTACAGGGAAAAGTGCCGGTTGAGGGCGAAGCGGCAGTTTGCTTCACCAGAGGCGCGTCGGGCCGCGTCCGAAAGACAAAAGCTATTCGTTAAGTTAAATCCAGAACGCAGTCGTCAAAACTCTATCGCCGCAAGACGTGCGGCAGGGCCAGCGTTAAAGAAACTTCTAGCGAAACTTGTACGTCGGTCGGATGGCATTGTGTACGAATCCATAAGAGACGCGGGGATTGCTTTATGTCCTCAGCACCACGAATTAGGAAGAAGCCGCGTGAGGCAGTCTATCAAATTAGGTAAACCAGCTACAGATTCGGAATGGAGTTTTAAATGGCATCAGTAACGTGGAATGGAACGACATATTCAATTCCAGAAGTCGGTCAGCTTAATTGGGCTAACCTATCGAATTTCTTGGTAGATTTGGGCAACAACGCTGCTGTTGCGCAGGAAGCTGAGCAAGCGATTCGAGTTGCAACTTCGACTCCTGTTACTGTGGCCGCGGCAACTGATTATGCGGTTATAACTGATCTCACGGTGCCAGCAGCAGTTGCTGTAAACCTACCCGTCGGTGTGAACGGTCAGATCTTCGTCATTGTTGACGGCGAGGGTGACGCGGCAACAAACAACATTACGATTACCCCTAACGGCGCTGAAACAATCCGAGGCGCAGCGACTTTAGTACTTTCAAATAATCGCGCTGGCGTGGCGCTTCAATATCATGCATCAACCACAGATTGGAAGATCTTGTGGCTATCGGTATCTCCCGGACAGATCAAGGCATCGGACATTGCAGACGGTTCTGTGAGCAATACGGAATATCAGTATCTTGCGAACGTAACTTCAGACATTCAGACGCAGTTCAGCAATAAGCAGCCATTGGATGCGACGTTAACGGCTGTGGCAGCATACAATACCAACGGGCTGTTCACGCAAACAGCAGCGGATACATTTACAGGGCGTACGATCACAGCCGGATCGTCCAAGATTGCGGTTACGGACGGTAACGGCGTCGCCGGCAATCCAACGATTGATGTAACAGAAGCTAACCTCACTCTTGGCAACATTGGCGGCACGCTAGGCATCTCCAAGGGCGGTACTGGTCAGACGACTCAGACAGCAGCTTTTGATGCGTTGGCACCGACGACTACCAAGGGCGATTTGATTGCGTCCGATGGTTCGGACAACGTGCGTGTGGCGGTGGGCGCTAACGGGCTGGTGCTGACTGCCGACTCAGGCGCAGCTTCTGGTGTTTCGTGGTCGGCTGTATCACCTTCATTAGATTCTAATTTTGACGAGATCAACTTATCGTTAGCGAGCAGCGTGGGTAGCAGTGCCTTGACCGTTGCTCTTAAGGATAAAGCGGGTTCGGACCCTACTGGCGGATCTCCTGTCAAGATTGCGTTCCGTAGTTCCACGGCAACGACTGGAACGTACAATACTAGGACTGTATCAGCGGCATTGTCCGTAGTGGTGTCCTCCGGCTCGACTCTTGGGCATGTAGCATCAGAAGAATATCCAATTTATGTGTATGCTCTGGACAATTCCGGTACGGTTGAATTGGCAGTTAGCACGACTCTTTTCGACACGCTCAAGCTGCAATCGACGACAGCAGAGGGTGGCGCAGGTGCTGCCGATTCTGGCACGGTTCTTTACTCGACAACGGCGCGTTCTAACGTGCCGATTCGCTTACTAGGTCGTTTACTCAGCACGCAGACAACGGCAGGTACTTGGGCGGCTGTACCGACGACGACCTCGTCATTTCCAGATGTAATCGGCCCAGCGACTTCAACAACAGCGGGCTTGGTGCGCACAGATCGCATATTGTCTAAGTCGGCAAGTTACACGATTACAGACGTTGACGGTGTTGGCCTTCTGCTGATGACGATTGGCTCTAGTACGCTAACAGTGACTCTGCCGGATGCGACGAACAACATTGGGCGCAAGATCACGATTAAGAAAGTCGATTCCGGGACAGGCAAGGTTACAGTCTCCCGTGCTGGATCTGATACGATCGATGGGTATACGGCAACGGACATTGGCAAAGGTGCAGAGAACCAGTATTCCTACATCACATTACAGGCAAGTTCGGCTGCTTGGTCTGTCATTGCAGTGAGTGAAGTAGTTACAAGTACCGTCACCTCGGGGTCTGCTGTAGCATTTGGCGACTCTACTTTCGTGACAGTTACTACAGTCGCATTGGCATCGGGGCGCTGGGCGATTGATGGCATTGGTCATATGAATCACACTGGTGGCGGGGCGGTATCTCAAAATACTCTCTTAGCTAGATTTACATCCACCGGGACGCTAGGCGGAAGCGGCGGTTGGGGACTTGGCAACATCAGCACTGTGAGCGTTGATTCCACAATCCCTACTTTCGGAGTAGTCCTTCCACCTGTCTTTGCGACCGTGACAGGAACAAGTGATACGATAACGCTTGAGATCTTAAAAATCGGCAGTAATACAGTGACGGCGTTTGGCCATATCAGAGCGGTGCGTGTGAGATAGGTGAACTCTTCGGAGATTCCTAAGATTTGTTGATTTTTTGGAGGATTGAAATGCAGGACGATATGAAATTGCAGGCGAAGAAAGAGGCGCTGCAAGAGCTGATCAAGATGATGCAAGAACTCATGATCAAAACAGGCGAAAGCCCGATGCAGGAAGCTATTGAGGAATCTTCGGAGTCTTCGGAAGCGGATGGTGCAATGGAAGCGCTTGAGGAAAAGGCTGAAGGCGAAGGTTTAGACACTGAAATGCCTGATGTCGGATTTGAAGACTTGATCAAGCGCGAGATGAAGAAAAGCTCCAAGATTCCGTCTAAGGGCAAGGGCAAGATGGTTGTTGGCGTTAGCGTCAAAGCTGCCCCAGTAGCGGGCTTCCAGAAGAAAATGAAGAGATTTGGCTAATGCTAACTGATGATCTATTAGAATCAGTCCGCACGACGATCACCTCGCCGGTCAACCAAGTATTGTTGACCGACGATCGCTTGCTCGATTTTGGAAATCAGGAAATCGATTCTAAAGTCGTGCCGATGATCAGCTCATTGAATCAGGACTATTTCACGTATCTTGAGACTGAGGCAATTACATCGGGTCAAGATTCCTATGATATCCCATATCGTGCGATTGGCAGGACTTTACGAGATCTCAAGATTATCGATTCTTCGGGATCTGTGCGCAACATCTCAAAAGTCCAATTAGAAGACGCACATTTATATCGGTACAACGCGACTCCTCAAGCGTTTTATTTTTTCGGAGATCAAATAAAACTTGCGCCGACGCCTGATGTTACTGGCGTATCATTGCAGAAGTTCTATTTGATCAAGCCATCAAAAATGGTGCTTGAGAGTGATGCGGGTAAGGTTACTGCTGTTAGCGGGACCTCCGTCACAGTCAACATGGTGCCAAGTTCGTTTGTTGTCGGCGCGAAAGTGGACGCCATCAAGGGCAAGCAAGGGCACCGACTTTTGGACATTGACCGCACGATATCAGGTGTTGCGGGTCTTGTGCTGACACTGGATGCGGCGGTTACTGGACTGGCGGTGGGTGATTACATTGCATATCAGTGTGAGACGCCAGTCATTCAATTGCCCGATGAAGTTCTCCCCTATTTGATATACCTCATGGCCAAGCGTTGTTTAGAGGCTCTTGGCGATTATGAGGGTGTTTCGGCAATCGACAAAGAGATATTAATTCGCAAGAAAAACTGCGAGTACCTTCTGGCCCCACGTATTGAGGGCGAATCGACGAAGATCTTGCAACGCTATGGTTTATTGCGTGGTCATCGTGGTCGCTATGTGCGTGGGATTGTTTATTAATGGCGTATACGCATGTCCAGATTAAGAAATTCGCAGGGCTTGCGCTGCAACCTAATACGTTCACGCTGCCTGATGGCGCGTTGGAAGTGGCAGAAAACGTGGTCATTTCCGATGATTTCACGATCCGAAAGCGACCGGGGTTTTTCACATTCCACACGCCTAGTGGACCGACATTAAACAACGTCTATTTGTATGAGGATAATCTTGTCGCGGCGTGCAATGACCGTGTACGTCGGATTAGCACAAGCGGCGTAGGCACGGATCTCACAGGTGAGACGTTTGCAGCGACTAGCGGGCATGTGGCGCGCAGCGCTCAGTCTAATGACAACTTATATCTGACTAGTGACAACGGCGTGATGAAGCTGACCGCTTATGATTCGCAGGTCACTAAGGCTGGGGTCCCCCCTGCTCTTGACCTACAGGGCGCGTTCATTCAGGTAAACTTGCTCACGACGACGACGTTAGGACCGATTGCGGGCGATACGCAGGTTGCATACCGTGTATTGTTTGGCAAGAAAGACGACAACAAGAATCTTTTGCTAGGGGCGCCGTCGGATATCCTTGTTTTAAATAACAGTCCTGTGGCCGATCTTGCATATACGGTGTCTGGCGCTGGCCCGTATACGATAACAGTTACATCGACGGATCACGGCCTAATTTCGGGCATGTTAGTTGATGTAACAGAAGCAACATCGAGTCAAATCAATGGATCACGACAAATTACTGTCACTGGTGTATCTTCTTTCACCTTCTCGTTTTCTGGAACGGCTCCATCAAACGGGACACTCACATATTCTTACTATCGCAAACCGCGCATTGAGTTTTCTGTACCGACTGAAATCACTGATGCGGTCGACGATACATCGTTTTTCTACCAAATCTACCGTTCCTCCCAGAGTACTAGTGCTTCCGCTGTCCCCTCAGCAGATTTCAAGCTGGCAAAAGAAGAAAAGCTCACGGCGGCGCAGCTTCTTGATCGGATAGTTTTCTATGACGATGATGTAGACGATGTGTTTTTGCAGGGCGCGGCTGAACTATACACCAATCCGAACTCTGGTGAGGGCGAGTTACAAGAGAATTCGCGCCCACCATACTGCGAAGACATCGTTTTATTTAAAGATCAAGTCTTTTACTTCAAAATTCGGGCACCTCACCTATTTAATTTGCAACTAATTTCGTCGAATACGACCGCGACCATTTGGGGCGCAGGTGATTATGTGGAGATCAAGCGGGATGCAACGACACGCAAGTATGTCGCTCGTGGTGGTGTGGGCAATTCGACGGTAACAGGCAGCACGACTTTTGCGGGTGCGGTGGTGACTGTAACCTATACGGCTCACGGGCTTGTGAATGGTGACACGATTTATGTGAGCAATCCTGTTGGCACGGGGACGCTACCGTCGGGCGAGTACACGATTAATACAGTCGCAGCGAACACCTTTAATTTCACAGCAGGCGCGACGCCAACGACGCTTACCTATATCGATTTCGAGGGTGTGCGAAACACATCAAGCGAGCCTATTTTTCAACTTGTTGATAGCGCTACCGCTTTGTCTTCTGGCTTATATGCAACGGCGAGCGGCTTTGTCCGTGCGGTGAATCGTGATAATAGCGGTCTTGTTTACGCACGTTATATTTCCGGGATTGATGATCTGCCGGGCAAGATGTTTTTCGAGGCTAAGAATTTCTCGACTTCGGTTATCCAATTTCGCGCGGTTTCTGCTGGCGCGACGACTCCCGGCGAGGGATTCTCGCCAGTGCTCACGTCAGCATTCACAGATAACGAATCTGAGCAGGATGATCTGCCAAACGTGGTCGCCGTCTCGAAGATTGGCGAGCCTGAAGCGGTGCCTAGGATCAATCGCCTTGTTGTTGGCTCGCGAAAAGCGCCGATTCTGCGCGGATTCGCATTACGCGATTCTATATTGGTATTAAAACAAGATGGTGTGTTCAGAATTGACGGCGATCGGATATCAAACTATGCAACGACGATTCTGGACAATACGCTTTCCTGCTTAGCGCCTTCCAGTGCGGCTTTGATTAATAATCAGGTGATGTTTCTGGCTGATCAGGGTGTGTCTCTGGCGTCAGCGACGAGCGTGGAGATCATTTCGCGAGAAGGTATTGAGTTGCCGCTGCAATCAATCTTAGGAAATTCCGCATTGGCAGCGCAGACAAGCGCAGTTAGTCATGAGTCGGCGCGTTTATACCTCTTAACGACACTTGCACCGAATGAAAGCACTGCCAGTGAGGTTTACGCTTATAATACGATCACAAGAGCTTGGACGACATGGAACACTTACTTCAAACAGGGTGTTGTTGGTCCTTCGGACACGCTTTATTTGATCACAACTGCAAATATCCTCAAAAAACAGCGCAAAAACCTCAATCGTTTGGATTTTACTGACGAGTCTTACTCAGTCACGGTCACAACGGTGTCGTCTACAACGAGTGTGGTGCTGACAAGTGCTTCAATTGCTCCTGCTATCGGTGATGTCATCACTTATTTGGACGTGATCAACAGAATTCTATCGGTAACAAGCCTTGGCGGTACGACGTATTCTGTGACGTTCGAAAAGCAGATCAATCTTGTGACTGGCGCCAACACTCTTTACAAGGGATTCCAATCTCAAATCAAGTTCGCGCCATTTCACGGTGGTTTGACCAACAGAGATAAGCACTTTGCGCAATTTCAGATCCAAACACGCGGTTCTGACATTTCTCGCTGTGATGTAACCTTTGCCAACGAGGCTTTTGGCAGCTCGGAAGTAACTGAGTGGAGTGCTTATGCTGTGGCTTCCGCCAGTGGGTGGGGCAACGAGCCATGGGGTTTATTTCCATGGGGGCAGCAAGAAGGTATTGATTTGTTATTTGGTACTCAGCCGAGTATTATTATTAGATTGTATATCCCAAGATTTGCGGCTCGTGGTTCTTATATCCAGCCAATAATTACGCATATTAGCGGTGCTGAACCAATGAACATTCAAGCGGTGGGCTATCAATTGCGAGCGTATCAAGAGCGGGTAACACGATGAGACGACCATACTGGTTTACCGAAGATGCAAAGCAAATCGCCGACAAAATGTCGATGCATCATGGCGAATGGCTGCGTTACGGGTCTAATCCAGTGGTTCAGGCGTGGATGCGCAATTCAGTTGCTTATTACTCGAACATCTTGGAAGCCAACGATTGGCAGTCCTCACTCGCATATGTCGGTGAGCTTGGCGAACTAGTGAAAATGGCGGTGCCACAAGCGCGCTCGCTGATTCGCCAGATTGTGACGCTGGTTACTAAGCAACGACTATCATTCACGGCCATTGCAGAGGCATCGGGCACCGATATCATGCGTGCTGTCAAGCTCGCAAATGCGTTGAATGAGAAGCTTGTTGTCGAACAACGCTTAGACCTAAAGCAAGAGGTCGCGGCGGAGCAGGCTTGTGTTTACGGCATGGGGTTTTTCAAAGTCTCTTGGCGCACCGATCGCGGCACGCCATATATTTCGGATTCTGTGACCTATGACGATGGTCGGCAGATGGACGTTGCGACGTATGACGGTGACGTCGAGATCACCACGCCGAGCGTTTATGACGTGTATTTTGATACTCGCGTACAGGATTGGGATGCGCTTTCATGGGTTGAAGTGCGCACGATCAAAAACCGCTGGGATTTGATTGCGCAGCATCCTGAGATCGAGGAAGAAATCGCATCTTTGCCGCGTGTTGGTATGCGTGAGAAGATTTATGATAACGCTGGCATGTCCTTGGTTGAAGATGACGACATGATTTATGTATACGAGGTCTATCACAAGCCATGTCCAGCGATCCCTTCGGGGCGCATGGTTATGTATTCGGATTCTCGCACGATTTACTTCGATGGCCCGAACAAATACGGTTGCATCCCAGTAGTGCCGATCAAGCCTGAGCCGATTCATATGATGGGCTACGGCTATCCAGTGCTTTCAAATCTTCTGCCCTGTCAAGAGATGTTTGACCACAGCTTGTCTGCAATTGCCACTAACCAATCCGCAACGGCAGTGCAACAGGTGCTAACGCCTCGTGGTTCTGACATTTCGGTGCAAGACATCGGCGGGTTGAATTTCGTTTACTACACACCGCAAAATGTCGAGGGTGGCGGTAAGCCTGAGCCGATGCAACTTACGCAGTCGCCTCCTGAAACATTCAAATTTGCAGAGGTTCTCAAGGGCCATATGCTTGAGATTTCTAATCTTAACAGTGCGGTGCGCGGTGCGCCACCTCCGGGTGTGACCTCTGGCACGGCTATCGCAACACTCACAGTGAATTCGCTAGAGTTCCTGTCGTCGCTGTCGAAGTCGCTGGACATTGCATTAGAGCAGGTCATGCTGATTTCCTGCAAGGCACACGCGCAGTTTTCAACGACGGAGCGCACGTTAGCTGTAACTGCTAAGAACAACATGGCATACAGCTACAAGTTTTCGGGAAAAGACATTGAGCCTATAAAAAAGGTCAAAATAAACCGCTCAAGTCCGCTCATGGGCACTATCGCGGGTCGTTCTGACATTGCTGAGAAGTTATTGCAGACTGGGTTAATAAAGACACCCCAACAATACTTTAGAATCATTGAAGGTGCGCCGACGGAAGAGCTTTACAAGGTGGAGCTTAGTGAAACGGATCTTCAAACGAGTGAGAACGAGGCGTTTCTCCGTGGCGAGGATGTTTTGGCGCTTGCTACTGATGATCATCCTGCTCACATTCAATTCCACAATAGTTTGCTAAACGATCCGGAGATTCGGCGCAATGGAGAGATTGTCGCCAAGGTTTTGGAACATATTCAAGAGCACTATCAACTGGCGCAGCAAACAGATCCTATCTTGCAAGGCATGGTCCGCACAGGGAAGATGCCAGAAGGTGGCTTTGCGCCGCAACCTCCACCACCCGTTGTCGAAGATGGGGGCGCGTCGGTCGGTGCTGTCATGGGTGAGGAAACTTTAGAGCCTGCGTTGAGCGGGCCAGCTCCAGTCGCAGCGGATCAACTGGGAAGACCTGTAAGTAGGGGAATATAATGGCTTATGTTTTCAGTAAACTTGCAGATGCGCTTGGCGAAGACGGCAAGCAAAACATCTTCCAAGGCGCGCCTCAGGAGTCACGTCCCAGACAATCGCCGGGATCATTCAAGCTGACTGGCGGCGGTGGTGAGGCTGTTGGCCCTGAGCCTGTAAAAGACACTGGAAGCAGCGGACCACAATTGTCGTTAACATCGGGCGCGGCAACGCAACAGATTGCTGCGAAAAATGCGCCTGTTGGCGGTGCGCCTGTGTTTGGCGAGATCGGTCAGGCGATAGGCTCAAAGGAAAAGCAATTACAGCAGGAAGCGACGGCATATGGCCAAACGGCAGAGCAAAAGCGTAGTAAATATTACGGACTATCGGGCGATGCGTTACAAAAACAAGTTGAAGCGGACATTAAAGGCGGCCAAACGGCGGATCTGTATGGCTTTCAGCGTGGCACGAATGTCCCCGCTCCTGTGGAGGCTTATAAGTCTTCTGTGGAGACCGGTGGCCTTGATGTCCCAAAAACGCGCCCAGAACTTGCGACGTATCTCACAGGAAAGGGCGGACCTCGTTATACAGCAGGCATGGGCCGACTTGATGCGGCACTCCTCGGCAAGTCGAAGGAATTCCAAGAAGAACAACAATCTTTACAAGCTCGAAAAGAGGCACTCCAAGCGCAGCGCGAAAAAAATCTCGGACTAACCGCCGAAGAGCAGGCGCAAGTGGAATCTGAATACGGTACCACAAAAGCAAATATCCAAAAGGCACTTGAGGGTTTGGCGTCCGGTGTGTTAAGCGCCCAAGAGGGCGAGCGCTCGGCGATGAAGCAGCGAGGGCAGGTGCAACCTTCGCAGGAAGAAATTGATGATGCGTACAACAAGGCTTTGGAGAATCTGAAGGGTACGACGCATTACAGATATCTCGACGCTATGCCGACACTCCGCGAATCAATCGACCCGATGAAATTCTATTCTTCCGGGTATACCGGAGACGTGGAAGATCTAACGTCATATCTGGATGAGGGCGAGCGGTCGTACTACAGTCAGATTGCCGATCTCTTGGGCACGACGCCTCAACTTGGCGGACCTGTAGGATATCAATCTGGATTTGATCAGGCAGCGCTAGAGGCCGCCTTACTGGCTGAATATAATAGACGACTTCCGACCACGACGCCGATTGCTACGGATGCCGCGCGGCAAAAAATAATAGACGCAGCTATTTCTTCTGGCGGTGGCGCCGGTGGCGGTTGGGCGCCTGCTGAAACGCAAAAACGTCAAAAAGAAATTATTGAAGATGTCAAAGAATCCCCGTTTAAGCCTGTAGAAAAGGCGCTTAAGGGTGAAAAGAAAAAGTTTAATGAAAAGGCAGCGGACACGCTATACAGCGGGCTTAAAAATATGTTGACACCGCCGCGTGGCGGTAGGGGGTTCTTCTAATGGCTTGGCAAGTATTCGCGGGGATCGCAGCGGCGAGTGCCTTGGCTCAATGGCTCAACTCTGAAAGCGCTCGTAAGGCGACAAGAGAAGAACGTAAACGCATCGAAGATCTATATAATCGCATTCAGCAACCGGACTTCAAACCTGAAGATATCCGTCCGGAGGATTTTGAGGTTGTTGGTCAGTATGTGCCACAAGTCGCAGATTTCATTGCAGAGCAAGCGCCAGAAATCATTGGTGTGTCTCCAGACATGGAGCGCGGTAGGGCTGCTCAGCTTGATGCCTTAGAACAACTGCGCGGTGTTGCTAGAGCAGAGCGTGATCCAGCTTTGATGGCCATGTTGGAGCAAGCTTCGCAGCAAGCGCAGGCAGAGGCTCAGTCTCGTCAACAATCTGCCTTGATGGGCGCTGCGCGTCGCGGTCAGCTTGATAGTACCGGCGCTTTGGTCGCGCAATTACAGGGCGGTGAATCCGCGATGGATCGCATGGCTGAGCACGGTCGTCAAGCGGCGATCGAAGCGTATCGCAATCGCCAAGCTGCAATGCGAGGTGCGGCGGATCTTGGTGGTCAGATCTTTCAACAAGACGTAGGTTTGCGTGGGCGGAACGTGGACATCATTAATCAGTTCAATCAGCGTGCCACGCAGCGGGCACAGCAATACGGTCAATATCGGGCAGATACCGCTAATGAAGCGATGC
>Ga0172363_10001680_pt1 | contig 17867 bp, 17 predicted proteins | sample LakKivs2_kivu2a2_FD_114541 | JGI IMG/M metagenome (GOLD analysis project Ga0172363, IMG submission 114541) | Sediment microbial communities from Lake Kivu, Rwanda - Sediment s2_kivu2a2 | ecosystem: Environmental > Aquatic > Freshwater > Lake > Sediment | place: Rwanda: Western Province, Lake... | reverse complement strand
CGATAGATACCACCCGAACGAAGCTCGAAAGTGGCGCCGCGGGACTCGAACTGGCCCGATTCCGCGGGTTGAACGACGCCGTGACAGCGTGGTCCAATCAGTTGGCGATTCAGCAGGCTCCAAGCCTTTCGCAAGCGACGCTTGACGCTCAGAAAAAATTCAAACCGATCACGGCCGAGCAAGTCGCTGCCTCAAAGTCGGCGCTCGAAACTGCGACCGCGAAGCTGGCGCAGTATCTCAGCAGCGGTGCAAACAGCGAAAACTGGAAGAAGTACCTCCGCTTTGATGAACTGCAGACGCAGCTCAAGGCCGAGAAGCCCGACCTGGCGGTGCTGGCGGACGTGTACTACCTGTTCACGGCAAACCAAGTGGGTCTCGAACTGCCCGTCTTTGCGAACGTGGCCGACGCACTCGAACATTATGTGAACGACTTAGCCGCGCAGGACGAAAAGCTGCAGGACCAGTTCAACGAGCAACTCAAGGGCCTTGCGGCCTCGCTCGACGAATATGCCAAGGCGCCGACTTCAGATCTGGCAAACGACATCGGCGGTCGCTTGGGTTGGCTCGACAATCGTCGTCAGGTACCCGCGCTCACAAGCGCAATCCGCCAGGAACTCTCGCGGCCAAACTTGTTCGTCGTCGCGTCGGAACGCCTGGTCGGCGCCGGCATTGCACAGCCCGTCGACGAAATCACACCGGTGCGAGACTACATCCTGGGGACCAGCATTTCTGGCACAGGGCACATGATCGGCGACGTCACTGCCGAACTGGTTCCGAGCGAGACCAGTGCGATGTTCGACACGCTACTCCGAGGTAAAGTCCAAAGCCGTACGGTCGGACTTAATGGCCCGGCCACGATTCATTCCAATGGCACGACCGCGCTGGCCGGCCGCAAGCGGATCGTGCTCAACGCGGATGGTTTCCTGGTGTACCCCTCGACTGCCGCGGCCAACACCAGCACCCTGGTTACCGGGATTGGCGGATCGGGCATCGTCCAGCGTGTGGCCTCGCGCCGTGTCGGCGAGCAGAAGGGGCAGGCCGAACGCATTGCCGCCGATCATGCGGCCGATCGCGTACGCGGGCGACTCGATAAACAGGTCGGCGAACAACTGGCCGAAGCCAATCAGAACTTTCAGTCAAAGTTCCGCCAACCGATGATTCGCCGCCGAGCGCTGCCCGAGTTGGCGTTTCGCACCACGGTTGAAGAACTGCTTGTGAACGTCCTTGCTGCCAATCGCAACCAGATCGCGGCGCCCATCGCGCCTCCCGAGCTGACTAGCGGTGGTGATCTGGGAGCCCAGGTTCACGAGTCCGCGATCAATAACCTGGCGACGATCCTGGTGGGAGGGGTCACCCTCGAAGAAGAAGAACTACAAAAGAAGGTGATCGACATTCGCGGCTCGCTTCCCGATTCGCTCAAGAGCGATGAGGACCGCGATCCCTGGTCGATCACGTTTGCCCGCAACCAGCCGGTCACAGTCAAACTGCAGGACGGCTCGATTGAGATCACAGTTCGCGGCCAGCGGTATACGTCCGGCGACCAGGACTTCCGCGCCATGAATGTCACTGCACGCTACAAGGTCGAACTGACCGAGCCTAACGAACTTGGCATTCACGCGATCAAACTCACTCGACAAGGCGATCTGGAAATCGTGCCGCCGGGCGAAACACGTCGCTTGTCTGGACGCGAGATCACGCTCAGGACGCTGTTGCAAAAGCGATTCGGCAAGCTCTTCGAGCCGGAAATCGTGTACGATGAACTCGTGCTCCCGGGCCGCTGGCGACAGGCGGGCCTGCTCGATCCCCGGCAGCTCGACATCAAGGACGGTTGGCTTGTCACTTCGCTCACGGAAAGCGGCGTGCCTGCTCCTCCGGAGGAAGCGAAGCCGGCCGTTGTCGGAAAACCCGCGGCTGCGTCCCAGGCCAGCAGCCGATAAGTGAGCAGTGAGCACGGGTCGCCAGCGGGATGCCGCTGATGCGAGGCACGTGCCTGGTCGTGCGGTCGCTGCCGAGGCGATCCAGCCACACGGAGAAGTGAGTTCGAGCCATGAGCGAGTATGTCGATATCGAGTTCGATTGCCTGCCGCTGCGCTCCGTCGGCCGGATGGACATCCCGTTGGATGCGTCGCCGGCTTTTCGTGAGCGTTGCGAGCGGGTCAAGCACGCACTCGAGGCTCACGGTTCTCACAACACGTATTACTTGTATAACGCCTCGTGCACGTTCCATCTGACGAACGCGCCCGAGTTGGGAATGATTCAGTTCCGATTTGAAGGAACGATCATGACCGACGACGGCGACCGCCGCACCGTCCGCTCGGACCTGCAAGTCGAGTTGGTGCGCGAGACTTGCGACTGGCTAACCGCCCCCGCCACCGACTGGCTGGCGGGCAGCGTAAGTCAGGCGGTGCAGGTCGAATTCGATCGCTTTATCGAAGCGGGCGATCTGGAGCAGACTCGCCAGAGGATCGCCAAACTGCAAGCGGAGATGGAAGACCGCGGCGGTTTTGTCGGCATGTATCTGTAGCGCAGGGATGCCCCTACTCGCTATCTCTCGTATCTTCTCGCACGGCCAGGGTGCCATCTGCTAGCTGGCAGCACTCTGTCCGCCGCTCTCGGTTAAATGTGATATCTACGCAAAGTCTGCGCGTTACGAGTTCTTTATCTGTTGGGCAGATTCGTCCAAGTTTAACGCGCGGCACGTCGATACTTGGCTCTGCCGAATCCTCGTTCAGGCTGTACGCGCTTCGTGCCTGCAGCTGCGGGAGTCAAGGATTCGGCATGGACGGGGGGCGTCCGGTTACTGTTGCTGAGATACCTGCGAGCGTTGCTGTCAGAGTGACAGCACTGCGCGGACGGCGTTGGCCCAGCATGAGCCAGAAACCCCTTAAGGTCGATTCGATGAAACGGCGTGTCCACTCCATCTGGGCGGTTCTGACGTCCGCGATGATCGCCTTCACGGGCTGCCGCCCGCAGCAGCCTTACTACCTGCGTGAAGACGGCGATCTGTCGCACTATCTGGACAAGGCCACGGATCTCGAGTATCCCGACGTCGAAACTTCGACGCTTGCGGAAGTCACCGAGGCGTTGGCTCCCTATACGCTGGAGAACCTGCAGTTCGCCAATTATTGGGACCTGTCGCTCGAGGACGCGCTCCAAACCTCGCTGCAGAATTCAAAAACGTTCCGCTCGCTTGGCGGCCGGTTCGTGAGTTCCGCGTTCAACAACCGGGCGCAAGTCGGCGAAGCTCCGGATGCGATCACGCAGGCCCCGGACGCGGCCCGCACAATCTACGATCCGGCGATCGTGGAGACGACACCCTACACCGGTGTGGAGAGTGCCTTGGCGGCATTCGACACACAGTGGACAAGCAATTTCTTCTATCAGCATAACGACCGCCAGCAAAACGTGCTGCCGCAGGGCGTGGTAACCGACTTCTTCCGCCAGATTTTCATTCAAAACACAAGTAGCTTCAACACGGCGTTGACCAAGTACACCGCTCAGGGTGGTGTGTTCTCGGTACGCAACAACATCGTGTACGACCTGAACAACAACCCCACGCGGCAGGTTCCCAAGGATTGGAACGTTAACTACGAAGTCGCCTTTAACCAGCCATTGCTGGCTGGTGCCGGTGCTGAGTTCAACCGCATCGCCGGTCCGTTCAATCCTTTCCAGAACATCCCCGGCGGTGCTCCGCTGTCGCAGCAGTTTGATGGTGTTGTACTGGCCCGGATCAACGTGGACATTGCCCTGGCTGACTTCGAAGGCGGTGTGCGTGACATCGTCAACGAGACGGAGCAGGCCTATTGGGAACTTTCGTTCGCCTATCGCAACTTGGAGACGGCGAACACCGCATTGGACAGTGCCCGCCAGACGTGGACGAAGATTTACGCCCTTTACCGCACCGGCAGCCGCGGTGGTGAAGCGAATGCCGAAGCCCAGGCTCGCGAACAGTTCTATCAGTTCAAGAGCCAGGCGCAGACGCAGCTCAATGAACTCTTTCGGGCCGAAAACCGGCTGCGGTGGATCATGGGCCTGTCCACGACGGATGGTCGCCTGGTCCGCCCGACCGACCGACCGACGATTGCCAAGGTCGAGTTCGATTGGCGCGAGATCACCGAAGAGGCCCTCGCGCGAAACCTGAACTTGCGTCGGCAAAAGTGGCGCATCAAGCAGCGCGAGCTGGAACTCATCGCCTCGAAGAACCTGTTGATGCCACGCTTGGACTTGAACGGTACTTATCGCTGGCTCGGTCTGGGTGACGACTTGTTCGGCACCAAAGACAATGAGTTTGATCCGGACGATCCCTTCAGCCTCACCGGTTCGAGTGCCTTGCAAACCGTGGCCAGCGGCCAGTTCCAGGAATGGCAGATGGGCTTGCAATCGACCATGACCATCGGCTTCCGCAAGGAACTGGTCCAGGTCCGGCACTTCCAGTTGCAGCTCGCTCGCGAACGGGCCAAGTTGCAGGATGGCGAGTTGGAAATCTCGCACCAGCTGGCCGACGCCGTGCGTCAACTGGAATACAACTATGCCATTACGCAGACCAACTTCAACCGCACGCTGGCTGCCGACAAGCAGGTCGAAGCCCAGACCGCGGCCTACAATGCCGGCACCGTTACACTCGACCAGTTGCTCGAAGCGCAGCGTCGTCGGGCGGAAGCTCAGGCGAGCTTCTTCCGCACCCTGCTCGACTACCAACGCGCAATCATCACGGTGCATTACCGCAAGGGCTCGCTGCTCGAATACAACAATGTCTATCTGCAGGAAGGACCGTGGCCGGACAAGGCCCAGTTCGACGCCCATCGCCTGGCTCGCCAGCGTGACGCGGGTGTGTACCTGAACTACGGCTACACTCGCCCGAGCGTGGTCAGCGAAGGTGGAGTCCGCCAGAATCCGGAAGGCCGCCCGCCTCTGATCGGAGAACCGGGATTCCTGCCCGATGGCATGTCGACCGAAGCCGTGCCGGAAGAACTGCCGCTGGGCCCGAGCAGCGAAATGCTGCCCGAGCCGACTCTGGGCGCCTCATACGGCGGCGAGCCGGCGGCTCCGCTGCAAAGTAAGTTTTCCTGGGGTCCGCTGGGTCTAGGTTCTGAGTCTCAGGCAAGTCAGAATGATACCTGGTCGCGACTGGCAGGCATGCCCGAAGAAGTGCCGCCGCCGCGGGCCCCAGCGAAAGTGCCGGCCGGTGGAACTCCAAGCAGCGGAACCGCGGTACAGGCCGCAGTCGCAACGAGTGGGCAGCCTGCCGCTGCTGCGCCTGCCGATCGCGCGTCGCGAGCCAATTTGCAGCAGCCTCGCTCGGTGAAGTCTTATGAACCTAACTCGCATCAGTCGCCTGATTCAAATACTCGGGCTGCTGCAAGCTTCTAAGGGACACAACGCCGGCGAGCTGGCCCAGAGCTGCGATGTCAGCCGCCGCACGATCTTTCGCGATCTCGACGTGCTCCGAGACGCGGGCGTGCCGCTCTTGTTCGACGACGATCACAACGTCTATCGAATACCGGGTACCTACTACCTGCCGCCCACAAACTTCACCACTGAAGAAGCCCTGGCGGTGATCGTACTCTGCTATGAACTGGGGCAAAGCCGCCGGCTGCCATTCTACGAGGCGGCCCAGAATGCGGCACTCAAGCTCGAAGCCAGCCTGCCGGGCCGTGTGCGTGAGCAACTGCAAGAACTTACCGACGCAGTGCAGATCAAGCTCGAGCCGGCAAATCCGCTCGCAGATCATTCGCCCGTCTATCGGCAATTGCTGGCCGCGATTGCATCTCGCCGACCGGTGCGGATCGAGTACGACAGCCTCAGCGATCGGGCGATTTTGAAGCTCAAGCTGAGCCCCTATCGGATGCTGTTCAGCCGCCGTAGCTGGTACGTGATCGGCCGCTCGGCGATGCATCGCGAAGTGCGCACGTTCAATGTCGGCCGCATTCGCACGCTCGAGATGATCGACGACGAATTCATGATCCCGCGCAATTTCAGCATTCGCCGCTATCTGGGCAATGCGTGGCATCTGATCCCCGAGGGGCCTGACGTGGAAGTCGTCGTGCGATTCTCGCCCTTGGTGGCTCGCAACGTCGGCGAAGTGATGTGGCATCACACGCAGCGACTCACCTGGCACGACGACGGAACGCTCGACTTTCAGGTCCGCGTTTCCGGAATCGGTGAGATCTCGTGGTGGATCATGGGCTACGGCGATCAGGCCGAGGCACTTGAACCCGAGCCTTTGCGTGAGCTGATCTCCCGGCGTGCGGAGCGAATGCTGGAGCAATATCGCGGTCAGACGGTGACCTAGTGATTCTCCCCCTGGCCGGACAGTTCGCTTGACCAATCTGGTCGCCAAAGATATATTTGCCTAAGCGAATATGAAAACCCGCACTAAACCCACCGTCGACCTGATGTTCCGGGCGTTCTCGGATCGGACCCGGCTGCGCATCTTGCATATGCTCAGCGGGGGCGAACTGTGCGTGTGCGACATCGTGGCGGTGCTGCGGGTGCCGCAGCCGAAGGCTTCGCGGCACCTGGCGTATCTTCGTCGTGCGGGGCTCGTCACCGCGCGCAAGGAAGGCCTGTGGTCTTACTACGAGCTCGCTCCGGCGCGCGATACCTTTCACAAAAAGCTGCTCGATTGCCTGGGCTGTTGCTTTAGCGAGGTACCGGAACTCGCCGCCGATGCGAAGCAACTTGCCGCGCGGCGCCCCTGCTGTGGCTAGAATTTTTTTACCCAACTATATTCGCGTACGCGTATGAATTCAGAACGCAAGACGTCCGTCCTCTTTCTTTGCACGGGCAATTCCTGTCGCAGTCAGATGGCCGAAGGCTGGGCTCGACATCTACTGGGCGATACAGTCGAGGCCCATTCCGCGGGCGTTGATCCGCATGGCATGAATCCACGCGCAGTGCTGGTGATGGCCGAGGCGGGTGTCGATATCAGCGGGCAGAAGTCGCAGCACATCGACGAGTTTCAGGGCAAGTCACTCGACTGGGTCGTGACGGTCTGCGATCACGCGCATGAGTCGTGCCCCGTGCTGCCGGGCCACACGCGCGTGCTGCATCACAGTTTCGATGATCCGCCGCGCCTGGCCGCCGGAGCCGCGAGCGACGAACAGGCTCTGGCACCCTATCGCCGCGTGCGTGATGAGATTCGCGCGTTCGTCGAAACGTTACCCGAACGACTCCACCGACTCAGAAACGACCCTTCGTAACCAGGAGCACCACCATGTCCATCGAAAAGATTGTGCAATCGAAGTACGGCGAAATGGCCACCAGCGGGCGCTCGAGCGAGCACTCGGGCGTGAAGGCCGTGGCCGAAGCGTTCGGTTACTCGGCCGAGCAGCTCGCCTTGATTCCGGCCGAAGCCAATATGGGCCTTTCGTGCGGCAATCCCACGGCCTTCGCCAGCCTCAAGCCGGGCGAAGTTGTCGTCGATCTCGGCTCAGGTGGCGGGCTCGACGTCCTGCTCGCCGCGCAGAAGGTCGGTACCACGGGCCGCGCGATTGGCATCGACATGACGCCCGAGATGATCGCCCTGGCCGAGCGAAACAGAGAACGGGCGGGTGCAACCAACGTCGAGTATCATCTGGCGCGGATCGATCAGTTGCCGCTCTCCGATGCTTCGGTCGACTGCGTGATCAGCAACTGCGTGATCAACCTGGCCTCGGACAAGCAGGCCGTGTTCAACGAAGTCGCCCGAGTGCTGAAGCCGGGCGGTCGCTTGGCAGTGAGCGACATCGCGCTCAAGCGGGATCTGCCCGCCGAGTTGAGCGACAGCCTGGCAGCCTATGTGGGCTGCGTTGCAGGCGCGATCTCAATTGACGATTATCGCGCGGGACTGAAAGCGGCCGGTTTCGGCCAGGTCGAGATCGTTGATGCCGGCTCGGACTTGAATGCCTATGCACTGGCCGACGGACAATCCGGCTGCTGTGCGCCCGGACCGTCGGAATCGGCCCTGCCGTTAGTCGATGCCGGGCAAACCAGCGGCGCGTTTCCCGAGGAGCTGCGCGCGCTGATGACGCGGTACAATGTGAATGACTACGCCGCGAGCGTGAAGGTCTTTGCCCTGAAAACGTCCGAGTCGCCAGCAGAAAGCGCAACCCCATGTTGCCAGCCCGCACTTGGCAAGTGCTGCTAGTCGTCAGCACGATCGGCTTATGTTGGTTGCTGATGATGGCAGTGCATGAGCTAGGGCATGTGCTGAATGCGTGGCTTAGTGGCGGGCGGGTGCAGCAAGTCGTGTTGCACCCGCTCGCGATCTCTCGAACGGACGTCTCGCCGAATCCGCGGCCGCTGTTTGTGGCCTGGGGCGGCGCAGGCTGGGGCGTGGCGATTCCGCTCGCGCTGCTGGGTATCGCGACCGCCAGTCATTGGCGCCATCGCTATCTGCTCGCATTCTTTGCCGGTTTCTGCTGCCTGGCCAATGGCCTGTATCTGGCAGCCGGTTCGTTTACCGGGGCTGGCGATGCCGGCGACCTGCTGAAACATGGAGCCGCTCAATGGCTGCTCATCGCTGTGGGTTTGCCGCTTGGTGCTGTGGGCTTGGGGATCTGGAATGCTCTGGGCGAGTCCTTCGGTCTCGGTCCCGCACGCGGAAACGTCGATAAACAGGCCGCGATCGTCGTGACCCTGTCACTTGTGGTTTGGAGCTGTGTCACGGCCGCATTCTCGACGTGGTAGGGCGCTTGGGCTTGTGTCTTGTCTGCGGGCGGGGAACAATCGCCAGATTGACTCTCGATCGCTGCAACCCCTGGCCTCCCATCGAGCCATCCTTGAACGACACCTCTGACACCCTGACCGCCGCACTCCAGCGGCACGACATCGACCTCCCAGCCGAGCAGATCGAAATGCTCGATAGGTATTGCCACTCGCTGTGGGCGTGGAACGAAAAGCTAAACCTGACTCGGCATACGGACTATGAGAAGTTCGTGGCCCGCGACGTCGTCGATGCGATGCAGCTTGAGCCGTTCCTGGAGCCAGGCGATCATGTGCTCGACGTGGGTACCGGCGGCGGTGTCCCGGGCGTGGTGCTGGCGATCGTTCGTCCCGATCTGAAAGTCTCGCTGTGCGATTCGGTGGCCAAGAAGGCCAAGGCCGTGGCCGAGATCGTCCGCGAGACAGGCCTCGACTTGCCCGTGCATCATCAGCCCGTGCAGGAGGTCCTCAATTCGCACACTTACAACGTGCTCGTGGCCCGGGCTGTGGCGCCGATGATCAAGATCCTCCGCTGGGTGGCTCCGCACTGGGAGTCGTTCGATCGGCTACTGCTCATCAAGGGGCCGGCGTGGGTCGAGGAGCGGCAGGAGGCCCGGCATGAAGGGCTCTTCCACGGGCTCGATCTGCGGAAACTGGCAAGCTATCTGCTGCTGGGCACAGAATCGGAGAGCGTCGTGTTGTCGATACGTCGGAAGGAATAGGGCACGCACGAGCTGACGATCGGGTTGGAGTTTTACCTTTCCCAGCTTGCCTTGTGACCTTTCGGGACGCTCCCTATACTGGTTGTCTTCCCCACACCGCAAAGTCACCCGCCTGAGCAGCCCCCTGGCCTCGGCGGGACTTCTGGGCCATGCCAGCCCTCATATTTTCCATTAGCGCGAACATTGTTTTCAACAAGATTTTAGGGAAGGATTGGGACACATGTCGGATCTGATTGCACCGCACGGTGGTCTGAAGGAACCGGTTTGCTGCACGGTCGCGGCCGGCGAAGTCGAGGCGTTCAAGAAGGCTGCCGCGGAGTTGCCGAAGGTGCCCGTTTCGGACGCCGACCTGTCAACCGTTTACCGCTTTGGCGATGGCGTTTTGAGCCCGCTGACCGGCCCGATGGACAAGGCCACGTACGATCGCGTGCTCGACGAATCGGTCATCGAGCACGACGGTAAGTTGTATGCCTGGACGATTCCGCTCTCGCTGCCGGTGACGAAGGAACTGGCCGCCACGCTGAAGAAGGGGCAGACTGTCGCGCTGACCAACTCAGCCGGCGAAGTCGTCGCTACGCTCGACCTCACCGATGTGTTTGAGTGGGATAAGCCGCGCTACCTGAAGAGCGTCTACCTGACCGAGCGGACCGATCACCCGGGCGCCGACATGGTGCTCAAGGGCGATGCTGACAAAACGCACCTCATCGGCGGTAAGATTCACGTGCTGCCGCAGCCGAAGAATCCCTCATTCGGGAAGTACGTCCTGTCGCCGCGCGAAGTCCGCAAGTTGTTCGCCGAGAAGGGTTGGAACCGCGTGGTCGCGTTCCAGACGCGCAACCCGCTGCACCGGGCGCATGAGTACGCCCTGGTTTACGGCCTGGAAGTCTTGCTGAAGGCCGGCCACAACGCTGGCGCCGTGCTGAACCCGCTGGTCGGCGAGACCAAGGGCGACGACGTGCAGGCCGACGTGCGGATGAAGACCTATGAAGCGCTGATCGATACCCGCGTCCTGGGCGAAGGCGACAGCGATGCTTCGCTGTGGGGCCCGCGCAAGGAGTCGGTGCCCGATCGCGTGTTGCTGTTGGGCTGCGACATCAAGATGTTCTACGGCGGTCCGAAGGAAGCGGTGATGCACGGCATCTATCGCCAGAACTTTGGTTACACCGACATCATCATCGGTCGCAAGCACGCCGACGCACCGTATGCCGACGGCACCGCGATCTGGGGCGACTTCGACGCCCAGGAGATCTTCTCGAACCTGCACGGCGATCTGAAGATTCAGCCCGTGAAAGTCGGTTTCGCGGCCTATTACGATTCACTCGGCCGGGTCGACCTGATGGAAAATCACAAGGACGAGAAGCCGGTATTCATCTCTGGCAAAGACGTCCGCAAGGCCCTGATCGAAGGCACCGGCGTCGATCCGCGGATCATGCGCGAGAGCACGGCGAAGATTCTCAGCGCTGCCATGGCGGGATAAACAGCCCGACCGCAGACTTCAGTTCTTTAAGCCCCGGGAATGACTTCCCGGGGTTTTTTTATGCGCGAGCCGGAGAAGCGACTTTTCCAGGCGCATCGCACGGTCGGCCGCTAGATATAAAACATATTCTCGCTTTGCCGATGGATGCGGCTCACGAGCTCGGCGAAGGTGATCGAGCGAAGCGTGTCGTACTCCACCTGGGCAACCTCGCGCCAGGTTTCCTTGAGCACCCGTGCGGTCGGACTGTTCGACGAGGTGTTGCTCACCTCGGCATCCTGGCCTTCGATGACGGTCATGACTTCGCCGAGCGAGATTTCGTCCGGCGGTTTGACGAGCTGATAGCCGCCGCTAGCGCCGCGCGTGCTGGCCACGTAACCGGCCCCCTTGAGCTGCAGCAGAATCTGCACCAGAAAGCGCGAGGGAATCCCATGTTCATCGGCGATCGTGCGAATGCGCACTGGTTCGTTCGAACCGTAGTGGGCGGCCAACTCGAGCATGGCCAAACAAGCGTATTCCGTTTTGGCCGATACTTTCATGCGAGTTCAGTCGGCAGTGTGCAGGCCGCATTCCTTCTTGGCCGAGCCGCTCCAGCGACCCGCTCGTTCGTCCTCGCCAAACATCACGGCCCGCGTACACGGCCAACAGCCGATGCTCGTGTAGCCTTGATCGTGCAGCGGATTGTAAGGAATGTTTTCCTTGGTGATCAGCTTCCAGACGTCTTTCTTGGTCCAGTTGGCCAAGGGGCTGATTTTCACCAGGGCGAACTTTTTGTCCCAACCGACGATTGGAATGCCGGCCCGGTCGCCCGTTCCCTGGTCGCGACGGATGCCACTCATCCAGGCTTGCCAGCCCAGGACCGATTGCCGCAGAACTTTCACCTTGCGGTCAAAGCAGCACTGGTCGGAGTTCGTTTTGTACAGCGGCCCACCGTGCAAAGCCTCATACTGCTCGACCGTCGTGTCAGCCCGTTTGAAGTCGATCTTCAGGCCATACCGCTGTTCGATTCGTTCGGCCAGCTCCAGCGTCTCTTTGAACTGGTAGCCGGTGTCCAGGTTGAAGACGTAGGTGCTGGGGTCGATAGCCGCCAGCATGTGCATGATCACACAGCCCTCAGGTCCAAACGCCGTGGCCATGGTCAGCTTGGGAGCGTAATTCTCGACGGCCCACGCGATGATCTCCTGCGGCGTCGCGGTCTCCAGCCGTTGGCTGTGCTCGGCTAGCTCGGCCAACAGCTCGGGCGTTGGTTCGAGGCCGTTGTGGCTGCCGCCATTTGGTCCCGTCACAGGTCCTGCCGGCCTTACAGGTTGCGACGCAATGACGGGAAGTTGATCAGGGGTCACGACAGGCGGGGTCATGGTGAACGGAATTGCAGTTGCCATGCGATGTGAGTGCCGACTTGCGAGAAATGATACTTATGTTAGTAATCAAAGTCAACTAAGGCACCATAGTATGGTATCGGTCGTTCTCAAGTGGATTCTTCAACCTGTAGCGATTCTGTCGGTCTGATGCTGCCTGAATTCGAGCTTAGGCACGGTGGCCCAAGTCGTTATTTGCTAGAGACTTGACGCCCTACTACCAGCGCGCCATTCTGGGGCGTTTTCAGGGTGGCGGAAACATTCCCGAATCCCTCATGCAAATTCGTCAGGCGGAATCTTCATGGCCAAGCGCACGTATCTGGCAGTCGATATCGGGGCTTCGAGTGGTCGCCATGTGGCTGGACAGTTCGATGGCGCGCGACTCACCTTGGCCGAGGTATATCGCTTTGAGAACGGCCCCGTGGCTGCAGCCGGACGTCTGTACTGGGATCTGCTCGCCCAGTGGCAGGACATTCGCCGGGGTCTGCGGGCCGCCGCGGCGGCCAATCTGGGCCCGATTGCCAGTGTGGGCGTGGACACCTGGGGCGTCGATTTTGGTCTCCTCGGTCGCGGCGGCGAACTGCTTGCCAATCCCGTTGCCTACCGCGACCATAGTACCGACGGGCTCCTGGAGGCCGCATTTGAGGTCATGCCGCGCGAATCGATTTTTGCCCGAACCGGCCTGCAGTTCATGCAGTTCAACACGCTCTACCAATTGTGGGCGATGCGCCGCGCGAACTCCCCGATTCTCGATGTGGCCGAGTCGCTGCTGATGATGCCCGACTTGTTCCACTGGTTGCTTACGGGGTTGCGCTCCAATGAATTGACCAATGCTACGACGACGCAACTCTTGGATCCACGTGCCGGCGACTGGGCGCGCGATCTACTAACGCGTTTTAAATTGCCCACGCACATCCTGGGCTCACTTTCTCCGCCGGGCACTCGGTTGGGGCAGTTGCTCCCATCGGTGGCCGACGAAGCAGGACTCAGCGGCGTTCAGGTAGTGCTTCCGGGAACGCACGACACGGCGAGCGCTGTGGCCGCGGTCCCGGCGGTGAGTTCCGCGAGTGAGCAACCCGATTGGTGCTACATCAGCAGCGGCACCTGGTCTCTGATGGGGGTGGAAGTTCCGGAGCCGGTGATCAACGACGAATGTCTGGCACTAAACTTCACGAACGAAGGGGGAATTGGAGGCACGACTCGCCTGCTCAAGAACATTGCCGGTTTGTGGTTGGTGCAGGAGTGCCGGCGGATTTGGAATCAGTCAGGCAAGAGCCTGGACTGGCAAGATTTAACACGCCTGAGCGCAGAGGCCCCCTCGCTCGTTTCACTGATCGATCCAGACGATTCCATGTTTCTGGCACCACCGAACATGCCGCAAGCAATCCGCGATTACTGCCGTCGGACCGGGCAGATCTCTCCAGACAGCGAAGGCGCCGTGACCCGGTGCGCGCTCGAGAGCCTGGCACTGCGCTATCGGCAGGTTCTGTCGTGGCTTGAAGAGTTGACCGGCAGCCGGATCGAAACAATTCACATCGTGGGCGGAGGCACTCAAAACCGCCAACTGTGCCAGGCGACGGCCGATGCTTGCCAGCGACCGGTGCTGGCCGGTCCCGTGGAAGCAACGGCGATCGGCAACGTGATGGTGCAGGCCATCTCCGACGGCCAACTGTCTTCCATTGCCGAGGCCCGAAATGTCGTCGCGGCGAGCTTTCCGCCGGATCGTTACGAGCCGCGAAATACGGCCGCTTGGGACGAGGCATTTGGCCGCTTCCAGCGGTTTACGCGGAAGTAACTCGCTCCGGGTGTCGATTGGCCTTAACTGGCCCGGCGACCTATAATCGGCGGTGGCTGGGCGAGTGGCCATGCCGGTCGAACTCTCTCAGCGGAACGAACGCGATGCCTGACGCCGACGACTACTCCCCGCTGTACTTGCGGGGCATCGAATACTTCAACGCCTGCGACTTTTTCGAGAGTCACGAGGTCTGGGAAGAACTCTGGTCGGAATATCAGGGTCCCTCGCGCAAATTCTATCAGGGGCTGATTCAAGCGGCGGTGGCCCTGCATCATTTCGGCAATGGTAATATTCGCGGGGCACGAAAACTGTACTACAGCACGCGGAGCTACCTGGAGCCGTACCGGCCCCTGCACATCGGCCTTGACCTGGAAAAGTTCCTGCAAGAATTCCAGCAGTGCTTCAGCGAGGTGATCGCCAGTCAGGAGGAATTCCCCAGCATCGAGATCGTGCCGGACTTGATTCCAGAGATCCATTTGAACCCGCCGCCGGCCTAGTTCCATATGCTCTCCGGCGTCGCCTGATTACCGGGCAATCCAAACAAGCGTCAGCGAAACGTGGAAGGGCCATGTCTCCCTCGGAAGACGATCTGACTTTCGTGCCTGAACATTTTTCCGGCCGGGCTCGGTTGTTTCCGCTGCCGAACCTCGTGCTGTTTCCACACGTGATCCAGCCGCTGCATGTCTTCGAGCGGCGTTATGTGGAGATGTTTCTGGACGCGGTCGAAGACGATCGCCTGATCGCGATGTCATTGCTCGAGCCCGGCTGGGAGAGCGACTATGACGGCCGGCCGCCGCTCGCGCCTGTGGCCTGCCTGGGGCGCGTCATCACCTGGCAAGCGCAAGGCAGCTCGCGTTACAACCTGTTGCTGCTGGGCATGCAGCGAGTGAAGATCGTGCGTGAACTTCCTCCGGATCGCTCGTTTCGCGAAGCCGAAGTGGAGTTGCTGGCCGACTGCTATCCTCCGGAGACTGAAACCCTGCGACTGGCACTGCACACGAAGCTGCTCGAAACCTTCCAGCGTTTGATGCCCAACCTGAAAGACGCCGAGGAGCTGTTCAGCCAGTTGTCACTGGAAAACGTGACGCTGGGAACGCTGACCGACGTAATCAGCTATGCGCTCGATTTGGGCCTGCCGCTCAAGCAGGGTCTGCTCAGCGAAGCGTGCGTTGACCGCCGGGCCACGATGCTGATTTCACATCTCGATCAGACAAAGAGCGAGCCCTCGGCCGTTGGCGCAGGGGCGTTTCCGCCGGGTTTCAGCGAGAATTGACAGACCGCACGTCCAATCGCGGCTTGTCTCCATGGGCGGCCATTCTTAAGATCGAGTGATGCAACCTGCCGCCAACAATCGCTCGACTTCCTCCGCCGCCAACGACCTGGGCAGCCTTGCGGGGGAACAGGATCCGCTGCCCGCCTCGAATGGAAAGAATCCCGTTGACGAGGCACGGATCGAACGCGCCGTGCGCGAGATTCTTTCGGCCGTGGGCGAGAACCCCGACCGCGAGGGCCTCAAGGAAACGCCGGCTCGTGTGGCGCGGATGTATGCCGAGATGTTTAGCGGCTTGCACGAAGATCCTCGTGTGCACTTGCAGAAGTTCTTCACCGAGCAGTACGACGAAGTCGTGCTGGTGCGCGATATTAGCTTCAACAGCATGTGCGAACACCACATGCTGCCGTTCATGGGGCTGGCACATATTGGCTATATGCCAAATGGCCGGGTCATCGGGCTCAGCAAACTGGCTCGTGTGGTGGAAGTCGTTGCTCGCCGCCCTCAGGTGCAGGAACGGATGACCGAGACGATCGCCAACCTGCTTCTCGAGGAACTGGAAGCCAAGGGTGTGGCGGTGATCATCGAAGCCACCCACACCTGCATGACGATCCGCGGCATCCGCAAGCCGGGCAGCCTGTGCGTCACCTCGGCGATGAAAGGCATATTTCGCACGAATTTGTCGAGCCGCTCGGAAATGATGAATCTGATCTATGGCGGCCGGCGACCGTAGGCGCGCCGATTCGCCCCTTTCGCTCGGCAGCCCCTTCAGCGAAGATTCTCTTTTGCCGTTCCTACGCGGATCTCGGGGGTGAAGTCGTTCGTGGCGATTCTGACTCAGTTTATCTTTCGGCTCTCGTTCGGACTCGCACTCGGTATGGCGCTCACCTCACCGCGCGCCGTCACCAGTGGTTATTATCGCAATCACCTATACGTGCTATTGGGCTTGAACGTCCTGGTGGCGATGGTAGCGATCACCAGCGGACAATTTCAAGCTGCTCCCGGAATTGTGGCCGCGGTGTTGAGCTACGCAGGTGCCGTACTTTGGCTGTATGAGAAACCGCGTGCGGGCATCGCGCTGCTAGCGATCCTCTCGGCCGTTTGCTTGTGGGGCGCCTGGGCAGCCACGAATTGGCAACTTGTCGATACACCTCTGCGCGGCATGTTGATGGCCGGTGATGTGCTCTCCAGTGGACTGCTGCTGGGAATCACAATGGCGGCCATGTTTCTGGGGCACTGGTATTTGAACTCGCCCACGATGGCGATTGCGCCGCTTGAGCGTCTGGTGGTAATGATGGGCGGAGCCGCCGCGATTCGCGGCCTGGTCGAGGCCGGCATCCTGGTGCATTACTTTTCCCAGGTGACTCCCAGTTCGGGGCAATTCCTGTTCATCGTGCTTCGCTGGCTGTCTGGAATCGTCGGCCCTCTGGTGCTGGCGGTAATGACCTACAAGACACTGCAGATTCCTAACACCCAAAGCGCGACGGGCATCCTGTATGTCGGTGTGATCGGCACCTTCCTGGGGGAATTGACTTCGCTGCTCCTGAATCTGCCGGCGGCGGGGGCGACCTGAGCTATTCAAAGCCCGCTCAGTTTGCCCGGCCGGTACGACCCGAGCGGGCCAGGCCGCAAAGCCGACGCGATCGCGCCGGTTTGCCGCGCCCGGGAGGTGTCGTACAATAGAGTCGTCCGGATTCGGTCGAATTCAACCGTGAAGGAGACTACGTCATGCTTCGCCGACTACTGCTCACGCTGATGGTGCTCGCCTGCTTCGCCGCTGGCTCTCGTTTGGCAGGGGCCCAGAATTACCGCGGTACATCGGACAACCCCATTGGTCCGACGGTGAGTCCGTATCTGAACCTGACTAACAGCAATCAGTTTGGCACGACCAACTACCAGTCTCTGGTCCGCCCTCTGGTCCAACAGGGTAACGCCATCAATCGCCAAGGTGGCGAGCTCAACCGCCTTCAGCAGCAGGTCACTTCCCAACGTGCCGCATCGGGCCAATATCCCCCGTCAGCGACCGGTCATGTGACCTTCTTCATGAACTACTCGCACTATTACCAGGTTCCGGAACGCTAATTCGGGGCGACGAGCGTTTGAGTTCGACAGGCTATTGAGGTAGCCTGTCGTGCGGTTTCTCGCGGATGCCAGGGACGCGGCCAGTTCCGTGGGGCCTGTGCATCTTGGGCTTGCTAGCGCCCCCCTTGGCTTCGAGTCTGAAACGAGTAGCCGTCGTCCTTCAAACCTTCGGGAGAGCTGCCATGTTCCGCTCTGCTGCGACCGTGCTGGCAATCGGCGTCCTGCTAGGCGGTATATCATTGACTGCAACTGGTTGCCGTCCGGCTTCTGAATCTCGGCAAGCGGCCGAACCGGAGCACGCGCTTGTCGGAAAGTCCGCACCGCTGTTCAACACCAGCCTTCTGGATGGGTCGCCTTTCGACCTCGGTCAGCACCTGGGCAAGGATGTTGTGGTGCTTGATTTCTGGGCGACCTGGTGCGGTCCCTGTGTGGCTTCGATGCCCACGCTAAGCGAAGTGACCAATGGGTTTCGCGACCGGGG
>Ga0172363_10001677_pt1 | contig 17888 bp, 15 predicted proteins | sample LakKivs2_kivu2a2_FD_114541 | JGI IMG/M metagenome (GOLD analysis project Ga0172363, IMG submission 114541) | Sediment microbial communities from Lake Kivu, Rwanda - Sediment s2_kivu2a2 | ecosystem: Environmental > Aquatic > Freshwater > Lake > Sediment | place: Rwanda: Western Province, Lake... | reverse complement strand
GGGGAAGCCGTATGGCCGCCGGGTGCCTGTCCGTGTAGAAGCGCGCGGTGGCCGACACCTCGATTCTGCACGCCGACGCGCTCCTGGCAGCCGCACGCGCCGCGACCGGTCTCGAGAGCCTCGGCGACGACACGTGGCGCGACGGGCTCGCACGCCTGGTCGAGGCCCTGAGGGGCGAGGCCCGCCTGAACGACATCGGCGTGCAGGTCGCAGCGGGCGAGATCCAGATGTACCTCGCCAACCGCCTCGGCATCGTCGACTGGCACGCGCGCCACCCCGGTCTCGCGCACGACGACGTCGTGCCGCCGATCTTCATCGTCGGCCAGGGACGCACCGGCACGACGATCCTGCACGACGTGCTCGCGCAGGATCCCGCGAACCGCGTGCCACTCACCTGGGAGGTCGACAAGCCGCTGCCGCCGCCCGAGACGGCAACGTACGAGACAGATCCGCGCATCGACGAAGCGCAGCAGCAGCTCGACATGGCCGAGCTCGTCATCCCGGGCTTCAAGACCATGCACCCGATCGGCGCGCGGCTCGCGCAGGAGTGCGTGCGCATGACCGCGGGCGACTTCCGCAGCATGATCTTCCCGACGCAGTACCGCGTACCTTCGTACGCGAGGTGGCTGCTCTACGAGGCGGACATGGCACCCGCGTACCGCTGGCACCGGAGGTACCTGCAGGTGCTGCAGTCGCACCACCGCGGCACGCGCTGGGTGCTGAAGTCGCCCGGGCACGTGTGGTGCTTGCCGGACCTCCTCGCCGAGTACCCGGACGCACTGCTCGTGCAGACGCACCGCGATCCGCTGCGCATCATCGCTTCGCTCGCGTCCCTGATCTCGACGCTGCGCCTGCTCGCGACCGACGAGGCCTCGATCTCCGAGGGCGGACAGGAGTTCGCCGAGTACCTGATGGACGGGCTCGACCGCTCGGTCGCGGCTCGCGACAGCGGAGCCGTGCCCGCGGCACGCGTGATCGACGTCCAGTTCCGCGACTTCCTCGCCGACCCGCTGACGACGGTGCGCAGCATCTACGGGCGTCTCGGTCTCGAGCTGACGCGCGAGGCCGAAGCGCGCATGGGTACGTTCATCGCGGCGAACCCGCAGGGCAAGCACGGCCTGCATCACTACGACTTCGCCGACACCGGCCTCGACGCGGGCTACTGGCGCGAGCGCGCGCAGCGCTACCAGCGCTACTTCGACGTCGCGAGCGAGACGTAGCCCGTCCGCCCGCTCTCGCGAGACGTGGCGCGTCCGCCGCTGCCCTCGCGAAACGCAACGCGAGTGCGCTGCGCGGCGGCGACGATTGCTTCGCCACGCCGCCGCTGCTCTTCTGGCGGGAACGACGAAGGGCTACGGAGCGGAACCACACAGCGGATCGATCGCACGCCGTACCGCGCCCCCGACGACGCGGAGAACAGGATGAACGCACACCTCGCTGGACGCTTCGTACGCAGCGCGACGCTCGCCATCGTCGCGCTGCTCGGCACGCTGGACGCGCGCGCGCAGTCGCCCGCGGGCTCGACGCTCTCGCCCGACGGGCGGAGCTTTCTCGTCAACAAGGATCTCGGCAACGAGCGCTGGACGATCAACGTCAACCTCTACGGCAACGATCCTGGCAACGTCATCAACGTGACCGGGAACATCTTCCGCGCCGACGGCGGGCCTGCGAGCTTCGTGACGTGCCTCGTACGCAGCGACTCCGACGGCACGCTGACCGATCCCGACAGCCTTTTCCGCCTCTCGTGCAGCGGCAGCGACGCCTGCACCACGACCGCCGAGGCCTGTGCCCGCGACGCCTGGACGCCGATCGCGGACGACGTGTCCGTGCCGGCGAGCTTCTTCCTGCCGCCGGGCGGCATCGGTGCGTTCCTCTTCCCCGCGAGCGGCGCTTCGCACAGCGCGCTCGCGCGCGCCGGCTGGTCGCCGCCGCGCGCGCTGGCCGTCGAGCGCGGGGTCGCCGAGCGGCTCGCCGCATGGGCCAGGGTCGCCTACACCAGCTTCCGCGCGTGGATGGTGCAGCAGCGCGGCGCGGACTTCCTCGCGCCGCGCACCGCCTTGGCCGGCGGGACGTCGAGCCGCGGCGCCACGCTGACGCTCGATCGCTACAACTTCCTCGTCACCAAGGACGTCGGCGCGGAACGCTGGTCGATCTCGTACGCCTTCGAGCCGTCGATCAGCGCCGAAGGCCTGGTCGTCGATCGCTTCCTGAGCGTCACCGGCAACGTCTACCAACCCGACGGCAGCCCGCCCTCCTTCGTCTACTGCACGCAGCGCGCGGACTCGACGGGAACGCTGTCCGACCCGACGAGCGAGTTCCGCTTCTCGTGCTCGGGTGCGAGCGCGTGCGCGGCCACCGCGAGCGAGTGTGCCGAGACTGGCTGGTCGCTGATCTCCGACGACATCAGGCTGCAGGCGAGCTTCTTCCTGCCGGTCGGCGGCCTGCCCGCGACGCCGACCTCCGATCCCGAGATCGTGATCATCGGCCGCACGTCGGACCCGCCGGCGATCATCGTCCCGATCGACGCGTCGTCGCTCTCGGCTCCGGACGCGGCGGGCCCCGCGGGCACGTGCAACAACGGGGCTCCGTGCTCCGTGGCGACCCTGGGCTCGTGTGAGGACGTGCCGGGCGTGGTGGTCGAGCTGTCCACCGGCGGCTGCGGCTGCGGGGTCGACGAGCCCGACCCCTCGTGCATCGGCTGCGGCGGCGGGGCGACCGGACAGTGCGGCGGCGACTGCGCGTTCGCGGCCGGCGGCGCGACCGCGCGCGGCACCTGCCTGCCGTTCGACTACGAGAGCGAGGAGTGCGCCTGCTTCGCGATCGCGTCGGGCAGCGAGCAGACGGTGCAGGGCTGCGGCGGCGTGATCGACGTCTCGTGCCCCGACGCCGGCTGCTGCGCGAACGATCCACGCGGCTCGTGTGATCCGCAGGAAGGCCTCGTCGAGTGCCCGGGAATCTGCGTCCCCGGCGGCACGGGGTGCTCCTCGGGCGGCTGATCAGAAGAACGGCGGGCTTCACCCCGCCTTCAGGGGGGCCCTTGGCCCGCTGAAGGCGGCTGTTCGCAGCTGGTGCTCACCCTCTCAGACCGCGTTCCACCACGGCGACAGGTGCGGGCCGACCGGCCGCGGCCGCTCCGCGTAGTGCGAGGTGTCGTTGTAGAGCATGAGTCGAGCACGCACCGGGTCCTTGAAGTCCACGACGTTCAGGCACGCGGGCGCCTGGTCGAGGCGGTCGCGGTAGCCGCGCGCGTCGATGCCGAGCAGCGTCGCGAGCACGAGCCGGATCGTCGCCTTGTGCGACACCACGACGACGGTCGAGCCGGCGTGGCGCTCGACGATCGCGCGGACCACCGGCAGCGCTCGGGCCATCACCGTGATGCCGGCCTCGCCGCCCTGCGGCGCCGACAGGAAGGGGTCGATCTCCCACGCCGCGTACTCGTCGGCGAAGCGCTCCTCGACCTCCTTGCGCGTGAGGCCCTCCCAGCGGCCGTGGTCGATCTCGCGCAGCCCCGGCTCGGTGCTCGGCTCGAGGCCGTGCGCGGCGGTGACCAGGCGCGCCGTCTCGATCGTCCGGTGCATCGGGCTCGCGTAGACCGCGGCGATCACCTCCGTCGCGAGGCGCTCGCCCAGCGCACGCGCCTGCCGGCGCCCCTCGTCGGACAGCTCGACGTCCGTCGAGCCGGCGAAGCGGTCCTCCGCAGACAGCACCGTCGCACCGTGACGGATGAGAAGAACGCGCGTCGCCATGCAGCACCCCCGCGGACGTGCTGCCGCAGATCGCGAGCCGCGGCAAGCGGCCGACGCAGCGACCCTGCCGTTGCCGCGGCCGCACGCGGTCGCCGAGCCGGTCGCCGAAGCGGCCGCCCGCGTGACGGCGCCGGATTGACCGCGGCCGCGAGCTGGACCATCTCTCCGCGATGGTGATCGTGCGCCGCACGCTGGCGGTCCTCGTCGTGGTGGCCGCCGTCGCTCTGTGGTGGCTCGGCAGCTCGGTGCCCGTACCGGCGACCTCGAGCTTCTGGCTCGCCCAGCCCGGCGCGCTCGACGAGCTGCGCCGGACCGCGACCGGCACGGGCCCGGTCGAGGTCCGTGTCGGCGTCGTCGGCCGGACCGAGATGCCCGCCTGGATCAGCACCGCCTGGGGCGGATTCGCGGCCGAGCCGCGCGTCTTCGTCACACTGCAGCTCGTGTACCCGGACGGCCACGTCGTGATCGACGCGCCCTTCGGCGCCGCGACGCAGCGTGAGGTCCTCGGCGACGAGGCGCCGTTCGACGCCGAGCAGTTCGCGCGCATGCAGGCCGCACTCGCGACTGCGCAGACGATCCTCATCAGCCACGTGCACCGCGATCACCTCGGCGGGCTCGTGGACGCGCCCGATCCGCGCGCGCTGCTCGCCCGTACCGCGGTGACGCCCGAGCAACGATCCGGCCTGCGGCGCAAGGGCGACATCGAGAACGGCGACGCGGCCACGCTCGCCTTCGACGTCGAGAGCTTCGACGACCTGAAGCGCATCCTCGACTTCGAGCGCCTCGCGCCGGTCGCGCCCGGCGTCGTGGCGATCGAGACGCCGGGCCACACGCCAGGGCACCTGCTGTTCTACGTCCGCACCGCCGACGGGCGGGAGCTGCTGTACGCCGGCGACCTCGCCTGGAGCTTCCGCAACGTCGAGACGGCCCGCACGCGGCCGCGCCTGGTCTCCGAGTACTTCCTGCACGAGGACGCGGCCGCGGTCGCCGACCAGCTGCGCGCGCTGATCACCTTCGCCGAGCTGAACCCCGAAGTGGAGGTCTTCGTCGCGCACGACGCCGACCGGATCGAGCGTCTGGTCGACCTGGGCGTGCTCGAGGAAGGGTTGAAGTAGCTCGCCCGCGCGTTGCGTCCGAGCCCGCCGGGCGCCCCCTCGCTTCGCCGGGTCAGTGCCCTTCGACCGCCCCCATGTCGCAGCCGGCCCCCAGGAAGCGCGCCACGCCGCGCTGGTCGAACGGCTCGCATGCGAAGCCACCGCTGCCCGGCGTCGCCGGGTTACCGCCGTCGACGGCCTGGCTCACGGCGACGGGCAGCCGTGTCCGCGTCGGGCCGCCGTTGTCGAGCAGCGAGCCGAGCAGCGGGTCGTCGCCGACGACCACGCCGGTGAGGTCACCGAGGATGCCGCAGCCTTCGGGTTGCACGAAGTTGTAGCCCTCGGAGATCAGCGTCGCGTTGCACTGCTGGACGATCGAGTTGCGCAGCGTGAACGTGCCCTCGCCCTCGCCCGGCGTGCAGGAGTCGAGCGTCCGCACGATGTTCGACACGTCGTTCACCGTGACGTTCGACAGCACGAAGTCCGCCCCCACCGTCGATTGCGCCGGCTCCGACCTGCAGGTCGACGACGTCTGGATCTGGCCGGTGATCGTGCTGTTGACGATCGTCACCGTGGCCGGACCCTCCGCGGCGATGTCGTGGCCGAAGAGCTCGCCGATGCCGTTGGCGACGTTGCCGTCGAACGTGCTCGTGCGGATCGTCGCATCCGTCGTGGTCAGGAGACCGCCGCCCGCCTCGGCGAAGTTGTCGCGCACCGTCGACGCCGTGATCTTGACGCGCCCGACCCCGCCGATGCCGCCCCCGACCAGCGCCTCGTTCGATTCGACCAGCACGCGCTTCAGCACCAGGCGCGAGCTCGTACCGGTGTGAATCCCGCCGCCGGTCTCGGTGTTGCTCGCCTTGCCACCGCGCACCGCGAGGCGTACCAGCGTGACGCGCGCGCCAGGGCCAACGTCGATCGCCCGGTCGAGGCCGCCCGCGTCGACGATCGTCGCCTCCGGCCCCTGGCCAACGATGCGCAGGCGGCCCGCCAGGTCGAGGTCGCCAGCCGCGCCGGCATTCTCGAAGGCGCCGGCGATCGTCAGCGCATACGTGCCGGCCGGAACGCGGATGCGGTCTTCACCGGCGAGCGCGTTCGCCTCCTGCACCGCGGCGCGCAGCGTGCATGCGGCGCCGGCGGTCGCGCAGATCCCGTCCCCCGGGGTCAGGTCGACGGCGTCGCCGGTGTCGTCGACGTGAAACGTCGCGGCCGCGACCGCGCTCGCCGCGAGCAGCACCATCGCGCAGGCCAGGGCTGGCGTCCGCATCACGATGACCTCCTGTCCGGGAATGCCCCCGAGAGGCACGCGGGGTAGCACGATCCTCGCGCGGTCAACAAGAGCGGCTCCGCGGCGGGGCCGGCGCGCGAGGCCCGGGCTGCGGTCGTCGGCCGGCGCGCGAGGCCCGCACCGCGGTCGTCAGCCGCCGTACTGCGCCGCGTACCAGGCGAGCGCCTCGCCGATTCCCCTCTTGACGTCGTGCGTCGGCGCGTAGCCGAGCAGCTCGCGGGCCTTCGCGATGTCGGCCAGCGAGTGGCGCACGTCCCCCGGACGGAAGTCGGCGAACACCGGCTGCGCCGACGCGAGCTCCGGACGCTCGACGGCGAGCCCGTCGCGCAGCATCGCGAACAGGTCGGTGAGCGTCGTGCGCTCGCCGAAGGCGACGTTGTACGCGGTGTCGGTCGACGCCGCCGGCGCCACCGCCGACAGCAGGTTCGCCTGCACCGCGTTCTTGACGAAGCAGAAGTCGCGGCTGGTCTCGCCGTCGCCGTTGATCGTGCACGGCTCGCCCCGCAGCAGCGCCTTCACCCACTTCGGCATCACCGCGGCGTACGGCCCATCCGGGTCCTGGCGCGGCCCGAACACGTTGAAGTGGCGCAGCCCGACGCACTCGAGGCCGTAGGTCAGCTGGAAGAAGCCCGCGTACAGCTCGTTCACGGCCTTGGTCCCGGCGTACGGCGACAGCACGCGGCCGACGCGCGACTCCACCTTGGGCAGGTTGGGCTCGTCGCCGTAGACGCTCGAGCTCGATGCGTAGACGAAGCGCTTCACACCGGCGTCGCGCGCCGCGATCAGCATCTCGAGGAAGCCGTCGACGTTCGCGCGGTGGCTGGCGCGCGGATCGGCGATCGAGCGCGGCACGGAGCCCAGCGCGGCCTGGTGCAGCACGTAGTCGACACCCGTGCAGGCGCGAGCCGCGGTCGCGGCGTCGGCGATGTCGCCCTCGACGAACGTGCAGCGCCGGGCGGCGTCGGGACCGGCCGCGGCGAGCACGGCATCGACGTTGGCGCGCTTGCCGGTCGCGAGGTTGTCGAGCACGCGTACGGTCTGGCCGAGGCCCAGCAGCTCCTCGAGCAGGTGGCTGCCGATGAAGCCGGCGCCGCCGGTCACGAGCCACGAGCGCGGCGCGGCGCGCAGCTCGGACTTCAGTCGTTCGAAGCGGGAAGGAGCGTCGGACATGGAATCTCCGTGACGATGGTGGGGTTGGGCGTCGTACGTTCGCGGTGAACCGTCGCACGGTCCATCGCGAACCATCAGAGGTACGCCGCGCGCACGGCGCGGGCAATACCGGATGGTCCAGCGAGGCGGCTCTCGACCGGCGGCGCGCACGGCTCGATGCCCCGCACAGCGGGCGCTGCAGGCTCTGCGGGCCGTGACGCCCTGGCGCGAGCGCCGTGCGCGTGCAGGAATGGGGGTCGCGCCATGGGCACGCTCCGCCTCGTCTGCTTCGACCTCGACAACACGCTCTGGCACGTCGAGCCGGTGCTCGTCCGCGCCGAGCGCGAAACGTGGGACTGGCTGGTCGCGCGGGCCCCCGACCTCGCGATCTGCTTCGACGCCGCGTGGGTGCGCGAGAAGCGCACCCAGCTGCTGCGCGCGCGCCCCGACTACGTGCACGATCTCACGTCGCTTCGCCGGGACGCGATGCGCGAGATGCTGCTCGCGTCGGGCCGCGACGAGCCCACGGCGACGCGCACTGCGGCCGAGGCGATGGACGTCTTCCTGCACCTGCGCAACCAGGTCGAGCTCTTCCCCGGCGTGCTCGCGGCGCTCGAGCGCGCGCACCGGCGCTACACGCTCGCCGCCCTGTCGAACGGCAACGCCGACCTCAAGCGCATCGGCGCGGGACGGCTGTTCGACGTCGTGCTGTCGGCCGAGACCGTCGGGCGCGCGAAGCCGCATCCGGCGATGTTCGAGCGCGCGCTCTCCGACGCGGGCGTGGCGGCGGACGAAGCCGTCCACGTGGGCGATCACCCCGAGCACGACGTGCTGGCCGCGCGCGGCGCGGGACTGCACGCGGTGTGGGCGAACCCGCTCGCGCTGCCGCGCCCCGGCGCGCTGCCCGCGGACGTCCCCGCGCTCGACCGCTTCGACGACCTCGACGACGTCCTCGAGCGGCTCCCCGCCGGCGCCGGCCGGCGGTGACCTCGACGTCGTCGGGCCGCGCGACGTCGTCGGGCCGCGCGACGATTCCACGACGCCGGAACGCGTGCCGCTGTGGCGCGCGGAGATGGTACGACATCGTGCTGTCGAGGAGGACGCCATGGCGGAAGACGGACACGTGCTGCGGGCGATCGGGACCGTCCGGTCGCCGGTGAAGGATCCGGTGGACGAGGGCTGGGGGACGATCGAGTCGCACATCGTCGTCGAGCCCGGGCTGCGCGCCGGGCTGCGCGGGCTCGGAGAGTTCTCGCACGTGCTCGTGGTCGCGCTGCTGCACGGCGCGCGCTTCGAGCCCGAGCGCCACCTGGTCCGGCGTCCGCGCGGGCTCGCCGACATGCCCGAGCTCGGCATCTTCGCGCAGCGCGCCAAGGACCGCCCGAACCCGATCGGCGTCACCGTCTGCCCGATCGTGCGCGTGACCGAGGACGGCCTGACGGTGACGGGTCTCGACGCGATCGACGGCACGCCGATCCTCGACCTGAAGCCGTACTTTCCGGTGTTCGACACGGCGCCGAACGCCCGCGTGCCGGAGTGGGTCGATCGGCTGATGGCCGGCTACTTCTGAGCGAACGACGCCGCCGGCGTCGCTCGCCGGAAAGCGCCTCGGCCGCCACGGGCTCGGCAGCCCGCGCCCACCCGAGCTCCCCGCACGCTCATCGCGGCGTCCCCACGCGCACCGGGGCCTCCCAGACGAGGGGTGCGGCGGGGTCGTCGCCCTGCCCCACCCGTACGCGCAGCCGATACTCGCCCGGTGCCGGCGGCCAGAGCCACGCCGTCAGATCGATCCGTTCGCCCGGTCCGACGTCGCCCGGCAGCAGGATCCGCTCCCACGGCGCGGCCGCGGCGCCCGCGGCGGGCTCCCACGAGTACGCCACCGTGAAGCGCCGGCGCGGATCGGTCGCCGTCGCCGGCCACGTCGTGTCCCCATCGTTCACCAGCGAGAGCGCAACGCGGCTCTCGCGGAAGGGAGATACGACCGGCGGCACGCGAGCCTCGAGCGTACCTCGCGGTTCGTTCACGGTCGCGATCGCGTGGCCCGCGGCGGTGGTGTTCGCGACGAACAGCCCGGGACACGCCCCGGCGCGGGGGGTCGTCACCTCGTAGAGGTCGTCCCACTGGTTGCGCTCCGAATCGGGCGGGAACGACTGCACGAGACGCACACCGGGCGTGCGTCGCCAGGCATCGCGACGCACGCCGGTCGCGAAGTGGACGAGGATCCAGCGCAGGCCGGTGCAATCGACGAGAAGCTGCAGGGACCCGGGCGACGGCAGCTGCTGCGCGTGCGCGTGGAGGAAGGCGCTGGCCGCCGGAACGTAGCCGGTGTAGCCGTTCAGCAGCGGCAGCCAGTGGTACGTGCTGACGAACATCGCCCTTGCCTGCGCAACGCCGAGCGCCCGATCGAACGGGAGTTCGAGCAGCGGCCCGCCCTGGCCGTGCTGCGCGAGCCAGCGGTGCGCCGCCGACAGGTCGGCCCGTAGCGGGACACGCTGCGCGACGTGCTGGGGCGGCGGCACGACGACGACCCACCCGACCACGGCAGCGACCGCGATCACCGCCAGGGGCCAGCGCGCGCGCTGCGCCGTCCGCGGCGGCAGGCACCGCTCCACGAGCGCCAGCGCGAAGGCGGCAAGAACGCTCGCCGCGAGGCCGGCGAGGATGCCGAAGCGGATGGGCGAGCGCAGGCTGCCGAATCCGGGCACCAATGCCGAAAGCCACGTGTACGGCGACACCCGGCCGCCGGCGAAGCCCCCTGGTCCGGCGGCGAGCGCGATCGCCAGCGCGAACGTCGCGAACAGGAAGACGAACCGGACGCGCTGCGGGCGTTCCACGCGCCAGCGCGCGAGCGCCGCGGCGCCGCCGCAGCCCGCGAGGACCGCCGCGCCCCAGCCGCAGAACGTCGCGACCACCGTCTCCGGGCGCCCCGCTTCCGACCACAGGTGCAGCAGCGCTCCGGTCGGGTCGGTGACCAGCCCGCCACTCCGGCGCGCGATCAGGTAAGGCAGCGACAGCGGCACGATCACGACCAGCGGCATCAGCAGCGCGATCGCCAGTGCGCGCCAGCGCGCGACGTCGTCGCGATTCTCGCCGACCACGAGCCAGGCGAGCAGGAACGTTCCCGCGAGCAGGTACGCCGCGTAGCCGAGGTAGTACGAGCACAGCACCTGCCACGCGAGCATGATCGCGGTGAGCACGGCGACACGCGGCCCGGCGCCCTGCACCACACGGTCGAGGCCCCACGCGATCAGAGGCAGGTACTGCACCTGCAGCAGATGTGGCCGGCCGGCCTCCAGGCGCCACGGCGCGAACGCGAACGCCGCGCCCGCAACCCACGCCGCCGCCGGGCTACCGGTCCAGCGCCACGCCAGGAAGTGCATCGACAGCGCAGAAAGCACGAAGCTCGCGAAGATCAGGACGTTGAGCGCCAGGACGGCGTTGTCCGTCGCGAGCCACACCGGCAGGAACAGCGGCGCGTCGCCCAGCAGGTGCTCCGAGGCCGCGATCACGCGCGGCGTGGGGTGCAGCGCATTGCCGTCGAACAGGTGCAACGGGTCGTGCAGCAGGGCCCGGCCAACCCAGCTCAGCAGCCACAGGACGAGATACACGTCGTTGAGCAGGACCGGCGATACGACGACGTGATCGGTCCCGACGGACACGAGCGGCCACGTGAACCAGGCGGCCGCGGCCGCGTAGACGACGAGCGGCAGCGCGAGCGCCCGCAGGCGGCGCATCACGCCGTCCGGAGCGTCAGCCACGCCCACGCTCCGTCGCGGACAGACATGGGGCGTCCCCTAGCATCGCCGCGCGGCCGCCGCCTGCGCCGAACGCGAGCGCAGCTCCAGCCCGTGCCAGCGCTCGCGCCCCTCCGGCGGCGATCAGGGCGCCGGCAGCGCACAAGGGAACGGATTCACCCCCGGACGCGTCACCACGAGGCTGCCCTCGTCGACGCGATCGCGCGCCGTCGCCGGATCGCTCATCACGCCCGACACGTAGTCGCGCACGGCCACGCCCTGCGCTGCGAGCGTCGCGAACAGCGTGTCGCTGCGCAGCATCGTGTGGATGGAGCTCGTGCTGGCGGGGAGGAACCAGTGGACGCCGTTCCGGCCGCGCTCGTCGCAGTACGTCGCGCGCACCTCGTTGATCCACGCGTTCAGGCTGGGGAAGAACGTCGTGCCGCTCTGCACGGAGTCGACCTGGTTCGAGACGTTGAGGATCCGCTGCCAGGGCGTGCCCAGAAGCCGGTCCGACGTCGCGGCCTCGATCACCGGTCCGGACGCGCAGTCGCCCGCGGTGCAGTAGGGCGGCAGCGTCCGGAACATGTTCCATCCGGTCTCGGGCCCGTTCAGCGCGGCCAGCACGGCGAGCCCGGGGCCGAGGGCGAGGCCCGAGTCGGGCACCGCCGTCGTGTTCGCCCACCGCAGCTCGTCGAGCACGTCGTGGTAGTTGTACATCACGCCGTAGCCGCCGGCGCTCTCGCCGGCATACATCACGCGCAGCCGGTCGGGGTGCCAGCCGTCGGGATCCTCCGCCTCGGTCGCGGCCCAGAGCACGTCGCGCACGTAGCGCAGGGCCGCGCGCGCGTTGTTCGCGCCGAAGCGGTGCACGGTGATCGACGGAAACGCCTGCGTGACGCCGCCGCCGATGTGCAGGTCCTGCGTGCAGTACGGCATGAAGACCATCGTCCAGTCGTGGAACGGATTGACGCCCGCGTTCGTGGACAGATAGCCGCCGCCCGGCTGCCCTTCCTCGGCGCGGAACAGGTTCGGATTTGCCGCGCTGCAGTCGTTCTCGAAGAGGCACACGCCGCCGCCCTGCAGGTCGGTCACGACGCGCGAGAGGGGCGAACCGGCAGGGGCGAGACGGAGCCAGAACGCGTACGGGCTGCCGTCGCCGCAGCGCGACCCCCAGGTCGTCTCGTCGAGCGTGATCTTCACCCACTGCCCGCGCGCCGGCACGGGCGCGTCGGCGCGCGGGCCGCAGCGCAGCTCGAGCGGACCCGCGTCGCCATGCGCGGTCGCCGTCAGGCACTTCGACTGCGCGGTCGCGCGGGCCGCGTGCTGCTGCGGCGACACCTTCAGGATGGCATCGAGCGACGCGCACTGCGCCGTGATCCGCGCGGCCGCCCTCTGCTCGAGGGAAGCGACCTTGTTCGCGACCAGCGCCGGATTGCAGATGCCGCCCGCGTGCGCCTTGCGGATGCACGAGCCCTGCGCCCGATATGCCGACAGCAGCAGCTTGCCGCTCTCGGCGAACGCCGTGTCGAGGCACGCCGCGTCGGCCGGCGCGGCGCCGTCGAGCAGCGCCGCCTGCGGACCGCCGAACGTCCGCGCCGCGATCGTCGCCGCCTCGCCGAGGCACGCTTCGCGGGCCCGGTCGATCAGTGCCGCGGTCGTGACGACGGCGCCGTAGCCCGACGCCTGCGCGGTCGCATCCGGCGCGCAGCGCTTGCCGATCGTGCGCTCGAGCCCGGCGACGGCGCGCGCGACGCCTGCGTCGCCCGGCAGGCACGCGGTCCCGGTGCTCGCGTAGCAGCGGCGCGTGAGCGCGTTGACGCGCGACACGCAGCCCGCGAGCGCGTTCGCAACGCCGGCTTCGCAGCGCTGCGCGGGCGTGGCCGCGCGGGCGGACGACGCCAGCACGAGCAGCACTGCGACCGTGGCGAGGGTGCGGGTGAAGGCGGGCATCGGGCCCGGGTTACGCGGTCGCCCGGCGATGGGCAAGCCCTCACGCCCGGCTCTCGCTCGCGCGCGGATGGCGATTGAGCGAGGGGTGCGGCTCTGCGTACACATTCCCGACAGGATGCGGAGCACGATCGAAAATCGCGAGCGAGGACGACATTCACCGCTGACCGCAAGATCGCCGACGGCGAGCACGGGCCGCGGGCGCCTGATGACGTCACTTGGCTCCGGTCACCGAATGATCGCCGCGACGCAGCGTGTCGAGGACTTCGACCACGGCGTCGTCCAGCGACCCCTGACCCCAGTAGAGTCCGTGCGTGCGCTTGACGGTATCGATCGAGTCCGACGAGATCTGAACGACGTGGATCTCGGGCCGATCGAAGTACTCGGCCTCGGTGCGCCCATAGGCTTCTACGGCGCGCGCCAAGTCGTCGTAGGTTTCCAGACGCGCGATCCGATTGGTCGTCGTGTCGAAGACGATCAGGAAGTGCTCGAGGTGCTGATCCATCTGAGTTGACCCTACCCCTTTGGTCTCTCGAGAGACAATGGGATCCCCAGCCTTCGGAGCATTTCCTCGGTTGGACCCTCGCCACGATCGAGGAGTGCGTAGAGTTCCGCCAGATCGCGCAGCCGATCGGCGTCTTCCCCGGTTTCATCGTCGCGAAGGTAGCGCCCGAGCCTTCCCTCCGTTTCCTCGACCGTGGTTGCCCAAACATTCTGCAGGGTCGTGCGTAACTGGACCTCGATGAGGTGGTCGTCCCGGCGGACGACGACGTGAATGGCACGGTATCCCGACGACTTCGGGTTGGTCACGTAGTCGTCGGTGCGGACGATGTCCGGCGCCCACGCGGCGTCGACTCGCTCGCGCAACCTCATCAGATCAGCAAGCCCCGAAACGACGGCCCGACAACCTCCAATGTCTTGCATCTGCGTGAGGCGCGATCGGGGGTAGCGCGTGAGCTTGCTCACGATCCGGGGCACTCGCTTGAGCCGCTGTGAGATCTTCGCATCGATACGAGCCGTGCCTGCCATCGAGCGCACGCCCATGTTGGTCTTGACCATTGGCTGCGGTGTCTCCGCCCACTCGTTGCGGAAACGACCTACGATCTCCAACTCCTCCCGGAGTTCGAACGAGTCGAGCGGTGTCGTCCGGTGGCGGCGAAGCCGCTCACCGGCCTGGTCGATGCGTGAGCGCGAGACTCTGGCAGGGGCATCTCTCATTACCAGCCTTCAGAATGCTCCCGTCGCTTCATCCCCTGCGAGGGTCGCGGTCTCGCCGTCGGCTCACGCCTTCCGCGAGGGCGGCCTGTTCGGCCTGTCATCGGACCTGTCGCCGGTTCCAGAACCCTACTCCGCCTCCCCCCGCGCGTGCTCGCCGTACTCCTCGAGCTTGCGGTACAGCGTCTTCCGCCCGAGCCCCAGCACCTGCGCCGCCTGCGACTTGTTGCCGCCGACGGCTTCCAGCACGCGCAGGATGTAGCGCCGCTCGACCTCTTCCAGCGGCACCAGCTCTGCGGGGTCGTCGGACGCGACCAGCACGTGCGAGCGCCGGTAGTCGCGGATCTTCTCCGGCAGGTCGTCGGGCAGGATCTTGTCGTGCTGCGCGAGCGCGATCGCGCGCTCGATGCAGTTCTCGAGCTCGCGGACGTTGCCCGGCCATGCGTACGCCAGCAGACGGTCCGCCGCCTGCGGCGAGAGGCCCGTCACGGCCTTGCCGCTGCGCGCGGCGTACTCGTTCACGAAGCGCTGCGCGATCAGCAGGATGTCGCCGCCGCGCGCGCGCAGCGGCGGCAGCGGCACGTGGATCACGTTGACGCGGAAGAACAGGTCCTCACGGAAGCGTCCGTCGTGCACGGCGGTCTCGAGGTCGCGGTTGGTCGCGGTCACCAGACGCACGTCGAACGGCACCTCGCGCTCGCCGCCCAGCGGCCGCACGGCGCGCTCCTGGAGCGCGCGCAGCAGCTTCGGCTGGAGGGGCAGCGGCAGCTCGCCGATCTCGTCGAGGAACAGCGTCCCGCCGTTCGCCTGCACGAAGAGGCCGGCGCGCGCCGCGCGCGCGTCGGTGAAGGCGCCGCGCTCGTGGCCGAAGAGCTCGCTCTCGAGCAGCGTCTCGGGCAGGGCCGCGCAGTTGATCGCGACGAACGGACCGTCCTTGCGCCGGCCGCGGCGGTGCAGCGCTCGCGCCACGACCTCCTTCCCGGTGCCGCTCTCGCCGGTGATCAGCACCGACGCGTCCGAATCCGCGATGCGGTCGATCATCTCCTGCACGCGGCGCAGCGCGGGGCTCGCGCCGACCACGTCGTCGAAGCGCGTTCCCGCCTCGGACAGCGCGTCGCGCAGGCGCTGCACCTCGGCGCGCAGACGACCGTGCGTCAGCGCGCGCTCGAGCGCCAGCACCAGCACCTCGACTTCGAGCGGCTTGGTGATGAAGTCGTACGCGCCGGCGCGAATGGCCGCGACCGCGGTATCGAGGCTGCCGAACGCGGTGATGACGATCACCGGCATGTCGGGGCGGTTCGCGACGATGCGCTCGCACAGCTCGAGGCCGCTCATGCCGCGCATGTTGAGGTCGGTGACCACCGCCTCGATGTCGCCCCCCTCGAGCAGCTGCAGCGCCTCGGCCGGCGACGTCGTCCAGCGCACCGCGAAGCCGCGCGGCTCGAGGCCGAACTGCAGCGTCTCGCACATGGACGCGTCGTCGTCGACGACGAGGACGCTCGCCGGGGTCACGCGGAGTCCGCCTGCACCACCTGCGTCCCCTGCGCCGGAGGCAGGTGGATCGCCATCTCGGTTCCCCGGCCGCGTTCGCTGCGCACCTCGATCCATCCGCCGGCATCCTGCACGATGCCCTCGGCGATCGCGAGCCCGAGGCCGGTGCCCTCGCCGGGCCCCTTGGTGGTGTAGAAGGGCTCGAAGACGTGCGGCAGGTCCTCGGCGGCGATGCCCTCGCCCTCGTCGGCGATCAGGATGCGAACGTAGCGGCCGTCGCCGTCGCCGCGCACCGAGGGTGGAGCGGCCTGGCGCTCGTCGACGCTCACCCGCACGCGGCCGCCCTCGTGGCTCGCCTGCACGGCGTTCAGGATGACGTTGGTGATCACCTGCTGCGCCTCGCCAGGGTCGAGGCGGACGATCAGCGGCGTCGGCGGCGCGGTCACGTCGATCGTGACGCTGCGCGCTGACGCCACCGGGCTCAGCATCTCGGCCGCGGTGCGCGCGCACTGCGCGACGTTCACCGCACCCATGCGCGTGCTGCGCCGGCGCGACAGGTCGAGCAGCTGGCGGATCATGTCCGTCATGCGCGACGCCTGCTCGCCGATCACGCGCGCGTGGGCGCGCGTCTGCGGCGGCTCCTGCAGGTCCGAGCCGATCATCTTGGCGCGCGCCGACACGACGTTCAGCGGCGTGCCGAGCTCGTGCGCGATGCCGGACGCGAAGCGGCCGACGCTCGCCAGGCGCTCGGCGTGTCGCATGCGCTCGAGCGCCGCGAGCTTCGCCTCGGTCTCCACCGCGAGGCGTGCGTTGGTCTCCGCGATCTTCGCGCACATCTCGTCGATCTCGGCGCCGAGCTCGCCCACCTCGTCGCGCTGGCGCAGGTGCAGCGCGCCCGCGAAGTCGCCCGCACCGGCGCGCCGCGCGCGGTCGCGCAGCCTCTCGACCGGCCGGCCGACGAACCAGTAGCCGAGGAGCATCGCGGTCAGTGAGCACGCGATCACCACCGCGAACGTCGCCACGAAGATCGCCACCTGCGACGTGCGCACGAACGACACCTCGCGCTGCAGGTGGCGCACGACCTCCAGCACGGCCGGCTGCCCCGCCTCCATCGCGATGTACGTGAGCCGCCTCGGCTCGAGACCGGGCCGGGTCTCGACGATCGACAGCACGGCTCCGGCCTCGAGCGCGCGACGGTCGGGCTGCTGCAGCGCCGCGTAGCCCGGTTGTCCCGGCTTCGCGTCGAGGTCGATCCACCGGACGTCGACGTCCTCGAGCATGTCGGCGACGTGCTCGACGATCTCTCTCGCGCGCGCAGGCCCGTCGGCACGCCAGATGTCCTGGATCATCAGGCGCACGGCGGCGCCGCGCGTCGCGCTGCCCTGCAGGTCGCCCTCGAACAGGACCACCTGGCGGCTTTGCAGGTAAAGCGCGTAGAGCGCCATGACGACGAAGATCGTCGCCGTCAGCGCGAGGGTGATCTTGCGGGCGAGCTTCATGCGTGGGATCCGGGGCAGCCGCGGTCCGGTGCGGTGAGCCGGCCGAGCGGCGGCCGGATCATTGCACGATGGCTCGTCGGATCTCCACTCCCGGGCGAAGGTGTCTGCCGGGGCGGGCCACACCACGGCCTCAGGCGACGTTCACCGTCAGCTCGACGCGCCCGGAGCGCCTGCGTTCCTTCGCGGTCGGCGAAGCCGAGACGAAGGTCATACAAAAGCTCTCCACGGCGCGATCCTGGCGTCCAGTGCTTTTGGAAGACCTTGGTGCGAGCAGCATCCAGCGGAGCTTCTCGCCGTCGAGATCGAGGGCATCGCAGATCGAGTCGAAAGCGAACAGCGACTCGCGGCCGCGGCGCGCGATCCAGGCGCGCGCCTGCATCGCCACGCGGGCGCGGTGGCTCGGCTTGATGCCCCGACCCGAGAGGCAGGTGATGGCGTCGACGAGCACCGCGCGCATCAGCGCGAGCTCGCCGACGCTTTCCGTGGTTGGAACTCCCGTGGAGAGAGGAGGCGTCTCCCCGTCCACGAGGTCGGATGGGGAGACGCCCAAGGAGGAAGCGTCGACACCGTTGGGGAGCGGTGCGGACGTGGGCGAGGCCGTCGCCGGCTCCATGATGGACCGGCTTCGACTCCGCCGAGGGAGGGAAGTGACGACGCGGCCGAACGGCCTCGACGTGGTTGGGGTTGCCGAGTCGGCGGTCGGGGAAACCGCCGTGTGGGGG